>JAABUX010005236.1_pt1 | contig 16008 bp, 16 predicted proteins | sample 5561851 | NCBI WGS metagenome assembly JAABUX01 (sample SAMN10711883, study PRJNA513361) | rock metagenome | isolation source: Antarctica rocks | place: Antarctica: Victoria Land, Richard Nunatak red sandstone | collected 2016-01-03 | reverse complement strand
TCTGGCGTTCACGCGAGACATCGTTGCCTATCAAAAGCACCGAGTGAAGCGCCTACGCCGCCGTCAATCGTAGCGCCGAGCCCGCTACGCGAACAGAAGGTCGTCCTCGCGACGCTTACTCGATCTCTACGTGCGGCCCCTCATAGACGAAGTGCGGCATCACAACCTCCGTGCCCGCCAGCGCGAGCCCGGCTGCCCGGCTCTGCGACTTGCGGAAGAGGTCGAGGTAGAGGTTGCCCTTCTGGGCCAATTCGTCGCGCTGCGCGCTGTTGTAGATGATGGTGGCATCCGGCCGGAAAACCTGCGCGCCGTAGCCGTGCTCGGGATGGAAATGCGTGACGGTCAGGATGAGCGCGGCCGCCGCGAAAGCGCTTTAGGGCGGCTATAGTTTGGGTGGTGACGGTGCGAGAGCCTCCAATGGCTGTTGTTTTGTCTCGATCCCCAGCACGGTGACGATTGTGCCTTGGAATAGCAGGAGGGCCGCGAGCAGGGTTACGACCCCGATCACGCCATACGTGCTGAAAACGGCGACCACCATGAACGGGGTGGCGATGGTCATGAGGCGGCCTGCCATGTTGCAGAACCCGACGCCGCGCATGCGCACGTCCGTCGGGAACAGCTCCGGAATGTAGAGCGCCCAAATGAACGCGAATAGCACGTAGATCACCGTCACCAGGGCGAAGCCCACGAGCGAGATCGTCAGAGAACTCGCCATGTACGGGTAAGCGACACCGAGCGCCGCCGCAAGGAAGGAGAAGCCGATGATGCCGGGCTTGCGTCCCAGCCGGTCGCTGAGCCAGATCGCGCACGCGGTGCCGAATGGACCGCCGAGGGACATCAGGGTGGCGAAGCCGAGCGACGATCCGATGCTGACACCCTGCCTGACGAAGAACGTCGGTATCCATGCGATGAAGCCGTACAACGCGGTGTTCATCGTGATCATCAGGACAACGCCGACTACCGTGCGCGGCAGCAGGTCGCGCGAGAACAAGGCGAGGAACGATTGCCGGCTCGCCACCACGGCAGGGGAAGCAAGCGGTGTCGGCAGGGTGTGTCTCCGCGCCACGTCCGCCTCAATCTCGGACAAGATGTTCTCTGCCTCGGCCAGGCGGCCCTTCGACTCGAGCCAGCGCGGCGACTCCGGCATCGACTTGCGCAGATACCAGATCACCAGAGCCCCGGAACCGACGATCACGAACATCCATCGCCAGCCGATGGTCGGGATGATGGCGAGGCTCAGCAGAGAGGATGCGAACAGCGACGTGCTGGAGATCGCCGCCAGGCCAGATCCCCACCGTCCGCGCTGGGCCGGAGGCACGAACTCGCTCAGCATGACGTAGCCCGCAACGATCTCCGCCCCGAGCCCCACGCCCATGACGAAGCGCAGCCCGATGAGCCATTGCATGGAGGGTGCCGCCGCGCCGGCCAGCGATGCCAGGCCGAAGATCAACAGGTTGGTCTGGTAGGCGAAGCGTCGGCCGTAGCGGTCGCCCAGGACTCCCGCCAGCCACGCGCCGACGAACATCCCGGCGAAGGTCATCGAGATGAACTGTGCATTGTGCGCCAGGTCGGACCAGCCGCTATGGACCAGAGCACCCAGGAGCCCGCTTGCCAGGTAGACGTCGAACCCGTCGAGGAACAGGCCCGCCCCGATTAGGCCCAGCAAGCGCCAGTGAAACTGCGATATCGGCAGGCGGTCCAGCCGTGCCCCGGCTCGTAAAGTCGTCATGCCGCTCCCACCTCCAGTATCCTGGCAACCTGCGGCTCAGCCGACACTGACGACGACCTTGCCGAAGGCTCGGCCAGCTTCCAGGTGCTCATACGCCGCCCGCGCATCGGCGAAAGAGAATGCGCGGTCGACCACCGGTAGGACGCCGTGCAGGTCGATGAACCGGACCAGGTCCTCTGTCATGGTCCGGCTGCCGACGCTGATGCCGACAAGTCGTTTCGCCGCGCCGCTGAGGCTTCCTGGTTCGACCCTGGCTCCCCCAAAGCCGCTCAGCCCGCCGATCACGACGACGGTGCCGCCGAAGCACGACGCGGCGATCGAGCGCGGGATTGTGTCCTCGCCGCCGACCTCGAGAACCACGTCGGCGCCCCGGCCATCGGTCAAGCGGAGCACCTCGCGCTGCCATTCCGGCGTCTTGCGGTAATTGACCACCCCGCGCGCGCCGAGCGCCTCCGCCCGAGCCAGTTTCTCGTCACTCGACGACGTGACGATAGGGTGCAGCCCGGCTGCAGCCGCGAGCTGCAGCGCCCAGATCGCGACCCCGCCCGTGCCGAGGATCAGCACCGTGTCTCCCTGCTTGGCGGCCCCCGCTTCGAACAACGCGTTCCAGGCGGTCACGCCGGCGCAGGTGATTGTCGCCGCGCCGGCATCGCCCACCCCCGCCGGCGCCCGCGCCAAGCTGTCTTCGTGCGTGGCCAACTCCTCGCGAAGCGTGCCGTCGATCTGCGTGCCGAACGAGACCGCGACCCCCTCCCTCGTGGCCGGCCCGCCGGTCCAGGCAGGGAAGAACGTTGTGATCACCCGGTCGCCCGGCGCGAACCGCGTCACGGAAGCGCCCACCTCGGCGACCAGGCCGACACCGTCGCTCAGCGGCACGATGGCATGGTCCGGCCGGTAGGCTGACTGGCCCCTTGCGAACCGGAGGTCACGGAAGTTCAGCGCCGCCGCCGCCATCGTGACACGGACATCGTGGTCCGCAAGCGGCAGTGACGGTTCTTCGCAAGCATGAAGGCCCACAGCGCCGTCACCGGCAAGCAGGCGATAACTCTTCATCCGAGGACTCCTATGTGCGTTCGATGGGCGGCCATCACAGAAGACCGATGGACAGCCAGGGAAACACGGCCACGAGCACGAGCGCACCGAGCAGCGCCGCGACATAGGGCCAAATTTTTGAGACAACCTCGGCCGGCTCCGTCTTACCGATCGCGCAAGCCGCATAGAAACCGACCCCGAACGGCGGCGTGAACAACCCGACGCCCATCGCCATGACAGCCACGATCGCGTAATGGACGTCGTGGATTCCAAAGCTCCTGGAGATCGGGAACAGCAGGGGCGCGAATAGTACGATGGCGGGTATGCCCTCCAGCAGTGAGCCCAGGACAATGAACACGGCGATCGAGATGGCCATGAAGCCGGCGGCCCCACCGCCAACGCTGCGCATCGCCGCCGCGAGATCCCGCGAGAAGCCGGCCTGCGTCAGCGCCCAGGACATGGCCGTGGCCATCCCCAGGATGAGCAGGATCGCGCCGGCTAGTGACGAGGTCTCGACCAGGAAGGGGTAGAGCCGCCGCCAGGCTGTGCCCTGGTAGATGAGCACGCCCGCCGCAAAGCAGTAGACGATTGCGATGGACGCAACCTCGGTTGCCGTCGCGACCCCTTCGACGACGCAGGCGCGGATCAGCAGCGGCAGGGCCAGGGCTGGGGCGGCCCACAGGAATCTGCGGAGCATCTCAATGCGCGGCACGGTGGGCGTGCTGCCAACATCCTCACCCCGGGCGCGCCAGCGGCACAAAGCAGCCAAGGCTAGACCGGCTATCAGGGCGGGCAGCAAACCACCCGTGAACAAGGCACCCACGGACACTCCGGTCACAGAGCCAAGGATGATGAGCACGAAACTGGGGGGCACGGTTTCAGTCTGCGCCCCGGTCGCGCTCAGGAGCGCCACCGCTTCGCCCTGCGAGATGCCGCGCCGACGCATCTCCGGCAGCAGCATCGGGGCAATCGCGGCCATGTCGGCCGCCTTCGAGCCAGAGATCCCGGATACCAGGTACATGGCGCCGATCAGCACGAAGTGCAGGCCTCCGCGCACGCGGCCAAGCAGGGCCGCAAGGAACTCCACCAACGCGCGTGCAACGCCGGTCATCTGCATGATGCCGCCCAGCAGGATAAAGAGCGGGATGGAGAGCAGCAGGCCGTGCGACATGCCTTCGTCGATGCGGCTGATCATCACGCCGACGGAAAACCGGGTCACCGTCAACAGGTAGGCTGCCGTCGCAATGCCGAAAGTAAACCCGATCGGCACGCCAATGGCGATGCACACGCCGACCAGCAGGACGAAGAACACGATCAGGTTAGCTTTGCCCATCGTGAGCAGGAACGGCTTGCCAGTCCATAGCGCCACGGCAACCAGGGCGACGCCCGCGATCGCCCATAGCAGATCGTGGCCCCTCGCTTCGGCCAGAAGCCGCTCGCTGCATATCAGCGCGAACAGGGCGAGCCCGACTGGGAGGGCCAGGCCCCTTACTCCGTCCGGGATTTCCAGAGCCGGGGTGGTGACGACCCATTCGCTCATCGCATAGTCGATGGCAGCCGGGATCAGCATCGCCGCAAGCACGAGCACAACGACCGTTCCGAATGTGTCCAGGAAACTCGCTGCTCGCCCGGGCAGAAGCCGCAGCACCATCGTCAGCCGCATGTGCTGCGAGCGTTGCAGGGCAATGGCAGCACCAAAGACCGACAACCAAAGAAAGAGGAGCGTCGCGACCTCGTCGGCCCACAGCAAGGGGCTGTCGAAGACGTAACGGGCCACGGTGCCGGAGAGCAGGATTACGAACTCTGCCGCCAGCAGGCAGGCCGCCCCCCCTTCCAAGAGGATGGACGTGACACCTCGCACCGCCGCAACGGCCGACAGCATCGATGACTTTAACGTGGGCAGGCCCGGTTGGCTCAATCCGAGAGAGTCGGTCATGACCCGGCCTCAGCTCACGGCCGGTGAGTAACGGGTGAGCGACTGCCAGGCGGCCTCGCCATATTTCTGCCGCCACTCGCGATAGTAGCCGCGCTCCTTCAGGACATCGATCATCGCCGCCCGCGACGGCTCGGTGAAGGCGACACCCCGTTCCGTCAACGAGGCTCGCAGCGAGTCGGCGAGGACCGCCGATGCGGTCCGCTGCTTGAGGCCCTCCTCATTGAAGATGCGGCTCGCGATGGCCTGCATGTCCGACGGCAGTGCAGCCCAGGACGCCCGGTTGCCGACGATGAACCCGCCGTCCCAGGAATGGTTGGTCAGGGCGAGATATTTCTGCACTTCGTAGAAATTCCCGGTCTCGAAGATGGAGAGCGGGCTTTCCTGAGCGTCGACCAGATGGGCCTGCAGCGCCGTATATACCTCGCCGAAGTTCAGGCTGACCGGAGATGCGCCTAGGTTCTGGAAGAGCGAGATCAGGCTCGGACTGACCGGCACGCGGATCTTGATACCCTTGAGGTCTTTGGCGTCGTTGATCGGGCGGGCCCCCGTGCTGACCTCCCGAAAACCGTTGTCCCAAACGACATCGAACGGCACGAGGCCGACACCCCGCGCACCAGCCCGCACGCGGTCGCCGAGTTCACCGTCGACTGCCGCCCAGACCTCACCGTAGTTGCCAAAGGCAAAGCCCATCGCCCAGATGGAGGCAATCGGGAAGACCGTGGCGAACACCGAACCGGCGCCGGCGTAAAAGTCGATGCCGCCCGAGCGGACCTGCGACATTAGGTTGTTGTCGCCGCCAAGTTGGCTGGCGCCTAGAACCTCTATGTCAACCACACCGTTGGTCTCGGCCGAGACCCGCGTTGCAACCGCGAGCGCCGCGATATGGATAGGGTGGTTTAGCGGGAATGCGTGGCCGAACTTGTAGCTGAAATCCGCGGCTTGCGCCGGTGCGGCCCCCTGCGCGACCAGCCCGACGGCGGCACCGGCCATCAGCCTGTTGAAGTCACGGCGTGCCAAGGCCACCATTGTTTCCTCCGTAGCGATTATTGCTTTTGTGGGCGAAGACGAACGCGTGCTCTGGCGATCCTGCACGGATCCTGCACGGGGAGGCGCCGGCCTTCCGGCCGGCGCTGCCGTTCAGGCTGCGATCTTGGCCATCTGCTTGAGATGCCCAAGCGCGTTGTTGGCCTCCGCGCGCCGGAGATACTCCGCCGTGCCGAGCTCGATCGAGTTCCCGTCCGCGTCGAAACCCTGGATTTTCCCGTGCAGGACGGAGAAGCCGAGGCAACCGTCGGGCGTAATCGGCCGGTGCACGGTGCCCGGCGGCTCGAACAGGTAGCCCATCTTGCGCACGAGGTATTCCTCGCCGGTCTCGTCGTCGACATAGCCAAACGAGCCCTCCAGAAGGAAGAACTCAACCGGCTCCAAATGGCGGTGCATCGCCAGGGTGATTCCCTTGTCCATCTTCACCAACAGGCTGCACTTCTCGCCTTCATAGCTCAGCATTTTGAAGTACATCCCGGGGATCACCCACGGCGTCCATGGGATATCGTCCGTGTTGATATAAAGGTTCGAGTCCAGGATTAGTGTCTTCATGCCCTGTAGATTGGCATTGCTCAGTTGGGTCACTTTCTTTCCTCCGATGTGAGACTGAATGTTAGGCGACCTTCTGCAACGCCGGGTCGGCGTCGCGTCGGAGCAGAGCGTCGTTGTGCTCCCCAACGGCCGGTGCTGCAGACGGGCTTCCAGGCCTGTGTCCGTCGACGGTGAACGGCAGGCTGCTCATCTGCCTGCCGGTCTGCGGCGACTGGTTGACGATGCCGAGTGCCTTGACCTGCTCGCTACCAAGGGCTTCCGGTATCGAGTTGAATTCGGCGCAGGGCACGCCCTGCCCGGCCAGGACGGATACCCACTCGGCCCGGCTGCGTCCGGTGATAATCGGCCGGATCAGGCCAATCAAACGCTCTCGGTTCACCAGTCGGGCACTGTTGCGGGCGAAGTCGGGATCGTCCGCCCAACCGGGATGCCCGAGCAGCGTCGCAAACTTGTGGAACTGCCGGTCGTTGCCGACGGCGATCATGAGCGGCCCGTCGCTGGTCGGGAACGCCTCGTAGGGGACCAGCAAGGGATGGCCGTTCCCGCGCCGCACTGGCGTCCTGCCCTCGTTGAGGAAGGAGCTGCTGTCCGAGCTGACCCAGGTCAGCGCAGTTTCCAGCAGTGACAGGTTTATGACCGAACCCTGCCCGGTGAGATCACGACGGCGCAGGGCCGCAAGCGCCGACAGCACGATCCACATGCCGGAGCCAAGGTCGACCACGGACGAGCCCGTCCGCACCGGCGCGTTCTCGGCGTAGCCGTTGACGCTGGCCATGCCGCTGAACGCCTGCACCAGCGGCTCGTAGCCCGGCCGCTCCTTCATCGGGCCGCTATGCCCGAAGGCCGACAGTGTGCAGTAGATCAGGCGCGGGAACCTGGCTTGCAACGAGGACGCGTCGAACCCGTAGGTTTCGGCAACGCCAGGCCGGAGATTGCTGATGACGATGTCCGCCGTGCCGACCAGGGCGAGGAGATCCCGCAGGCCCTCGGGCGACTTAAAATCGATGGCAACCGACGCCTTGCCCCGGTTTAGGTCCCGGAAGATCAGCGCGTCCCCGCCCTGGAAGCGCGGCCCCATGCGGCGGCCATCGTCGCCGTCTACGGGCCGCTCGACCTTGATGACTTCCGCACCGAGATCGGAGAAGATCATGCCCCCGAAAGGCGCTGCCAGAACCTGGCCCAGCTCGATGACGCGAAGGCCGTGGAGGCAGCTGGACGGGCCCCGGTCATCGTGCTGCATGGAGGCTCCTTCGATGGGAATAGGCGCTTGCGTGCCTGACATCTCAGCGGCCCACGAACGAGGGGCTGCGCTTCTCGGCGAACGCTCTCGGGCCCTCGCGGCCATCCTGGGTATGCAGCAGATGGCGGATCGCGAGTTGCTCCATGCGAAGGCCGGTATTCATGTCCATGTCGAGGCTACGGACCGCCAACTCTTTGGTCGCCTGGACCGCGAGTGGGCCGTTTTGGGAGATCCGCCTGGCGTAGGACAGCGCGGTCGACATCAACTCAGCACGGGGCACCACGGCGTTCACCAGGCCCCAGCGCTCGGCATCGCGGGCGGAGATCGGGTCGCCCGTCAACAACATCTCCATCGCGATCGCATAGGGGAGCTGGGTCAGCGGGCGCTGGGTCCCGCCATTTGCGGCGAGAAGGCCCCGCTTGACCTCCGTGATCCCGAAGGTGGCGGTATCGACGGCGACGCGGATGTCGGTCGCCATCATCAGCGTCATGCCTCCGGCCAGGCAGGCCCCGTTGATTGCGGCGATGACGGGCTTCCAGACCTCCAGGCCGCGATTGAGCAGTTGGTCGCGTTGTGTAAGCCACGTTTGATCGGGCGCGAACACGGTGTCCATCGACTTTAGGTCCGCGCCCGCAGTGAACGTCTTGTCGCCTGCACCGGTGATGATCGCGACGCGGATTTCCGGGTTGTCCCGGACGGCTATCCAGGCCTTGGACAACAGGGCGTAATGCTCGCCGTCCATGGCATTGTGCCTCTCGGGACGGTTGATCGTTATCGTGTAGACACCCTCGTGAAGGTCCACGTCGACAGACATTTCGTCTCCCTTCAGCATTCTTATAGTGCCGATACTGGGCAGGTCCCGGAGCATTCGAGAAATTAAAACAACGCCGCCCTGGACATAAGTGAAACTTATCTATGCACCCTTCTTGGAATGGTCCATCAGCATCGCTCATCGCTGGACGGCTCTAATCCTAAATTGACCAATGTAACGTTCTGGCCCAATGCGGAGGAGGGAATCAGAAGGTCTAGAATGAAACGTCCGATGTGCTCGCTCCTGTTCGTGCCAGGAGACAGCGAGAAGAAGCTGGCCAAGGCCGATGGGGTCGATGCCGATGTGCTGATCCTCGATCTCGAAGACTCCGTCAGCCATGACCAGGCCAGGATAGCCCGGCAGCGCGTCACGGCTTTCCTCCAGTCCCATCCAGCTCCGGACCGAACCCGGTCCTTGTGGGTTCGCATCAACCCCATCCAGGCGCAGGCGGCACTTGAGGATCTGGCCGCGGTCATCCGGGGAGCGCCGGACGCGATCCTGCTTCCGAAGTGCCGCAACGGCAGCGACCTGCTGGCGCTGGATTACTTCCTCAGCGCGCTCGAGGTGCGTGAAGGGCTGCCCCGGGGCGGGATCGCAATCGCTCCGACCCTGACGGAGACCCCGCGGTCAATCCTGGAGGCGCACACTCTGCTCGACCGCAGCGAACGCATGGTGGCGCTGTCATGGGGACCGATGGACCTCGCCGCGGCCCTCCGGGCCTCGTCCAACCGGAGGGAGGACGGAGAATACGAGGCGCCGTACGAGCTGGCACGGAGCATCTGCCTGATCACTGCCCGAGCGGCTGATGTCGAGCCGCTAGACACGGTCCACTTCAACTTCCGAGACGAGAAGGGGCTCAAGGTCGCATGCACGGCCGCCCGCCGGGCGGGGTTCACCGGCAAGCTCGCGATCCATCCCGACCAGGTGCCGGTGATCAATGCCGCCTTCCTGCCGTCGGAGAAGGAGGTCCGTGACGCCCAGGCCGTGCTGCAGGCGTTCGAGGGGCGAGCGGATGGAACGGTTGGCCTCGATGGGGAAATGCTCGACATGCCCCATTTGGTGCAGGCCCGTATGATCCTGGCGCGGGCCGGGCTTGCGCACGCACACTCCGCCGAGACCTAAACGTCGAGGAGCGCATAATCCATGTCCACGACGTCACACCTGCACCGGAACTTCAGGGACACGCATATCAAGGCTGGGCGCGTCTTCGACGTGATTCGAGGTGACGGGATCGCAATCATCCCGGTTTATGCCGGCTACGGCGTGTTTGGGGCGAGCGACGGCGCGCTCGACAGGATTTATGCCGCCAAGCGGAGGGCGCCTCACAAGCTTTACACGCTGGTAGGCAACCATGACCTGCACCGGCAAGCTCACGTGATTGATGGTGACGCCAGGGCGCTGGTCGACCGCGTTACACATGACCTGGATCTCGCTCTCGGCGTCGTAGCCCCGATCCGGCCCGAGCACCCGCTGATCGCGAAGATTTCGTCGGGCGCTATGGCCCGGAGCGCCAAAGACGGCCGGATCAACATCCTGCTAAACTCCGGCGCCATCATGGACGGTCTTGCGGAGATGAGCCGGGCCGAAGGTTTGCCGATCTTTGGCACCTCGGCGAACCTCAGCGGCTTTGGACTGAAAGGCCGGGTCGAGGACATCGAATCGGCCGTATTGGCAGCCACCGACCTGGTCGTCGATGAGGGACCGTTGCCGGGATACTCCTCCTCGATTGTAGATTTCGCGCTCCGGACGACCGTCCGCTTCGGCCACCGCTACGCAGACGTCCGCGCGATCGCCAACGAGGAGTTCGGGCTGAACTTGCTGGCCGAACCGCAAGCTGCCGGATAGGCGACGAGCTCGCGACCCCACACCGCGCCCGACGAGGAGATGACTCTTGCGCATCTACAGCAAAGACTTCGGCGATATGGAACGGCTCCCGCTGTCCTGCACGTTCGGGACCTTCGAGCTCGGTCGCTTCCGATTCAGGGAAAACCACAACCCGCACCTGGCCTGGACGGATGTCCCGGAAGAGACCGCGTCCTTCGCCTTGGTTTGCGACGACCTCGATGCGGCCGACGTCGACCAGGAGGCTTGGGCGAGTGGCAAGCTGCCCAGGGACATCAAGGCGCGGGTTCTTTGTCATTGGGTCCTGGTCGACCTCCCATCCACCATGCGCGAACTCGGCAAAGGCGAGATGTCTGACGGCGCCTACGCGGGTGGCAAAAGGGGACCGGGCGCACGCCATGGGGCACGGCAAGGCCTGAACGACATGACCGGGTTCTTCGCCAATGGCGGTTTGTTAAAGGGCCAATACTTCGGCTACGACGGACCGTGTCCCCCAGAAGGTGCCAAGCCGCATCGCTATGTCTTCGAGCTCCATGCGTTGAAGATCAGCACGCTCGGCATCGAAGGCACGTTCGACAAGAGGGGCGTCCTCGCTGCCATGGAAGGGCACATCCTTGAGAAGGCCAGCCTCACCGGACTGTTCTGAGATTGCATTCATGCCAGCGGCCACTCTGGTCAGGGCGGCGAGGCAATGTCCGCTAACACCCGGCCTGCATCCGAGAGGGAATCCGTCCGATGGGAGACCACGTATTGAGCCGGCGGCAGCGTCGGCCCGGGTGCAAGCTCCTGTAGCCGGCCGAGCCTGATCCTCTCCTCAGCCACGATCCGGGGCAGCACGGCGATGCCTAGTCCCGCCTCAGTGAACTGGATAATGCCCTCGACCGAATTGATCCCGCAGATCCTGACCCGGTCGATCCCGGCCTTGCCGAACAGGTCTACCACGGCGGAATAGGCAATCGAGCCCTGCCGAGGGGTGAAAACCTGAAACTCCGTGATGTCCACCAGGGTCAGTTCACGATCGATCTGGATCAGGCCGGGCTTGCTGAGCCAGATCAGGTCCGTCACGAAGAGCAGGACGCTCCGTAGCGACGGGTGCGGCTGGACGTTCGTATGGAAACCGACGTCGACTTTGCCTGAAAGCAGCTCTAGCCAGATGAAGGTCGTGTCCCCGACGCTGAGATCGAGAGCGATTGTCGGGTGCAGCGCCTGAAACCGCGAGATGATCGGCTCCAGCGAGGTGCGAAGGAAGCTGTCCGTCGTGCCGATCCTGATCCGGTTGGCCAGAAATTTCGGGACACCGACTGACCGTCGGAACACCTGCGCATCCGTGACCATCCGGGTTGCGTGGGACAGCAATTCCTGGCCGGCCGGTGTGAGGACGACCATCCGGCCTGCACGGTCGAAGAGCTTGCGCCCGAGCTGCTGCTCGAAGCCTGCAATCCGGATCGAGATCGCGGGCTGGGTGATGCAGAGATGGTCGGCAGCCGCGGCGAAACTGCCGAGCCTGGACACCATCACGAAGGCCTCGAGTTGCCTCAAATCCATGGTGTGCCTTGGGCGGGAAAATGAGAGGAAGCGGAGCCCAGGTTAGTATGGTTCATGTCCAAGCACATCCGGCTTCTTCCCCCTTCGCGATCCCAACCCGGTTGGGACTTCGGCGATCGCACGATCTCTTTCCCGCACAATTGCGTCGAGTGTGGCGCAGGAAGATTTGCCGGCTTATCTGGGCTGGTACACCATCACTGCGGGCCTTGTAACAAGTCGGGTTAATGCTCACCAGCAGGAGCGGTTCTGTGCCAGGCCGGAAAAACCGTTCCCGTCCCGTTTTGGTGCTCATCCCAGGCCTGCTCAACGACGCGGAACTCTGGCGGGACCAAGTCGCGGCTCTGTCCGACACTGCAACATGCGTAGTCCCCGATATCACGCGCGGCGATACGCTTAAGGGCCTGGCATTGGGTGTGTTGGCCAAAGCTGGGTCCGTTTCGCGCTCGCAGGCTTCTCGTTCGGTGGATACGTCTGCCAGGAAATCGCCCGGCTTGCGCCGGAGCGGATTGCCGGGCTGGCGCTCCTGGACACGTCCATCTCGGCTGATACGTCCGAGCGGGCCGCGATACGCCGGAACTTGGACCGTGCAGCGCAAGCGACCGGCAAATTCCATGGCTTCGGCCAACGCCTGCTCGAGACTTACTTGGATCCCTCGCACCTTAACGATGAGCACATCCTCCACCGGGTCCGCTCCATGACCAAACGGCTTGGGCCGGAGGTGTTCCTTCGCCAGAACGGTATCGAAAGGAAGAGTGGCGCTGACGTTCTAGCCCTCGGTTCCGTCTCGATCTTGCGAGCCGCTGCCACTGGGTTCGACAACGCCGTCAGGCTATGTTGACGATGATCTTGCCGACCGCGCGCCCGGCTTCGAGGTGGTCGTAAGCAGCGCGCGCGTCGGCGAAGGCGAATTCGCTGTCGATGACTGGCTTGATGTTGCGAAGCTCGATGAAACGGACAAGGTCCTCCGCCATGGCGCGACTTCCCACGGCGACTGCCGATAGGGTCTTCGCGCCAAAAATCAGGTCGTGCGGCTCGATACCGGCAGCACCGAACCCGCTCAGACCGCCGACGACGACCACGCGCCCGCCAAAGCGGGTTGCGGCGATCGAGCGTGGGAGCGTCTGCTCGCCGCCGACCTCGAGCACGAGTTCCACGCCTTCGCCATGCGTGAGACTAAGCACCTCCTCCTGCCATTCGGGCCGGTCGCGGTAATTGATGACCGCGCGGGCGCCTAGCATCTCGGCGTTCCTCAGCTTGTTGTCGCTCGACGAGGTGACAACGGGGTTGAGCCCAGCGGCAGCGGCCAACTGCAGCGCCCAGGTCGCAACGCCGCCGGTGCCGAGTATCAGCACGGTCTGTCCCGGGCGGGCTGCGCCTTGCACGAACAGGGCATTCCAGGCCGTCACGCCCGCGCACGGAATGGTCGCCGCGCCAGCGTCACTGATCGTGGAGGGAACCCGCGTCAGCGCGTCCTCATGCGCCACGAGTTGTTCGGCAAGCGTCCCGTCGATCTGCGCCCCGTAGGAGACGGCCAGCTTCTTCGGGCTGATCACCCCGTCAATCCAGCACGGCCAGAAGTTGGTGATGACCCGATCGCCGACGGCCAAGCGTGTCACCGCGGATCCGGCCTCGATGACCGCGCCGACGCCGTCGCTCAGGGGAACGAGGGGATGGGGCGGCGTATTCGGATAGGTCCCCCGAGCGTATTGCAGGTCACGATAGTTCAACGCCGCGGCCCGCATGGCCACCCGCACATCGCTGGGCCCGAGCGGGCGTGGCTCGGTTTCCGATAGGTTGAGCCCTGCCAGACCGGCACCAGCCAAAAGCGTGTATGACCTCATGATCGACCACTCCCCAAAAACAGGGCCTTGTCGGGTGAACATCGCGGCGGGCAAGCGTCTGGTCAGTCGGCAAGGCTTCGAACGGACTGACCTTGGCCAAACCGTCAGTGGCTTCTATGCCCTGCGACAAATCCGATAAATCGCGCAGCGTGCAAGACTCCCGCCACCCACGGTAGGGAATGGTCATGCCGGATCGTGGCGGCAGATCCGAGGTATCGGGGGTATAGCATGGATCGCCTAGCCAGCATGGCCGCTTTCGTTCGGACAGCCGACCTCGGATCCTTCGCAGCGACCGCAAGCGCGCTGAACATGTCGCCTCAAATGGTCGCCAAGCACGTCATCTACTTGGAGGACCGGCTAGGCGTGAAGCTGATCAACCGCACAACTCGCCGCCAGCAACTGACTGAGATTGGCCGCACTTACTATGAGCGTTGCCAACTGGTGCTGGCCGAAGCTGAATGGGCCGACGCCTTGGCAAGCGAGGCCCGAGCGGAGCCGAGAGGGCGTTTGCGGGTGAGCGCGCCGGTGTCGTTCGGCAGCGCCAGCCTGGTGCCCTTGCTCACGCGCTATCTCCGGAAGCATCCGGAGGTCGAGATCGACCTTGTGCTCAGCGACCGGCTGGTCGACATGGTCGACGAAGGCTTCGAGGTGGCATTCCGCATCGGACAGATGGCCGATTCGAGCCTCGTGGCACGAGGGCTTGCACCCTTCGAGCTCGTCGCCTGCGCCACGCCCGGCTACCTGCGCGAGAACGGCATGCCGGCCAGACCGGCTGAACTCGAGACCCACGAATGCCTGGGCTATGCCCGTGGGCCGACGCTGGACAAATGGCGTTTCGTCAAAGACGACCGCTCTTATGACGCGCCGATTTCCAGCAGGCTGCGGGTGAATGACGCGAAGGCGTTGCTCTCGGCAGCGCTGGACGGGTTCGGCATAGCCATGATTGCGCAAGAGCTCGTAGGGGACTTCCTCGCCTCCGGGCGGCTGCTTCGGATCCTGCCGGACTACGACGTCCCGGCCCGGCCGATGCATCTGGTCTACCTTGGCGACCGCCAACGGACGCCGAAACTCAAGACCTTTATCGACGCAGCGGTTGAGGCCTTCGGAACGCGTGAATCGGGATCTAAACAGAAACCGCTCCCTCTGTTGGGGGAGTGATGGTGCAGACGAACCCGAGTTGGGCGATCTGACGAGCCAGGCGATTGGCCTGACTTTCTGGCGAGGTGCGACGGAAGTGGTCGGCGCCGAGATCTTGGTAGAAGGTGCCGTCTCGCAGTATGTGGTAGACGGCGGTCAGGATCGAGGCGGCGACGGCACAGATCGCCTTCTTCGGTCCGCGTCTGTGTCGCAAGCGTTGGAACTGTGCCTGCAGGTAGCTTTCCTTCTTGCGGCTGCCCGCCCAGGCACATTGCACCAGGGTGGTTTTCAGCCACGTGGCGCCCTTGCGCAGCCGGGTGGAGCGTCGCTTGCCAGCACTCTCGTCTGTCGCGCGACAGCTCGGATGGCCGGTTCTCACCTTGATTGTCGCGCGGCATCCATGGCGAACTGAGGTGGTCCCCTGCCATCGGACAGTTTGGCGGCATTGTTAAGCTTGGTTCAGGTTGTCTTCAGGCCGCCACTCTCTCCAGTCGCCCTTCCCTGTCGCCTCGTCGGGCGTGCGCCCGGCCAGGACCGAATGAGGACGCCGGGCATTGTAGTAGCCGATCCAGCGCGAGAGCCCGGTCCGCAGCTCCGACCCTGTCTCGAACGCGTGCAGGTAGACGCACTCGTATTTCAGGCTGCGCCAGAGCCGCTCGATGAACACGTCCATCCACCGCCCGCGCCCGTCCATGGAGATCCTCACCCCGGCCGCATGCAGCACGCCGGTGAACCGCGGCGAGGTGAACTGGCTTCCCTGGTCCGTGTTGAAGATCTCCGGTCGCCCGAACCGCGCAAGCGCCTCCTCCAGCGCCGCCACACAGAACTCCGCGTCCATGGTGTTCGACACACGCCAGGACAGCACCTTCCTGGTCGCCCAGTCCATCACCGCCATCAGATAGAGGAACCCACGCCGCATCGGAATATAGGTGAGCCACTGTCGGCGAATTCTCGGCCAACCTTTTCAGCAAGGGGGAGCACTCCATGAGCCTTCATCCGGAGCCGGTCGGCGAGGTGCCTGCCGAGACCGCGCGCGTGTCCCGCGCCGCTTTCCCGAAAGGCACCCTTATCACCCGGCTGCGCGACGAGTTCAGCGCCCTCTACCAGGACGAGGATTTCGTAGGTTCTATCCCGCCCGGGGCCAGCCTGGCCTTGCGCCGTGGCGCCTTGCGCTGGGAGCTATGCTGGAAACTGGGTGACGCCGTGATTAGGCGGCGCTCTGTGCTGGCGTGTTAATGACCTCAACGCCGTTGGTAAAGGTGACGCCCTCGACGACCTTGGGCAGCTGATTTTCGCCTT
>JAABUX010005235.1_pt1 | contig 16008 bp, 14 predicted proteins | sample 5561851 | NCBI WGS metagenome assembly JAABUX01 (sample SAMN10711883, study PRJNA513361) | rock metagenome | isolation source: Antarctica rocks | place: Antarctica: Victoria Land, Richard Nunatak red sandstone | collected 2016-01-03 | reverse complement strand
AGGGCGGGGTGTAGGTCTCTTGGGGTTGGGCGGTAGTGTTGGGGTGGGGATGGTTTGGGAGGAGGCGGGTGTGGATTGGGGTTGCGGTGGTTCATGTTTGGGGCTGTTGAGGGGATGTTGTTGAGGGGGTTTGGTGGGTTGGTTGTTGCTGTTGGGCTGGCGGGGATCGAGGGGAGATCGTGGGAGATAGCTACGCCGACTTCGTCAGATGAGTAAGGGGTGCTGCTGGCAGGATTGGGTGTGCTGCCTGGCCCGTCGACCGTGGTTGGTTCGCTGGCTCGATTACGGTGTGGCAGGCCTAAGCTCAGATGGCGTCGAGGCCCGTCTGATGTGGCCGGCCTCGAAGGACTGGCGTTGCGACTCAATCGACTTCCTACAGCTTTGTGACTGTTGTTCTTGTGTAGCTTTTTTGATACATGACGGCTAAGTATGTGTGAATGACGACTGGGGTTCTCGGGTACAGCACCATCTTCTCCAGTAATCGAGATCGTTGGTGGTCTGGTAGCCTCATCAGGGGATCCGTAGGAGTGTAGTGAGGTAAAGGTCGTTGTATCTGTCTGGCCACTAAGCTCGGTTTTTCGAGATCTCAGGCCTTGGTCCTTCGGTAGACCTAATATAGACCCTCGAAGGTTACGCAAGGTCCCATTCGCTGTCGGTGGTGGTGACATGGACGGCTCTTGCACCTTCGGTGGTGGTTTCTCCACATACTTGAAGAGCTTTTTATACAAACTCAAAAGCTCTCCACTTGAGTTCAGAGCCGCCTCTGGACCATCAATGACTTCTATAAGTGCAAGCTGAGTGATTTTGATCTCGATGATGGCCCTCTTTTCCGAAAGGTCAAGTCCCTCGAGTGAATTCGGTGGCTTGATGTCTCCATACAAGTTTGATCTACCTCCATAGAGATCGAGGGCCGCTTCACAGGAGGCCACGGATGTTGAGAAATCCTCTCTGGCACTTAGCAGCAGTGACAGAAGGTGCCAGCATCTTGTGAGCAGAGACCGCTGGACACCGTTAGGGCTCCTTTCAGCTTGCTCGATCTCGAAGGCTGTTTCAATGCCAACGACTCCATTAGTGGTGGGCTGTCTGCCTTCGGAATATAGTGCTCGCTTCACTGTGGCAATAGCAGCGTCCAGGTCTCGGGTTTCGGCGAGCATGAAGGAAAGTGAGTAAAGTAGTTCGACGTTGTGCTCTTCTTCATAAACAGGTTTTAATGCAGTGCGAAAGTTGGCGATCGCTGTGGTCTGCAAGTCGGACCGTGAGGTCGTCTCATAAGTCAAACGTGCCCAGCATGATTGACTAATCCCTAAAGCATGGTAACCGAGAGCTAAGGCTTTGCCAGGTACAAGGCGCTTGCTCATTTCTGGGAGGTCCATCTGCTTCCGGGGCACATCTTTAGTGCTGCCAACAGCCTTCAGTTTGGTAAGCCAACCTTCCACGACATTAGCAACGTCGAGAGACTTCTCGACCTCTCCTCGTCGACCGTATTTGCAGAGCATTTCGATTCCGCCGGCGGCTGTGCATAGCGCTATAGCATCATCATCAAGACCCAGTTCAGCTTCTCCAGACTTTTCGACCCGCGCTTTGCCCTTTACCAAGATTTCCAAATAGGAGTCAAGTGCTTTACTGGCAAGATAGAACTCAGCAAGAGCTGCATGCACCGTGAAGAGGTGTCGTAAAACCCGTGTTGAATGAAAAGTCCTAGTAGCTGCCCTGTAGAGGATCTACACCACAAGCCGTCAGTTGCAATCAGTACTACCACGTAAATGATCCAAGAGGCTGGTAGTGCCTCTAGGATGGAAACTTACGTCTAAAACGCCTTGGCCTACACCGGCTCTACCGCCCTCTCCGAGTTCTTCCGCACGCCACGTCGACCCACACATGATCCTCCAATTAGCAATGACCTGATCAACCCAGCCCTCGATTTGTGAGCTTGTTTGATCAGCCCTCGGAAAAGAGACCTCCTTCAGCAGGCCATCTTCAAATATCCTCTCGACTGTCTTCAATTCTGTTCGTTGATGCAATCTCGAACTGAAAATTGGTTGAACGATACTATGTTGTACTAATCTTGACAGCGTATCGTAGTAAGCCTGCCACGGGCGTAGGTTGAAGCTAGGTCTACTCCCGCGTGCAGACAATCGAGAGTCCCAATTGTGAGCATATGCCCGAAAAGGGGTCAGTAAAGAGGAGGGTGGTATCGAAGCAGCAGGCGAGAGCAGATCACCTGGGTTCACATGGGCTAAAACATGGTGGCTGATAAGCACAGAGTAACGGGCGAGGACCATCTCTCTCCAATAATGATGCTGTGGGTTATCCGCAAATGTTGAAGACAAGCTGGAAAGGTATGGTAATATTGAACTGTAAGCTCGATACGCTGCTGTTGTCTTGCCTTCCTGCTCCAAGGAAACCCCTGAACCATTCAGTCGGTGGCTCAACCTGCATTATTTCGTTCACGCACCTCTTATGTACACTCCCTTAATTATACAGACATGCGTCCATCGTCCAGTGACTCCCTCCTCCTGAGCAAAGTGCTGAGATGCGTGGTCTAAACCACTGGGGACACTCGCAAGCGCTGGAGCTACTTGCCCAAGCGTTATGTGTAGCCATGCCAAGCAGATTCGTGCCTGGAATGCATCTTCTATAATATTCACCTCTTGATCTATCGCATTGACTAGAGTGGGTATCGACTGAGACAGATTCGTTGAGACAGCAGAATTGGGAGTGATCTGAGGGCTGACTTCCTTGAGCTTGGAAAATTGTTCAGCGACCGCACGTTCGATTTGTGCGGTGATGATAAGACCTGTTGCTCCCCAGTATTAGCATTGGCACGATGCCAGAAGCTAGCTGCATTTGCTTTTGGCAAAGCACTGCGTAGGATGACTTTACATTGGCGATGAGGCGAATGCTTTCCGATCTTTCTGGTGAGTTCTGGTATCTCGTGCCATTGTTCGTCACAGCGTGCTGCATCGAGGAGATCTAGGTAATGCCGAGCTTTGTCGGCTTCCTTGTGCTATACAAGGATTAGTACCAGCAAGATGATATCGGGTGGTCACAAACGCTCAGCATAGCTCCATCAGTGTTCTTGCCGTGCCATGCGACCCAAAGTCAGGCCAAGTCACAAGTATATGTACACTTGATAGCTATAGACTCTTCATCCAGAGTTTCGGAGGTCACGATACATGTATTCTATTATTAGCGCACCGGTTAATTCAGCCGAGAAAATATATATCTTGGCATTACGGAGTAGAGGAAAGGTTTCTGGCTTGATGCATTGATGTTGTCCCTGCTCTTCGCTACCTAATCTATTGATCTTGCAATGGCGCCATACTCGGTAGCACCGTCATCGATACCTCTTCGAGTAGTGACACAGCGGCTTTCGACCACGCCTACCAAACAGCTTCCACATATTGCTCCATACTTGGCAACAAATATCTCCGAATGTAGGAAGGCATTCATAGATTTACAAGGGGATAGTCGGGATGGTTCAGAGACCAGTATTATCATTCACAAACTCAGGACGCAAATCACCGCTCTATTGCATGATAGAAGTCCAGAAGCACGACTTTCGGCTGTCATATTAATCAAAGCAATGGTTGAAGTGGGAGGCTGGACTACCTTGCAAAAGGTTGGACCATGGGTTCGGGAATTGATAGCTATTATAAGTGTAAGTGCTTGATAAGGCCTGAAGTATTTGGCTCGGAACACGAAGCCTTTTCATATGCTTCGTCTTAAATCCAAAAGGTTTTCCGTTTCTAACGAGTATGACTGTCCCTAACGAAGTGCCAGAGACCGGATCCTCCAGCCGCCAAGAGGCTCTCTATAATCACACTGTCTCGGATATTCCTCCTTACTCGTGACCATCAGTCTCTGGCCCGAGAGATCACGACACCTTCTCTGGCAGCTTTCATCACCGCGTGTCTGAACATGGCGAAACAGCAAAGTCCATCACTAACGGCCCAGAGCTCATCGATTCTAGTTATGCTACAATCTTTCATCGAACTCATCACACTACACCCATCATCATTTCGTCCGTTTGTGCAACAGATACAGACTCTGGTGCTTCCATTGATTGCGCCGACATCATCTAGTTTAGGGTCCGTGGAACAATCGAGCACGAGTTCAAAGCTTTTACATGATACTGCTCGGAGATTGTTCGTCTTACTCCATGTTTGCGCTCCGAAAAATACCTCTGGTGAAGTATGGGCAAGATCTCTGTCAATGATCATCATCTTGGCGCAGAGAACTGCAGATAGAATCTTTCGTTCATTGATCGAAGATTGGAGGCCTCGTTCAGACATGATTAACGGTGCTGGTCTTGCAATGAATGAGACAGTAAGTGATGCAAAGCCTCAACCGCTCAATCTGCCTGGATGGACCGGAATACATGATGGAGTCCAAAGGCTGAATGGACTCTTATGTACCATCCAAGCCTTCGTATCTCTTACGAGCTCGGCCGCCGTTGTACTCCAAGTGAGTAGCATCATGAACCTCACTGATAGGATCCTTTCGATACTTCAGCCTAGTGGAGCAAGGGGCTCGCGCCTCAGACCTGACATAGGCAGAGATGAGCGTGAGGGACTGCTAATAGGGCTCCCGCAGTTTCATGTATCCGCTATGGCCATTCTATCCCTCCTGATCTCACGTATGGGCAGCAGCTGTGCGGCAACGAAGGAGTCGACGTTGGAGCAGGTATCATGGGTCTTCCAGAATGAATGTGCCAACGATGAGGTCAGAACGGCTGCGTACGAAATTGTGTCACAAATCCTCAAGAGATTTGGTCTTTCACTTGGCGCGTCCTGCACCGCACCGATCTCGCTTTGTATCAGGGCATGTTGTGAAGATCTTGTATCTCCAGGGGAAGCCGCAGCGCAGGATAGAGATGTCCCGGCTCTCCATGGTACAAAGCCTTCAGATCACAACTCGTCTTCTACAAACGCGGATTCCTTTGTAAAAGGCTCCGAGACGCGGCTCAAAACCTGTACAGTCTCCGAACATACAGTCCAAGCAGCACGGAAGCTCCTTCCCTTGGCCCTCACAAGTCTGCCTTCAGAATTTCTATCATATGCTCTCAGAACCCGGGTTGACAGAACAGCAATACTGGCGAATAACAAGACTGCAATGCTAGCAAGCGTCATGAATCCTTACATTGCAGCGAAGGGCAAACACTCGAGTGTGAGTATCTTACCGTTGCTTGCAAGGGCTCATCTCGGAGCGTTGGAGATTGAAGCTTTGCTTCGACCTCAGATGCCCACAGTGCAATTGCGAAGAAAGACCGATGAAAGCGAGATCTTAGAGGAGGAAGAAAACTTACAAGCTTACGACCGTGGATCCCAGAATAGGCTTCGTCCGTATGCTTTTGGATTCGGCAGCGAACAGTTCGGCGATAGGATACTTGAGGGCGGTAGTAGTCGGGCTCTGACTTCAGATGACCCAGATGAGGCCGAAGAGACCTCCATGACTACTACAGGTGGCACAGATACTGCTCAGTCAGGCCTACCTGTGCTGGAACCCCAAGCTTCTCATGTGCCCAAAAAGCGAGACCGGGAGATTGGTGCCCCACTCAAAGCAGAGACAGTGACGACTCATGGTGCAAAGGCTACAGAATCAATGCAAACGGAAGAGGTGATATGGAACAAGCGGGCGCGTTTGACGGACAGTGAGGCCGAGCAGTATCAAGAAAAGACAGTCAAGGTGGACCCTCAAGTGTCAAACAATGCGACGTCGATGCCTTCTGGGACTCAAGCCTCCACAGCGGTAGGAGCGAAATATCTTGATGATCCAGTGGACAGTGACGAGAGCGATTTTGAGATGCCTACGCTGTATATGAACTCAGATAGTGACGAGGAGGACGAAGGCGAGGAAATGGATGATGAGTGATGTTTGCATGCGATCCTTGGCTAGCAGATACCCTATCCAATACAGTTTCGTGCTTTGCTGATTCCTACTCTTCCTCTTTCAAAAAGCCAATCCACTCCGCCACCACCGTTCTGCCGTATGCCATCTCATCCAATCCCCACCCCAACACCACCAGCCCTCTCCTCTTAATCCCCTCAGCGGACTGATAGGCAAGGGCTCATACAGCCAAACACCAGTCGCTGCAAAATCATCTGCGATATTCGGGCCCGTCAAGAAACACCATCCAACTACCGCAGCCAAGTTACCCGCATGCCTCAACCAAAGCGGCATCTTCTCTCTCAACCCTAAACTCTTCATCCACCCCGTAACCGCTTTCTGAGCAATAATTCCTACGGGCTGCAACATGAAAAATGTAAAAGCCCCACGGATCGGTCTCGTATGCCCCAGCGACGCGTAAGACGCACTAGCATGCAAAAGCCCACTGCACGCAAAAGCAACAATAACCCTCAACATCATCCCGCGCTGACTCGTCTTCTCCCAGCCTATGACACGACCTGCAAACTCTCCAGCTTGCTCAAAGGCGTAACGGAAAAGCTGATGCCACCATCCGCCCCAGAGCCCTGTGATACCTTTCTCCCATACTTGACTCGGCGGACCGAAATAGGGCGCATACAGCCACGGCCAGGCATGCTGACCGATAATCTCGGGACCAAGGAGAACTCCGAAGATGAGAGGGGCGAGGAGATAGATGGTTAGGAGAGAGGTGTATACGAATGTTACCGAGAGCAGAAGTCGCGTTGCTGTTGGGTAGGAGAACGGCGAGGGTGTGGACGGTGGAAGACCCCAGTAATAGGGGTCTTGGAGCGTTAGGGTTTTCAGGACGTCGAGGGCGAAGATGCAGAGGATGAAGTTTGGGAGATCGCGGCGGAGGAGGTCGCGTCGTGTGAGTTGGCTTTCGGCGTTTGGGGGTGGAAGGGAGGGGTTGGAGAGGGAGTTTTGGATGTGCGATGGTGGTGGGGGGAGGGAGGTGATTTGATAATTCCAGCGTGTGCCGCGGAAATTGGAGACGAGGTCGAGGACCCAGTCGAGGCGGTGGCGGAAGGTTGGGGGAAGAGGTTGCCAGCAGTATTGAACGGATTTGCTGGAGTCTTGTTGGTACTTGGGATTTGACGTTCCATTGATTAGTCGATCCGCGTGACGCTTTCTCAGTCCCTCAGCACTGGTATCTCCTGCACCAGTCGCAGTACCCTGAGCATCTCCATCTGACGAGGTCCGAGAGTGCTCTTCTAGTCGTCTAAAATCCGCCCTCGCATCATTGAAGATAATCAAACTTGCAGTCCAGAGTACAGCCCATGCGTTAAGTAATCCAATGCCATAGCCCACTGTGACCATACTACTTCTACATTCCCTGATGGCGGATACAGAAAGGTAGGTAATCAGAGCGAACAAAGGGTATCTTAGATAATGAATAGATTTCGCTTTTGTTGGCGGGATCAATAAGTAAAGTATGAGTAGATTTGGACCGAATGCTCTATAGAGATAAACAAAGGGAGTGTATTCGCCTGTTTTGAGCAGGGCATCGAGCCGCTGCTGGAGTTGGACGAGAACTTCATGGTGAGATGTTGGTGTCGGATTGAGGAGGTTGGGGAGAAGCATTTGGTTGAACCAATGTTTTATGGATATTGGGGGGGTTTTTTGGACCACTTCAACGTGGAACTACGGTGTCTCAACGGGAAATATGAATTTATACATGAAGGAAGGTGTGATAGGACCTGTCAAGGAAGATTGCCTGCTTCCATCTGATATCATCAACATCATGATGTTCTAGCGCGCGGGAGAAGGCATCAGCCGCAACGCCACATGCGCCACAGTAAAAACTTCAAACGAGCAGTCATGGATTATCTTCTCGGCAGTGACCCCGATATACAGAACTTCGACGCGAGTGTAAAGAACAATGTACCTGTTTTGGGTATAGGAGTAGTGGAAGCAACATAGGTCTCTCTCCAAAGCATTCAGACATCAAGGTCAACAGACAAGCTTCCTTGTTCAAGCCAATCATTTGGGCTGCCATACTTAGATGCTGTTGTTGTCGCATGGAGCAAGAAAATTTCCTGCGTTCTTGATGGCGCTATGTGCAAATGGGCTGCCAGAGTCCACTATTCAGGAGGAGACGTGAGGTGGACGGTGGAATGGGCGGATGGTCCAGCCATCAGTGTAAGGGGCGGAGACCCAGTTCTGTTGCTACTAACATAGCATGGTACTGCGAAGAGTCATAGATCGCTTTGATCGTAAGTGATGGGATCTATATTGACGACACTATGGTATCACATCAGGACCTTCCCTATGAAACGGTATTCGAACTGTAACAAAAACGTCGGTATCTTCTATCAAGTGCAGGTGGATTATGTGGGACATTCGAGGTTACACATATCATAGGCATATAAGGGACGAAGTATGCAAGTATGGTCTTTTTGGAAAGTGTGGGTTGTTATGCAGCTTGAGCCTTTCATTCTCTGCAGAATCTGATGGGACTTTTACGCGTACTATTGATACGAATGAATATCGTCAGCCCTAGCGCTTGCTTCTGTGTACTTATCAACATTGGTATCGATTTAGCGTGACGGTCGCGATCAACACACGCTGTCCTAGACGACGTCTCAGGCAATCTTGGTCGATGAATATCTAGTCGAACAGTTTCTTCGCCTTCACGCATGAACATTCTCCGTTCTTCTGTTGCAGCAGCCGTACCTAAGGGTTCTGTATCGGGTGATAGGAATAGCTCGTACGTTATGAAAGATGCCATCCCTAAGCTTGTCTCTATAGACACACGTCCCAAGCCAACATAATCTTCCAAGACATTGGTGATTGCACCTATTAACTGGAGCTTAGTGATGACAGATCAAGAGATATCAAAGGGCCCACGCCCCCTCGTCTCGTTCAGAATACCTACAAAGGATGGACGGACATCTGGTTTACGCGTCCCTACAAAACGTGACCATGATGAAGTTGCTTCCAGCGAGGGATACGGTAACGCAGCGCCAGCAACGGAAGACTACGAAATCCTGGATGGGCTTAGAGGCTCCCATCGGCGAAGATTAGGTAGAGTACACCTATCGGATATCATTATTGATATGCTCATTCTTCAATCAGATTTTGATGGCGAGAACCGGAACCCATTCAGGAAAGCCAAGGTGTCTGGAACTTGGGAGACAGATCTCCAGCACTATGAAAGGTTGTCCGTCCGCTTCGGCGGTATTGAAGGCGTGAGTCCGGTCTTTAAAGATACCCCAGATGGATCCATCGTGTTCGATAAGTTATCTGGCGCGCTGCATTATCGAGAGCACAATGAAGCAAAGTGGCGTAAGTATAGGCTCGGGTTTGAGATCACAGGATTGGAGGACTAATCGTATCTAGAGCGGGCGGTGTTCCACTACTGGATAAGAGACGAGATCAGCGAGGTCGAGAATGGAAAAGGCGATGATGGTGAGTGACCTGCAAATTCTATCTTAGGGCTTCAGGCTGAAATCGACCAAGCGGAGAACTTTGAGTACGGTATCCTCAGTGGAGACATAACGTGCTTTTCAAGCTTTAAGCGTCGGCCTTCCAATCGCGCTCGGTCAAGCATGCAACCAGGCAACTTAAGATATAAAGGGATTCTTGTGATCGATTACGGCTTGTCGCCAGTTCGCGCATTCCGCGAGTTCCCACTAGTCTTGTCTTCCGAATATGCAGGTGCTTCCATCATTGTTGCTCAACTTCAAAATGGCGTGATTGAGCTCAAAGACTTTCGAGCTAGGATGTACGTGAATCTCTACCGGCCTTCAAAGAAAAATGCTGACCTTGTTCATGAACCCAGGCCCCCGGTCATTCAAAAAGAGGTTGAAGGGAAGCTAGTGCTAAAGCCCTTGTACTCTATTGAGACCATCGCTGCCAGAGTACATGAACCTCGCGATGGTAGTCAGGAATCGCCCGACACTACGACCCAACCCAGTGGAGTGAACAGCAAGACACCAGGACAAAGCATGATGGAAGATAATGACCGTCAGATGGAAGCAGAAAACGCCAAAATGCAACAGGATCGAAGGTTGACTAAATCTGCTCCCCCCGACTTTGTTCCCGAGGATCAGGACGATGGGCGAAATCTGTCACCCGTCACTGCACATGAAGCCTTGGCACTATGGGAAGCACTACACGCCACAGCTGACCATTTCCTCCAGCTCACAGATCGAGAGCCTCTGCGAAATGAGGACCGTCCTGCACCGAATTATTGTGCGCAATGGATGGATATGCAAAATCAATTGAGACAAATCTGGGAGAGCACACCGCCAGCCCCATCCTTGGTATCTCGAGGACGGTGGACTGGGGGAATCGCCAACTGGGCGTCTGGAGAGCTGTCGACTCATTCTCGGTAAATTGTAAGGATTTCAATTCGGATGGTGTAGGTTTGATTGGGGAGGGACCTATGAGTCTACAGGTGTACCAGACTAAAGACGGGATGAATTACGTTCCTAGTCGTCGCTTATAGACGGCTTTGTGTGGCCAATTTTACAATCAAGTGACGGAATAGCACAGCATTTCCTCTACCGATGTTTTAAACTTCCAATTTCTCGGCTGCGATCTCTTAATGAGTTAGTCCCTTGACTCTCGATACTAACCTAGAAGGACCGAAACGTGCACATTTTGGAGATCGGGGAGGATCTTATGGTTACGAGAATAGGGAACTTGGAATAATTCATGTATGGATATGTAGGGTCGATGGCGGCGTGATCAGATAATGATGGGTCAATACGCCCTACGCAGCTTGGAAGCTCACAGGTATCAGGATCAGCAAGAAGACTCACCTGCTTTGAAGAACGGACCAGAGATTACTCTAAGGTGCATAAGAAGTCAACTACACTGGACCACTAATCTCAGCAAAGGGACATATGATCAACGTACCTCTTCTCCGTTCCATGAGCCCTGTGCCAACGTCTGCAAAGAATCTTTAATCCCTTCACATTTTTCTTGGGCTTCGAGACTCGGACAACAGGGGGAATGTACATACTAGGTATGATATCCGAACCAGCATATTTTCCTTGTGCTGGATGCGAAGACCAAGGTTTGTAATCGGTTTCGACTATCCTCTTTATATTGTGTCTAAGGTGATTATAGGTATTCGAAAGCCAGAGAACATCTAACGAGGAACATCCCTGTCTTCACCCATGTCAAACATCGCTTAGAGAATCTCGATCAAACTTGGACACCATTCTAACGGCTAAAGCGTTGGAGATGGAGAAAGAACGATCACAACGCTGAGCCAGGCTGGGGGATTGGTGTCATTGCTGAGGGATACATGTAATTTCTCAATATCGTCCCGGAAGCAACTGTCTAAGACTGCATAGAGGCGATTCGAATAGACAAGAAGGAACAGAGGGTGGTTCGAATACTTGCAGCTGATGTACGCAAGAAGCACACAAAGCAAATGCTCGCCAATCACGAAGAGATCAAGAACCATCCAAAGACAAAGAGATGCTGTTCTCGGACGGGACTGAACAAGCCTAATCGCCTACGCGGAGGGAAGACCAAGTCTTAGGTAACGTCCCCTGTTGCTACTCTGTGATTGTACAGTCGAGAAGCTATCGTCCTCCCATACCCAGAATTTTTGACTAGATGCACAACCCCGCGCAGTCCAAGAATCTGGATGAGAGACCCTGGGTACCTGGCCGCTTCTTGCTGGACGTCCTTGCTCCTAACAACTGTCAAACCTTTAATAGCATTGTCCCGCGACGTACCCGGGCCCTTACCAATGACATCCAGCTCAGAAGTTGCGACCTCGGAAAGCAACACGCCAACCGATACTATCCTTGGTACAGACTATTTCGCTCCGCCTTCAGGATATCAAAATCTGTATTCGACAAAGCCTGCTGAGAGTCCGCAATTATTCTTCGTGGATTTCTGCATCAATTGCTCTGCATGTCACTGGACTTGTATGAGCTAGGCCGAGGGTCCTCCAGGCCACTGCTGTGTGATAAGGTACCTGAGGCTTATTGTGAGCATGACTCTGAAGTAGGATCTAACCAGAAGCTCCTGCTGATGTAGAGGATGAGGAGGTTGGAGGATTTGTAGGACTAGCATTCGATTCGTTCAGTAAGGGGCAGGCTAGGACAGAGTGAGTGCAGCAGCATTCAGGAACGAACTTGCTTCACTCTCCGCAATCCCAGACAATGAAGGCGCTTCTGCGTCTTTACAGTGCCCACCTAAACCAACCTTCTCGACGAGAGCATCAACTATTAGATTATATTATGCTCTTGCTGGCTACTTTACGCTATTAGATCCCAAAGTCTCTGCAAGATATATGAGATGGCAAATCTCCTTATCAGTTGGAGGCATCCAGCTTCCATGGTAATCTTACATGAGGATTTGCAGAGTACAGTGTTAAGCTGAGTCTCGATGTCATTGTTTGTAACTCCTGAATTAGGTTGAGGGTCGCTGTAGACTTAGCCAACCATGCGCCATTGTCCACAATTTTTGAAGGAGATGACATCTGCCAAGGAACGAGACTGTGCTAAAACCAGCCGTAACAAAACACTGATTGACCTCAACAATCCTAGGTCGCTATGTCCGAGTACAGTTAATGGTATCAACATCCAAGTTATTTTCTCCATGATATCTTGAGCTTTCGAGCATGACTCTCTCGCTTCTACCGTACATTACTTCCTTCAAACTTTCATCATAAAAATGTAGAACCCAGATTCGCATGATCTGCGCTTGAAACAGTGGTGAGCTTCACGCATAGCTGGCCTTAATACTGTTGTAATACTGCTAATAGCTGGTAGGGCCCAATTACACAGATGCTTCTATATATATAGAATGGAAGGCCAGGAGGAAAGCTCTCGCCACTGGATGTTGGATGTTCAAGCACTTGCAACTTTTATCGCTCTTTGTGGAAATCACCCTTTCCTGGCTTGGTGTCCTCTCATCCCTTCCAGAAAGAGGCTACCCACAATGCCCCAGAAAATGAGAGTAACGCAACAGCAACACCAGCCTCCCGCGGTCTACGAGAAATACACATCCAAGACACGCCAATATGGGCACAACTGGCTTGCGATATTCACTACGTTACCTGACCTACGATTAACACCTGGTCCATCCAAAGAAAAGCGCACAATGGCTTTATGGCCCAACAACTCCTTTGTACTCGTTCATGATCAAAGAGTTTTGGGGATGCATCGTGCTTCAACACCGACGTCTATGACTGAGTGCCAACACCATGTTCAATACCCGACTAATCAACACCAAACGTTACCAGGATATCTTGGTCAATCTCTTTCCTAACCTCAGTATCATCATTACCCACTTCGATCCTACGAGTACTTTCTTCTACAGCCACTTCTGCTACAAGACCAATCGAAGCCGTTACCGTTCATAAACATTCACATTACCACAAAACCTCTACGTACAACCTGTCAACATGAGCAATCGGAATCAGCGATATACCATAAGCGGTTCATCTGATGACCACTCCTGGTCATCTGCTTCATATTCAGAAACTCCGTCGAACTTGGGAAGCAATGTTGCTCAAGATCAGCCCCACCCTACCGATTCGCTGCCAGAGGGTCAGCCAAGGTCTAAGCGTGCCGAGAGACGTGCGCGGATCTTGTACAAGCACGGATCAGTGAGCGCAACTGACCAACCTAGGGGCGAGACGAGGATGAATTCTGGAGTTCTAGAATGGTTCGACCCTAAGCAGGCGAAGTTTTACCGAGCGGCTCCTCTCGATGATTATCGTCATCAGATCATCAGCGAAGACAGTGGTAGTGGCGAATACGACCATCTACCCGACCAAGGACTTCACGAGGACGACAGGACGTCTTTCCCGCTCAACGATTTCTTGGGTCAACAGCACTGGGACTTGAAGGATAGGGACGCGTGGGATGAGATCACAGATGAGGAGGGTAATCAGGTGATGTACTTGGTAAGATTCTCCTATCCTAACTTGAGTGACTCACAAAAAGAATTTTGCTGACTGTGAAGCTTTAGGTCGAGAAGCCTGATCGAGACATCGAGCCCCCAAATCCTGGATTCATGATGTACAACAACATGATCATGCTCGATCCCGATGATCATGCTATCCTAGACTGGCCTGGAATACCTCGATGCTTCTCTTCCAACACGGAAGGCGCCCGTATCGAGGCTCTCAGACGGATTTATCCATGGCTGTCGCTCCCCCAGTTTCGAGCAAGGATGCCGAGATGGATTACTCGGAAGACGGCTGGCGACCAAGCCCTGTTTGGCCTCAGCAGTCTTCAGCAGCGTCTCACGAGATTTAGAGAACTCTACGATTGTCCACCCTGGAAGAAGGTACATATCGATAGAGGTCCAACTCTCATTAAGCATACACGAGAGCGATTAGCGAGGGAGGGGCTGCAGGCCAACTCTACTGCCGGACTCCGGCCTTTAACGAGGGGAGAGGCTCAGCGGCGGAAGGCACCCTACCTTGGTAGATGTCCGGAGAACGTTGGGCTCTACACTCTGACTGAAGATGAACTGGGAAAGAAAGCAGCCAAGGAAGCAGCACGTCATGAGGTAGCACGCACAAGGCAAGAAGAGGCTCAAGAGGCGTCTACACTTCGTGACTCGTCGACTGGTACCAAGCGCAAGAGAGATCAGGCAACGGAATCATATACAGAAATTCATCCTACTAAAAAGCAAGCCCGGTCTGGCCTTCATGCTACGATACACACAAAGCAACAAGCGTCTCCGCTATCAGCTCACAGCACAACAGCATCTAAAATTGCAGGTAGCTCATCGATGACTGATACCAGTCCAAGAAAATGCTCTGTTCAGCAAGAAAAGGTGAATCAGGACGCTGGCCAAGATCTTCGCTGGGTCGTACCCAAGAAGTTTTCAGAGCAACTCAGTATCCAAGCCGCTCTCACACACACAGTGGCCGATTTCAAAAACTACCATTCTACGAAGCCTCCCATCACCACAGCTACTTCAACCTACTTTGAACAATATCAACAGATCCAGAACCACCACAAGGAACTCTGGGCTCTCGAAGATAAGCCAGCGCCACAGCTGATCTACATCGCGCAATGGTTTGGGTCATTCAAATTTGTGCCCCTTCCAGATGTGGACGAGGAGCGAATGAAGCGTCTGTTACCATCGCACGAGACGAGTACAGAGATTGAAGCAAAAGCGAGTAGCGAGCAGCACCATGTGAGCATCGATAGCGCTGCAGATGGGAGCAGTGACCTGCTTTCTGACTGGGCTCTGGATACAAACCTTTCGGACCTCCTAGAGGATGGTGCTTGGGATGGTGTCTTCGGACGCTCAGAAACAACATCATCCGATTGGGGGCAATCTCTTACGGAGGAAGCTGCCAATGCAGAGATGGCTCTCGAGGATTCATCACACGGACGCTCAATAACAACATCATCCGATTGGGGGCAATCTCTTACGGAGGAAGCTGTCAATGCAGAGATGGCTCTCGAGGATTCATCGTGTGACTATCTCTTCAACCAATCCGCCTAGTCTTCACCAGGACCTCATCCCTGATAGCAACGACTACGCATGTGAAGCACCATCAACGAGCATCACGAACCTTACGATCTCATCGACCCTGAAGACGGCGACGAATAGTCGCGAGGCTATCTATAAAGCCAATTGCAGCCCATAGCAGACAGCGATAGTACATAGCACAAGACAGCTTTTCCTACGCGTACATCCAACACAAGACTGCCCATATACCTAAATGCTCAAAGAACGAGTAGTCGCTAATAAGAAAGATGATCTGGCTGCTCACACTCAGGCATATGCTGCAACATGATTGGCCGACGCCCCGAAAGCGCGACTAGCCTCCCCTTCCCATCGCGAACCCTCACAACACAACAACCACACAACCTCCCATCATCAATCCCCACCATAGATTACACCATCACCACCATCCACCCCACAACAAACCAACATGTCCATCCGCCCAACCCTCATCCGCCCCCTCCTCCGTCCCCTCACCTCCCCCCCCCTCAACATCCACCCAACCACAAAACCCTTCGTAAACAGCTTCGCAAAAACCTTCACAACAACCCCCCACCCCCACCTCGCCCGCATGACCATCGTCGGCCGCCTCGCCGACGCTCCCGAAATCCACGCCACGGCCTCGGGCCAGGACGT
>JAABUX010005234.1_pt1 | contig 16008 bp, 18 predicted proteins | sample 5561851 | NCBI WGS metagenome assembly JAABUX01 (sample SAMN10711883, study PRJNA513361) | rock metagenome | isolation source: Antarctica rocks | place: Antarctica: Victoria Land, Richard Nunatak red sandstone | collected 2016-01-03 | reverse complement strand
AATCCCGCCGGAACGTGAGGTGTATTCCGTCTGAGGTTCGTTCGCGCTTAATTCCCCAACCTTCGATCACTTGACGCCACAGCTCAGAACGCTCGACGAAGTCTGCGACGTTTAGGGTGCAGGCGATCGGCGGTCTTTCCATACCTTTCCTAATGCTGCTATCCGCCGGCGGGATGCGGCCCGCACATTCGATGACCGGTCCTTTTCATTGCCTCAAAACCGATCGTTTTCCAGGACTGGAAAAGTCGCCTCTCGCCCGCCGCTTACCCGTTCCCTAAAGACCTCCTCGGCGGCCACCCAAAATGTACCACCCATGGCCACTTGAAAATGTACCAGGGATCGGTGGCCACTTGAAAATATACGACCCGTAGTAGCCGATCCCGGCCCGGGCACGCCGGTGGCGCAAAAGCGCTGCCATGAACGAGCTCAGCGTGACCGAAGAAGAGACCATCCGTGGCTTGCTCCTGTTGGGCTGGAGTGAGCGCCGCATCGCGCGAGAGACTGGCCACCACCGCGCAACGATTCGAAAATTGGCACACGCGATTCGCGGCGGTGCGCTTGCAAGCGAGATCGTGGCCGCACCAGGGTTGGCCGCCGCTCAGAGCGCTGCTGTGGCTGCGGAAACCGCCGAGGAATGCGGTGGCGATACAAAGCCTCAGGCGGTTCCGAGTGCGCCCAGCGACTCTGTGTGCCGCAGCCGTTGCGAGCCGCATCGAGAGTTTATCACGGCGGAATTGGTTAAAGGACGCAACGCGGTTGCGATCTACCAAGACTTGGTCGAACATCGCGGGTACGTCGGCGCGTACAACGCCGTCAAGCGTTTCGTGTGTTCGTTGTCTCCAACGTTGCCGAAGATTAGCTGCCGCTTCGAGACCGAACCCGGCCAAGAAGCACAAGTCGACTACGGCGAAGGCGCTCCGACCAAGGATCCGCTGAACGGAAAATATCGCGTACCCCGGCTTTTTGTGATGTCACTTGGTTGCAGTCGTCATGCGTTTCGCGCAACGCTTTGGAAGAGCTCGAAGGAAGCGTGGTGCAAACTGCACGAGGAAGCGTTTTCGTATTTCGGTGGCGTGCCGGAGATGATGTGCCTCGACAACTTGCGCGAAGGCGTGACCGATCCGGACATCTATGATCCAGAACTCAACGCACTCTATGCCGATCTGCTCGAACACTATGGCATCGTCGCGCTGCCCTGCCGGCCATATGCACCCGATCTCAAAGGCAAGGTTGAATCAGCCGTCGGGTACACGCAACGAACGGCCCTCGCCGGGCGACGCTTTGAGAGCATCGAGGAGCAAAACGCATTTTGATGCGTTGGAACGAGCGCTGGGCGGCAACTCGGATTCACGGCACGACCAAACGGCAAGTCCGAGAAATGTTCGAAGAAGAACGTCCGTTTCTGCGGCCATTGCCCTCGACCCGCTTCGAGTACTACCGCGCGATCGAGCGGCGTGCGCATTACGACGGCCATATCGAGGTAAGCGGCGCGTACTACTCCGTTCCGCCGCGTTACGTCGGCACGACCCTCGTCGTGCACGTCGGACGCCTATGGATACGGATTCTCGACCCGATTCGACACGAGTGTATCCGCGAACATGTTATCGCGACGACCAAAGGGATGCGGCGCACGGCCCACGAGGATCGACCGAAGCAGACGCCGCCGCAGATCCTCAAACTCGTCGAGAAAGTCGCTGCCGCTGGCCCATCATGCGGTGCTTTCGCTCGCGCGTGTGAAGCCGAGCGCGGTCCCTTGCGATGCGCACGCTCTTTGGTCTCCTCGACCTCCTGCGCAAACACACAGTTGCCGACATCGAGCGCGCCTGCGCACTCGCTCTGAGCGCCGGCACAACGCGACTACGCTTCGTTCGCACGTTTCTGGCTCCCCATGCAGCACCGCCGCTCATCGACGAGCATCAGCTCATCGCGCCGATCGAGACCTACAACAAACACTTCACGACGCTTACGCAAGGAGAACCTTCCCTTGACCAACGATGAACTCGACCGCGCACTGCGGTCATTACGACTGGGCGGCATGGCCGACACACTCAACGTTCGTGCGCAACAGGCCGCCGCCGACCACTTGGGACCAATCGACTTTATCGGGCTGCTCGTGCACGACGAACTTCAACGCAGACGTGATCGATTGATCGAACGGCGGAGCAAAGAGGCCGGATTCCGCGATATCAAGACGCTGGATACGTTTGACTGGAGGTTCAACTCATTCGATCGTGCGCAAATCTACGAACTCGCTACCGCCCGCTTCATCGAGCAGCACGACGATGTTCTCATGTTGGGAAATGCAGGCGTCGGGAAAAGCCATCTCGCGCAAGCCATCGGCATGTCGGCCATCCATGCCGGCTTTCGCGTGCTTTACTTCGAGGCACATCGGCTCTTCGAAGAACTCGTTCTCGCGGCGGCACTCGGCGAACGAAGCGACCTTATCTGCCGGCTCACTGAGGTTCCGCTCCTCATCGTCGACGACTTGGGAATGCGCAAGCTCCCCGCGAGCGCTGCCGAGGATTTGCTCGAAGTCATCATGCGACGCTACGAGCGAGCCTCAACAATCGTGACGTCAAACCGGCCGCTCGAAGACTGGCCCAAGCTCTTCGGCGATACGCCGGCGGTCACGGCGTTTCTGGACCGACTGATGCACCACAGCCACCTCATCGAAATGCGCGGCAAAAGCTATCGGCTGCATGAATCCAGCCTCGCCGTGCGGCAGCGGAAGGCAAAAGCACCCGCGTAAACAACATTTTGGGAAGATCACTCAGTTCGGGCTGGTACATTTTCAAGTGGCCAGGGCTGGTACATTTTGAAGTGGCCATCGAGGGGTGCATGCGCGTGAAGACGACGCCAAACGAAACGAGATCGTAGTAGAGCGGGATCGGCTGGTGGTTGTAGTAGTCTGAAACTTCTTGCGCGCCGAAGAAGACGACAATCTCACCGCGCGGGTCGAGCGAACGCGCGGCGTAGAGGTACTGCGAGAGAATCGGCTGGTTGCCACTATCGGGCAGGCCCGGCGGGTCTGCTGCGATGTCAGCCGCACTTACTTCATGCTTCGGAAACATGACGGTCGTCCCGTACGTGATCAAGGGACCAGCAGCGGACCGCGGACCGAAGCCATACAACGCGCCAATGAAAGGCCCCGAATACCACGCCGGGCGTGGGTTGAACCGAGCGCCCGCACCGGGGCAACACACACGACTGCGCCGTCGATAGCCGGCTTGCAGATGCAAGGTGCGCGCGGCCGCGTAATCAAGATAGATCGTATCGACCATGTCGCCTAGGGAACCCACGACGATGGAATGGCCGTCGAATAAGGCGCGGCCGATTGTGTTATCGCTGTAGTGGTGAGTCCAGTCGGCGATCAGGCCGCGGGCGAGGCGGAGCTTGATCTCCGTGTCGAGCCGCAGATCCGAGACGTCGGGGTTGCCGCGGATCGGACGTGCATCGGCGGTTGTGGAAATCAGCACCTGGGGCACGAAATCGATACTTGCGCGCTCTTCCGCTGCGGCAGTGGTTGCCTTCTGCAAGGGAAACAGCAGGAGCGCCGCCCAGGCAAGGTGTTTCAAGAAAGGGCTACTGGCTGTGTCACGCTTCAAGAAGGCGACCTCTTGCGCGTCTCGAGCCAGAGTCGCCTCGCCCGCATGATGCGCAGCCTTACGGTGAGGTGAGCGGTGGCTGGATAGGAGCGTCCCGCCGGTAGGCCTCAAGAACCCGCGCGGCTTCTTCAGGCGTGTATTCCTCCCCGTACACCGCACCGGGCCGCCGCGGAGCTTCCATCAATGCACTTTCTGACGGACCGCCGACGAATACCGGGACGAACCCGACGGTCGCGATAAGCGGCTCGACGACGTCCGACGCGCGCTGTTCGCTCGCCGCATAGAACATTGCGGCACGAGTTTCCACGGGTCTCTCGATCGCCGCTACTTGAAAGGCAGAGGTCAACGTGTTAAAGGCCTTGGCGTATGGAAGCATACCGAAACGTCGCGCGTTAAACGCTGCGGATGTCATCGGCAAGCTAACGACACCGCCCGATTCGAACGGATTGGTCGTATCAACCACGATTGCGTCGCCGATGTTGCCAAGTGAGTTCCAGGCGGCGTCGATCGACGCCCATGGAACCGAAACGACGATGACGTCGGCGTTTGAAGCGGCCTTTTCGCCGTGTTTGGTGAAGGTGATGTCGTCGCGTTCCAACGCCGCTCGCGTAGCCACCGCGTCTCGGGAGAACGTCGCAACGACATCGTGACCGACTGCTGCGAACCGTCGCGCAAGATTACTGCCGATGCGCCCCGGCCCAACGATGCAGATTCGCACCGCTTAGGCGCCTAACGCATCAATGACGAGGCGCGCGACTTTGCGGCCGGAGTATTGCTGCTGGCCGGTGATTAAGTTACGGTCGCGTACAGTGAACGCTTTGAACCGCCCACCCATGACATAGTTAGCTCCGCGCTCCTTGAGGGCGTCTTCCAACCGCCATGGCATAACCTGCTGGCCGACGAAGGCGTCTGAAAACTCTTCCTCAACATTGGAGAAGCCGGTAACGGTCTTTCCGCTTACCAAATACGAACCGTCAGCAAGCTGTACGTCGACAAGTGCCGCGACGCCATGGCAGAAAACGGCAGTGACTCTGTTCGATTCGTAAAACGTACGGATTGCGCGCTTGAGATCCTCATTTGCCGGAACGTAAACATTGGCGATTGGCCGCCGCAGACAACGAGCGCGTCATAGGCTGACCAATCGAGGTCCGCAAGCCTGGGAGTGTTCTGGAGAAGCGCAATGCACTCTGGCGTGTTGAGAAAACCCATCGAGATGAGGTCGCCGGCGGACCACTTGGAGGGATCGCGCGGATCACTCAGCGCGTCGGGCTCGACCGTTCCTCCGTCGGGGCTCGCAACGGTCACATCGAATCCGGCCTCCGTGAATTCGAAATACGGGTGCATGAGTTCGGCTGCCCAAAATCCGAGAGGCCATCCAAGTTTCGGATTAACGCTCGGATTAGCCACAACCATCAGAACTCTCGTGCTACTGAACGCGTCGAAGATCTGGTGGTGATCAGCAGATATCGTGGCGGGTGAAGTCATCTTAAGGTCTCCTCGTACTGCGCAACGTTGGTCAATTCTTGTCGTCGTGGAAGTTGTTCGTCCAGTGCGTCCCATCGCAAAACGGCTTGTTTTTTGACCCACCGCAGCGGCAAAGCGTGTAGTGTTCGCGCGACGAACCTTCCGCCCACGCGTCTTCATGCAACTCGACTCCACCGGTTACGCGGTAGGGTCCGTCTTTTGAAAGCGTCACCGTCGGCACACGCTGTTGATCGCGATGCTCGATGCCATCGATCGAGTAGCTCAGCGCCCCGGAGGGACACTTGCGTACTTGGGCGATAATCCGTTCGGCGGTCGCGCCGTTCGGATCAATCCATGGCTGCCGCTTGTTGTCGAACACGGAAGCAAGTTCATCCGTGCAATAGGCTGAATGCTGACAGATGCCGCGATTATCGTGAACGGTCAACGAACCAGCGTTGTAGTCATCACGCCGGTCTTCCACGCGCCCCGGAAGCTTATGACTTACGAACCCAATCCGGGCGTGGGTGCCATCGCAGAACGGCTTGTTCGCGGAGCCCCCGCAGCGGCAGAGTGCCACTTCGGGACGCGTTTCCAGTCGGTCACCTTTCGAGTTGGCCATGTTTTGAAGATTGGTGACGAGATACGGCCCGTCGAGTTCCGGATCAATCGCGCATGGGAGCGCCGCTTCGACCGTTTTCAGCTCCGCGAGCTCCGTCGAGGCGCTCCACGACCGGCCCACTGGGGCGAACTGTTGCGCGAGATCTTGCAGCGCGGCCGCGGCTTCTTCGACCTCGGACGGCAACGGGTGCTCGGTGCGTAGACGCGTCGCGATCAGCGCGAGCTGACGGAGTCGCTCGCCGAAGAAAATCCATGCAGATTGTTTGTGGGGCAAGAGATGGACGTCTCGGTTGTAGCCAAATCCTGGCCCTGCGGTCATTCCAGCAAGCTGCGGGTCGCCGACCGGCATTTTCGTGAGGGCTTCGCCGAGTGGACGAATGACGGTCGTCATCAGGCGGAGTGTGGCGCGCGAAACATGCTCAAGCTCAGCCTCGCTCTCTTCGGTGTGAGCGAAGAAGCGAAGCAGCATAAGCAACGTCGTCTCGTACGCGACGTTGAACATATCGGCGACGGCGTGGGTTAGGGGATCGCGGATGATCGTGCCGCCCGAAGTGTCCTCGTAAAAACGCGTCATCGGATTCGAAATGACAGGGCGAACCGGCTCGAATGGTACGCCGGCCGCACTCGCCTCGGCCGCTGCTTGTTCGAGTTCTTTGCGAATCGTATCGAAGACGCAGAAGTGCGCGTCAGGGTGAGCCGCCGACGGAGCCTCGCCTTGCTCGACGATCATGTCGATACCGGCACATGCCGAAGCAGTATCGATGACGGGCACGAGTTCGCCGGCGAGGTCGACGAAACGTGCGTTGGCTTGGGCCTCGGACGGTCCGATGAACAGATCGGCTTCTGGGATTGCGTGAAAGCCGGTCTCGATCTTATGGTAAAATTCGCCTACTGTCTTGAAGTCGATCTCAAACGGCTCGCAGCTTGTCCCGCTGTCGAGTGCGTCAAGCTGCAAGGGCGCGCCGCCCTCGCCGATGTCGGTGGCACCGCCGCCTTGCGCCGCGACGATTCGTGCCCGAATAGTGGTGTAGATCGCTTCTTGTTCGGCTGAAAGCACGCCGGCCTCCGGCATTTCATAGCACACAAAGCGTTCGATGGTTTCCTTCGAGAACGGCTGGAGTGTCAGCCGTATGCCAAAAGGGAACGCCGTTGACGGCATGGGAAAGTTCGTGCGCTTAAAGTGCGGCGCGCCCCCAACGGCGGACAGCATGTTCGTCACCTGAGCCAAGTGCAGCATCTCCTCGACGGCGACATGCGCAAGACGTCGCTTCCAGCCGCGCACGAGCTCCGCTTGCGCTTCGGTTAAGCCGCCTTCGGCGATGTCGTTCTTCAGGGAGTACGCCGCGTACAAATAGATGCAGGCTAGACCATGTTCGAGTTCCGATGCCCGCGACAGTAGAAAGATGAGTTCTTCTCTCGTCGTGACCGGCGCAATGTGTGAGCGGTCAGGCTGGGGCCGCTGTGTCGTCTCGAGCATACTTACTCCAAAGCACCCGTCGCCGTGGACGTTGACGTACTGCCGCGGGCACTGACTACGGCATCAATCTTACCGGGCAAGAGATAAAACAGCGCCACTGCGAAAAACAGTCCGACGCTAATGCGAGGATCCAGAAACGCACACAACGTCGCAGCAGCATAGATGATGCTGCCACTAAGATTACGGATGGTATTAACCACGACGGTGCGTCGATCACACGTTCCGCTGTCAATATACCGAGCGGCGTGATACCATAACAAGTTGTACGCCAAGGCCATTGCGGTAAGTGTACCGCCATACAGAAAAACTCCGTCTCGGAGGATACCATACGTTGTAAGGACAGACGTCGAGAACGGGATGAAACACACGATCATCAGAAGGAGCATGTTGAAGATCAACGTGTTGCGATCGATCTGTTGGATGAGGTGAAACATCGCATGGTGGTTAAGCCAGATGATACCGATGGTCGCAAAACTTATGACGTATGTAAGCACTTGCGGCCACAAATGCCACAGGGCTGAGCCGAGCTGCGCATCGGAGACATCATGAAGTGCCGGTAGGTGAATCTCCAGCGCCAAGAGCGTGATCGCGACGGCGAAGACGCCGTCACTGAAGGCCTCGAAACGGCCTTTACTCACGTGGGCGTTGCCGCTCAAGGTGCGATCGCGCGCGGAACGCGCGGCCGATCGTCGCGACGTCGGTCTGCAACGAGCTGCCAAAGGACGCGAGGCTCGCCAGCGAGCGTTCAGCGGCCGCTTTATCCCGCGACCCACATGCGTCAGTAACGACGACCGGAATATATCCGAGATCCATAGCATGGCGCACCGTCGGTTCGATTCCAATTTCAAGCGCGATGCCGACGATGGCAAAGGCATTCAGGCCACAGTCACGCAGGACGATGTCGAGTGGCGTGCCCACGAACGCCGACATCGTGATTTTGTCGACGATCGCCTCGTTTGCACCTGGATCGAGCTCCTTAGTCAGTTGGAACTCTGGGGAATCGCGCAGGAAGTGCGGTTTGATGTCCCCGACTTGGCTAACCCCCTGCCACGCCATAGCGGTGCGCAACTGGGACACGCCGGCGACTTCATTTGGCAAGTACATGTGGCGCGTATAGAAAACGCGGAAGCCGCCGTCACGCGCTGCTTCGACGACGTCGCACACGCGTCTCGTCGTCTGTGCTCCATCCGGTATTTGTGAGACGATACCAGCTTGCATGTCGTATACGAGCAGCGCCATTCGTTGTGGATCGCATAGGTCGTCCAGCGAATCCGGAATGTTAAGTCCAAACGCCCGCTGCATTTTATCCGGCCGACAACGGGCATGACGAGGAGCTTGCGGTTGACACGTTAGGCCTTCGCCGTATAAGTGTGCGGAGGCACTTGCTCAGGGCCGCCCTTCTTTTGTGCGACGGCGGTGTTCGCGATCGTGCGATCGTACGGCTCGTTGACGTCAACGTCCGCGCGAAAGAGGGTCTCGATCGGCAACGCGATTTGCACCGGAATGTGCGTCCACTCGATAAACCCCGCCTTCGTAAGGGGGAAGTCATCGGTATAACGTTTGCACTCAGCGACACTCGCGCATTCGAAGACGATAACGACGCCCGGTTCATCGGCCCGCGCGTAGTTCTCGCGCACAATGCCAGCTTTCCACAGCTCCATACGTTCGAGACCTCTTGCGGCAGATACGGCGTGATGGTTTCCATCGTGACGCACGGCTTGAACTTGTCATATGTAATGATCTTCATCCCGGAGCTCTCCTCATGTCGGGTATGGCGAAGAAGCCTGATGCGGCACAGGGGCTCGCTACCGGAGGCTGCGAAGGCATCTTAACACATCGCTTGAATTGAAGCAAAGCCTAGCCATATGGACAGGGCGCAGGATGCAGCCGGACGTGATGCCGTAGACCGCATCGTCGCGGCGTGGGCCCGGGAACGCCCCGAGCTCGATACGGCCCAAGCCGCAATCGTGGGGCGAGTCGGCCGGCTCCGCTGGTATTTTGACGCCGGCTTAGAGCGCATGTTTCGGCGTTATGGTTTGACGCGGGCCGCGTTTGACGTGTTGGCCGCGCTGCGACGATCAGGGCGACCATATCGGCCACCCCAAAAGGAACTGATGGGTGCCTTAATGCGAAGGTCGGGAACAACGAGTTTTCGCGTCGATCGACTTGAAAGCCAAGGGCTGGTACGGCGTGAGCCTGACCCTCACGACGGCCGCGGTGTCTTTGTTGCGCTAACGACGAAAGGCTTACGGCTTGTCGAGTCGGCCGCTCCGGCACATCTTGCGAATGAAGAGCAATTACTCTCGGCTTTGTCGACCGCTGAACGCAAGACTCTTGTGACACTGCTTCGGAAATTGCTCCTCAGTCCTGAAACGCCAAATCTCGACGCCGTCAAAGCAAGTCAGAATGTGGACTCAGATCACTGAGGGCTGAGGCTCGATACGGGCCGTAACATCTGACGATTGTATTTCGCCGTCGGCGCCTGCTGCAGTTGCCATGCCCTTCCGATGTTATGCGCGCTTCGAGCCAATAGGAATAAATATGTCAGCGAGTGTGGGTCGACAACGTCGCACAGCGCTCACCGCGATGGCGTTGAGACGTGGAGGTCGGCCGACGGAAGTTGGAACGAGCGTAGTGCATCAATGATGGCATGATACGGCGTCGCACCATAGTGCATCCCGAAAATCGTCCGGGGCGCAAGGTGTTCCCTCTGGATTGCGCCGATCGCCTCGCGTAGGTACTCCGGCGTGAACCATCCGCCGTTCCCGTCTGGTGGCGAAAAGATCACTCGTATACAGCAACTTCCGCACTGGGAAGTAGACCATCATTTGACGCTCGCCAGTCGCCGTCCGGTATGGAACGAGTTCCAGATGATTCGGCCCGGTGCCGATAAACGCCGGCTTGCTGATCAGCGTGAAATGGGCCGGTGTCGGATGTCGTTGGAGATCGTCAGGCGCCATTCGATGCGGGGCGGCGATGAGCCGCTCCAGAATCGGCCGGTTCACATCGAGTGCATAGATCGTAACGCCGTCGGCGACGGCTTGGCGCACACCGGCGATATGCGGCCACGAATCCGACGTCGTGATCACGGCTTTGACCGGCGATCCGTAGATCGCGCGCGACGCATCGAATGCGTGCTGCGCATAGCGTGGGGATAGAGGCGCTTCGATGACGACGACGCCATCTTGCTGCTTGACGAAAGTCACGTTCCAGCTTCCCGGATAGAGAGTGATTCCCGGAGCGAGTTCATGCGGTGGCCCGCTTCCGCCGAAACCGAGCGGAACATCGTCGAGCGAACGCAATTTGCCATGATGGGCCTCGTAGACCACTGGCGGGACCGTCAAAACGCCCGAGTCAAGCGGAACGTTGAAGTGAAGCCTCACGATCGCTAAGCGCGTGTCGGGAAGGTCGACGCGCTCGTAGCTCCACTCGCGAGGGTAGATTATGCCGTTCGGCTCGAGCGTCCACGCGCTGTAGGTGATTCGTGTTGTGACGTCGCCCCACGCATGGAGAAATACTTGATAAGGATACGGACGCGTAAACGCCACTTGCCAAGGGAGCCCCGTGTCGGCATTGAGGAATAAGGTGCACGGCGCACCTTGCCAGGTGAACCGCAAGACATGGTGCAGCACCCGGTGCAGCACCATGTCGGGCTCCTCTTGTAAGTCGGACGCCGCGTCAGCCGTTATGAGCAAGCGTTCGGGCCCAAATGCGAACTGCTGATCATTCTGCTGAGTCAGGAACGCGCCCCCGAAAGTTAAGCCGTCCTTCGCCGGCACGGCGGCGACGTCGTTGTTGACGATCGTCACCTGCGGTTGCTGCGTCGGCTGCTGGAGCCACCACTGGTCGGCTGCGTATGCTTCGTCCGTCTGCTCGATACGCGTGCGGCGTCCGCGCAGATCACGGATCTCGTGCACCCGGAAGTGGTCGACGAAATAGGGACCGGACGGTCGCTCAGATTGCTCGACCATGTCGCGTTCGCCGACAGCCGTATACTCCACGGACGAAATGGCTTGCAGCCGATCCCGTCCACCCATTGCTTCAAATGCTCGGTCTAGGACAGCGTGAGGTCCCTGAGCGAGAGCCGGTTCGATACAGGCCAGCGAAAGCGGCGCAAGACATGCGACGCAAATGGTGAGTGCACGAAAGGCGATACCGAGGAGCCTTGTCACGGCGCAGCACTTCCCTTCTGGTGGCAATGTACGGAGTCGACCAAATGCTCGCTACCGGCTTTTGTGGCGAAGTACCGAATATCGAACGTCGAGTCGGGCCGGAAGCGGTACTCAAAGCGGTCGCTGCCGTCATCGTTGACATAGACAATCCCGTTGGACCCGTTGGTCATCGGCACGCCATGAAAGGACCGGGGGCCTGAAAAAGCATCAATGACGTACTCAATCTGCTCACCCTTTTTGGCCTTTCCGAAGAGGCCGACCGCATGATACTTCCCGGGCGGCACATCATCATACGTTGAGGTGACGGCCGCACCGTTCGCGGCCGGTACAAACGATGCAGTCGCGGAGATCGGCGCTCCGTTAGCAAAGTGTCCGTCACACTTTCAGGCGCCAACCGTAGGTTGCATGGCCGTACCCCCCGCGCCGGCTTCTCCGGTTAATAGGAAAAGCGCCGCCAGTATCGCTGGACGACCAAACGCTGCCGATCGCGCCCGACGGCTATCAGCAGCCAGCCTGAGAAGGTGAGCAGACGGCATACTACTTTGTAGAACTTATCACGCTCATGTTCCTGCCGGGTGAGGACTACATTGTAGGATCATCCCGACCTTTGTGCAACGCTCCAGGGGAATGGCACGCGGTGACTTCCTCGGCGACTTTGAACACCTTATTCTTCTTGCTGTCTTACGCTGCGGCAGCGAAGGCTACGGCCTCGCGATTCGCGATGAAATCGTCGCGCGGACAGAGCGCGCGGTATCGACAGGCGCCGTATACACGACATTGGACCGCTTGGAGCGCAAAGGCTTACTCCGCTCACACTTCGCACAGGGCTGTTTGGCGCGGGACAATCGCCCGCGCCGCCTCTATGAGCTTACTCCTCACGGCCGCGAGGCGGTAACCGAAACGCAGCGTGCGATTCGAACGATGTCGAAAGGGCTTCGCCTTTCGCGTGGACCCACGTGAGGAGCTTCTTGTTCGGCGACATGCTACTCAAGATCGTAACGCCGCGAGACCTGCACGACCCAATCATTGGCGATCTTCACGAACGCTTCTATGAGCGACAGGGCACACACGGACCACGGACGGCAAGGCGTTCTTACTACGGTGACGTCTTCGCGTCGATGCCGTCACTAGCATGGACAAGGGCCGTCATCGGCCTGCAGGACCGATGGTTCCCCTCAATTGTAGCCGGACTGATCGCATTCGGTGCCGTCTTGGGGATATTTCAACTCGTGCAGCGTCTGGGAACTGACTCGGCGGCAATGACGTACGCAGTGATGCTCGGCGCCACATACGCGTTGTGCTTTATGCCGCGTGTCGCGAAGACGGTTGCCGTCCTTATGCTGTTTTTGTGTGTTCTAGCATGGACTGCGACGTTCTTCGTAAGCCATCCGGCCGAGCGGGTCGAGCTTCGGTCACTCGACTTCTACCTTCATTTAATCCGGCTGGGCTTTGCCATGGTCGGCGCTACGATCGTATCGCTGTTCGTCCCTCGGAATTCACGTGGCGCAAAAAACGCATGAACGCCTCGGAGCATCCAGCGGCTGCGAACAATGTGGACGCACCGTTGTCGGCGAGGGGCCGGAGTCGAAGCTTTAGGAGACAGGCGACCCCGCATGTAGCGTACGCGTCTTCGTCGCCGAACCTCGAAACATACCCGCGTTCGCGCCGTAGAATCGATAGCGGCTACAGCTGCAAATGAGGAACGGACGTGTTAATGCTTTTGCTCGAGCCTAAAATCACGCGTATCATGGTGTTTGCAGTCTTGGTTTTATCGCTGCCTACGTCTTCGCGAGCCGAACGCATTCCAGCCAGTACCACACCCGACGTTTTTGATGCTTTGCAGCAAAACGTCTGGTATATGCAGACTCCGGACAAAAAAGCTCAGATTTACGTCGCATCCTTGGGCAAAGGGCCGATGGTCATCGTCCTCAACGGTGGTCCTGGGAACAACTTCAACTACATCGTCGACGCTGTCCGGGGACTCGCCGGAAAATATCGCTTCGTCTTATTTGATCAGCGCGGAAGTGTGCTATCTCCCGTTCCGCCGACTGCGGTCGCGAGTTTGTCGATCAAGACTCTGGTCGCAGACCTAGACACGCTCCGGAAAACTCTCGGCCAGAAAAAAATTGTGTTGATGGGTCACTCGTTTGGAACCCTTTTGGCACTCGAGTACGCACAAGCGCACCCGGAACACGTGGCAGGGCTCGTCCTCGCGGCTTCGTTTCCACCGACAACACTGCGCAATGAGACGTTCTCATCATTCATCGCACAGGTTCAGCGCAGGGATCGCGTTCTGGAAGCGCGGCCACAAGTCAAAGCCGAAATGATCGCCGCAGCAAACATTCGCGGCAGCCAATTAAAGATTAGGCTGGCTTCGATCGACTTTTACCACGTCGAACGCTGGAGGCAGTTTCAGGGGGCCGGCGTGTACTACAACGAGCAAGTCGACAGTGCGATCGGAAGCTCGGTTGCCGAGCACTTTGACTTTCTCTCCGCTTTAGAGTCGCACCATATCCCCGTGACGATCATCCAAGGCGACCACGACTACATTGATCCCTCCGCTTCACGATGGGCGGCCGTTAAGCGTGGCGATCCGCTCCTGCATGTGGACGTCGTGCCGGAGGCATGCCACTATATCTGGGTGGATAACCCAACAGCGTTCACTACCGACTTGAATGCGGGCTTGTCATGGGCGCTCCAGCATTAGGCCCATACTCCCGCTACCGGTCCATAAAACGGGATGGTTTTAGAGCGATACGGAACGCGCCGCGCGCCGGCTCCGACCCGTCTTACCTTGTGGCACGCGTCGCCGCATGACGTGTTACAAGTTACAAGTATGCTTCAGGATTCGCGAGGCGTAGATCGGGCGACGCGGCGATGAACTGCTGCATAAGGTACTCGTGCCCCTGGCCATAGAGAATCAACACGCGCTCGTTGGGCTTGCGGATCAGATGCGTTAGGTTCGTGAAAAGGCGCAGATTGCGAGCATACCAGTCCGTAACCAGGGTCCACCCAACCGGATGGGACGCGTCTCCGATGCGATCTTCATACATATAGGACGCTGCATCGTCCAGTACGATGGCGGGTTCGTTGATGTATCGCAACACGTCGGCCAGAGTGCCGTTCTGGAGCAGGGCACGTTCGTGGGAATCTCTCGGCGATATATTTGGTCAGAAGCGTCCAGCAGCGCCCGCTGGCCGTGATCGTTCGCGTAATCGACGACTGCCTTGGCAGGGAAATCGTTAAAATAATCGATGTCGTGAATCTCGCGCAACTTTGACAGCTTCGCTACACGAAACCCAATTTGGTATGGCTCATCCGGCGGGAGGATGAACCGACCGCGGAGATACTGGCGGTAATGCTCAGAAAGCATGCTTGTACCGTGGGTGCGCTCTACCACGACGATCGTCGGACGAAAGCAGGCGAGGGCCCTGCTGATGCTGACGATCTCCGCCTGCCGCTTCCTCGTCAGCACGTTTCCCACATTCACGTTATACACGTTTGCCCGTGATACGAAATGCTGCATTCCGACGAACAACACGGGTGTACGTGGAGGTGTGGCAGCTTCCGCAAAGATGCTCGGGGCAAGGAACGGTGCGGTAGAGTGAACGACCATCGCGATCGCTATATACGCTAGCGATTTGTAAACCCGGATGCATGCCATAGGCGGCTGTACGTCAGCGGGTTCCACTTCCCTTGGATCAGCTGCCGGTACATCTCCAGAGTGTTTTATGGCGTCGCGAAGCAGCGGCCATCGTCAAGATCGAGCGCGTCGACGAAGCGATCGAATTCGTGCAGTAAGAGCGCGGGGTGTTCAGCCCGAAAGTTCGCTGCCTGATGGGGCTGGACATCACTAATCCTGGCGCCGAGCTTTCAGTATTAAAGCGCTCCGCGCTTGTGCAGTCACCGTGGACCTCGAGCCGGAGATGCGAACATTGCACGTCGACTGGGAACGCATCGCGGGACAGATGATCGCGATCGCTCATATGGCACTCGGCCACGATCCGAAGTGGGAAGTCGTGGCGCTTGTTGAGGGACTCAAGCAAGACAGTACCGAGTTTGCCGGCTGGTGGGACGATCAGTCAGCGCGGTGGGCCTCCCGACGCCGCCCATGGAAGACCATCTTCGCGGCAAACTGTCCGAGTTGCCATAGGGCGACCGGTGCCGACGGCGGCGGCGGCGGCCCAAGCCTCAGCAACGAGAAGTCGCGCAAGAACCAAGCCGCGGCCGTTGCATGGATCAAGAACCCGCAGCCGCCGATGCCAAAGCTGTATCCTTCGCCGCTGAGCGAGAAAGACGTGAGCGACGTCGCGGCATACGTCGAGTCGCTCTGAGCAATGTCGATTCTCGAACGCGTTGTCGTCGCCATTGCCGTTCAGGAACCGCGGAGCACGCTCTAGCGCTGGCCATAGCACTCAGCCGTCAGTACGGCAGCGAACTCCTTATCGTGACAGCGATCGATCACGCGGCAGCTATCGCGGCGGTGTCTGGCCCGGGAAGCCTGTATCCGACGGGCCATCCCCCTCGTTATAGAAGAATACGATGAGCTGATCATCCCTTGCGCGCGATCGATCGGCACGTCGATTTTCGGGCGATCCGGGAACGGCTAAGGCCGCTGTACAGCGCCGTTGGCCGCCCGTCTATCGACCCGGAAGTTCTGCTGCGGATACTG
>JAABUX010005233.1_pt1 | contig 16009 bp, 15 predicted proteins | sample 5561851 | NCBI WGS metagenome assembly JAABUX01 (sample SAMN10711883, study PRJNA513361) | rock metagenome | isolation source: Antarctica rocks | place: Antarctica: Victoria Land, Richard Nunatak red sandstone | collected 2016-01-03 | reverse complement strand
GGTCCTTCGCGCGCGAGCTTCGGCCGCCGGGCACCGACAAGGGGACCACGTTGCTGGCCCTTGCCGCGGCCATGCCGGCCGGCGTCGTGGTCGTGCTCGGCGACGACGACGGCGACCTTCCCGCTGCCGACGCGGTGGCCGAGCTGAGAGCTGGGGGGACGCCGGGCCTGGTCGTCTGCGCGGCGCGCGAGGGCGGCTCGATCGAGCTCCGGGAGCGCGCGGATCTGGTGGTGGACGGGGTCGCCGGCGTCACGGCGTTCTTGACCGCGGTGGCGGCTGCGGTCAGCGGCGGCACCTGACCCACTGCCGCACAGGCCGTCTGGTCGATCGTCTGGGCGGTCAGACGAACCCGAGCGCCGTCCGCCGCTGCCCGGGGAAGACGGCGCCGGGGTCGGCGCCGAGCACCCGCTCGAGCAGGGTGGCGTAGACGTCGCGGAAATCGGTGGTGACCTTCAGGTCGCCGTCGACGAGATCGGTGAGCGACGGCTGCTCGCCGTAGAGACCGCCGCGCACACCCGGGCCGACGACGAGCACGGGCGCGGCAGTGCCATGGTCGGTGCCGCCGCTGGCGTTGGCGGCGACCCGCCGCCCGAACTCGGAGTACGCCGCGAGCACGACCCCCGCGCCGTGCTGGCTGCCCGACACCCTGGCGAGGAACGCCCCGACCGCGCCGTCGAGCTCCGCCAGCAGCGCGTGGCCTGGTCGGCCTTCTCATCCGCGTGCGTGTCGAAGCCGTTCAGGCTCACGGCATAGACGCGGGTGGGCACCCCGGCGAGGATGCAGCGCGCGACGACGTCCAGCTGGTCGGCGAGTTCGCCGCCGAGCGGGTGCGACGGGCGGCGGGACGGGGTGGGCGCGGACGGGGCGGGCGCGGACGGGGTGGGCGCGGACGGGGCAGCGGGAGCGGCTGATCCGAGCGCCGGCGTGAGCCGGCCGGCAACGGTGAGCAGGTCGGCACCGGAGCGGGCGACAGCCTGCAGCAGAGCCGGTTCACCCGCCTGGCTTGCGGACTCCAGCGCCCGGAAGGGGGCGGCGAGGGGCCCGTCCGGGAGGCGGAAGGGTCCCGTCGGCACGCAGGCCCCCGTGGAGGTGCCGCCGACGAGCAGGGGCGGCGGGGTGGGCCCGACCGCGAGGGCGCGCAGCGGGTCGGTCCCGGTCGCGTCCAGCCAGCGGCCGAGCCAACCGGTGCTCACGCTGGTGTCGGGGCTGGCCGTCTGCCAGATCGCCATGCTGCGGAAGTGGCTGTGGTCGGGAGCCGGATACCCGACCCCGCGGACGACGGCGAGCTGCCCGGCGTCCCACCGCTTCTTGAGCTGGACCAGGGCGGGATGCAACCCGAGGCCCGCGCCGATACCGAGCACCTCGTGCTCGGCGAGCGCGAGCCCGGTCCTCGCCGCCTGGTAGGCCGGGTCACCCGCCGGCGCGACCATGGACAGGCCGTCGTTCCCGCCATACAGGGTGAGCAGCACGAGGACGCCGCTGCCGGGTGCCAGCGGACGCCGGGTCGCGGCCGCCCCGAGCAGTCGGTCCCGCTGCCCGAGCGTGAGGGTCGCGCCGCCGGCCGCCAGCGCCGCGCCGCCGGTGACTCCGCTGGCGACCAGGAAGCGCCGACGGGTGAGCCCGGATGGTCTGCTGCTCATGGTCTGTGGCTGCCTCTCCATGGTCGTGGTCAGTGGACGACGAACTCGGGCGCCAGCAGCGCCAGCGTCACCAGCCGCCCGGGGTCGGCCGCCGAGGCCCGCAGGACCGCTGCTGTGCCGGTCGTCCAGCCGGCCACCCCGAGCTGGTGCGCGACGGCGTCGACGCGGGCGGCCACCGGCGCGTCCGCCACCGGGGACAGGTCGGCCCGGCGCACGACGGAGGCGGCGAACGAGGCCCGCGCCAGGCTGCTGGCCGAGCTCAGCCACCCCCGGTTGGCCGGCCAGCCCCCGACGCTGGGCGGGGCGAAGGGCAGCTGGCCGAGCGAACGCAACGTGCCGGCCAGCGCCACGTCGGCGCCACCGGCGGGGACGCCGAGCAGGCGCAGCGCCGACACGACGTACTCGACGGGTTGCTTGACGAGTCCCTCGACCGCGGTGCGGCCGCGGAAGGCCGGATGGCGGAACATCGCCCTCAGCACCGGCGCCAGGCCGGCGTCCGGGCTGTAGCCGGGCAGCAGGTCGTCGACGACGGGGTCCGCTGCCGTGACGGGATATCCGAACCGACTCCACAGCCGGGACAGCACCCATCGGGCGGAGTCCTCGCGGTGCACGATTAGGCGGACGACGTCCTCGCCGGTCAGCGGGCCGGTGCTGCCGAGCACGGTCTTCGCGCCGGCATCGTGCTGCCGGGCATGAACGACGAAGGCGTCGTTGGCACGGTCATAGGACCAGCCGGTGAACGCGCGGGCCGCCTCCCGGACGTCGGTCTCGCTGTAATGGCCGATGCCGAGCGTGAACAGCTCCATCAGCTCCCTGGCGAAGTTCTCGTTCGGGTGCCCGGCCTTGTCCTTGCCGGCGTCGAGCCAGACGAGCATCGCCGGGTCCTGGGCGACCGCGAGGGTGAAGCCGGCGAACGGGTCGCGGCCGTGGGCGCGGAAGAGCTCGTTCTGCCGGAGCATCAGCGCCGGCTCCCGCACCTTGGCCACGCTGGTGGCGAAGTGGGTGTGCCAGAACCAGGCGAGCTTCTCCACCAGCGGGGCCTGCGCCGCCGTCATCCGCGCGATCCACCAGGTGGTGAGTTGACGGGTCTGCGCGGCCCGGTCCTTGCCGGCCGCCGCGCGTTCCGGGCTCCCCGCCGGTCCGCCGCGCCCGACCACCCGCAGCGTCGGTGGCGGTGTCGCTGCCACGCCGGGGTCTGGCGCGGCCGGCGCCACCAGCAGGTCCACCGTCGCGTCGTAGCCCCTGGCCACCGCGGCGTCGATCTCGGTTGCCGTCCCGGTGAAGCCGGCCCGACGCAGCAGCAGGGCCGCGTCCTGCCTGGGCTGCTCGCTCATAGCTCGTCTCCCGCCGCTGCGGCCCCGGTCGGTCCGGCCACCACGCCAACGAACCCCCGCGCCGTCGCGATGCCGCCCCGTCGTTCGGGCTCTGTAAAGGCCGCTGCGGGATCAGGACCCGGCCTGCAGGCCGGACACCTGTGCCGCCAGCCACTCCCGGGGCGGCAGCGCGGACGCCGCGACGGCGAGGCGGGCGCTGCGCTCCCGGCGTTCGCCATCGTCCATGCGCAGGGCGGCGTCGATCGCCGCCGCGGTCGCCGTCAGGTCGAAGGGGTTGACCACCAGCGCGTCCGGACCGAGCTCGTGCACCGCGCCTGCCTCCCGGGAGAGCACCAGCGCGACGCCGCGCTCGGAGAGCACCGGGCCCTCCTTGGCCACCAGGTTCATGCCGTCTCGCACCGGGTTGACCACCAGCACGTCGGCGAGCTGCATGGCCGCCAGCGAGCGGGGATAGTCGTCGTCGACCGCCAGCACCAGGGGGGTCCAGTCCGCCGTGGCGAATTCGTCGTTGACCTCCGCGGCGGTCCGCTGCACGACGGCGGTGTATTCGCGGTATTCGGGCAGGTCGTGCCGGCTGGGATAGGCGAAGGCGAGGTGCACCACCTGGCCGTGCCATTCCGGGTGCGCCCGCAGCAGGTCGCGCCAGGCCAGCAGTCCCCGCACGATGTTCTTCGACAGCTCGGTGCGGTCGACGCGCACCACGAGGCGGCGCCCGGCCAGCGAGGACTGCAGGATGTGCCGGCGTTGCTCCACGTCGGGTCGCGACGCCCGCTCGCGCAATTCCGCCGCGTCGACGCCGAGCGGGTGCACGCCGATCCGGGTGCGCCGGCCATCGCAGGTCACGGCGTCCCCGTCGTAGCTCGCGCCGAGCACCTGCACGCAGCAGGCGCCGAAGGCGTCCGCCCACCGCCGGGTGAGGAAACCGGCGGAGTCCGCGCCGAGCACTCCGCGCAGGACCGCCTCGGCGACGGCGTCCGGCAGCAGCCGGAAATAGTCCGGCGGCGCCCACGGCGTGTGGCTGAAATGTCCGATCGCCAGGTCGGGTCGCCGTTCGCGCAGCTGCAGCGGGGTCAGCGAGAGGTGGTAATCCTGCACGATCACCGTCGCGCCCGGCGCCGCCTCCTCGTCCAACGCCACGGCAAAGGCGTCGTCGTAGGCCGTGTAGGCCGCCCATTCCCGCTCGAAGACGGAGCCGAACAGCGGCCGCAGCGCCGTGCCGTAGAGCAGGTGGCTGACGAACCACAACGTGCGGTTGGCCACCGCGTTGTAGGCGCGGTCGAAGGTCACCGGGTCGATCTGGAGCATGCGTACGGCGACGCCGTCGGTGTCGTGACCGGCCCGGTCGAGCCGCCCGGCCGGGGACTCGCGTGCGGCGCGACGGTCGCCAGGCGACAGCGCGGCGCAGACCCACACCGCGTCCCCGCCACGCGCCGCCGCCGCCAGGCCGCTGACCAGGCCGCCCCCACCACGGCTGACCTGCAGGGCACCGTCGTCGTCGACGCGGAACGACACCGGCCCCCGGTTGCTGGCCACCAGCATGCGGGCCCGCGCCGTCGCCTCGTCCGCCACGAACGTCGACGCTAATCGGCCGGGGCTCCCGTGCGCTTGACCCGTTCGGGCGGGGGGAGGCCAGCCGGGTGGCGGACGAGACGCGCGGCACGGTGTTGCTTGCCCTGGCCGCCAACCTCGGGGTGGCGCTGGTCAAGGCCGTCGGCGCGGTGCTGAGCGGGTCCTCGGCGCTCGCCAGTGAGGCGGCCCACAGCGTCGCCGACACCCTCAACGAGGTCTTCCTGCTGGCCAGCCTGCGCCTCGGCCGCAAGCCGGCGGACCGCACGCACCCTTTCGGCTACGGCAAGGAACGCTTCTTCTGGTCGCTGCTCGCCGCCGTCGGCATCTTCGTCAGCGGTGCCGGCTTCTCGCTCTACCAGGGGCTGACGTCGTTGCTCGGTGCCGGCCACGGCTACCCGTCGCGCACCGAGTTCGTCGTCGTCTACGTCGTGCTGGCGGTGTCGCTGGTGCTCGAGGGCAGCAGCCTGGTCAAGGCGGTGCGCCAGGTGCGCGGCGAGGCCGCGGTGGCCCGGCGGGGCCTGTTCACCTATGTCATCCGCAGCCCCGACCCGACCGTGAAGACGGTGGCGAGCGAGGACTCGGTGGCGCTGGTGGGCATCGTCGTCGCCTTTGTCGGGACGCTGCTGCACCAGCTCACCCGACAGGAGTTCTACGACGGGAGCGCGTCGCTGGTGATCGCCGCGCTGCTGGGCTATGTGGCCTACGTCCTCGGGCGCGACACCAAGGAGCTGCTGATCGGCGAGGCGGCGGACCCGACGGTGCGGCTCACGGCGTACGCGGTGATCTGCGCGCACCCCGAGGTCATCGCGGTGTCCGAGCTGCTGACGATGCAGCTGGGCCCCGATGCGGTGCTGGTGGCCGCGCGCGTGCAGTTCGACGACGAGCTGCGTGCCCGCGAGGTCGAGGAGACGGCGACGGCCATCTCGCGGGAGATGCACGACCGGCTGCCCGAGCTGACCCAGGTCTTCCTCGACCCCAGCCGGGTCAGTGTCGAAGACGGCGAGCGGGTCTCCAGGTTGCTGGCGCGCACCGCGCAGGAGGTGCGCGACACCGACGGCGAGCAGACGCTGGACGCCCTGCGCGACATCAGGGACCTGCGTGCTGCCGGCCGCGGCGACTGAGCCTGCGCGCCGCTCAGCCGCTGGGCAGCCGCCGCCTTGCCCCCGACGCCAGCGCCGCCGCGGCGGCAGCGCCGACCACGCCGACCGCGATCGCCGCGCGCGAGCCGGCCGAGTCGGCAGCCGACGCGGCGGCGGCGTAACCCACCGCGGCACCCAGTGCCGTCGCCCCCGTGTAGACCAGTCCGTAGGCCTCGGCGTGCTCGGCCGGCGGCGTCCCGCGGCCCACCAGGGCGCCGATCACCGTGGATCCCGGCGCGATCGCCAGGCCGGCGGGGAGCATCAGCAGCAGCAGCACCCGGGGGTCCTCGGTGACCGCCAGCGGCGCAAGCAGCAGCACCACGCCGACCGTGGTCACGACCAGCTGCTGGTGCAGCGGGCGCCGGTGTGCGACAGCCCCCCAGCCCAGGCCGCCGACGACGCTGCCCAGCGCCCAGATCGCGAGCAGCGGTCCGGCCAGGGCCTGCCGGTCCGCCGACGCGGCGCTCACGGTCACGCCTACCTCGACGGCCGCGAAGGCCAGCACTTCCAGCAGGAACACTCCGGCCAGCACCTGCACTGCCGGCAGCCGGAGCACCCCGAAGAGGTGACCGCCCGTCGCCGGCAGCGGGGGGCGCAGGTGCGGGGCGAGGGCGAGGAAGGCGCTGCCGACGACCGCGAACGCAGCAGCCGTCACCAGCCCAGCACCCGGGCTGGCGAGCGCGACCACCAGCCCGAACACCAGCGGCCCCAGCAGGAAGACCAGCTCGGTCACCACCGCCTCCATCGCCTGCGCCGTCGTCTGCAGCTGCCCGGGAAGCGAGGCCCACTGGGCCCGGACGACGCCGGACACGGGCGGCTGGGTGCCGCCCGCCAGCGCGGCGACGACGAACGCGGGGAGGGCCCCCGCGTGCAGCGCCGGTCCGAGCGCGAGCAGCGCGGCCCCCTGCGCGGCCCCGGTGAGCAGCAGCACCCCGCGAGCGCCACGTCGGTCGGCCACCCGGCCCCACAACGACGCCGACATCGCGGTGGCCAGGCCGAACACCGAGACCACCAGCCCGCCCACGGCCAACCCCACCGAACCGCCGCGTGCGAGCAGCACCACACCGATGCCGACCATCGGCAGCGGGAGGCGGGCGAGGATCCCCCCCGTGATGACGCGGGGGACGCCGGGGTGGCGCAGGACCGCGGCGTACGACGGGCCGGTCACGTCCGGCCGGTCACGGCCGGCCGGACAGGACCGCGTGCACGGCCTCGGCCCAGCCGAGCCCCATCGCGCCGCCGGTCACCGTGGCGTTGCCGGGCAGCCGCTCCCGGGTGACGCCCGGGTGGGCCAGCGCGTTGGCGACCAGGAAGCAGTGCCCGACCTCCGCGGCCATCTCCAGGTCGGCGAGCGAATCGCCGACGGCGACCGCGTCCGGCGCCGCGACGCCGCGCCGGGACAGGTCCCAGGCCACCGCCTGGGCCTTGCCGATGCCATCCGGGATCAGGTGGAAGACATGGTCCCCCCGACCGGCGAGCCCATTGTCGCGCAGCCGCAGGTGATCTGCGCCGTGCGCCGCGAGCCACGCCTCGACCTCGGCCGGGTCGGCGCGGCCTCGCAGCAGCACGTCCACCTCGTGCCCTTCCGACCACGGCTCGTAGGGGCGGAGCTCGAACGCCGCCCCGAGGTCCGCGACCAGCGCGGCGTCGGCGGGCGGCCCGGCCGCCGGGAGCGGCTGCACCTCGATGCCCCGCCCGGCGGTCCAGCCGACCAGCGCGCCGAGCTCGGCGATGAAGCCGTCGGCTCCGAGCAGCAGCGATGCCTCGAACAGCTGGGGCCGGGTGCGACCGCTGACCAGCACCAGCGCGACGCCGGCCTGGTGCAGGGCGGCCAGGGCCCGCGCCGGCTCCAGCGTCACCGTGTCGTCGGGCGCCCGGAAGAAGTTGCCGCGGGGGCCGACGAGGGTGCCGTCGACGTCGGTGTAAACGACCTTCGGTGGCACTGCCGGAACCCTAGCGTCGACGCCTCAGCGCAGGTTGTGCACGGCGCGGGCCGGCGGCGCCCAGCCGAGCAGCACCTCGGCCCACCGGGCCATCGCCACGGTCGCGGCGACGTCGTGCGCCCGGACCACCCGGGCGCCGAGCTGCACGCACCAGGCCGCGGCCTGCACGCTGGCGTCCACGAGTGCGCCGGGTGGGACGCCGAGCGACTCCCCGATGAAGTCCTTGTGCGACACGGCCGCCATCACCGGCAGTCCCCACCCCGTGAAGGCGTCGAAGCGGCGCAGCAGCTCCAGCGTGTGGAACGTGTTCTTGGCCAGGTCGGGACCGGGGTCCAGCACGATCTGATCCCGGCCGATCCCAGCAGCCACGGCGCCAGACACGCCGACCAGCAGGGCTTCCGCCACGACGGCGACCACGTCGTCGTACGCCGGCCGGAGCGTCTCCAGCGTGCGCACCCCGCCGCCGTGGCAGAGCACGAGGCCGGCGCCGGCAGCGGCGACCACCCCCGCCATGTCCTGGTCGGCGAGCCCGGACGTGTCGTTCACGACGTCGGCCCCGAGGCCGAGCACCTCGGCCGCGACCGTCGCCCGTCCGGTGTCCACCGAGATCACGGCGTCGGTCTCGACCCGCACCCGCTCGACCAGCGGCGCGATCCGGTCCAGCTCCTGCTGGGCCGACACCGCGTGGGCGGTCGCCAGGGCGACGCCACCGAGATCCACCCAGGCCGCGCCGACCGCCACGGCGTCGACGGCCGAGCGCACCGCGGCGTCGAGGTCGAAGGTCGCGCCGCGGTCGTGGAAGGAGTCCGGCGTCCGGTTCACCACGGCCGCCACCACGACCCGCCGCGACAGGTCGAGCCGCCCGCCGGCGTGCCGCAGCATCACCGTCCCTACTCTGCCCGCATGCGTCTCGTCGTCCCAGCGGCGGTGGGGGAGGCCGGCACCGCCGAGCTCGAGGACCTCTACGCCGCCGAGCGACCGGAGTGGCTGCGGCTCGGTTTCGTCGCGGCGCTGGATGGCGGGGTGCAGCTCGACGGCCGCAGCGGCGGGCTCTCCTCGCCCGGGGATCGCCTCATATTCCGCCTGCTGCGCAGCGTGTGTGACGTGATCCTCGTCGGCGCCGGCACCGTCCGGGCCGAGGGGTACCGCGACGTCGACCTTCCCGCCGAGCTGCGCGCGCGGCGCCGGGCGCGCGGAGGGGGGGACGGTCCGGCGCTCGCGGTGGTCACCGGCAGCGGGCGGCTGCACGACGACGGGCCGCTGCTGGGCGAGGGGTCCGGCACCCGGCTGGTGCTGCTGACGACGGCCGCTGGCCGCGAGACCGCGCAGGCCGCTGGCGGGCCGCGGGCGGAGGTGGTGGTCTGCGGCGACGAGCGGGTCGACCCGGCAGCGGCTCTGGGTGCGCTGCGGGCGCGCGGGCTGGCGCACGTGCTCTGCGAGGGGGGCCCCGGCCTCACCTCCGACCTGCTGCGGCACGGTCTGGTCGACGACGTGTGCCTGACCCTGGCCGCCGTGATCGCCGGCAGTGGCGCCGCCCACCTCACCACCGGATCGCCTCTGCCGCAGCCGGTCCGGCTCGACCTCGCGCACCTGCTGGAGGACGACGGGACGCTGCTCGGCCGCTGGCGGGTAGCCTCCCAGCCACAACTGCACACGCACACCTCATCCAGAGGGGCAGAGGGACCGGCCCGTTGAAGCCCCGGCAACCACCGCGCGAGCGGCAGGTGCCAACGCCGGATTCGATGAGACGAGGAGTCCCACCATGACCGCTGTCGCGGAGCACCCAGCCCCCACCACCTTCCCGGGCACACCCGCTGTCGCCCTGCGCTGCAAGGAATGCGGCACCGAGCAGCCGCTGTCCGCCCAGCACGCCTGTCCGGCCTGCTTCGCCGCCCTCGAGGTGGCCTACGACGACGAGCTGCTCGCCCGCTGGACCCGGGCCGACGTCGAGGCCGGGCCCCGTGACCTCTGGCGCTACGCCGGCTGGCTGCCCGCCGGCCACGACCCGGCGACCCGGGTCTCGCTCGGCGCCGGCGGCACCCCGCTGCGGCGTGCCGACTCCCTCGCCCGCGAGCTCGGGATCACCGGCGGACTGTGGGTCAAGGACGACAGCGCCAACCCGACCCACTCCTTCAAGGACCGGGTGGTCTCCGTTGCCCTGTCCGCCGCGCGCGCCCTGGGTTTCGGCACTGTCGCGTGCGCCTCCACCGGCAACCTCGCGCAGTCGGTGGCCGCCCACGCCGCCGCCGCCGGGTTGCGCAGCATCGTGCTCGTGCCGAGCGACCTGGAGGCCGGCAAGACGGTCTCCACAGCGGCGTACGGCGGGGCGCTGATCGCCGTCGACGGCAGCTACGACGAGGTCAACCGGCTCTGCTCGCAGATCGCGGAAGAGCAGGACTGGGCCTTCGTCAACGTCAACGTCCGTCCCTTCTACGCCGAGGGCTCCAAGACCCTCGGCTTCGAGGTCGCGGAGCAGCTGGGGTGGCGGCTCCCCGAGCAGGTGGTGGTGCCGATCGCCAGCGGATCGCTGCTCACCAAGGTGGACAAGGCGTTCCGCGAGCTGACCCGGCTGGGACTCGTGGCCGGTACGCCGTGGCGGGTCTTCGGCGCCCAGGCCGACGGCTGCTCCCCGGTCGCCGCCGCCTTCGCCGGGGGCGACCGCGACGTCGAGCCGGTGCGCCCCTCGACCATCGCCAAGTCGCTGGCCATCGGCAACCCCGCCGACGGCCGCTACGCCCTCGAGGTGGCCCGTCGCACCGGCGGCGCCATCACCAGCGTCGACGACGAGGCGATCGTCGCGGGGATACGCACGCTGGCGCGCACCGAGGGCGTGCTCGCCGAGACCGCGGGCGGCGTCACGGTGGCCTGTCTGCGCCGGCTGCTCGACGAGGGCCGGCTCGACCCGACCGCGGAGACCGTGCTGCTCAACACCGGCGACGGCCTCAAGACCCTCGACGCCCTGGTGCCCACGACGCGACCCACCGCGACCATCCGCCCGTCGTACGCCGCCTTCGAGGGCCTGGGGTTGTAGACAGGGCGCATGGCCGTCCGCGTGCTCGCCACCCTCACCACCCAGCCCGGGAAGGGCGGGGACCTGCTGGCCCGCTGGCCGGATCTCGCCGCGCAGGTGCACGCCGAGGAGCCGAACCTGGAGTACGCGTTGTGGCGCGACGCCGGGGCCCCCGACGTGTTCGTGGTCTGGGAGCTCTGGGAGTCGATGGACGGGCTCACGGCGCACGGCCGGTCCCCGCACATGCGGGAGTTCGGCGCTGCCGCCGCCGGGTTCCTGGCCGGACCGGCTGTCGTGCAGGTCCTCGGCGAGGTGGGCTGAATGCCCGCGCTGCGCCGGGCCCTCGGCGTACCCGTCCTCGGCGCCTGCGCCGCCCTGCTGGCTGCCTGCTCCAGCGGCGGGGGAGCGACCTCGCTGCCGCCACCGCCGGGCTCGCAGACCTCCGCCGCCCCATCCCCGAGCTCGTCGGCGCCCAGCTCGTCGGCGCCCAGCTCGTCGGCGCCCAGCACGCCGAGCAGCGGGGCACCGAGCAGCGGGGCGCCGAGCAGCGCGGCACCCACGTCGTCGCCGGCCACCACGCCGGCGGGCGGGGGCCGCTGCCACACCTCGGAGCTGACCTTCCGGCTGGGCGCGAGCGACGCCGGCGCGGGCCAGCGGCTGCAGGTGGTCGTCATCACCAACACGGGGGGTCGCAGCTGCACGCTGTTCGGCTACGCCGGGCTGCAGCTGGTCGACGGGTCGCGGAAGTTCCTGCCCACCACGGTGACCAGGGGCAACGGCAACGCCGCCGACCCGGGCGCGAAGCTGGTCACCCTGGCGGCGGGCGGCACGGCGTCGTTCGCGATGAGCTTCAGCTCCTGCGTCAACGGGCCCGCCGGCTGCTCGAGCTCCACCTACCTGGAGGTGACGCCCCCGGACGAGCGCGACTACCTGTTCGACAAGGCCGACCTGATGGTCTTCCAGGGCAAGATCGCCGTGAGTGCGATCGTTGCCGGCTCCGCCGGCCCGGCCTGAGCACGTTCGCCGGGGTGATCGCTCAGGAGCGCTCGGCCACCGCCTTGAGGGCCGCCAGGGTGCGCTGCATGCCGGCCCGGTTGTGCTCCACCCGGTCCGCCACCCCGGTCGCGGCCGCCCCGACCCGGCGCATCAGACCGCCGCGCAGGTCCGTCCAGCTCTCGGTGACCGTGCTGCCACCGGGGGCGAGGCGAGCGTCGTAGGCCCAGTCGGCCACCGGCAGCCCGAGCGACGTCACCCGGAACGCGAACCGGCTGTGGTCCGCCGCCGTCACCGTGCAGCTGGTGGACCAGCGGTGCCAGCGGTGGCGGTTGGCCCCGGTGAAGCGGGCACCGACCCGGGGGCCGGTCGCGTCCCCGCGCCAGCGGCAGGACACGGTCTCCGGGCTCCACTCGCCGATCCGGGTGACGTCGCTGACCAGCTCGATCACCCGGTCGGGTCGGGCGGCCACGTCGGTGCTCACCTGCAGGGAGTCGGACACGGACGGGAAGGTACGCGCAGGGGGCGGGCTTGCACTCGTCGTACCCGAGTGCTAAAACTGACGTAGCACTCGACCGTCGAGAGTGCCAACCACCGGTGCGACGGGGCACCGCGCGTGCCCGTTCCGTCGCGGGCGCCGCACCGGCCGGTCTGGTGCTCGACACACAGACCCCAGCAGCAACGGTCCCCAGGAGGACAGCCAGTATGTCGAAGATCATCGCGTTCGACGAGGAGGCCCGTCGCGGCCTCGAGCGCGGCATGAACCAGCTTGCCGACGCCGTCAAGGTCACCCTCGGCCCCAAGGGCCGCAATGTCGTGCTCGAGAAGAAGTGGGGCGCCCCCACGATCACCAACGACGGCGTCTCCATCGCCAAGGAGATCGAGCTCGAGGACCCCTACGAGAAGATCGGCGCCGAGCTCGTCAAGGAGGTCGCCAAGAAGACCGACGACGTCGCCGGCGACGGCACCACCACCGCGACCGTGCTGGCCCAGGCGCTCGTGCGCGAGGGCCTGCGCAATGTCGCGGCCGGCGCCAACCCGATGGGCCTCAAGCGCGGCATCGAGCAGGCCGTCGAGGCCGTCAGCACCGCGCTGCTCGACGCGGCCACCGAGGTCACGACCAAGGAGCAGATCGCCAGCGTCGCCAGCATCTCCGCCGCCGACGTCACGGTCGGGGAGATCATCTCCGAGGCCATGGACAAGGTCGGCAAGGAGGGCGTGATCACGGTCGAGGAGAACAACACCTTCGGCCTGGAGCTCGAGCTCACCGAGGGCATGCGCTTCGACAAGGGCTACATCTCGCCCTACTTCGTCACCGACCCGGAGCGCATGGAGGCCGTCCTGGACGACCCCTACGTCCTGGTCGTCAACTCCAAGATCGCCAGCGTCAAGGACCTGCTGCCGCTGCTGGAGAAGGTCATGCAGAGCGGCAAGCCGCTCGCGATCATCTCCGAGGACGTCGAGGGCGAGGCCCTCGCGACCCTGGTCGTGAACAAGATCCGCGGCACCTTCAAGTCCGTCGCCGTCAAGGCGCCGGGCTTCGGCGACCGCCGCAAGGCCATGCTGCAGGACATCGCCATCCTCACCGGTGGCCAGGTCGTGTCCGAGGAGGTCGGTCTCAAGCTCGACACCGCCGGGGTGGACCTGCTCGGCAAGGCCCGCAAGGTCGTCGTCACCAAGGACGAGACCACGATCGTCGAGGGTTCCGGCGACGCTGACCAGATCCAGGGTCGCGTCAACCAGATCCGCACCGAGATCGAGAAGAGCGACAGCGACTACGACAAGGAGAAGCTGCAGGAGCGGCTGGCCAAGCTGGCCGGCGGCGTCGCGGTCATCAAGGTCGGCGCTGCCACCGAGGTGGAGCTCAAGGAGCGCAAGCACCGCATCGAGGACGCCGTCCGCGCCGCGAAGGCTGCCGTCGAGGAGGGCATCGTCGCCGGTGGCGGCGTCGCCCTGCTGCAGGCCAGCGTCACCGCCTTCGAGAAGCTCGACCTCGAGGGTGACGAGTCCACCGGCGCCAACATCGTGCGCCTGGCGCTCGAGGCCCCGCTGAAGCAGATCGCCGTCAACGCCGGCCTCGAGGGCGGCGTCGTGGTGGAGAAGGTCCGCAACCTGCAGACCGGTCACGGCCTCAACGCCGCCAACGGTGACTACGTCGACATGATCGCCGAGGGCATCCTCGACCCGGCCAAGGTCACCCGCTCCGCCCTGCAGAACGCCGCGAGCATCGCGGCGCTGTTCCTCACCACCGAGGCCGTCATCGCCGACAAGCCGGAGAAGGTGCCAGCGGGCGCCGCTGCCGGTGGGGGCGGCGGCGGCATGGGGGACATGGACTTCTGATCGACGGCTCCACCAGCTCCACCAGCGCCACAGCACGAGAGCAGGGCGGTTCCCCTCCCCGGGGAGCCGCCCCGCGGCGTCCACCCTGGCATCCTGGCCCGGTGGCCGGCGCGACGACGGGGAGTACGCCGACGAGCGGGGCGGGCCTGCCGCCGGTGGGACCGGGCGAGCTGGACCCGGAGGCGGCCAGGAGGCTGCGGCGCTCGGGGGCACTGGTGCTCGGGATCCTGCAGGTGCTCATCATCGCCGTGGCCATCTCGGGCACGGCCGACCTCCGCCCGCTGGCCTCCGCACAGGGCACCGCCCGCGCGTTCGTCGAGGCGGCGCTGGGCGGCGACTGCGCCCGCTATCTGGACCTGCTCACCCCGGCGGCCCGCGACCAGGTGCTGGCCGCCGCCCCCCCCGCCACCGTGCCCGGCCTGGCCGCCGGCGCGTCCCAGCGGGCCAGGGCCTGCGCCGCCGTCGCGCAGACCGACGTGGGGGTCACGACGGTGCAGGTGCTCGCCCGGACCGGATCCATGGCCGTCGTGGAGGTGGGCACGACGACCGGCCCGGCGCAGACGCTGGACCTGGTGAAGACCGGCGGCCACTGGCGGGTCTCGGCGCCCTGACGGGGAGCGCGACCTATCCTGGAGCGTCGGCAGCCGCCGTACCCCCCGTCTGGATGTCGAGGTCCCCGCGTGCCCGTGAGCACCCCCGTGCGTCGCCGGCGGCTGGTGTCGCTGGTCACGCTCGCGGCCTCCGTCGGGGCCGTCGTGGTGGCCTGCAGCGGGGGGAGTGGCGGGGGCGGGGGCACCGCCGGCAACCCGGCGCCCGCACCGGCGCCCGGCGGCAGCGTGCACGACCACACCGGCCCGGTCACCCCGATCACGGGCACCCCGGCCCGGGGGGCGACCGCCCCCGAGACCCGCACCGACGTCTACGCCGCGACCCGGGCCGGCAACTTCTCGCCCACCGTCAAGGGCGACCCCGCCCTGGTCTACGTGCCCAACCTGGCCAGCGGCACGGTCAGCGTCATCGACCAGCAGACGCTGCGGGTGGTGCGCACCATCCCCGTCGGCGCGCAGCCGCAGCACGTCGTCCCGTCCTGGGACCTCAAGACGCTCTGGGTCAACAACAACGCCGGCAACTCGCTCACCCCGATCGACCCGAAGACCGGGCAGGCGGCCGGGCCGGCGGTCCCGGTGCCCGACCCCTACAACCTCTACTTCACCCCGGACGGGAAGTCCGCGCTGGTGATGGAGGAGGCGCGGCAGATCATCTCCTTCCGCGACCCGCACACCTTCGCCGTGCAGCAGGACCTGCCGGTGCCGCAATGCGCGGGGGTGAACCACGCGGACTTCAGCCCGGACGGCAGCTATCTGATCGCGACCTGTGAGTTCGCCGGGACGCTGGTCAAGGTCGACCTGCGGACCAGGACCGTCGTCGGCACCCTCAAGCTGAACCTGCCCGGCGCCCTGTCCGCGCCGCAGGACATCAAGATCGACCCCTACGGCAAGATCTGGTACGTCGCCGACATGAACACCAACGGCGTGCACGAGATCGACGGGGACCGCTTCATCAAGGTCGGGGCGCTGCCGACCGGGCCGGAGACGCACGGCCTCTACCCGAGCCGCGACGGTCGCTACCTCTACGTCGCGAACCGCGGCGGCCGGCTCACCAGCGACACCCCGCCGTTCCGGCACGACGGCGACCAGGGGTCGGTCTCGGTCATCGACTTCCGGACCCGGCGGGTGGTGCACACCTGGGTGATCGCGGGTGGCGGCACCCCGGACATGGGCAACGTCAGCGCCGACGGCAGCAAGCTGTGGCTCTCCGGTCGGCGCAGCAACGAGGTCTACGTCATCGACACCGGCTCCGGCGCGCTGCTCGCGCGCATCCCGGTCGGCCAGGAGCCGCACGGCCTCGCGGTCTGGCCGCTGCCCGGCCGGTACTCCCTCGGCCACACCGGCATCCTGCGCTGAGCCGACGGCCGGCCGGTCCCGGGGGCGCGGCGGGGCGGGCCCCCGCCCCCGGGCCGGGGGGCCCCGCGCGGGGCAGG
>JAABUX010005231.1_pt1 | contig 16010 bp, 11 predicted proteins | sample 5561851 | NCBI WGS metagenome assembly JAABUX01 (sample SAMN10711883, study PRJNA513361) | rock metagenome | isolation source: Antarctica rocks | place: Antarctica: Victoria Land, Richard Nunatak red sandstone | collected 2016-01-03 | reverse complement strand
TGACGACGAAAGATGCGACGCCCACGATCGGTGTGCTCGATGGGGACGGCCTGCACCTGCCCAGGCAGCCCCTCGTCCCTATCCGAGGGGCGATCCGGCACGTCGGCGACCTGTACAACGGCGCGCGGCGGCACGGCCTCACGCAACTCTGGTTGACGGACGCCTGGGTGCGCGCGGCCGAGCTACCCGCCACACTCGCCGCCTCGGGCCAATTCCGCGAGGTGCGCCACGCCTTCGTCAGCGACGGGCTGGACGACCTGCACGCCTTCCCCACGGCGCTCACGCCCTGGCTCGACCTGCGTAAGAAGGGTGAAGCTGGCTCAGGCGTGTCCATCGTCTTCCCCCTGTACGACGAACACGCGGTGTGGGGCCTCGACACCGACGGCGCGACGCTACTGGGCGCCCTGCTGGCCTACGCCCAAGCCGTGGGCGCGCCGTACTACCGCTCGCCGGGCCGCACGGGACTGGACCTCCTGCAGGAGCTGGGCAAGCGCGGGGCGGGCTCTCAGCGGGAGTACCCGGAGCGGCTGCCGCCGCCGGCGGGACAGGCCGATACGGTGACGGAGCTGAGTTGGCTGCGCACACTCTCGCCGACCGAGCGGGGCAAGGCGTATCTCCATTCCTACGACAAGAACGCGCAGTGGTTGAGCGCGGCCGGCGTCGTGGAGCTGGGCCTGTCCGGCATCGAGGAGCGGCACGACCCGACCGGCAAGCTGCCCTTCGACAAGAAGCTGCCGGGCTACTGGCTGGCACGGATCGCCGGCGCGGAGGAGCGGTGGGCCTGCACGCCGACGGTGGCGTGGGCGCTGGAACGCGGCCAGGCCGTCGCGCTCACCGAGGCGTACGTCTGGACCAAGCACTCGCGGGCGATGGAGACGTGGTACGAGCGGCTGCGCACGGCGCGCACGGCGCTCTACGATGACACGACGCCGGCGGGACGGCTGGCCCTGGGCGCGCTCAAGTACACCTACGCGCTCACGATCAGCGGCTTCAACAGCGCCTGGCACCGCGACAAGCGCAGCCCGCTGTACCGGCCCGACTGGCGGCACCTCGTCATCGCGCAGGCGAACGCCAATATGTCGCGGGCGCTGCACAAGATGGACGCGGCCGGCTATACGCCTGTGGCCGTCCACAAGGACGCGGTGTACCTCGTGAGCGACGAGCCCGACCCGATCAAGGCGTGCCCGCCGTCGGTCACGTTGGGGACGGGGTTGGGCCATTTCAAGGTGCAGGACGCGGCGATCCCGCTGGGGCGGGTGCTGCCGGCGTTCGACGGGACGCACGGCGGCGGGATCGGCACGCTGTTGCGCCTCTTGAAGCCGCTCCGCGACGGGACGGCCGCGCGAACGGCGGTGGGGGCAGCGTAGCATGGCAGACTTGGGAGAGGACCTGGCGCGGGCCTACGAGGCGCGGGTGGCGGCAGCGGACGTGGAGCTGACGCCGGCGGCGATCCGCGCTGTCGTGCGGCAACTCGGTGGTGGGGAGGGGCGGGCACAGGTCGCGGCAGGGACGCGCGCCCTAGCCGGCGAACTGGGGGTGGCTGTGCGGACGGTGCAGCGGTGGCAGAAGGAGGGTGGGGAGGCGCGGTCGGTGGCGCGCTCGACGCCGGGGCTGCGGATCAGCGTGCGGGGCATCGCCACGGAGCAGCAGCGGGCCGCGAACGCGCGGGCGTTCCGGGAGCGGGTCATGGCGCAGGGGCTGGACGTGGCGCCGTGCCGGGTGATGGTGTTGGTGTACAACGAGGACCGGGCGCGCCCCCGCAACGTCGGGCCACAGCATATCGACGGGGCGAACGAGGGGCTCATCGACGCGCTCGACGCGCTCGACGATGGGGACACCGCCGCGGCGGCCGAGGCGTTCGGCCACGCGTGGTTGGGGACGTACGGGATCGACGTGGACGCCAACGTGACCGACGTGGTGGGGACGTTCGCGCTCGGTGCGTGACGACCAGGGGCGGGGCTGTCCTGGCTACGTTGCTTATCCAAGACGGTTTTTCGTCTTGGATAAGCAACGTAGCCAGGACAGCCCCCGGCAGCTCTCAAAAACGTCTATCCGGGGCTACTCGCCTCATCCGACCGTTGTAAAAGGTCGGATGAGGCGAGTAGCCCTACGTGGTAGCAGGTATACTTGCGCGAGGAGTGCATCCCCGCGCCCGACGCAGCTACATCCTACGACGACGCGGACTCTGTCCCCGTCCCGATCGCGACCCCAAACAGTGTGTGGGGCCGCGGGTGCGCCGCGCCGGCCTTGACGGGTGCCGGGCGCGGGTGCGGGTGGTAGGTGATCCGCAGGACGCGCCGCGCCGTGGCACCGCGCCCCTGCGTCGTCACGCGCAGGACGCCCCGCCGCGCCAGCTGGGCGGCGTTCGCCGGCAGCGCGGCCCCGTGTGGCAGCGTGATCGCGAGCGTCACGGTGCGTCCAGCGGAACGCGTCGCCGCGCCCGCTCCCGTTACCCGGCCGCGCACCTGGAAGGTCGTGACCGTCTTGAACAGGCCGCAAGGCTCCTGGGCCGTCACCTGCGTCACGACCGTGCCCATCCGCGCGGCGCGGGGGATCGCAAAAGTCAGCAGCGCCAGGCCCGACGCCTCGACGTGGAAGGTGTAGCGGTAGCCGCCGGAAACGCGCGCGCCCGTGAGAGTCACCCCAAAGCCGCCAGACGATCCCAGGCTGCTATCGGTGTAGAGCGTGGCCTGAGCCGGGTAGCCGGCCTTGATGGTGAGCGTCATAGCGGAGTTGGGCGCGGCGTCCACGAGCAGGGCCTGCTCGCCGCCGCGCGGGACCGTGGCGAAGGCGGGCAGCGCGAAGAGTTGGCACACCGGCGGGGCCGTCGGCGTGCTCGTCGCCGTCGGGGGGCCGGTGGTACTCGTACTCGTTGGCGGGACGGCGGTGCTGGTCATGGTTGGCGCGGTCGTCGTGTCCGTCACGGACGGGACGGCGGTGCTGGTCATGGTTGGCGCGGTCGTCGTGTCCGTCACGGACGGGACGGCGGTGCTGGTCATGGTTGGCGCGGTCGTCGTGTCCGTCACGGACGGGACGGCGGTGCTGGTCATGGTTGGCGCGGTCGTCGTGTCCGTCACGGACGGGACGGCGGTGCTCGTCGCTGTTGGCCCTCCTGGCGTAGTGGTCGCGGTCGGCGCGTTCCCATAGACCTCGAACTCGGCGATCTGCGCCCCAGGTACGCCGGTGTTGCTAGTGGCCTGCACACGGATGTAGCGCTGCTGGATGGCCGGGAATTGGATCTCGACCGTGTTGTTGTTCGTGCTCGGGTCGAACGCATAGTCGGCGGCCGGAACGACGGTGGTGAAGGTCGTGCCGTCGGAGCTGGCGAGGATCTCGAGCCGCTGGGTCCTCCCTCCCCAGCCACCGTTGAGCTTGAGCGTCACGCGCGACACCGTGACGGCGCTGCCAAGATCGACGGTGATGTTCTGCGGGGACGTGAGGGGCAGGCTCTCCCAGTAGGTGTCGGTGTTCGCATCAACCGCGTTGGCGGCCGGGAAGGCGGCAAGCTCACTGCTGGCCGTGACCGGCCGGCCGGCGGCGAGGTTGCCGACGGTGCTGGCGATGACCTGCCCCTGCACATGCACCTGGTAGCGGCCGGCCGATGTGCCGTCGGAGACGGTGAGCGAGCCACCGCGGTCACCCCGCGGGGTGGGGACGAAGCGGATCTCGACCGTGCAGGACGCGCCGGGCGCGAGCGTGTCGCCGCAGGTGGTCGACAGGGTGAACGCCCCGGTGATGCTGACCGAGGCGATCCGCACCGGCTGGGAGCTCGGGTTGGTGACGGTCACGGTCTGCGGGTCGCTGGGCTTGCCGATCGCGTCGGTCACGAAGTGCAGCGTCTGGTCCTGGTTCGTGAGGGTGAGGGGGCCGGGCGGCGGGTAGCCGCAGTGGGTGTCCGACCAGCCGCGGTTGCCGGCGCCCTCGGTGATGGTGAAGCCCGCGTTGCAGTCGTAGCGGCCGCCGGCGCCAAGTCGCGCGGCGACGACGTCGCTGAACGTGGCAGAGCCCGGCGCGTTGAGTTGCACCGCGAAGGTACCGGTCTTGTCGATGCTGTCGTGATCGACATGGACGTTGGTGACCGATGAGCCGAGGAACTGGATCGCCTCATAGGCGCTGTCGTCGATCCGGTTGTCGCTGACGTTGACGGCGCCGTCCAGCGGCGCGTCGGCGGCCCAGAACCAGAGCGCGCCCTCGCCAATGTGCGAGAACAGGTCGAGCGTGCCGGTCCGCACCAGCGCGTTGTGGGCGATCGTGGTGGTGCCGGCCAGCGGCACGGCGCCGAAGCGGTTGCCGACGTGTATGCCGCCGCCCTGGACGAGCGTGTCGGCGACCAGATTGTCGCGGACCGTGTTGTCGCTGCCGCCGTAGAGGGCGATGTTGTTGGCCAGGGTGGGCACCTCGACCGTGTTGTGCGCGAAGACGTTTGCGGCGTCGGCGTGGTGCTCGGACCACATCGCCAGACCGTCGTCGCCGGTGCCGCGCACGTAGGTGTCGGTGACCGTGGAGTTCGTGATGCCATCGTGGAAGTTGATCCCATCGGCGGTCAGATCGAGGATACGCAGGTGCGAGATGGTCAGCCCGTCGAATGGCCCGTCGAGCCAGGCGCCGACCTTGGTGTGCTGGATCCACAGGTTGTCGAGGGTGGAATGGGCGAGCGATCCGCCGACGCCGTTGACCTGCGCTGCATCGTTACGCTCGGTGACCTCGCCGAAGATCGCGAAGTCGGCCAGGTGCACGTCGGAGCTCGGGGTCGGCGCGTAGTTGCCATAGACGCCCACGCCGGCGCCATGTAGCACGCTGTACCACGGACCGGCGCCGCGCAGCGACACCTTGTCCACGATCAGGTGCCGCGTGACGGTGAAGGTTCCCGGCGGGAGCCACACCGCCACGCCCGTGCCCGACGCCGCGTCGATGGCGCGCTGGATGGCCTGGGTGGAGTCGGCCGTGCCGGTCGGGTCGGCTCCGAAGTCGACGACCGACAGCGCGCCGCGGGGCGCGGGCGCGGGGGCGGCGACCTGCTCGAAGTCGGCCAAGTCGATCACGTACCACGGCGCGGTGTCGCCCGCGCCGACCTGCAGGCGAACCTGGGTGCCCGCCGGCAGCGTCGAGCCGAACATCAGACGCGCGTCGTCGTAGAGATCGCGCCGGCCGCCGTCGGCCGGGTTGTTCGTCCACGGGTACTGGCCGTAGTACCAGCTGTAGCGCGAGGTCAGCGACAGCGACTTCGTGAACTGCCCGTTGACATAGATGCCAAGCGTCGCGTCGAGACCCGTGCCGTCGCTGGAGTCGGGAATGCTGTAGCGGACGTCGACCGCATTGGCCGCCCGTGTGAGCCGGAACTCGACGTACTGCCCGCGTGCGTCGAGCTTGACCGCCCGACGACCGACCGCCTCCGCCGGCAGCGTGCCGTAGGCCCAGTCAGGACCGATCACGCTCCCGGTCGTCGACGCGTCCTCGGCCTGGTACTCGATGAACGGAACGTTCGCCCCGACCCCATGGCCGGGCCCGGCGGCGCGGCCGCCTCCGACGTCCGCAACCGCGCCGCCGGGCCCGGCGGCCTGGTGCTGACCAGCGGCCCCCCGGGTGCGGCTCTGCGCACCCGCAGGCTGCGCGACCCCGTCAAGAGGCACGGCAACCAGCGCGACCATGAGCGCGACTATGAGCGCGCGCCGAACTGTCCATCTCATCTGTGACTCTCCTCCCGCGCCCCACGGCGCGGACGATTCCGACGCGACGACAGCCTCTCGCCGCGCCCCACATCCCGTCGTGACGAGTGCTGCTCCAGCGCCCCGCGCCTGGCGAACAGTCGTGCAACGTTTTTACGCCGGCACCAAAACCACCGCCGCGTGTTCTTGTAACGGTACAAGAATGCTGTACCCCTGTCAAGCCCCCGCATGGCCTCTGGCCTCATGGCCTCGGGTGCACCACAAGAAAGTTCCCTTGTGCGGCGCGGCAGCCAACTGGCACGGCCGCTGTGCGCGTGCTGGGAACTTTTCTGTGGCGCACCCCATGGCCTCTGTCGCGTCCGCTGGCGGTGTCGCGCCGCGCCACATGCTGATTGACAAAGCCTCCGGTCATGGTATATGATCATTGCAACGTGAAAGACGCTTTTATCTAATGAAGAGATTAGGCCCATGCACACTGACCTCACGGGGCATCGGGTGTCGGCCACGATGAAGATGAAGCGGCCCGACCAGGATCGCTACAACATCCGGGTCCTGGATCGCGCGATCGATATCGTGACGCTCCTCGCCGACGGCGAACGGCGGACGCTGACGGAGATCAGCGACGCCGTAGCGTTGAGCAGCAGCACGACCTATCGCCTGCTCGCGTCGCTGATCTCCCGTCACTTCGTTGAACGTCACGCGGAGAGTAACAGCTACAAACTCGGCCTCGCGTGCCTGGAACTGGCCTGGGCCTTCCGCGATGGCGATCCCATTCGTCGCCTGGCCCTGCCGCACTTGCAGGCGTTACGTGACGCGACCGCCGAGACGGTGCATCTGGGGGTCTTACATCAAACCGATGTGGTCTATCTGGAGAAATTGCCGGGGCTCCACTCTGTCGGCATCATGTCCTCGCAGGTCGGCGCGCGCTTCCCCGCGTACTGCACGGGATTGGGCAAAGCGCTGCTGGCTTTCTCAGACGTAGAGCATGTGCGCGCGCTGCTCACGCTGACGCCCCTCGTGCGATTCACGGATACAACCATCGTCACACTCGGCGACTTGATGCAGCATCTCGCGGAAGGCCGTCAACGGGGCTACGTCTTCGATCGAGAGGAGCACGAGGCCGATATTTGTTGTGTCGCCGCGCCCCTTGTCGGCCGGGATGGCGCGCTCGTCGCCGCGATCAGTGTGGCCGGCCCGGCCAGTCGACTAGGCCCCATCGAAGACAACCGCCCGGTGATCAATGGCGTGCTCGCGGCCGCGTGTGCCATTTCGGCCGCGTTGGGCTATCGACGTTCCGATTGGCCGCCGCGCCTCAATGAGCGCGCTCCGTGGTCGGGGCATGAAACCGTTATCCACGAATAGAAGCAACGGAAAGGGGGTGATGACAACAAATCGCCGAGGCGCCCGATCGACATCGCGCGGCATCATCGCTGGCGAAGGTCGCGGGGCCGTTGCTTCTCAGTTCATCGATACGACATCGTCGTTGTAATCGTCAAGGAGTGTATGATCATGGCATCATCCGTGTCTCGCCGCCGTTTCCTGGAGAAATCGGCCCTCGCCGCCGGCGCCGTCGCCGGTGCCGGCGCGTTGTTGAACCCGAGCTCGTTCTCGCGTGCGGAGGCGACAAGCGATCGCGCCACCACCACGCTGAACGTCATGTACACCGCGGCCGAGCTCACCGCCAAGGATATCAAGACGTTCGAGCAGCAGCACCCCGGCGTCAAGATTAATCTGATCACCTATGACCCGATCCGCCTCAGCACCATGTTCTCCTCCGGCAATCCGCCGGACTTCATCCGCTCGGCGGGCGCGCCGGACATCCTCAACCAAGTGTCGCGGGGCTTGGCCCTCGACCTGACTCCCTACTTCGCGAAGAGCAAGGCTCTCAATCCCTCCAGCCTTGTGCCGATCAACGACGTGTACCGCTGGAACGGGAAGACGCAGGGGCAGGGCACGCGCTATGGCGCGGTCAAGGACTGGTCCCAGGACGGCACGCTCTGGTACAACGCGGCGCTGTTCAAGAAAGCTGGCGTGCAGCCTCTGAGCGGGACCAAGCCGGTCAGCTACGACGAGTTGCTCGCCATGGGTAAGAAGCTGACCGTGCGCGCGGGCAATCGCTTCCAGGTCTACGGGCTCGACATCGGGTGGGGCGCCTTCATGCAGGGCAAACTCATTCAGATGCTGGCGCAGGAAGGCAAATCGCTCTGGAACAGCGACTACTCGCAGGTCGATTTCACGACGCCGGAGGCGCGCAAAGCCTTCAAGTGGTACGTTGACTGGGCCCAGGCGCGCGTCGGCCCGTCGCCGATCGACCCCTACTCGGGGACATCGGAGCCCTTTTTCGCTGGCCGCAAGGCGATCACGCAGTGGGGGTACTGGTACCACGGCGACATCGTGGCCAACGCGCCCAAGCTGTTGTCCCAGGTCGCCTTCGCCCCCGCGCCGCTGTGGGGCAGCAAGCGGGTGAGCGCCTGCTTCGCCGGGACCGGCGCCTGGATCCCCCAGCGCACCCCCAACAAAGACCTCGCGTGGACGTTCATGGAATACTTCATGGGCGGGATGCCGGCCTATGAGCGGGCGGTCGGCGGTTGGGGACTGCCGGCCGTCGAGAAGTACCGGCCTGATGTGCCCGACACGACATCGTTCGACAAGCGCACCAACGCCGTCCAGGCTAACGAATCGAAGTACCTGACCATCCTACATTACTCGCCCTACATCGGCAGCGACGCCATGGAGGCGGCCATCATCAAGTACATCGAGCCGGTCATGCATGGCAAGACCTCGCTCGACAGCGGCATCCGCGGCCTGCAGAACGCGGTCAATCAACTCCTTGTGCGCGGCAAGTCGGAGGCCAACGCCTAACGAGGGTACCGTCGTCCCTCTGGGCCTGGATGGCCGGTCCGGCGATTCAGGCCCGGAGGGGCCGGTAGAGAACAAGATAAGGAGTGCCGATGGCTCTTCACCCCGGACCGCAGGCCGCCCCGGCCGTACGCGCTGTCCCCTCTGCTCGGGCGCGGCGCCGCTCGTGGTCACGCTATTCCAATCGCACGTTCTACCTGTTCATCTCCCCGTGGCTGGTGATCGGGTTCCTCGCGCTCACGCTCGTCCCGCTCGTCTACGCGCTCGGGCTTAGCTTCACCAGTTTCGACGGCATGTCCGGCCGCTGGCATTGGCTCGGCCTGCAGAATTACGCGGAGCTCCTGGGCGACCCCGATACGTGGTGGAGTTTGGGGCGCACACTGCTGTACACGGTCATCGCGGTGCCCCTGGGTATCGCCGGCGGCCTCGGGCTGGCCCTCCTCTTGAACCGTCCGCTGCGCGGCATCGGCGTCTTCCGTACCATCCTGTACTTGCCGGCTGTCGTGCCCGTCGTGGCCGCCGCCATCATCTGGAAAAGCATGTTCGACACCGACGCGGGCATCGTTAACGCCGTCCTGGGACTCGTTGGCATCAAGCCGGTGATCTGGCTGCAAGATCCCACGGCCTTCATTGCCCTGATCGTGATGGTGCTCTGGGGCATGGGTAGCGGGATGATCATTTTCCTGGCCGGCCTGCAGGGCATCCCCACCGAACTGCGTGAGGCGGCGGCTATGGACGGGGCCAACGCGTGGCAGAGCTTCCGCTCCGTGGTCCTGCCCCTGCTCACGCCCGTGCTGTTTTTCCAGGTGGTGACCGGGGTGATCGCCGCTCTGCAAACGCTGATCCAGCCGCTGCTGCTCACCCCCACGGCTGGCGGCGCCAGCGGCTACACGCAGGTTCCGCGCGGCAATTACCTCTATATGGTCAACGTCTACCAACAGATCTTCGATAATCAGCGCTTCGGGTACGGCGCGGCCCTGTTGTGGGTCCTCTTCGTCGTACTGCTCGTGTTCACGCTGCTCGTGATCCGCTCCAGCACACTTTGGGTGTTCTACGAAGTCGCGCAAGGGAAAGAAGGCTAGCATGAGTCAGGCGCTACCGGTCTCCGAACGGGCCGCGGTTGGCGTGCGCGCGGAGCGTCGCCGGCCGCACAGGGGGATGGTCCTCACCGTCGCGGCCCTCATCGTCCTGTGCATCATCTTCGCCGCGCCGTTCCTGTGGCTCATTCTCACCGCGCTCAAGACGCTCGCTGAGATGGCCGCCTACCCCGTCCACTGGCTACCCCAGCAGGCCCAGTGGGGCAACTTTGGACTGGCCCTGACCACCATTAATTTCGGTCAGTTCGCGTGGAACTCGGTGTTCCTGGCCACGATCTTCTGTGTGTTGACGACGGCAACGAGCGCCCTGGTGGGCTTCGGCTTCGCCCGACTGCGCGGCTGGGGCAAGCGGCCCCTGTTCGTCATGATGCTCTCGATGACCATGCTGCCCCCGATCCTGACCATCATCCCCACCTACATGATTTTCGCGCGCATCGGGCTGGTCAACACCTACTGGCCCTGGGTGCTGTGGGGCCTGTCGGCCAGTCCCTTCCTGGGGTTCTTGTTTCGCCAATTCTTCGCCGCCATCCCGCTCGACATCGAGGACGCGGCGATCGTGGACGGCTGTGGCTATGGGCGCATCTTCTGGCAGATCTTCCTGCCGCTGTCCAAACCGGTGGTGGCGACCGTGGCCATCCTCTCGTTCCAGTGGACCTGGAACGACTGGTTCGCGCCCCTCATCTTCCTGAGCACGAACAACACGACCCTGGCCGTCGCCATGGGCACGGGCTACACCGATCCGCACGGCAACGTCCTGACCAACGTCCTGGCCGCCGGGGCGATCTACTACAGCCTGCCCGTCATCGTCCTCTTCTTCGTCGCCCAGCGTTTCTTCGTCCAGGGCATCGTGACCACGGGGCTGAAGGGCTAGGGAATCAGGCATGCAGGACCTGCAGGGGAACGTGGCCGTCGTGACGGGCGCGGCGCGGCGCATCGGCTTGACGATCGCCCACACGCTGGCGCGAGCCGGCGCCGCCATCGTGATCGGCGACGTAGTCGACGGAGAAGCCGCCGCCGCGGAGATCCGGTCGGCCGGCGGACAGGCACTCTATCGTCACGCCGACGTCAGCCACGCCGAGGATATGGCGGCGTTGGCGGCGGCAGCGACGGACGCCTACGGCCGGCTGGACATCTGGGTGAACAACGCCAAGGTCGATGCACGGGCGAGCGTGACCGACCTCGGCCTCGAGGAGTGGAATGCCGTGCTGTCGGTCTGCCTGACCGGCGCATTCCTGGGCGCCAAGTACGCTATCCCGGCGATGATCGCCTCCGGCGGCGGCGCCATTGTCAACATCGCCTCGGTGCATGCCGTGGTGGCCTATCCGCAGTGCCCGGCCTACGACGCGGCCAAGGCGGGGTTGCTGGCCTTAACCCGGCAGATTGCCGCCGAGTATGGGCCGGACAACATCCGCGCGAATGCGATCCTGCCGGGGCTCATCGTCGATCACGGCCCCGAGGCCTATAGCCCCCAGGTGGAGCGCCTCGCGCGGACGCTGTATCCGGTTGGACGTGTGGGAACCTTCGCGGACGTCGCGGCCGCCGTGCTCTACCTCGTCTCCGACGCGGCGCACTTCGTCACGGGCGCGCAGTTGCTCGTCGACGGCGGCTTGACGGCGCGATCTCCGGAGTGGGCGACGCAAGGGACCCGGTAGAGAAGGGGAAAGAGTAGGGATTCGTGAAGATCACCAAGTTGGAAAGCCTGTTCGTCACGCCGCGCTGGCATTTTCTAAAGGTCCACACCGACGAGGGGATCGTGGGGCTGGGCGAGCCGATCGTCGAGGGCCGCGCCCGCACCGTCGCCATGGCCGTGCGCGAACTGGAATCCTACCTGATCGGCCAGGACCCGCGCCATATCGAGCGGCATTGGCAAGCGATGTATCGGGGCACGTTTTACCGCGGTGGTCCCGTCCTGCTCAGCGCCATCAGCGGCATCGAGCAGGCGCTCTGGGACATCCTGGGCCAGTCACTGGGCGTGCCCGTGTACCAACTCCTAGGCGGCGCGGTGCGCGAACGCATTCGCGTCTACGCCCATTGTGGAGGGGACAGCCCCGAGGAAGCAGCCCACAGCGCCCGTGAGCGCGTCGCGCAGGGGTATACGGCGCTCAAGACGGCGCTCGACGCGCCGGTGCGCATCGTCGATACCAAGGCCTACGTCGCGCGCCAGGTCGGACGCATCCAGGCGATGCGCACGGCGATCCCGGACACGGTGGATCTCGCCGTCGACTTTCACGGACGGGTCAGCCCCGCCATGGCCATTCGTTTGTGCAAGGAGCTTGAGGACTGCAGCCTGCTGTTCGTTGAGGAGCCGGTGCTGCCGGAGAACGTGGACGCTTTGGTCGCGGTGGCCCGCTCGACTACGATCCCTATCGCGACGGGTGAGCGCCTCTACACGCGGTGGGGCTTTCGCGAGGTGCTGGAGAAGCAGGCCGCGCGCGTGCTCCAGCCCGACCTCTGCCACGCGGGCGGGATTGGCGAGGTGCGCAAGATCGCCGCGATGGCCGAGGTCTACTACGCGGCTATCGTCCCCCACAATCCGCTCGGCCCCATCTCGCTGGCGGCGGGCCTACAGGTCGATGCGTGCAGCCCGAACTTCCTGTGCCAGGAGCAGGTCTCGCTCGGTGAGGGCTACCTGACGCAGCCATTCGTGGTGCGGGATGGCTACATCGATCTACCAACGGCGCCCGGCCTGGGGATACAACTCGACGACAACGCGGTGGCGGCGCGCCTCTACGACGGGAGTTGGGAGACGCCGCGGGTCGCCCACCCTGATGACGGGTCGTTCGCCGATTGGTAGTGATAGTCTGGTTATGACACGGCGACGTGCACGAAGAGAGACCTCGCCGTCGTTCCATGAGCGGGACGCAGGCCGCCCGACGGGGATGGGGCGTTACCTGAGAGATTACGCCCATCCACGGGGTCATCGAGAGCGATCATGTGGTTTGGGCCGGTACGCCGCGGGCACGGGGTATCGTCACATGTCGCGACGGTTTTGTCTGCGCAAGCGATCGTGTCCTGACCTCCGACGCTGCCCGGCAGGCGAGGGGCATCCGGTGCGTATTATGGAAGGGAGCGGAACGTGATGGGTGCAGTGAGGGCGTCGGCCAGACGGACGCACAGTGACCTGGTACAGGCTGTGCGTCGGACGCGCGTTGCGGCTGGCGACCTCACGCTGTGGCCCATCGGCGGCGCCGGGTACATCGTCAAGAGCGCCTCGGCCCTCATCACGAACCCATTCACCGGCCCGTCCCACCCACCCCACTGGATACGCGCGATCCCACCGGCGTTTGACCCCGCGCGCCTAGCGGGGGTTGACGCCGTCGTCCTGACGCACGAGCACGATGACCATACCGACCCGACAACGCTCACGGCCTTGCTGGCGCACACGCAGGCCCTGGTTATTGGGTCAGCCGCCTGCGTCGCGGTTGTCCGCGGCATCGGCTATCCGTCAGAGCGTTGCCACCTGCTGAAACACGAGCAGGCGCTGGCCGTCAAAGACGTGCATCTGACGGCCGTCGCCATGCATGACCCGGCCGCGCAAGACTGCAACGGCTACGTCGTCGAGACACCAGACGTTGCCATCCTGCACTGTGGCGACAGCCTGTATTTTGACGGCTTTCACGCGCTCGCCCGGCGCTGGACGTTGGATGCCATCCTCGTGAGTGTCGGGGTGAGCCCGCCGGGCGAGACACTCTATATGGACGAGGCCGATGCGGCGCGAGCGGCGCGCGACAGTGGCGCACAGACCATCATCCCACAACATTTCGATCTTTGGCAGAGCACGGCGATGGATCCGCGTCGCGTTGTGACCGTCGCCGGCTGGTATTGCGCGCGCACACCGGTTATTCCCGCCTACGTGAAGCGACGCATAACCATCTCCGCACAGTAAGGCGATACGGGAGGACACGATGGCGCGTCACATGATGATGAGGCCCCAGGCACGCAACGACATGACGCATCAGACAGGTGACAACGAACGCACATCTAGGCAGCCGTCCTGGGCGTGGGCCGCGTGGATCACGTCGCCGTCGCCGCCTGGGGGCGACGGCGACATCATGGTCCCGCTGTGGCCGGGGATGGGGTCATTGTTGCGAGAGGGGCGATTGCCCCGCGTGACGGCCAGCGGCCGGCCTATCCGGGATTGGTCCGCTGCTCAGGGGGGCAGCGCGACGCGCGCGGCGCGATCGAGACGGAGGCGCACGAGCCGTGACCGGTGATGCACACAGACACGTCGGTGGCGCACACTTGGACGAGAGACGTTCGTGCGACATCGTGACCCTGGGCGAGACTATGGTCTTGCTGTGGCCGACTGGCGCTGTGAGCTTGGAAGACGCCGCGACGTACGAGCGCTCGCTCGGCGGCGCGGAGAGTAACCTGGCGATCGCACTGGCCCGCCTCGGGCTCCGGCCGCGCTGGATCAGTCGGCTCGGCGACGACCCGTTCGGGCGCTATACACGCGCGACGCTAGAGCGGGAGGGCGTGGTCGTCGATGCCCCTGTTGACCCAGGCGCGCCCACGGCCGTCTTCTTCAAGGAGCGCATCGCCCATGGTCCGCGCCGCGTCTATTACTATCGCCGTGGCTCCGCGGCGAGCCGTCTGGCCCCGTCGGACCTGACCGTCGCCCAGTTCGCGGGGGCGCGCCTGCTGCACGTCACAGGCATTACCCCGGCGCTCTCGGCGGAGTGCGCCGCGACCGTGGACCGCGCGATCACGCTCGCGCGCGCGGCGGGGGCGCGCGTGTGTGTCGACCCCAATGTGCGGCCGCAACTCTGGCCTGAGCCTGCGGCAGGGATTGCCGCTTTGCATGCGCTGATGGCGCGCGCCGACGTCGTCCTCCTGGGCGATGAAGACGCTGCCTATCTGTTCCCCGGTCTGTCCAACACAGCCGTCCTGCGCGCGGTCCGCGCGCTGGGTCCACGCGCAGTCGTGCTCAAATTGGGGGCGCGAGGCGCGCGGGCCATGGTGGAGGGAGAGGATGTCAGCGTCGCGCCCTACCCCGTCGCGGTCGTCGACAGCGTGGGCGCGGGCGACGGCTTCGACGCGGGGTTCATCGCGGGGCTCTTGCGCGGCGACTCATTGCCGCGCTGTCTCGCACTCGGCGCGCGCATCGGCGCCGCAGCGGTCGCGACGACCGGCGATTGGGAAGGGTATCCGATGAGCCGTGAGCTTGGCCGCGAGTGGAGACTGACGACTATCGACCAAGGAGATAACGATGCTCAATCACGATGAGGTACTGAAGCGCACGCTAGATCATCGCCTGGTGGCGATTATCCGGCTGCGCCACGAAGCGCCGCTGGCGCGGGTCGCCGAGGCCCTGGTCGCGGGCGGTATCCGCGCGCTGGAGTTTACCTTGACCTCTCCCGGCGCGGTCCCGGCCATCACGGCGTGCAGGGCACGTTTCGGCGATGACATCATTGTGGGAGCGGGGACGGTGCTCGACGCGGAAGAGGCGCGGCGCTGCCTCGACGCTGGCGCGCAGTTCCTGGTCTCGCCCGGCTTCGACCCGGCGGTCGTCGCGCTGGCGCGCGCGCAGGGCGCGTTGGCCCTGCCCGGCGCCTTGACGCCGACGGAGATCGTGACGGCCTGGCGCGCGGGGGCGGACGTGGTCAAGGTCTTCCCGGCGCGCGCGTTCGGCCCGCGCTACATCGCCGACCTCCTGGCGCCCTTGCCGCGCGTCCCGCTCATGCCCACGGGTGGCGTGGACGAAACGAACGCCGCCGCCTATCTGCGCGCGGGTGCCGTTGGCGTCGCGGTCGGCGGGAAGCTAGTCGCCGAGGACGCCATCGCACATGGTGACTGGGATGCGCTGATCGCGCGCGCGCACGCGCTGGTCGCAGCCATTCGACAGGGGGGTGACCAGCCGTGACGGCGTGGACAGCGCGACAAGGGGCGTCCATGCCGCGACGCTAGCCCCTTGGGACGAGCGCGCAGTGTGCGCGTGGTTCGCGTTGTACATGCACGACACCTTGCCGTACTCCTCGTGTACGCCTGGAAGGGACCGTACTGCAGGGTACGGGCCAGGTGACGCAGCGCCGTGTGATGGGTATCGGGGTTTGGCGTGTAAGGGACAGCCACACGCTGAGGGCATAGCGCTTGTGACGCTGATCGTTCGGGTAGCGACCGGCCGCTCTGAGCGCGGGTTCACCACCGCACGGGTGCCAGGTGCCTGGCGCCGGACAGGTTATCCCTCGCCGGCGGCTTCACCATCGGCACTCCCTATCGTGTACGTACGAGGCGACTCCACGCGCTTATACCTCATCCCGTAGGCCCGACTCCTGGCCGTCGCCCGATCGGTTGTGCGCTTTGACGGTGTCGCGCAGGTGCAGATCCTTGAACTGGGGAAGTTCCGCCAGCGCGTCGTCCTGGGGCGCGTAGCCGACCAGGGTGCGCG
>JAABUX010005230.1_pt1 | contig 16010 bp, 15 predicted proteins | sample 5561851 | NCBI WGS metagenome assembly JAABUX01 (sample SAMN10711883, study PRJNA513361) | rock metagenome | isolation source: Antarctica rocks | place: Antarctica: Victoria Land, Richard Nunatak red sandstone | collected 2016-01-03 | reverse complement strand
GGATACTTTCGGCAGAATCGCAACATGCCGGCGTCATCCGCTTCATGCTCGTTCAGCACGGCGTAACGGTACCGGCGCTGGACCCGTCAGACGTCGTTCCCGGCGCAAACGGAACGAACATCTTCTCGGTAAACAAAGACGCGCTTTCGATCGTGCGCACGCCCGAACAAGTCCTCGCTATCGCGAAGCCCTTCTTTCCAAACGGCCTCAACGGCGCCATCAAATAGGGTCGCCGTTTTGTGATTCAAGGAGATTCCGTCTGCGCGAGATCGGGTCGGTTGCAAGCAATTACACAACGCAACGCGTAGGGCGTTTAGTGACTGAACTCTGTAATCGCTTATTGCCGTTCGCCGCGGCTGATTCTTGTTGTACGCGCTGGGCCGCAACGACGACGGTTTTACACCGTCAATCCCGCGGTTTTGACTCGCGAGAAGGGCGCCTTTTCGAGGCGCGACCATACCTTCAAGACACTCGGAAGCCCCTGCAAGTAGTCGTGAAGGCGTTCCCGGCGCGTTCGACTTCGTCAAAGCGAACGACGTTACGCACCGATGGCGCAACGCTTACCCATCCGCATCGGCCGTATTTCGGGGGTCGGCTCCGACCATGGCCGCGGCGGAGTTCACGAGCCGTATTCCGTGCCTTTTACGGCCAAGGCTGGCGCGCCTCGTGCCCATCGCACCGCGTTCGTTGACACTGTCGATCACCGACGGGCGCACTCCATCGATTCGCACTCCATTCGATACAGCATTTTGGGACGCCAGAACCTAATGGCTGTAGACCGCGTACTGCGCGTCCTGAAGGGGTCATAATCGAGACAGGTAGACCCTGAATTCGGGACGCCCGTGTGTACCTACCCCGAGAGGTAGGGGCGCACGGATCGCATTGCTTAAATGCGCTCGAATGATCAAGAAATAGCGTTCGTCAGTTATCCGGTCACCGACGTCGCGCGCGCGGTCGCATTCTATCGTGATACGATCGGCTTGACGCCCGGTGAATCGTTTGGCGACTCGGTGGTCGAATTTGATATTGGCAACGCCACCTTCGCCGTTGACGCCGAATCGGTCGGCACGCCTGGGACGCAGTTTTCGGCAGCATTCGAAGTCGACGATATTGCGACGATGCGCGCGTCGCTCGCGGAAAAGAACGTACCCGTAACGGAGGTGATGGAGTTCCCTCATCACCGTCTTCGCGCGCGCGGTGAGCTGTGCGAGCGGCTTACAGTCGCGCAGGACAGTAAAACGGCCACGCAAATGCGTCGCCGGGAGCTCGGCTATGTCTGGAGTCTAGTTGACCGGACCGCCTCCACCAACGCTCACCTGACCGCCGCCGCCGATGAATAGTGCACCTACTGGCCCACCGCCGTGAATGCTAGGAACCACAACCATCGCGAACCTCACCACTCGAACGGGAAACCGAAGTAGTCCACTTCGCTGCCGCTCGTCACCGGTGTTTGCCATTGGCGCCGCTTACACGTTATTTCGGGGTTGCGTTCGCGGCGACGGACAGCGCACGAGCCAGAACGTAATCCCGTCGAGGGCGATCGTCTTGCGGCGTGCGGCTTGCGGCGAACGGAGATGGCCCTCGTCGGTGAAGTGGGTTAGCAGCCACACGATGAGCGCGACGACGTCGTCGCGCTTCGACTCGGTCTTGAGCCGATGACGAATCTCCTCAAACAGCGGGGATCGCTGAAGACCCACGGAACCGAACGTATGTTCGCGCCGGAGTGAAATCCTGGTCGAATGTGAGGGGTGATTAGGGCCGCGGGGCGCGATCGTCGATTTGTTCCTCCACCCCGTAAGCGACAACGCCGTATTCAGCGTGGCGCCTCTTGCGCGCCTCAGCAGCCCGCTGGGCTTGTTCCATGGTTCGCTGACTTCTGGCGCGGAGCGTTTCGCCGCTCAGCTCACGCTCTAATTCTCCGCTCTCCTCGTATCGTGTGTGCGAGCGTTCGTGGGCACGCACCGCTTGATCTTCCCAGTCGCTCCACGTCTTATCCGGCACCTCGAAGTCGCCGAGTCCGATGTAACCGAGCCAGTTGTCTTCGCGTCCAATATCGTCGGGTAAACGTGGCACGATTTTGACGTGATAGATCTCGCGCGTTTCGGGGCGAATCTCACAGATCGTGACGTCTTCGTCAAGCTCGATTACCGCCGACGCCATTCCCGGTGAGGATCTCGGAGCACATAACGGGCGAACTTCAATGCGCTTACGACGGCGCATTGACTCCATGGCCTTTCCCGTTTCTCGGTCTTCCATGAACGTCGTTTTTTCGACGGGCTGCGACGTAACGAGCCAGCCGATGACGCGCTGAACTTCAAGTTTATTGGAGCGTGGATTTTGAGCCATTGGTTGAAATGTCTTCCCTTTTCATCAGTCGCCAGCTCGGGTCACGAACGCTACCGGCATAATTCGGCCGCCGTGCGTTTAGGTCCGCCGCGATGAGCGGACACGTCGCCTAGGTGCCGCCCCGCGTACGCGAGGCGAAACGCATGTTGCGCGACGCCGGCTTCGTGTTCGCTCGTCAAGGGAAAGGAGACCACACATTTTGGGTTCATCCGACTGGGGTCAAATATTCGCTCGACGGGGCCGATTCCACGGAGATGCCGAAGGGAACGTGGTTGGAGTTGCAGCGACTGCTGAAGCGCGTGGAGGGCAAGACGTGAAAGTCGTCGTCGAGTTCGAGTACGGACCGCGTAGCGTCGCTGCCACTAGCCCCGACTTCCCAAACGTCGTCGCGATCGGCGAAGACCACGACGACGCATTGATGCGGCTCCGGCGTAGCATCGAAGAGTGGATCGAATGGCATCGGGATCTCGGCGAGCCGCTGAAGGTTCCAAGCGACGATCGTGTGATCGAGATTATCGCCGCATAGCTTTGTCGCGGAATCCTTACGCCGTCGCGAGCGGGCGCAGTCGGGCTCGCTAAACCGTATCCAACCCTCAGAGCACGCTGACGCTCTCGTCCCAACGGTTTCCCGCGCGGATGTAGCGCCGCGCGACTGCAGCGCTTTTCCAGCGGCCGTGCCTCATGATCGCGGCTTCGCCGAAGCCGCCTCGGGCGGCGGCCGTGGCGAACCCGGCACGCAACGAGTGAGCGCCAAAGTCGCCGTCGAGCCCGACGGCGGCGACGCGCGCCTTCACGATCTCGCCGATCGCCCACGGCGAAAGCTTCGCGCCGATCGCGCCGTGCCGATCGATGCTGCGAAAGATGTTCCCCTCGGCGAGCCGTGCCGCGTCGAGCCAGGTTTGCAACGCGCGGACCGGGCACTGCTCGAGCTCGGGCGCAAACGGCACAGCGACCTCTTCTCCTTCCCCCTCCTGATCGCGCTTCGAGCGGCAGATCCCGAGCACGACGCCTTCGCGCTCGAAGTCGAGGTCGCGGAGCTCCAGTGCGGCAAGCTCGCTGCGGCGTAGCGCCGCGGCCCAGCCGACCAGGATCAGCGCGCGATCGCGCAGCCCGCGCAGATCCGTGCCGATCGGCGCCAGCACGGCCAAGAGCGGATCCCGAAGCAGCGCGGTCTTCTGCTGCTGCGCGACGCCCAGCTTGCGGCGATAGCCACGCTCGACGTCCCGGACGACGCCGTGTGCCGTCGGCGACTCGAAGCCCGACGCCTTGTGGTAGATGCCGACGGTCGCGAGCTTGCGGGCGATCGTGGCGGGCCGGCGGCCGCGCGCCGCGAGGTCCGCGACGTAGAGGGCGACCGTTTCCGGGTCGGAGGGGAGGGCGTCGCGGCCGATCGAGGCCGTGAAGGCCCGGAAATCGCGCCAGTCGGCGGCGTAAGCGCGTTCGGTCGCGGGCGCTTTGCTCGCGTCGGCGGCCTCGCGGGCCGCCGCGCGTAACTCAGCGACGACCGCGTCGATCGTCGACTGCAGCGGTTCGAGGTTCGCGAGCGCGAGCTCCCTCATGTTCCGGCCTCCATTGGGGCCTCGTTGTTGCGTCAGAGCAACGATTCCTGGCCCATGAGAGCGATATTCTCGAGGGTCAGAACGAGCTCAGAACGACACCACCTTGACACCATGGTGTATGTTGAGATCATCGAAGGTCTCTCTTTAGAAAGGCCTCCACCATGCGCCGCACCCAGATCTACCTCGACGAAGCCCAGAAACGAGCCCTTCGGCATCTCGCCGCTGAGCGCGATTCGAACATGTCCGACCTCATTCGGGAAGCGGTCGGCCGCATGCTCACGGACGAGGGCGTCGACTGGGGCGCGCGCTTCGACGCCTTCCGGAAACGCATCGAGACGCAGCCAGGGCCTGGGGTCACCGATGAGGACGTGGAGCAGGCCGCCATCGAAGTTGGCGTTGGCCATACACGCCGGCAGCTGGCGACCTCAAACTAAGCGTTGCGCGTCGTCCTCGACACCCAAGTCTGGGTCCGAGGCGCGCTGTCCAAAGACCCCGACGCGATCGGCTCCGTGATTCTTCGTGCCGCGCGAGCCGGGGTCTTTGACTGCGTGGGAAGCGTTGCGCTCGTCGACGAGATCGCAAGGATACTTGAAGCGTCGCACGTTGCACCAAAGACGACGCGCGACGACGCGGTCGCAGCGTTGCAGCTTGCGATCGCGCTGATGCAGCTCGTCGAGATCGAGGGCATCGTCCTCGGCATCGAAGATCCGCACGACAACCACGTGCTCGAAGCTGCGCTCGTCGGCAAAACGGAGCTGATCGTGACCCACGATGGCGACTTTCACGACAAGCTGCCAGCTAAAGTGAGGGACATGCTGAAGTGTGCCGGTATTAGCGTCGTCCTTGACTCTGAGTTTTGCGGGCAGCTGCGCGCGGAACCGCTGATGATCAACGTCGAGGTCGACCGCATTGCGGCGTTGCCGTATCTCACCTTGACGCAGCAGAACGATCACGACGACAAATGGACGGCACGCTTCGTCGGGCTCCAGACGCGCAAGAGTAAAGGTGAGATCGAGACGGTCGATCTTGCAGGAGAGGGTGATACGCCAGACGCTGCCGCTGCAAACCTGTACGACGCGTGGCTCACGTGGATTCGCGAGCAGTTGGAGAACGGCGTGCGCATCTTTCCGCCTAAGGTGCACGTATGATCAGGCACGGCGCGCGAAGTCAATGCTCCTCGGTAGACACGCCGACTTTAGGGCACGCTGGGGTCGTCTTCTCGACCCTTGGACCACGACATCTAGCGCTCGGCAAACCCTGGGATTCGAAACAGCCAAGAGAACAGTTTCATGATCTATGGGCGGTGAACGTTCATGTGGCAGGGTTTTACTGAGTCGTAGAATCAGAATTTCATGATCTAGACCGGTTGTCGCTACATGATCTAGACGATCCCTTAGAACTAGCAAGCTCGGCGGCCAAGGTTGTCACCTGTGCATAGGGACCGGACGACGCCGGGCTTCGCACCCGACCGAAACCGTAGCCGGGTTCCCATGGTACCATGGCATCTCAAGTCCTTCGGCAATATTCTGCATGCAAGACGTCTTTCGCACGCGAGCTTCTTACAAAAGGGCTTACCTCGCCATAAGCTTGCGATAACCTCGATCCGTAGATACTGGGTTGTGCGGATACTCGTTATTGAAGACGACATCACCCTCGCTCGAGTCGTACGGCGCGGCTTGCTCAAAACTGGTCACACGGTCGACCTCGAGCACGACGGACGTGAAGGAGAATATCTCGCGGCGGAGCGCTGCTACGAAGCGATCGTGCTCGACATCATGCTTCCGACGAAGGACGGCGTGTCGATCGCCCGCGATCTGCGACGACACGGCGTACGTACGCCGATCCTAATTCTATCGGCACGCGACACAGTGGAAGACACCATCGCCGGCCTGGACGCGGGGGCGGACGACTACCTTCGCAAGCCGTTCGTCTTTGCCGAACTCAACGCACGCTTACGTTCCCTGGCGCGGCGGGAGCCGGTCGCCGCAATGCCGGAGCTAACCGTTGGCGAAGTGACGCTAAATCTGGCTTCGCGGACAGTTATGCGTGCCGGACACGCCGTCGACGCGACGCCCCGCGAGACTGCGTTCCTTGAGTATTTCATGCGGCGCGCGGGGCAGATCGTTACGCGTGCGATGCTTGAAGAGGCGCTGTGGGAGCACGGCCGCTACATCGAGTCGAACATCACCCAAGTCTACGTGAGCCGCTTACGGAGCAAGTTACGCCTCGAAGGCCGACCCGACGTACTTCATACGATTCGGGGCGCTGGGTACCGCTTCTGCGGTTGATGCACGGCACGCTGCATGGCCGGATAATCGTCGCGAACTCGGCTGTGCTCTTGATCGCGATGTTTCTCTTCGTCCTCTTGGCGCGCACTGGTCTCGGCGAATTGCAGAGTGAGTTCACCGACGAACGCCTCCGTGTCGCGGCCACTCTCGTCGCATCGAGCGTCGCGGCGACGAAGGATCGCGAACGTCCGGACCTCGCGCTGTTGCCGAAGTTGGGTGTCGATGGCGCGATCCTGGGACCACACGAATCTATCGTTGCCACGAGCGCGCCCCTCCCGTTTCACATCGCTTGGGCCGGAAAGCCGCTGGCACAGCCGCAGCTGACGCGCGCTCGATCCGGTCGCGACCGCTTCCGAGTCATACTCTTCCCGCTCGTCGCTCACGGGTTGAAAAGGCTCGGAATCTGCTGGTGGACCGTCGACACGATAAATGATTTCGACCGTCGCATGTCTCTGACGTTCTTGTTAGCGATCCCGGCGATCGTGGGAGCCGCCTTCTTCACCGGCCTGCGCTTGACGCGCGTGACCCTTGCACCCCTGCAAGAACTTACCGGACTCACGAAAACGATCGAGGCGACCGATCTCTCGCGTCGCATCGATACGGTGCCGTCTACCCGCGAGCTTGCGGAGCTGTGCGGCACGTTCAATCGCATGCTCTCACGATTACAATCGGCCTTCGAACGGCAACGGCGCTTCACGGCCGACGTGTCACACGAACTCCGTACGCCGCTCTCGGTCATCATAGCCGAAGCGGACCTCGCGCTGCAGACGCCGTGCAGCGTCGACGAATTGCGAGCGGCGATTGCCGTCATCTTTAACGAAGCGACGGCCATTGAAGGTCTCACGAGTGACCTGCTTGCCGTGGCACGTAACGAAATGCCGGCGGTGCGTCAGTCCGCCGTCAACGAGGTCAGACCGATCCTGGCTCGCGCCGCAGAGCGCCTCGCGACGTTGGCACGAGCACGGAACGTAACTGTCCGCATCGCCTCGATCGCGTCCTGGCCCATCGGCGTGCGTGGGGATCCGGATGTCATCCTGCAGATCTTCGTGTCGTTACTGCACAATGCGATCAAGTTCTCGGCCGAAGGCGGCTTCGTCGACGTGGCAGTCTACGTGGGAAACGAAATCGTGGGCATCACTCTCGAGGACGGCGGCCCCGGGTTCTCGAGCGACGCGCTTGACCATGCGTTCGAACGGTTCTGGAAAGGCGTTCCATCGCGCAATCGCGATGGATCCGGACTGGGTTTAGCGATCGTGAAATCGCTCGTGGAGACGAGCGGCGGGACAATTCAAATCGGGAACGCTCCGTCAGGCGGTGGCAGCGTTATCGTGAGGTTTCCGGCAGTCGAGGTCGTTACGATGATGCCTTGAACGGTTGAACGAAATCGCCATCGGGTTGGCTCCAAACGATCCACACGTAGCCTGTCTTGCTATCGATGCCGACGGTGTGAACGCTCATGGGAACCGGCATCCGCGCCACGACGACAGGCGGTCCGTTCGACGTCTCCTTGAGTACCGTTACGAGTTCGTTTCCCGCACAGGCGATTGTTCCGGAGACTTGGTCGAGGCTACACTGGTCGATACCGTCTTGGACGGTTTGGCTGGCAAGAAGTTTGCCGGAAGTATCGTAGAGGGAGAGTACGCCATTGGTTCCGGCGACGAGAATGCGGTGCCGTCGCGAGTCGTACTGCAGCGGATGATTGACCCGAAGCTCCGGCGTTTTGATGATGCGCTTGATGGTCAGAGTTTGGGGATCGATCACTGCGATCTGGCCCGGATAAGAGATATTCTGGTAGACGTCGCCCGTGGCCGGATCGACCGAGAGATACTCCGGTTTCCGACCTGGGATGTCGATTGTCGCGATGCTCTTCATCGCCTTAGCGTCGACCACATACACGTGCGTTCCCTCATCTTCATCGGCATAAATGTGGTCGGTCGCGGGATCGAAAGCGATGGCGTCGACCGCGCCATCGACGCTCGCCGAGCGAAGCACTTTAAGGGTGCCCGGGTCCACTTCCGAGACGGTCCGGTCGGTGCCGTTTCCGGTGAAGACGTGACCCGTTGCCGGATCGATCGCGATGCCGTGCATCGGTCCTACGCGCACTTGCCCCGTCACCTTGCCGGTATCCGCATCGACGACAAGCAGCGTTCTGCTGGTGGTATGCGCGGCGTAGATCCGCCGGCGCTGGCTGTCCGCGACGACGTAATCAAAGCCGCTGTAGATCGCGACCGGCTGGGGCGGAGCTGCTGGGATGTACGGCATGATCTGAACGATGACATCGCTCGCTGAACGTTGCCTGAATTTGTCATGCGCGTTCAGGACCGGTTCAGGTTCGTTTGCGACTATCACAACAGCCGCCGTACGTCAGTGGGGAACGACCCGTGTTGGTTCGCATGGCACTGTTGATCCTTGCAATGCTATCGACGATTCCGCGCGCTGTATTCGCGCAAAGCATCCAACCAGCGCCCCCGGGCGCGACGACCGGAACCGCGATCACGGGCTTGCTGCTCGATCAACAAGGTGTGGGCATTCCAGGCGCGCGTGTTACGCTTTTTCGAGCGGCAACGGCCGTCGCAGAGACGCGAACCCGCTCGACCGGCGACTTCTCGTTCAAAGACGTCGCGCCCGGAACCTATTCGATTGCCGTCTCGGCGCCGGGTTACGGCACGACACGTTCCGATAACATCGCGTTGCGGCCCGGCGACAGCAACGCCCGAGTGTCTCTCGTCGTTGAACGCTCGACGACCGCCGATACGCATCTGCGCGAGATCGGTCGCGTCTCCACCACGCAAAATAGTTCGACCGCCCTCCAGACGACGGCGACGATCACGCGTCGCTTAGACCCCCAAGTGGCACAGAGCGAGAACTTCACGCGAGTCGGCAATGCACTCGAGCAGCTGCCGGGCGTGAACCTCTACAATAAGAATGTGTCTGTCGGAGACGATCTTTATGCCGACATTCGCGGCCTCAAACCGAGCGAAACGCAAACGCTCCTCGACGGGCATCCCATCGGGCCAATCGGCGTCGCTCCGGGTACGAGCGGGACGTTTAACATGCAGGATTCTCCGACGTTCGCTCTGCGGAGCGTTCAGACAACCTACGGCGCCGGTGCCCTCGGCTTATATGGAACGAATACGACGGGCGGCAGCATCGACTTTCAAACGTTCGATCCGATTCCGGGTCACCACGCTTACTTTGAGCAAGGCATCGGCAACCAGGGGAAGACCTCCACGAACCTGCGCGTCCAGGGCGAAGAGGGCAAGGTCGGTTTCGCCGGCGTGTACGCGGTCCAGGGGCTCTACGGGCCGTTTGCACCTCAGACTATCTTTCAGAACGGCAATCTCAGTCAAGACTTCACAGTGGCGAATGCCAAACTCAATACGTACACCGTGTCCGCCGTCTACACGCTGCGCAACGCTCTGCTCAAAGCGCGTTACGACTTCTCATCCGCAACGCACCTGACTCTAACCGGTTATTCTGCGACGTCCTACGATGATAAGACCGGAAACGGCGACAACGACGCGAGCACGTACCAAGGCCAGTATTACATCGCACCGACGAACGCCGCAAGCGCGGCATTCTGTCCCGGCGGCGTGACGGTGAAGACCGATCACGGACAATCGTGTCTGAGCCGCTCGCAGTGGGCGACCGCGACCGCCGGCCCGCAAGGCGCCTATCCCGCATTTCAGAACATCGGTAATCAAGATTACCACGCACGCTTAACGACGACGCTCGGAAAGAACAACTTCACCCTCGACGGCTTTCTTGATGCCTACAACCTCATCTACAATCGCAATGCGGCGAGTTACGATGCGACCGCTGGCATCTTCAACGGCGGATTCAATCAGGATATCTTTCACACAAGCGGGGTACTTGCGTCGGACGATATCATTTCCGCGAAAAATCAGTTTGGCTTCGGATACTACGTCCAGCATCAGTTGGTCACCGGTACGGTCTATCAACAACCGGTCCTGGTTGCTCGGCAACCTGCAGCACTCGGTAACGGTAGCGTCTTCATTCGGGACGGCTTTACCCCAGCCGACCGCCTATCGTTCTACACGAACGTTTGGGTGAAAACCAGTACGTCGACGCACGGTTCAACGATCGACCCACGCTTCTCGGTCGTGTTTCGGCCGACGCCGGCCGACGTGGTTCGATTCGGCGTAGCGAAATCGGAAGGCGATCCCGACCCTTCGCTCGCAGGCGGCAACTTGAACACGACGCCGACGAACCTCAACCCGCCCTGCGGCGCCTTCAAAGACAAGACTGGGATGCGTCTCAACGTCGGACAGATTGGCAACGCGAACATTGGGCCCGAGACGGCGACGGATCTGGAAGTCGCATACGCACATCGTTTCAAGGGCGACACAATTCTCAACGTTGACCTATACGACACGAACGAGGCCAATGAGATCTTCAATGCTGAGTTTTCTGCGACGCAGTTTCCCGGAGAGATACCGCCATTTCTCCTACGAGAATATTTCGCGCAAATTCAGAATGTTTGCAGCATCACGCCCACGCTTGACAATCTCAGTCTTTCGCAAGCCTCGAACTATTCTTCAGGACGCTTTCAAGGCATAGAGATCAGCGGGCGCATCCGGATCACACCGCACGTTTTCGCCGACTACAGCTACGATCTCCAATCCGCGAGACAGCTCGGCGTTCCGGTCGCCATCCTGCAATCGAATCCAACGATCATCAACGGTGCGCAACTGCTCGGCATTCCGCTCCACAAGCAGTTCTTTGGAGTCGACTACTCGACCCCCGGCGGAATCGAAACCCGCGTCGATGCCTTTCACCTCGACGATAACAACGGTCTTAATCGCCCGGGGTACACGTTTGCGAACGGCTTCCTTTCGTATTCGGCGCCGACGCGCACGACGTTCACCTTTGGCATGTATAACATGTTCAACAGCGCGGCGGCAATCTACGGGCAGATTGGGCTAGGCATCTTCCGAGCCGAGAACCAGTACGGTACCGACCGGAACTCTTTCGATCAAGGCGTGAAGTACCGTGGGCAAACGCCACGGTCGTTCAGTTTTTCGATCGGCGAAGCCATCTGATCGGGCAAAGCGCGTCATTCCATAACAGTCCACGCACACGCCAGTGTCGGCCAAGCAGTGCGCCCGCCAAGGCGGTGTCGGCGAAGATCGGTAACGTCCGGAAAAGTGTGTAGAAGTGGAACGTTCCTAGTCACCTGAGGAACGTCCTGGTCGACGGTCCAATCTCTGCGCATGAAGCGCAAACGAAAGGACCCTATGTCGCTTCCCAACTTGACCTACGAGCAGCGAACGGCGTTTGCCGAACTGCTAGTGTAGTGTCTCCATTATAGACTTACCATGAGAGCTGTCGTATAATGCGCTTATGTGGGAACAGGCGAAACCGTTGCGGCTTACCAGTAGCAATCGACGGAAACTCACGCGGTGGACTCGATCATTAACGACTCCAGTGAGCATCGTGCAACGTGCACGAATCGTTCTGATGGCCGCCGAGGGCAAGTCCAATCACGAAATCAGCCGCGAACTTGAAGTGGCTCGCCCGACGATCAACACGTGGCGCAAACGCTTTGAAGCCGAAGGGCCTGATGCGCTGGCAGATTTCAAGCGGCCGGTTCGGCGGCCGGATCGCGCGCTGCCGGCAGCGACGGTCGACGCGGTCATCCACGCGACCTTGCACAGTAAGCCCAAGGGAGCGACGCATTGGAGCTGCCGATCGATGGCCAAAACCTTGGGCCTGAGTTCGGCTTCGGTGCAGCGCATTTGGAGCGCCCACAACCTCAAGCCGCATCGCGTCGAGACCTTCAAGCTCTCCACGGACCCACGTTTCAAGGAAAAGCTGACCGATGTGGTTGGTCTCTACCTGAATCCACCCGATAAGGCAATCGTGCTGTGCGTGGACGAGAAGAGCCAAATTCAAGCCTTGGATCGCACTCAGCCGGGGCTGCCGATGAAGCCAGGGCGTTGCGGAACGATGACCCATGATTACAAGCGTCACGGGACGACCTCGCTCTTTGCCGCCCTCAACGTCGCTGAAGGCACCGTCATCGGCCAATGCTATGGCCGTCACCGTCATCAAGAGTTCTTACGCTTCCTCAAGCACCTCGACGCCGCATACCCCGTCGATGAAGACCTGCATCTCATCGTTGATAACTACGGGACGCACACGCATTTCGTCGTGCGTGAATGGCTCGCAGCGCACCCGCGTTTCAAGCTCCATTTTACGCCGACTAGCTCATCTTGGCTCAACTTGGTCGAGCGCTGGTTCCGCGAACTCACCGAGAAAAACATCCGACGCGGCGTTTTCCGAAGCGCGAGCGAATTGACTCGAGCCATCCGCGCATTCATTGCCGCGTATAACGATGATCCCAAACCTTTGGTATGGATCGCCAGTGCGGCATCGATTATCAAGAAGGTCAACCGTGGTAAAGCCATTTTGGAGACACTACACTAGGAACCAAGGACATTGACGTGCTGCGCGAGATGCTGGCGCTGGTCTATGATGCGGCGAATCGGCGCACATCGCGGTAGGGATTCGCATTTCTGCGAACCCCCCGCACAGATCCGAGCGTGCGCAATTCACGCACTCGGCTCTTACCTCGGGTGGGTGGCGACGAATCGTGCGTTCGGCCAGGGATGCAGGATGCGAACGCGTGGCAGCCATTGATCGACGAGGCGGTTCATCAGGTCCCACGTAACGTGGGGACGTTGACTACGCCGAATCAATGCATGGCGCCAGTGCCGCGTGACCTGAAATCGGAACGCGGCTAGGGCCGCGCGGTTCGTTGGGACAGCGTGGTATGCGAAATAGCCGCGTACCACTTGCCCAAGCCAACGCCCTTGTTCGGGTACTGGATCGTGCTTCCGTTTGTGCAACTGCTTTCGAATCGATTGCAGCCTTAGTCGCATGCGGTCGCGACGCGTGAACCGCTTCAGTTGAAAAGCGCCGCCTCGTGTCGTGCTGCAGATATGCGTGAAGCCCAGAAACGAAAACGTTTCAGGGAGCCCCAGCCCTTTCTCGGCACGGCGTTCGGCGGCGAATCGCCCGAATGCGAGCACCCGCGTCTTTTCCGGATGCAACGACAGCGCAAACGTTGCAAGACGGTCCCCGATCTCCGCGAGAAACGCTTTGGCCTCGACCTCGTGCTGAAATCCGGCGATGATATCGTCGGCATATCTCACGAACACGACTTCACCCTGAGCAGCGCGATGCCGCCACCGATCTGCCCAGAGGTCGAAGACGTAGTGAAGATAGACGTTTGCCAGCAGCGGTGAAATCACTCCCCGTACGCAAAAGGTAACTTGTGCTTTCAGCGGTTGGGCCACGCTCGTACGGAGCGGGCGAGCCGGCGCCGCTCGAGCTGCCGTTCATCAGGCCGGCGTTAGTCGGGGAAGCCGGGATGGGAATCGAGTGCCGTAAGGTGATCACGTTGTTGCCGATGAGAATCTCCTTCACGAGTAGTCGTGTGATTCGTTGGCGGTCAGGACGTTCAGCGTTTCGGCCGCGGACCGCATGCGAGTCAGAAACGCGGTTAGCGTTTCCGCGAGACGCAGATAAGCATCGCGGTTCGTAACTTGATCGACGATTAATTGTAGCTCGGCTTGATTCTCTTGTTCGCGCTTTCGCAGAAGCGGCATTCTCCGGCGAAGTTCGTCAAGCGGCATGAGATCTTCCTGATACGCGGTCATCAGTCGGTCGATACCGCGTCGAATGCGCGTGAGCTCTCGTCGCAGAGCCTCTTCGCGTTGCTTTGTCGGTGCGGCGTCTCGTGCCGCGTTAAGTCGACGATCGAGTTCAGTGCGAATGAGACTTGGATTCTCGAGCAACTTAACGATCTCGGTCCACACAATTTCATCGAGAAGGTCTTGGCGTACGGGACGATTGTCGCAAACCGATCCTCCCAGATGACGCCATGCATCCGAGCCGATACAACGATAGTAGTGTATCTTGCGAGCGCTCGTGTACGTCGACGTTCGCGACAGAGCATAACCGCATTTGCTGCACGACACCAGGCCCTGCACGATACTGGGCGTAATGGTTCGTCTTGCTGCATGACTCTTGTTGCGTTCCAATGTTTCCTGGGCGAGCGCAAAGGACTCAGCGCTAACGATCGCTGGCACCGCAATTTCAATCCAGTCGGCTCGTGGTCGCTCGTGATGCGCACTATCGCGCGTGGCGCGACTACCCCGCTGGCGAACTGGTCGCGTGATGCGTTGCCGCGGCGCTGATTGCGTCTTCCCGAAGCACGCGGTCCCCTTGTAGGCCTGGTTGCGCAGCATCGCCCATGTTGTTGAACGCTCCCAGCGCGTGTTTTGCTTGCGTGTTGGAATGCTGTGTGCATTCAACAATCGCGTAATGGCGCCGATGCTCATGCCAGCAACGGTATATCGTTCGTAGACGCTCCGAACCACGTCCGCTTCCGCGGGAACGATCTCGTAGTATGCCGCAGCATCATAGGTCTTTTTGATGTAACGATAGCCGTAAGGCGCGCCGCTCAAAACACTTGCTTCTCCATTGCGAGCGCGGTGACGCTTACCGCGACGCGATCGCTCGAGCATCTGCGCCCGCTCATATTCCGCGATCATCCCTTGGAACTGCAACAAGAGATGATCCTCGGGACTTTTCGTTTGTGGAGACTTGACGAATACCGTTTCAACTCCGTGACGTGCGAACTCTTCGATGAGCAAAACTTGATACGCATATTTGCGACTCAATCGATCCGGCGAATAAATTAGTACCGCCTCAATTTGTGCTTCTGCTGCGAGGTCGCGCAATTTCTCTAAGCCAGGTCGTACAAGGCTCGTACCGCTGAACCCGTCGTCTTCGACAATCCATTCCTTGGGAACGCTATAACTGTGACTCTCGGCGAACTCGACCAGAGCCGCGGTCTGGCTTCCGATCGTGTTCTCTTCTCTCTGCTTGTCCGACGAAACCCGTGCGTAGATCGCTGCTTTCATGCTCATCCCCAATCACACTTGGCGTATCGCCAGTGGCCCAGAAACGGTCGGGTACCAGAATCTCATACGACTGCTGCAATTTAGCAAATAGCAGTCGATCGAATACGTAGTCAAGGCGGATATTTGGGTGTATTGTTTTTCGTCGCTCAGCCATGCCTGCGCGTCGCAGAGGCCAAGAAGGCTTTGATCGCGCGCGTCACGATCTCGCTTAACGTCATGCCGCTGGTAGCTGAGTACGCGCGTAACTGACGTACGATGTCGCCGGGAACTTTGAAGGAGATGGGCTCTGATGGCTCGCGGATCGGCATCGGCCGGCGCAGCATCTGGGCCTCTTGTACGTACCGGTATGCTTGTCGCACCGAGATGGCAAAGTCGCGTGACAGCTCGTCGGCGGCATCCGCGATGCACATCCCATCTGCAAGCAGCCGGTGCGCGGCATTCACTCGTTCGGATTTCTGCGTGCTGGTTGAGCGCGCCATTTGACATAAACATACTACCGTATACGTCGCAGGTCAACCATCGAGCCGAGCGCCCGCCACCCTTCGATCAGCCGGTCGAACTCGAAGTTACCTTTTGCGTACTGGGAGTGATCACCGCGCCTTGCGGAGTGCCGACCGTCGTTGCGGTCGTCACGCCCTCGTCCATCACCCCGGCTTTAAGCCATCGTCGTATCAAGCGCAGGAGGCGTCGATCACCGATGCGATGTTCGAGAAAGCGGATCAGCCATTCATGGTTGACCGTATCAAAGGAAAACACGACACACTACCCATCTCGAGGATATTCCGCAAGCGGTGCGCGTTGTCCGCAATGGGCACGCATTTGAAGGCCACGAGCTTGTAGTGATCAGCCGCTGCCGACGGGGC
>JAABUX010005228.1_pt1 | contig 16012 bp, 12 predicted proteins | sample 5561851 | NCBI WGS metagenome assembly JAABUX01 (sample SAMN10711883, study PRJNA513361) | rock metagenome | isolation source: Antarctica rocks | place: Antarctica: Victoria Land, Richard Nunatak red sandstone | collected 2016-01-03 | reverse complement strand
AGTGATCCAGCCACACGGAGTAAGTCGTCCCAGTTCTCAGCGATGAGATCGGTGTCGATGTGGTGGCGGGCCACGTCATTGAGTGGGCCGTAGTCGGCCGAGTGATCCATGCGCCAGTAACGGGCGCCAGCCACGTCGGCCAGCCGGGGACTGAACTGGTAGCCCAAGAGGTAGAAGAGGGCAAACATCGCATCGGTGTAGGCGCCGGTATCAGCGATCATCACCGTCGGCCGTAGGCTGGTCTGTTGCTCAAGTAAGCCTGCCAGAATGTAAGGAGCGTCGCGCACGGCTCCGGGGGCGACCAACCCGTAGAAGCCACTAAACTGATTGCTGACAAAGTTGTAGTAGGTCGCACCGCGCCGGGTTCCGAAATACAGCGGCGCCGCGTCGCTGTGCAGCGAACGGACGGGAACGACAAAACGCAGTCCATCGGCCGAGGCAACCTCTCCGCCGCCCCAGGCCTGGGCCAGTGCCAACCGGGCATGATAGTCGACGATACGGGCATTGGCTGCAGCCAGCGTCTCGGCGCGGATGTAGTTTTGTTGGATCCACTCCAAGCGGCCCTGTGTTAGGGCCGGCACGTCGGCCCGGATGAGCGGTTCTAGGCCAATGTTGCACGCTTCGGCGACCAGGACAGCGCAGATGCTGACGGCCAGGTCGGCCACACGGGCCTGGGCCTCACTGACATGGGTAAAGGCGTCGGCGAAGTGCGTGCGGGCGTGGACCTCCAGCACCACCTCCGCCAGATCTGCCTGAGGCAAGGAGTCCGCCACCGCGGCGCGGAGGGCGCGCAAGCTTGGAGGGTCCTCCAGACGCTCCAGTGGGGTCACGACCATCTGGTCGTGACCGTCCACACGTTCAATCCGTAGGGCCGCGTTGTCGGCCAGATTCTCGGCGGTGCGCCGGTAGGCGACATCCATCTGACTCTGCAGGGTGCGCAACTCCAGGACGGGGTCAGCGGAGCGGCCCAGGCTGCGGCAGACGTGCGGGCGCAGCGCCTCCCAGACCGCGCCGCTCAGCAGCTTGGTGCGTTGGTCGGCCCAGCGTTCGCTTGGCGTGACGAAGATATCGTGCCGCCGCAATCCGGCCGCCAGGGCCTCTAACACGCAGAAGGTGTAGGCCCGGCGGTCGATCTGGTAGCCGGGTTGGACCACCTCGCGCCGCCACGCGGGGCTGACGCCTTCCAGTGGCGCATCGACCATAGCGGGCTCGTCGCCCGTTTCTACCCGTGCCAGGAAGACCAGCGCCTCCACCACCGGCCGGCCAGTGCCGATACCCACGAAGGTGATGGTGCGCAGCAGCGCCGGCAGGAAGCGGCGGATTGTGGTGTAGTGCGTGCGCAGATCGCGATAGTGCGGGTCATCGGGCGGGCGTGTCAGCGCAGCCACGGTTGCCGTCGCGTCCAGCAGGGCCTCCTCCGAGACGCGGGCGAAGGCGGCGGCCCGCACCGCGTGGTCGGGGTAGGACGGATCGAGCAGAATCGCACACGCTTCACGCAGACGCAGGGCCGCAGTATCCAGATCGCCCAGCGTGCGCAGGCGCTGCGTTGTGGCGCGCTGCGTGGCCCGCCGAAACAGTTCTTTAATGAGTTGGGTCAGCACGTCGAGGGCCTCATCCTGGGCCGTCACTTCCAGATGGATGGCAAAGGCCAGCAGCGTGGCGTGCCGGCGTTCCTCCGGCATCCGCGCGATGGCCTGAGCGCGTACAGCTTGGGCATAGCGCGCCAAATGCAGCAGGCGTCCCGGTGGCAGATGGCGCACATCCAGAGCCCCCACACCGAGGGCGCGCACCTCGCGCAGCCGGTGCAAGGCCGCGACCAGCGCCGCAGCGGTAGGCCGCGTCGGTCCGCGGCGTAAGCGATCCAGCGGGGTCTGATGCTCCCCCGTCGGTCGGATGACCAACTGCTCCAGACGGTCGCGCTGCTCCGCTGTCAGGAGCCCGGCGAGGCGGCGCCAGAAGCGGCGGTTGGCCCGCTCCCGCACCTGGGCAATCAGACGGGTGAGGCGCGACAGGCCCGGGAGCAGAATCTTGCGCTCCACCAGCCAGGTCACCGCTAGATCGAAGAGGGCGCCCAACCGCTCGGCGCTGACCCAGGCACGGGCATAGAGCCAGCGCGTCAGTTGAAACGCGGCGGAGGGCTCCCAGGCATCCCGGTACCCGTAGGCCCGTTGGATCTCGCCGGCGTGGTCGCGTGGGGTATTGGGCCGCTCCGCGTAGGACGACAGGCAGGCCGGATCGGCGATGCCCAGTTGCGCGGCGACCGCAGCGACGGCCGTGGCGGGAACCGCCGTGGCATCACTCAGAAACACGCCAAGGTAGCGCACCGTGGCAATCTGCACACCGAACCCCAGACGTTGGGCGTCGCCCCGACGGACCGCGATGAGGGCGCGATCGCGGTCGTCCAGATGGAAATAGCGCGCCACATCGGCCGAGTCAAGTCCTTTTGAGTGTGTAATTGGGGATACGTGGTCCTCGTCGTCGCCGGGGTGTGGGTATGTGGGCAACTCCGCAGAGTTGTCCATCATATCCACGCCCCCTGCGGTGTTCGCTAGCTGGCGACCAGCAGCGGCCGTCCGATCGCCTCTCCCGGCACGGCGAGCTTGGCCAATGACTCCGCACTCATATAGCGTCGCCCGACTTGCCACTCGTCGTGCTGCTCGCTCAGGATCGCCCCCACCAGGCGCAACACAGCCGGTGCGTTGGGGAAGATGCCGACTACGTCAGTGCGCCGCTTGACCTCACGGTTGAGGCGCTCCTGGGGGTTATTGCTCCAAATCTGCCGCCAGTGCTCCGGGGGGAAACCTAGGTAGGCCAGCACGTCATCCTCGGCGTCGTCCATCAGGGTTGCCAAGCGCGCGAAACGGTCGCGGAAGCCGTCTGCGACATGGCGCCATTGCGCCCGCGCCTGCGCCGGGTCCGGCTCGGCGAAGATGGTGCGGATCGTCGTCGCGACCAAGCCTTGCGCCGCCTTGGGCACATAGGAGAGCGCGTTACGCATGAAATGCACCTTGCAGCGCTGCCAACTTGCGCCGGCGAAGACGCTCGTGATGGCCCCCTTGAGCCCCTCGTGAGAATCGCTGATCACAAGCTGCACCCCGCGCAGTCCGCGCGCTACAAGGGAGCGCAAGAACTGCTGCCAGAAGGCCCCCTCCTCGCTTGGCCCCACATCGACGCCGAGCACCACGCGCTCCCCACCCATGCGCACCCCCACGGCGATGACCACCGCTTGCGGCACGACCCGCCCGTCGATGCGCACCTTTATGTAGGTCGCATCCAGCCACACGTACGGGTAGACATCCTCAAGCCGGCGCGTGCGGAACGTGTCTACCTCTTGGTCCAGGTCCTGGCACATCCGACTAACCTGGCTCTTGCTGATGCCCTCCATCCCCAGCGCCTGCACCAGGGCGTCTACCCGCCGCGTCGAGACGCCCTGCACGTACGCCTCCTGCACCACCGCGAGCAGCGCCCGCTCCGACCGCCGCCGCGGCTCCAAGAGGCTCGGGATGTACCCGCCGTCGCGCACCCGCGGCACTCGCAGGTCGATCGTCCCCACCCGCGTGTCCCACTGGCGCTCCCGCTACCCATTCCGCCGGCCCGCCCGCTCCTCGGTCCGCTCGTGCCGCCCCGCTCCCAGCCGCTGCGTCACCTCCAACTCCATCAGCGCTTGGGCGAGCATCCGCACCCCTTCCCGCAGGAAGTCGCCGTTCATATCGATCTTGCCTAGCAGTTCCGCCAGTGCCATACTCATCTCATCGGCCATCGTCGTGCTCCTCCTCGTGTAACCTTTGACCCGTTACATAAGGACCACACGGTGGTCGTCTCCGTCCACCTCCTTTCCACTTTTACCCACTATACGGGACGTGACCTTCTGCGCCATTCTCGGTGAAGCCAATTTGGGGGCTTGAGCAACTATATATTGAGTAAAGACGCCTTTGGATACTCCATATTGTGCCATAGCCCGCCGGTGCGGGGAGCTATCCTGACCTCTTTTACCTCTCGATAATAATCGACCTCTAGAGCCTCTGCAGGCGCAGGAACGCCGCTCAAATCATGGGCTTTTCGATCATTTTGGCTTCACCGAGAATGGCGCAGAACCCATTTACCCGTGCGGACATGATCAGATTTCGGAGGTCGGCAGTGTTGGCGCGGGGACCGTCATTCTGAGCCTATTTCACCCTCAGATGCGGCCGATCCTCGGTCACCAACTTCGCGGGAGACCCAACATGCTTGACAGACCAGCACCATATCTTTGGCCGAAAAAAGAGCCAACGCGGCGGACAATCCGTCTGCTCATCCACCGAATTGGGGGAGCTTAAACGTGCGCACCTCCCTGTTTATTCGGCCAGCGATGTAGCGCTCAAACGTCAAGGATGATACGGCGAGGGCAGGGTCATTTCATTCTCGCGGACTGGTGCAGCAAGGGCCGACGTGGCACGCCACATTGCTCTTGATGGCCCTGCCTCGGGGCGGAAACGGGCCTGCGCTCCCCTTCCGCCTACGCATCATGCGGACCAACGCCTTGTGACGCCGCCTTCGCGGAGGCCGAGACAGGCAATGTCCGAGAATGAAACAGCCCTGCGGCGAGGGTTGGTGCCGCATCTCTTCAACTAAGCGTCCGTTCATGGTGCTGCCGGCTCGGTCGCGAACAACCCCACGGCGAGCGTCTCGGTCCCGTCGGAGGCCAGCGTGCGCGGCCTATGACCTCGCGCCGTAGACCGGCTCTTTGCGGGCGCCTCCATGGCCGCTATTGCTGGATGCTCCGCGTGCTCTAGTTCCTCCCCTCGGCGATAGACCTGAGCAGGACCGAACAGACCGTCGCGCACTACGGCAACATGCAACAGGAGGAGTAGACCCGCGTCGGGGGCGGCGGGTCCGCTCGCGGCAGCACGTGAGCGCGTCGTCCAGCGCGAGCGGACCCGCCGTCGCGTCCAACAAGCGGCGCAGCCTGACGGCCGCATCATCGAGGCTGCGCTGGCGCACGAGCCCGTAACCCGGCACATAGCGCCGGACGAACGGTCTCTCACTGGGACCTGACGCCGCGCGACCCGCCACGTCGGCCCACAAGACCGCGAGTTCGCTTGGCCCCGCGCAGTCCACGCGGTCGCACAGCTCCGCTTCATCGACATCGGGAGCATCGGCCAGACAGAGGGCGGACAGGGCGGCGCTCGCCCTATCCTTCCGTGCCGAGAATGGATCAAACCGCGTTTCAAGGATATGGACCACATCCGTCATCCTAATCGCGCGGCCACTTTTGTAGGTCACGATCGGGTAGCCGGCATCGGCGAAGAGGGGCGCCAGCTCCTCCTCGATCACGAGCAAGAGACGGATGCGCCCGGAGAGCGCCGCCAGCTTGTGCTGTTTGCGTGCCAGGTAGTCATCCGTGTAGAAACCGATGATCTCGGCATACACCTCAGCCTCTCCCCGGCCGAACGTGAAGTCAGGGATGAACACCGTCCCGGCGACAGCGATAGCACGGGGCTCACGACGCAGCGCCCAGCCATGCGTTACGCCTAAACGCCTGCCCGCTTCCTGAGCCAGCCACGCTCGCGCGAAGCTCTCCTCAACGGCGCTATCGTAGGCGAGCGACTCCTCCTCGGCGGCGTCCTCGCCCGCTGCCGCATCCGTCGCCTCCACACGCAGCGCCGCGATCATCGCGGCGTTCACCTCCGCGTGCAACAGGCGTCGGTCCACGCCGAGCACCCGCGCCCACCCCGTCCGCACGGCACGGGGATGGCGTCGGACAAGCCGCGCGACGACGGCGGCGACCGGCGCTCCTCCTGGGGCGGGGACCGTGTTTTGGTCGGGGACATCCGACTCTCGCGGCAGGACATCATCCACCGCGTCTTCGTCAGCATCTTCCGGGTGATCATCGCGGGGCAGCGCTCCCCCAGCGTCACTCTGGACCGTGCGGCCGCGCACCAAGGAACGGCTTCCGGGGCCATAGAGCGTCACACCGAGGAGATCGGCATCATCAGACACGGTGATCTCGACACCGACATGCGCCGACCGGGCATGACGGTAGAGGTCCTTGAGCGCCGTTGTCTCGTCGGTGGGAACCTGCAGCGTCACCCAGGAGGCGGCGGCGAGCACCGTGGCCACGGCCCCCGCGTTATAGGCGGCGATAACCCGTTCTGGCGACGCGCCCAGCTCCTCGTCGCCCAGCGGCGTCGCGCGTCCCGCAGTTAATAGGGCGGCGCCGGAGCGGTCGGCCCACAGAGCCCTCTCGAGCTCAGCGGGAGAGACCCCAAGGTCCGCCGCGATCCCGGCCAGGAACGCCGCGCGCGCGGCGGCGGGGATGACGCCCTCGCCCGCTTCCTGAGCACGGTGATAGCAGAGCGTCCGTAGAGTCGCTGCGTCCTGGACGAGGGCGGTCGCCGGCGGCGCGAAGTGATAGCCGAGAGCCTCGATGGTGCGCGCGAGGCAGCGCCCCCGCCGGTACTCACCGGCGATGTCCTCCACCTCAGATGCAAGGGTGTCCAAGGAGGCGCGCGACCGTCCCACGGCCTCCGCGTAGAGAGCCAGCAGGCGCTCGACGACGGCGCGTGCGCGCCTGTCGCCCGGAGCAATGAGCGTGGGCGTCAAGGTCCAGGAGACCGTCTGTGCCGGCGTGGATGAGATGTCAGGACCGAGCGGCAGGGGAGGCGTGAGCCGGCGGACGCTCCGAGGAAGGTTTGCGAGTTTGAAGAGGAGCATCGCTACCCCCAGTGTCTCGATGCGTCTGGAGCAGGAGGACGCGGCGCGCCTTGGCCGCGGGCCCGCGCGGCCATATGCCGCAAGCCGCGGCGCACCGAGATGCCCTCTTCGGCCGTCTGGCGGGCCACGAGTTCGTAGAGCACCGCCTGCTTGCCGGGCGCCGGGCGCAGGATGCGGCCCAGGCGTTGGATGGCGTCGCGCTCCATGCCCGTGCCGGCCATCATGATGGCCACGCTGGCGGCCGGGACATTGACCCCCTCGTTCCACACGCGGCTCACGGCGATCTTGGTCACGCGCCCCTGGGCGAAGTCGGCGGTCAGGGCCGCGCGCTCGGCGGCCGGCGTACGGCCCGTGATGGTGGGCAGCAGGTAGGCGCGACCGACCGCCTCGACCGCCTCGACGTGCTCCGCGAACACGAGGCAGCGCTCGGAACGGTGCCGGATGAGAAGAGTCTCCAGTAGAGCCGTCTTAGCCTGACTGGTGAGGGCCAGCGTGCGCGCCCGCCCATAGGCCAGCATGGCGGCACGTGCCTCCCGGTCGAAGACGGACTTTTGACGCACCATCATGAGAAATGTTCCCGCGTCCATGCCGGGTCCACCCGTCGCATCACGGTAATCCGTATACAGAGCCATATCGCGCTCGTACGCCGCACGCTCCGTCGGTGAGAGATCGACGCGCAGCGTGATGACCTGATAGGGGGCGAGGTAGCCCTCCGCCGAGAGCGCCTCTGGACGCGTGGTAGAGACGACCGGCCCGATGAGGTCATCCAGGTCCACCTCGCGGCCATCGCTGCGCGCGAGCGTCGCCGAGAGACCAAGACGATACGGAGCGAGGGCGGCCTCGGCGATGGCGCGGTACCCCGGCGCGGGCAGATGGTGGGCCTCATCGGCGATGAGGAGCCCGAAATCCGAAACGCGTGTCAGGGTCGCGGCAGCGCTATCGTAGGTAGAGACGACGATGGGGCGGTCCCACTCCCGGTCCCCCGCGCACACGATGCCCACGGCCTCCGCGGGAAGACCGAGGGCACGGGTGAACTCCCCTCGCATCTGATGGCACAGGTCGATGGTCGGAACGAGCACGAGGGCGCGCGTCGCGGCACGCGCGATGGCCAGCGCCGCGACCAGCGTCTTCCCCGCGCCGGTTGGGAGCACGACGACGCCCCGGCGTCCCGCACTCTCCCAGGCGGCAAGCGCCGCGTCCTGGTACGGCCGCGGCGCACGGTCGATGTGGGGCGTCACGCCGAGAGGGGGCGTGGGGTCGAACGCGAGGGAGACGGGGTACTTGGCCCCGATGAGGGACTGGAGCAGCACGAAATGCAGCGGGCGCGCGCGATAGACAGACGACTGGCGACGATCGCGCACGACCAACGCGCGCACCCGCGGTGCCGCGGCGAGCCCCAGGCGTGTGGTCAGGATGAGGTCGGCGCCCCGCCGCGCCATACGGACGGACGGCGGTGCGGACAAGGGCTCGGCCGCCTCAGCCTGCATCTCCGATTCGGTCCTCTCCATCACGCACTTCCCATCAAGACGACGAGCGGCCGTACGCCCACGCGCAACGAGCGCTCTTTAGATAAGGATATCCTGGCCGTGCATCGGCAGCACACCTCTCCGACGACGAGGCCACGTCTCCTTGCGAGAGCAGGCGTGGCCCCCTGTACGAATGGTCCAGGGACGGTTATCACTTCTGCCGCATGAGGCGCTACATTGCGCCCATAGGGCTGCTCCCGTACCACAGGTCGCGGTACGCCTGCATCAGGCCGAGCTCGCGGGCTTGGCCTTTAATGATAGTGAGAGCCAGGGCCTTGAGCTGCGGATGCGTGCCATGCGCCAACTCCAGCGTGGCCGCGTCCAGGGCCAGTTGGTGATGGGGCGTCATGGCGTCGATGAATGCCTTGTCGAACGGGCTTGCCGTCTTGAGGACGGCGATGTCGTGCATCATCAACATGCCGGTCATCGTCATCTTGAGACCAGGCAACATCGGCATATGCCCCATGTCCGGCGTCGTCGCGCTGCCGTACCATTGTGCTCGCCAGGCCTTCATCTGGCGAATCTCGCTGTTCTGATCGGCGATGATCGCCTGCGCGAGCCGCTTGATCTGCGGGTGCTGCGCCCGTGTGAGCGCCACCTGGGCCATGCCCACGGCGCTCTGGTGATGGGGGACCATCATATCGATGAATTGCCGATCGAACGGCGCGGTCATCATCGCGGCGGCGGCAGGAGGGTGCGCGGCGGCGGCGGGGACGATCCGTGGGGCGAGCGCGGCGACGACGAGGGTGAGCGCGACGGCCGCCCCGAGGGGGCGTAGGGCGCGGCGCAGGGATGCGTGAAACATACTACTTCTCCTTCTATTATGATGATCGAGCGTGCAGGTGCATGCTCGTGTGGCGAGGGTCAGGGAAGACTCCCGATCACAGCAGATAGACCTGGAGGAGAGCGCGGCGGGTGCGCTGGGCGCGGACAGGGCCGCCCACGCGTGACGTCAACGCCATGGGGCCGCCTCCCACCCTCGGGGCAGAGCGGAGCAGGGCGGCGAGCAACCAGGGCGCGTGTCCCGCCTGATGAACATCAACGGAGCGGAGAACGATCCGACGAGGCGTGATCCCGTCCGTGAGGGGGCAGGACATCAGGCAGATCGAGCAACAGGCGTCCCTTGTCCCGACCGCCGCGTCGTCCACCACTATCAGGGACGGGGCGGCGGCCGCCAGACCATGACGGGGCTGCCCCGTCATCGACATCATGGGCGTCATGAAGTTCATCACGGGATGGTGGAGCAGGAGCAGGACGAGGAGGGCTGCGCCCCTCACGGTCGTCTTTCCTGCGATCCCCGCATCGCCTGTCGCACGCGGGCTCTGCCTCGACCTCATCTCTCGGACGCGCGCATCTATCAATGCGATGCTCGGACTGCTCATGTCGGGTCTCGATCGGCGCCCGCCGGGTCCATTGTTGGAGGCCTGGTCTCGGACATCGACGCAGGCATGGCCTGCCCTCCGTGAGCGCTATGGTCCATCGCCCTGTGGTCGTGCCCGGTCATGTCGCCCTCCGGCTGACTCATCATACGCAGCATGGCTGGGCCACCCGTGCGCAGGAAGCGCACGACCAGAACGGCGGCCAGCACCAGGAAGACCACATTGAGCACGCTGGTATAGTTCAGGCTCGGCCCCTGGGTGATGACGCCGACAGCGCGGTCGGTCGGGATGATGCCTAGCGCCCCAAAAACGACCTCGACGACGTACCCGGCGACGGCCATGGTGAGGTAGAACGTGCCTAGGATGTAGAGCGCGACCTTCCCGCCGTAGTACTTGCGGTAGATGTCCAGCACGGGCAGCACGATCAGGTCGGCGAAGATGAACGAGACGCCGCCGCCGAAGCTGATGCCGCCGCGCCAGAGCACTGCCGCGAGCGGCACGTTGCCGACCGAACACACGAAGCTGACGAGCGCGACGAGCGGGCCGACCAGCGGCCCCTCGATGCGGGCCAGCGTCGGGTTACCCGTGAGAAAAAAGGCGTTCCAGAAACTGTTGGGGACCCAGGCAGCCAGCGCGCCCGCGATCAGAAAGCCGATGACGATGTCCGTCCAGACCGAGGCCCAATCCATCACGAACAGGTGACTCACGGCGGTGAAGCCGCAGCCACTGAAGAGGCGCGACCCGACCGACCCGCCGCCCTCGACGCTCATGTCCATGGCGGCGTGCCCCTCCATACGGCCCTGAGCCCCGCGCTCGGCGTGCTCCCGCGCCAGCGTGATTAGGCGCGGCGTCAAGGTGACGCGGAAGACGAGCGCGATAAGAACGACCATAAGGAGGCCCCCGACGAACTCGGCGGCGGTGAATTGCCAGCCCAGTAAGACGACGAGGATGACGCCGAGTTCGATCACGAGGTTGGTCGAGGCCAGCTCAAAGACCATGGCGGCGGTGAAGCTTGCGCCTTTGCGGAAGATGGAGCGGGCGAGAGCGACGGCGGCGTACGAGCACGAGCTAGAGGCGACGCCGAAGAGCGTCGCCAGGGTGAGGCTGCGCGGCGAGTCGTCGCCGAGCAGCCGGGCCATGGTCTTGTGCGAGACGACGGCCTGCACGACGCCGGACAGGGCGAAGCCGAGCACCAGCGGCCACAACACGTCCCAGAACATGTCGAGCGCCGTGACGAGCGCCTGACCGAGAGCGGAGAGGAGCGTTATCATTGCTCTGCTCTACCCCATCACGTTCGTCACGGACCAGGTCTTACGGGGCAACGGGATAGCCCTCGTCGTCCAGCACAGCCTCGATCTGGCCGCGCGAGATCTGGGCCGGGTCGTAGTTGATGGCGACGGTCTTGGCGGGAATCTCAACGTGGACGCTCTGGACGCCTGGCAGCGCGCCGACCGCGCCTTCGATCGCGTGCTGGCAGTGTTCGCAGGAAATGGCGGGGGCGGTCAGGGTGGTGGTTTCCATCGGTCTCTGTCTCCTTGGTGAATAAACGGTGTTACAAACGGATGCGGCTAAGGCGCAGGCTGTTGCTCACGACGGTCACGGAACTCAGCGCCATTGCGGCCGCCGCCCAGATCGGATTGAGGAGACCGAACGCGGCGGCGGGGATCAGCACGACGTTGTAGGCGAAGGCCCAGAACAGGTTCTGCTTGATGACGCGCATCACAGCGCGCGAGAGGGCGAACGCGCGGGGCAGGGCACGCAGGTCGCCGCCCACGAGGGTGATATCCGCTGCCGCCATCGCCACGTCCGTCCCGCTGCCCATGGCCACGCCAACGTCGGCGCGGGCCAGCGCCGGCGCATCATTGACGCCGTCGCCCACCATGGCCACGCGGCGTCCCTCCCCTTGCAGGCGCGCCACCTCGGCGTCTTTCTCGGCCGGCCGGACCTCGGCCAGGACGCGCGTGATCCCGACCTGTCGACCCACTGCCTCGGCCGTGCGGCGGTTGTCGCCGGTCAGCAGGGTCGGCTCTAGATGGAGCGTCCGTAGGGCATGCACGGCTGCCGCCGCGCCCTCCTTGAGTGCGTCGGCTACGGCGATGACGCCCGCCAGGTGTCCGTCGACCACGACGGGCAGCGCCGTCTTGCCGTCGCCTTCCAGACGGGTCAGCGTCTCCTCGATTTCCGCCATGGCGACACCGCGTTCCATGAGCAGGCGACGAGAGCCGACCAGCACGGTGCGACCCGCAACCGTCCCTTCGACGCCGCCGCCGACCGTGGCCCGGAAGCCGGAGGGCAGCGCGCCGAGAGAGAGCCCCTGTGCGGCCGCGGCGCGGGCGACGGCTTGGCCCAGCGGATGTTCGCTCGCTCGCTCGCCGCCGGCGGCGAGCGCCAGCAGATCGTCGGCCGACCAGCCCTCCTGGGGTACGATGTCCGTCACGGTCGGTCGTCCCGTGGTGACGGTCCCGGTCTTATCGAGCACCACATCGGTGAGCCGACCGATGCGCTCCAGGCTCTCGCCGCCCTTAATGAGGATGCCGAGACGCGCGCCACGCCCGCTTCCGACCATAATCGCCGTCGGCGTGGCGAGTCCTAGGGCACAGGGGCAGGCTACCACCAGCACGGCGACGGCCGCGACCATGGCCGCGCTCACGGCGTGGCCAGTGAAAAGCCAACCGCCGAAGGTGAGCGCGGCAAGGACCAGCACAATGGGCACGAAGACCGCCGAGATGGAGTCGGCCAGACGCTGCACGGGGGCCTTCGAGCCTTGAGCCTGCTCCACCAGACGGATGATGCCGGCCAGCGCGGTGTCGCGCCCGACGCGCAGCGTGCGCAGCGTCAGCAGCCCCCCGCCGTTGAGCGTCCCGCCCGTCGCCGGGTCGCCGACCGCCTTGTCGACAGGAAGGCTCTCACCCGTCAGCATAGCCTCGTCCACCGTCGATTGGCCGTCCTGTATCACGCCGTCGACCGGGATCGTCTCACCTGGTCGCACGACGAGGGTGTCTCCGACCACGATCTGCTCCACGGGCAGATCACGCTCGACCCCGTTGCGCACCACATGTGCCGTGCGCGGGAGGAGGCCGGCCAGGGCCGTGATCGCCTCCACGGCGCGCCTCTTGGCCGCTGCCTCTAGATATTTGCCGACGTAGATGAGCGTGACAATCAGGGCGGCGGTATCGAAGTACACGGCGTGTCCGGGGGACACGATCGTGACGACGAGGCTGTAGAGATAGGCGACCGACGAGCCGAGCGAGCCGAGCGTGTCCATGTTGGCCGCACCGTGACGCAGGTTGATCAGCGCGCCCCGATGGAAAGACCAGCCCACCCCGAGCCAGACCGGCACGGTCAGGACCGCCAGCAACGGTCCGTGCAGCTGCATGGTCGGCCAGTCCATCAGCGCGGGGATCATGGCCAGCGCCAGCACCAGCGCGGAGAGCACGCCACCGACCAGCAGCGTCAAACGACGCTGGCGGAGGTCGGCCTGGAGCGCGCCTGTGGCCTCGGACGCGTCCACGAGGGGTGCGTGCTGGACAGGCGCGGCGCCGTACCCCGCCGCCTCGACCGCGCCGATGAGGTCGGCGACGGTGGTCAAGGCCGGGTCGTAGACGACCGCCGCGCGCTCCGTGGCCAGGTTCACGGATGCGTCGGACACGCCGGGAAGCCGCTTCAGACGACGTTCGACGCGGGCCACACACGAGGCACAGGTCATGCCGCTGACGCTCAACTCCTCGTGAGCCACCCCTGCACCAGCAACGGCTAAGGGAGAAGGAGCGGGTAGGGTTAGGGCACGCGCCTTGTAGCCAGCGGTCTCGACTGCGGCGACTAACTGAGTCGGCGCGACGAGCGCGGGGTCGTAGAGGACGTGCGCCTTCTCCGTGGCCAGATTCACGCTAGCGACACTGACGCCGGGCAGCCTGGTCAGCTTGCGCTCGACGCGGCCGACACACGAGGCGCAGGTCATCCCCTCGATGGCAAGATCGATCTCAGTTGTCGGAACCGAGGTCACACCGCCACTACCACCACCACCATCGACACCCTCGTCAGGAGCCGCTAGAGCGCCGTACCTGGTTTCTTGGATCATTATCAGTTCCTTACTCTCGCGCCGTATCTGCCGCGACCATGACGTGGCCAGTGCAACACCCCTTGTCCGTGTCGCTCGCCACCGCTGAAACGGTCCGTGCGGAGCCGATCGGTTCGGCGGCACGCCCATCGGTAAGGCTTTTGTTGAACTTGAGGGCGATCATCAACTCGTCGATGATCTCCTCGCCCATGCCGTCCTTGATCGCGGTTGAGACACAGGTCGAGAGGTGATTGCGCAGGAAAATCTGCTGCACTTTCTCCAGGCTGGCCTGCACGGCGCTGAGTTGCTTCATCAAATCGACGCAGTAGACTTCGTCATCCACCATGCGGCGCACGCCGTCTAGGTGGCCAGCGGCGATCTTGAGGCGTAACGCCGCCTCTTGTTTGTAGTCCTGTTTCATCGCGCTGCCTCACAGGGAGGGCGTAGCTCCCGTTACACTGATTCCTTTTCCTCAGTATAGCACCCCACCCGGGGTGGGTAATAGAAGAGCAGCGACGACCTGTCCGTTGATCGGTCATCACTGCGGCCGGCCATCCGTTATCTACGCGGATGAGACTCGTCACCCACCAGAGGACCGGTTAGAGTAGGACGCCGTGTATGATGCTGCACGCATGTTCCCTCACAGTCGTCGACCGCACCCGTGGCCACAAGGTCATTCAGCACGATGCCGAGGGCGCCGCCCTAATCGGGTAAGCGAAGAACGGCCCCGGAGAACGACGTGGTCCCACGATCGTGGCACGGGTTGCATGGCGGGGACGCGCGTCCCTGTATTCTTGATGGTGACGAGACTCTGTTTCGCGTCTGACTCTGAGACGTCCCGACACATCACACGTCCAATGAAGGAGAATACCTATATGGCTGACCTACTCCCCGACACCGAGGCCGGTGCGCACCGTAGCCGCAAGGCGACGACCCACACACCACGCTGGGTGAGAGTAGCGGGACCCGTCGTCCTCGTACTTGTTCTCATGATGCTCGCCGACCTACTCATTGGGGCGGCCCGGCCCTGGCCGCCACATAGCGGTCTCCAGCGTCATCGTCGGGCTCGCCGTCCTCGTCCTAGTCGTCCTGTCTGTCGCCCTGGTTCTCACGGGTCGTCGCCTGTGGTCGCCGCGTACTGCCCTCCCCCATGAACGAGGAACAGTCCTGGCCCTGACACCACGCCTCCGCAAAGTTGCGCTCACGACGCATATCGTTGTCTCCGTCGGCTGGCTCGGCGCGGTCGCTGGCTTCATCGCTTTCGCCGTCGTCGGGCTGACCAGTCAGGATGCCACGATGGTGCGTGCCGCCGATCTCATGATGGCGCTGACCGGCTGGTCCGTCATTGTCCCGTTGTGCCTCGCTGCATTTCTCACCGGGCTTGCCTCATCACTCGGCACCCCATGGGGTTTGTTCCGGCACTATTGGGTCGTCACGAAGCTCCTGATGAACGTCTTTGCCACCGTCATCTTGCTGATCTACATGCAGTCACTCACCTACATCGCGAGCATCGCGGCACAGACACCAACATCAAGAGTCGATCTTGGCGCGCTACGAGACCCATCCTCGGTGGTGCATGCGGGCGGCACCCTACTTCTGGTGCTCGTGGCGACGGTGCTGTCCGTCTACAAGCCGCGGGGCCTGACCCGGTATGGGCGGCGTCAGCAGTCCGTGCTGCTGGGGGGAGGCGCGACACCGACTCCCACACGACCTCAATCGAGCGGAATCCTGGGCTAAGGGGGCTGAGGTGGTGACGGCACTGGACGGCCCGCCCGCGATCTCCTTGCTGGGATCAAGCTACCGCGTACATCGTCGGACTCAGATCATGCCGAGAGAGACGCCTGTCGCCCTACAGGCTCCGATCGAGCGAACGAAGAACGGCATCACCCCACCCTGCCGGCCGCCCGGCCTCCCGCCATTCCTCTAGTGCGTGCACAACGGTCGTTGATTCTACGAGGGCCTGAGCAAGGTCTCTCGCCCACTCTTCCCCATTCTGAATCATCGCCATATCACGATCGACCACTGACTCAGGCGGAGCAGCGACACCGCTTAATCGACCAGCATCCGTCGCATCCCGTCCTTCAGTAGCATGACTATCCGTATCGATTCGATACGACGAGGCGTTCAGAACGGCGTGTCCATCGTCCTGTCGCCCCATTTCGATAGCAGTATCATCCGTATCGATTCGATACGGCAAACGAGCGGTTGACGCACTGTGTGATGCGGCGCTGTTCCCAAAAAGGATGGCGCGCGCCCGTTTCTTCTCTTCGCGTAGCTGCGCCACCTCCAGGCGTTCACCGGCCGCCACGCGGTCAAGATACACCTGGCGTTCGCTATCAGGAAATCGCTTTAGCTCG
>JAABUX010005226.1_pt1 | contig 16014 bp, 24 predicted proteins | sample 5561851 | NCBI WGS metagenome assembly JAABUX01 (sample SAMN10711883, study PRJNA513361) | rock metagenome | isolation source: Antarctica rocks | place: Antarctica: Victoria Land, Richard Nunatak red sandstone | collected 2016-01-03 | reverse complement strand
TAGCCTGGGCTGAGCTCTTGGTCACAGTGACCTCCATTACGGTTTGAGGGTCTCGCAGTGCTAAAGAGCCTCAATCTTTGCTCAGCCCAGCCATCTCAGTCTGAGTCCCAAGGCGTTGTGTCCCATCGACCCGCTTCACCCTCACACTTGCCATGTCAACGGCGATTAGTACCCAGGCCGCGTTTGCCAAGCAGAGTTTGATCCTATAATGCACAAGAGTGGAGAGCATGGGAGGTTCCTGTCATTATAGTTATCTTGGCAGAGGCTGCAGTGCCAGTAGGTGCCGGGAGCCGACATACGCTCTGCAGAATGCTGTCAGCGTGGCTTTGCAAGGCGCCGCCCCGCTGTAGCTTCGCACCAGCCGGGTGCTGTCCGTGAGGTCTGCCGAGGTCAGGCGCTCCCATGCCAGAGCTTGTGACCGCACCAAGCAGACAGCACCTCAGCTGGCGCAAGAATCCACATTGGGCGCAGCGTCTGGCCTGAGCGGCGCCACAGCATCTCCTTAGACTAAATACGGCTGCGCCTGTGCTGACGGCACCACAGCCGTCATTTGCGCGCATCCGCCGCCATCGCACACAGTCTCATCGCCACCGCAGCATGCCGCCAAAGATGTTGCGCCCACAAGTGCACACTTCAACCCTAACCTTAACCCCAACCCCAACCCCAACCCTAACTCAACCATAACCCTAACCCTGACCCTAATCCTAACCCTAATCATAAGCCTTACCCTACTCCTAAACCCTCACCCTAACCCCCGACCGCTGCACCCTGCCTAAGTGGAGCATCTGTGAGTTGCGCTGCAGGGCCAGCTCGCGAGGCTGACAGAGTTCATCGGCTCGGATGCGGAGTTTTGGCAATCGGGCCTGCTGGCGCGCCTGCAGTCCCGGTCCCTGGACGGCCTGCAACCAACACGTCAGCACTTGTAACCCACAATCACATGTAGTGCAACCAGTGAACAGCATAGTACTGACGTGGGGTGTGCGCCCACTCTCTGCTCATAGTTGATCATGTGTCAACACACGGTCGTGGATAAAATCAGTAAAGGCACTAGATCTTGGTCGGCGAACTGTCGCCCATTACGCGGTGTTGATGTGTCCCCAGATTTGGTGTGTTTGCAAACACATCAGCGTGATCTCGATGTAAACCATAACACTGCTCTGCGAACCAGTATTGGACGGCTCAGCACAGCTTCCAAACCAATAATACCTGTGAAGTGTGCCTGACTTCGTCGCATGCGATACATGCAGGCGCTTGTGGCCCCGCGCCTCCTCCGAGCAGGAGCCGCTCGAACAGTGCCACAAACCTGCAGCGGCTGTCTGGCGGCGCTTCCGTCTCGCAGCCATCGCTGCGCCGCCTGTCCGGCTCGTCCTCGTCGCAGCCGTCGCTGCCGCAGTATCCGGCAGGCAGCGGGCAGCGCTCCCTCGACGTCCAGACGTTGCTGGACCGTGCTGTCAGCCTGGCGGACGCGCAGCGGGCTCTGCGGCAAGCGCAGTGCAGGCGGCGGGACACGGAGAGGCTGCTGGAGGAGGTGCGCATGCCGCCCGGCTGAATCTCCCCAGATCGGCAGCATTTAAATCTGGCATAGCATGACCTGATCCCACATGGGCTCGATACCGCCCAAGCAGTCGGTAGTGTGGTCTCGTACTCGGATCAGCACGTCTGCACCGACCAGCAGCTCCAACGATCGCGTGTGCTGTACATGCAGGCGCTTGCGGCGCGGGACGCGGCACGACAGCAGCGGCGCACCCTGGCGGCCGTCGGGGACCGGTGCAGGCAGCACCGGGACCGGTGTGCGCGGCTCTGTGTGCCCCTGGAAGCCCCAAGCTGTAGCATCCGAGCTTGGTGACAGGACTCATGAGGCGGTCAGACCCCGTGTCCTCATGTGATTATACACGCTTGTGGCGCTGCTCTCCTCATATTTCTTGCAAGAGGTGATGTCAAAGAAACAAAACGCGGCCGACAGTGCTCAGCTAATGCTCAGCTGCAACTGCAGGGCTCCCAGTGCAGAAGCCCGCACCGAGCGGGCCAGGGCTGGCGCCGCAGTGGCGCAGGCGCAGGCCCTGCTGACGGCTCTCAAGGCTCTCCAGGTGATGCTCTTTAACTTAGGATTGATATGTGCTCTCTGGGTCGATGCAACATCCATGATCGTTCCTGCAAAGCGGAGCTCTTGATCTTTTGTCGTACAATCAGCTGTTTTGCTGGGGAAAAGTATGCAGCTTGATTGAGGTGCTACGCTATGGTTGTCAGCTTTCGGATACCTGCATTTAGCATCATCCTTAGCACAGCATGTCATAACCTGACCGTACCCTGCTCATAGGACTTTCATGCACGTGCCTCAATGCTATGCTTGACTGAGCAGGCCGCGGAGGCTCGGCTGGACGGCGCAGGGCGGCTGCTGGCGGGCGAGCACGGGGCGGGGCGGCTGGCGCGCCTGCGCCGCGGCCTCGTCGCCCGCCGCTGTCGCATGGTCGTTGCCCTCGCTGCGGCGCTCGAGCTCGGCTTCCGCACAGGTCCGCGCACGCTGACTGAAACCCAGAGCAGTTACAAAACCCGCACTCAGTGTGCCGGGTTGTGTGCAACATGCGTGTGCTGCACCCGCTGTACCCTTGCTCCCGCCTGTCACAGCCAAGCGTTCCGCTTCTGTTGTAAGCCCCTGGTCCGGCACGCGGGTGCTTCCATGTCCCAAAGTCAGGCCGTCGTCTTGAGACAGGGTTGCATCGGTAATAGCATGCTAGTTCGCTGTTCCTCAGGCTTACGTGATGCTGCTGGCTGCGCTTGCAGCCAAGTGCCAGACAAGACCGAGGCCGAACCCCGTGTGTGTGCGTATGCGCGCAGCGACGGTGATGGATGTGCCGGCAGGCGGGCTGCTCGAGGACCGCATCGACCGCGCCTGGTTCTTCGCTGGGGGACCCCCCCTGCCGCCGCCCCCCGCCGGCGGCGCCGACCTGGCCCCACCACTGATGCGACAGCAGATCGCGCAGCAGCAGCAGCAGCAGAACGGCCGCAGCGCGGTTCTGCAGCAGCAGCAGCTGCAACAGCGGAGTGCAGCAGGCGCGGGGTTGGCGGCCGACGAGGGCAGTGACAGCCTGGAGACGTCTTCAGTGGTCGCCGAGAGCATCGGTGGCCATGTCAGGTGTGCAGCTGCTGCGCACTGTGTGCATTCTCGACGGGGATTCTGGATGAGCGCACCACTGTCACTAGGTGAACTAGGTCAAGACGAAAATGGGTGAAGGGTTGTGTCTGACACAACGCTCTGCTGTCCCATACCATCACCACCCATGTAGTTTCGCTAAATTCATCGCATCGTTGACCCGCTACCATGTCCCTGACAGCAAGTCATCGTGGTGTGTCTCAGCTTGATAGGAGATTGCGTCTTCCTACCCTGACATCACCCCTAATCCTGGAACCCACCTTCACCTTAAACCCTAAATCCCTTCCTTTGAACCCTGAAACCCTTGGCTGGTGATAGAATGTGTTCGTTCGGGGTGCAGGGAGGTGGCGAAGCTGTGCATCGGCGGCCTGGAGCTGGACCCGCGGCTGGTGCGCCGCGGCCTGGACGGCCTCATGGGCTGGGAGGGCGACCGCCTCGAGGAGGAAAAGTGCGCATCTTGGCAGCTATCACCTCCCCTACGTTGCCATGCCCACATGCCCAAATTTTGCACATGCATCCCGTCATGAACTGTGCGTTCAGTCCTCACTCAGCCGTGCATGCACGGTGCAGATCTCATCACACGTCGTTGAGCAATGCTTTCTGACGCTGGCATATTTGCAGAGAACACCTCGGCATTGCTTCATGACTTGCTGGTACTCGCTCGCTGTGGCCATGCTGTCGTTCGAAGCGACCCAGACCCTACGGACGCAGTCCCATTCAGCGCCTATGCTGGCGCTAAGCCGAGCCCTGACATTATATTTTCTGAAAGTAGAGTTCAAGCTCACATTGACAACCAATGTCAAGATTGCATCCCTCTGCCGCAGGGCGGCGGCGGCGCTGGGCTACGCGGCGGTCATGGTCGACCGCCTGTCAGTGGTCCTGGATGTGCCCCTGCGCTACCCGCTGCTGCTGGCCGGCTCGACCTCTGCGGTGCTGGAGCACCCGGCGCCCCTGGCCCGCCGCAGGTGACCGCCAGATAGCTTCAAGCTCTAGCTGAGACCAGGGCGGGGGTCATATTAGCGGTCAGCTTCAGGGATTACGTTCAAATTCCGGGACAGCGGGGGTCAGGCTCAAGTGTATCAGCCCCTGTTAGGGCTGCGTTGCAAATGTATGGTATGTGCATGAGGCTGTGCATCATACTGTTGCGCGTGAAGGCTGGACACCCGGCGCGCCTGGCACGACGCAGGTGATGGCCGGATGCTTTGTGGCATATCGGCTGGGGCAACGGCAAGGGTCACATTGCTGCTCATATGCGTAGCAGCGTCAACAACGTCCAACATCAGCAACAACGTTACACAACACTTTGGGGTCGGGGCAGGTCAGGGGATTAGTATGGGATGGAGTCAGCAGTCCGCATGCTACAGTTGCGGATCTCGGTACGTGATTGAGGCTCGCTCTGTGATGCATCTGCAATTGCTGCTTTGCACGTGTCACCACGTCTGGAAAATTGTGTGAGGTGCCCGCAGTATGCGTTGCTCCCATTGGGCATGCTAAGGGCTGCAGTGGGCTTGCATCCTTGTCCAAGCACTCTGTGCGCAGCACAGCAAGGAGTCAGAGGCTACAGCCGCAGTTGAAGCTTGCTGTGCGACCCGTGCAGCGCGCCAGTCGACGGCAAGCAGCTGGCGCACTTTGAGCCGCGGCGGATGCCGCTGCACACCGCCGGCGGCGCCTCGGGCCGGGAGCGCACGCGCTTCGCCTACGCCGTGTTCTGCCTCAGCAAGGCGTGCATGCGACCCTTATCTGTTTTCTCCCGTACTGTACCTCTGTTTGTGGTGACTTTCTCGCAGGTGGGCATCTTATGATATAGGCAAGTGAGCATTGCAGACCTTATGCTTATGACGTCTACCTCGTGGCAAAGCTCGAGGTTCCGGGCAGCACGTGGTACACACATGCTTGGCGCACGTGAAGACAGGTGTCATGGTCCCCACTGATGGTCATGCACTGCAGCCTGCGATGCCGTGCAGTGACGGGTCGTCTGGCTGCGATGCAGGATGTGGAGCAGCTGCTGAATGCGTACGGCATCAGCTCCCTGGGCTCCACGAATCTGCTGCAGAACCTGCACGCGCTGGCGTCTGCCGCCGAGTCCGGGCTGCCGCGGCCGAGCTGGGCCGCGCCCTTGCCCTCCAGACCGCCGTCAACCCTCCGATGATAGTCAAGAGTCAGGGTTCAAGACTGCAGTGCGATGATAAACCATGATACGGTATCGCTTGCCTTCAGAAAGTGCTTTCCTGAAGAAACTGTGAAATTGCTGAACAGACCTCATCTTGGCCGCTCGCTGCGCGCAACTGCGAGGTGGCATGGTGTATTTGGTGTGTCCCTGCATGTGCATGCGGAGAAGTGTTGCTGTACAATCGTCTTATATGCAAAGGCAACGCCCCGGGGCGTCTACTGAGGCAACCCTGCCTCAACCCAACACGAATCTGCTGCACACCGTGACGCCAAAAAGTCCAGTGTTCATTCGCCATGTCAAATCCATATGATCCGTCTGGATATCACAATGCCTGCCATATAGTGCTGCTTGGAAAGCTTGACAACACTTTGTGAGCCATCGCGCGGCTTAGTCTCATTAAAGGACGCTTTGAAGTCCAGACGGACCACATCGCACTGAAATGGCTCACGCAGACAAAACGCCACGACTTGAAACTGTTGACCCGCAGCCATGAACAGCCAGGCAAGGGGTTACATGCCCATGCATATTGAAATTACATCTCGCTGTCCCATGCGCTGGTTGTGTCCAAATTCACGGTCGCCTTCACGAACAGTGGGCTGCGGTCAGCATCGGTCGACCCGCCAGTAACGCAGGATCCTTGCACTGTAGAAGCCGATACGTTTCCACGCCGGTATCCTCGCGCTGGTCGCGTCCGGTGCCACGATCTCCTTCACAAACAGCCGGCCGCTGGCGACACAGGGTCTGACGGTCTGCGCCCCAAATCCTGACGCCTCAAAACCCAATTCGTTTCCCGGCTGGCACTCTGGCGCTGGTCGCGTCTGGGGCTACGATTTCTTTGACGAACAGCCGGCAGCTGGCGGCGGGATCTATCGCTGCAAACTTGGCCGGCGGCAGCAGGCCCGGCTGCAGGTGGGCAGGGCCCATGTCGGCAAAGTTGCGCAGCAGGAACCAGTCGGGGGTGCGGATGATTGCCGAGGAGCTGAGGAACAGGAAGCGGTCCGCGCCGCGGCCCCGGATGTCCTGCAAAACTTCCAGATGCAGAGTGAGCATTGCTGCAGGACTAGCGAGGCGTTCTGACGCCGTGCCAGAGACTGCGGCTGAGCCGCATGGTCATTCTTGAGTGACCAAACAGAAGACAGCCAACATAGTTGAAGAGATCCCACACACAGCAGACTGCACATGAGCTGGGTCTGGCAGCCCCACACATACAGCCACAGGGCCCAATCGGTGGTGAAACTTACCCCAAATATTACTACGCATGCTGAGTTTCCCATGATCACAACTGCGGAGATACCACTAGCTCCAGCTCCAATATGTTCTGCATGCCCTGAACACAAACCAACATCCAGCCCCATCGCGTGGCAGGCGCGCCTGTTCGAGGAAGTCCAGGAGGCTGTCGCCCCGGCCGGCGCCGCGGGCGCTGGGGTGGATGCAGAACGCGGTCAGCTCCACGCAGCGCTCGCCCACGGCGGTGCTCCCGATGTCCCGCACCACCGCGCAGCCCAGCACCTGGCGGCACACATGAATGCTGGACAAACGGTGAAGCGATCGGCAGGCGCCCTTACAGGCCAGTATCGCAGGCACTGGATACGGTGCGGTTGCACGCGCGTGTGCAGACGAGCGGAAAGAGGCGCGGCAAAGGGGACACACGACAGGACAATGAAGGCTGGGGCATGCTGCCAGAGCGCGCGATGACCGGTGCAGCCCTGTGCAGCTAAGCGCCAGTCATGACACACACTCTGCAGCCTGTTTTGATGCTGCAGCAGGCTAAAATGCTCATGCAGCGTCGGATCCTGATAACACGCCCTGGCAGACGAGAGAGAGCGGACAGGTTGGCTTAAAGGCAGCCTATACCACGGACCACACGGGACTTCGAGCTCACCTGGCCCTCGCGCTCGACGACGTAGTGGCGGTAGTCGCGCGACCCAAAGGCGGAGCCGAGGTCTGGCGGCGGGATGCCGTCCGCCGCCAGCAGCGCGCACAGCTGCTCCACCGCGCCCAGGTCCGCGGGGCGCGCCGCCCGAATGCCTGCGCGCGGGGCATAAAAATATTTTGATACGAATGAATAATTCCATCTTTTATCTTTGTCTGCAAGTCAGATTAAAGATGAATTATCAAAAACAAGCAAGAATTTCAGATCAAAAAAATCAGTTCAAGGAAAGAGAAAGGTTACCAATTATTTACAAGGGCTTTGGGCCGGGCTCAGTGCATGCACAGTCCAGGTGATCTCCTCGCCTGCCGAGCATGCCTCTCAACGCATGGTCATGACCTTACACATGACCCAGAAGAAAACCCTGCGATTGGACGAACTGTTGAAGACTCGGTGCTCGCTGTGTGCGCGGCGTGAGCAGCGGCGATCGATGCCTGAGTGGCTGACCATCTTAGCAGTTGATGCCTTGTCAGAGCGCAAGTCCACATCTGCTAGGTTCACCAGATGACGGGTGAGTGCTTGCTGTGTTTGCGAGCCGTTTTCATGAAGGTTGCCAGTGAGTGCCGGTCCACTCGACGGCACCTTCGTAGAAGTCGGCGGAGACCATGGTGCCGAGGCCGTCGCGGCTGTACAGCTCCAGCAGCAGCGCGCCCGCCACGCGCGCGTGGATCACGTGGCTGCGGTTCACGCCGTGCCTGCGCAGCGGCACGGCAACACTTGCTACTACACCGGCTAATCTGTAATATAGATATATTTTTTATGTAATTTTATCAAAAGAACTTTTATAGCTTATAAACTTCGAGGATAAGTCTCCTATCTATCGTTTAAAACCAAGGTTTCTAAACATGAAGAAATAAAAATAAGCATAAGTGTCTTGAAAGGTTAGCTTTTAACAGTGTGGTGTCGGCGGCTAGGAGGAATCCGGTCTGACGTGCAGAGGACAAGCCCGACCTGCGAATAGCCTGTCAAAGGCATCACAGTTGACGGAGTCCGGGTCACCACTGGTAAGTCGCCCCTTGTGTAGAGGCCACTCGTCGCCCATATGGAAGTGAGGATGGCAATCCTCACGGATATCTGCTGCACCAACTGCTTTCGCAGATGCGCGGAACACAGTATTCACCTGCATGCCACGGTCGCCGCGACCAGCGAATTCGGCAGGTCACCGCGCCACTGGTGGGGGTCCAGCGTGAAACCCTCCTCGCCCGGGTCCCTGCACGTACGGATGCGAAGGTCATGGATATTGTAAACCAGTATGTCGCAAACTGAGTCCCAATGCGGCAATCAGCCGTATGTCAGCATGGCACTTGCGCTGCCACGAGAAACCTGCACTGATGCTTGTCGGCAGCTGTGCTTGCACACCTCGGTGCAGGCTCAGGTAAGAGGTTGTAGAACAGATCAGACTAGATTCGGGGTTGAAAACAGTGTGTTTGCGTGGTTCAGGGTTTCTTTTCAGTAGAGCTTGTGCATGTTACACCACAGAGGCATTGCAGCTGCTTACACAAAACTCGTCGCTTGTGAACATTTGCAGTCGTCAGACCATGCCCAGACTGAGGGGGCTACGTCATTGGTGCACTGTCACGGGCAAGGAAATTGCTACGAGCACCAGGCACCAGCTCACCCGTCTTTGCTGAAGCCCTGCACGCCGTTCCCCAGCCCTGGCACCGTGCAGGCGTCCATGTCATCTCTGAATGCCTGCAGTCAAGCATGTACCCGCAGTCCTGTATGATCCATTCACTAGCAAGACCACACAGGCAACACTGACGTTCTTGGCGACATCTGATCCCGCCCCTGAACTTGTTCCGCCTCCAGGCGTGCAGTACCCTATGTCGCTCATGACCTTTACACCTGGACCTTAGCTACAACCGGACCCTGATCTCCACGCTGAACCCTTTCAACATCTCTCTATCCCTCAACCAAGCGCTTCACCTGCGGATGGCTGGTCAGGCGAGCAACACCATACGGCATGATGCGCAGGCTAGATAGTGGGTTCTTGGTAAGGTTTCAGGTTCCATGCTCGCCTGAGCTGTGCTGTCATCGAGCTGGTCTGCTTGACGAAGCGACGTCGTCCGATGCGGAATTGGGTCAGGGTTTTGGTGAGACCTTCAGACTTTGCGGTCCATGCTTACCTGCGCGGTGCTGTCAAACGAGCTGGTCACGTCTGCGAAGAGTCCGGTGACGGCGGCGCTGCACAGCAGCTGCTCCGCGTCGCTGAGCGGCAGCCATGCCGGCACCCTCAGATCCGTCTGCAGGTCGCTCTCGCTGCGCAGCAGGGCCGGGTCTGGGGCAGGGGCGGGGTTGTGTGAAAGCTAGGATTTGACCGTGATTGTTATACCCTACTCATGAAGAGACAGGATCCAGCGCAGCATCTGGGATCCAAGGTCAGACACATGGTCGAGATGAGGTCAGAGGAGGGTAAATTTCCAAGACACAGCAAACCTCGCAGCTCGCAACCCCTCCAGCGAAGCTTTCGCTTGCGCTGGATTTCACCATCAGGTCAAATCCGATGTGGTCACTCATGAACGTCGTTTCGTCATGGTTTAACAATCGCGTTGAGCACTCATGAACAAAGCAGATTGATAGTAGGCCGTGGCATTGTGAGATCAGCGCCGAGGTCGGTGTTGGGAAAAGAAACATCATGAGGGGGAGAGTGGCAAATGGCTACCTCATGATGATGAGCTTGTCCGCCTGCAGCTCCACCGCTGCATGGGTGGCAACATCATAGATGTTGCAGTTCAGGACGTCGCCTGCGGTGCGGCAGCATCATCTCAAGGGTCACATGGTGGATGGTCACGTGCAATGCAGCTGATCAGCCGCCTCCGAAACCCGTCCAGCGATGGTTTGCTTCCTATAACAGCGACTGGGGGGGCACCCACATTACCCTTCTTCGGCTGCTAGGAGCTGAGCAATGAGCGGTCGAGAGAGCAGATTCTGCTCTCGTGCTGTCTGCTCAAGTACGGCTTGCCTGAGGCACTGTAGGCGAGGCTGGTGAGGAGCACAATGTGGCCCTGCTCCAGCTGCTGAGCGATCGCATCCTGCTGCAAAAACCGCACGCTGCCTGTCGCCTGCACGCCACAGCAGAGCCAAGTCAGACCCAAACAGCTACGTAGCACGAGCGGTGCCGCAGGAATGCGCTGCTGCAACGAGGCCCATTGTACGAAGCCGTAAAATCTCCTCCGAGCAGCTGCAACCCTGCAGAATGCTGTTGCGTGCGCACATTGCAACTGCAGCGATCAGGGTGGACTGGCTCGACAATGCTAGGGAGAGCGCAGCGAAACGGAGCCAGCACCCTGACGCAGCCACCTGAAAGTCGACACCTTCAACAACACCGCGCCGCTTGCCCGTCACGTAATTGCCGCTCACCACCTGCACATGCACGTATTGCCCGTTGCAAACCAATATTGCTAGAAAAGTGAGAGACGTCTGCAGCGGAACGTATGACGCACGCACTGCGGCAGCGACGGCTGCCGCAATAGCAGACTTCCGGCCACAGCATTTAGAGTCCGGCAATGGAGGGTAATCATGGCTCCTCTTGGACGGTGATCGTAAGGCTGCACCTCAACTGTCGGGCCATGCCGGAGCTTGCCGGTGCTGCGGGCGTGCCGCCTCACAACCGGCATAGCAAGGGCCTGCATCGAGTCGAGCAACAAAGCTGAGCATCAGAAGCCTGCATATGCCAGCCCAGCCTGATAACGAAGGGGTATGCCTGTGCTTGCAGTTCAAACGAAGGCTCGATGGCAGGTGTCATTACATACAGGTAGGGTCAAGCGGGGGGGTCATGGCTGCACACAGGGTTCAGTGACCCTCACCCTCACCACGTAACCCTGACCTTACCCTGACCCTTAATCTAACCGCACCTTTGACAGCCGCGCCTCAACCTCCGCACGCGCAGCCCCCGTCGCCTCCGCCGCCGCCGTCATCGCAACGGCATCCGTGACGCGGTACCCGTCAACGAACTGCGGCGTCGAGCCGGCCCGCCGGATGAGCTCGTCGATCTGCTGTTTTACGCCGACCACCAGCACGAGGCGCACCCCCAGGCCTGAAAAGGGACAGGGTCATGGGCAGGATCAGGGTCTGGGTCCTGGTCAAGTTTGGATGAAGATTGCGGTTCCTCTTGCGATCAAACAAAGTCAGGCTGTCAGTTGCAGCATGTTCAGCGTTGCCCCAGGCGCTGCACACCAAATGGCTGACCAGCGACAGGGACCCAAACATTGCTTCTCTGATGCCGATTGGTCTGTGGACACAGTAAGACTCGGTGTACACGCATGACGTGTAGCGGACCGTCAGGCTGCTGACAGTGCCTCTGAGCCATCAATGAGCTGACGCTGGTGCCGTGATGGTGGACGGACTGCGTGGGCCAATGGCAATGCATTTCGCGACCACAGCGGGCCCGGCACGTGCTTTGCTGCAGGCGGCCCGCACCGTGAAGCAAGCTGATGTCTTCGATGAGCGGGTGCAGCAGCTCCGGGCTGGCCGTGACCTCCCCTGGCAACAGGATCACGAAAGTGCGACCCCTATGACCCTGCGTGACGATGCGCAGGGCTTCAGTAGACTGCTTCCAGATGCAACGACGTCGAGACGCAGCCACGTCGCACCAAGAGGCTGCCCGGCTGCGCGCAGCTTCGATCATCGTCGGAGGGTCAGTGGTCATGTATGCTTGAGTAAATCAGCGAGACGAAGTTCCATGCGGCTGCTATGCGCACATAGATGCACGTCCGAGCCGTCATAGGCTCTTCTGCTGGCTAGGTGCAGCAACGCCTTCCATCCTGTTCCATTAGAAGGCCCGTTAGAAGGCCGCACGCAAAAGCGATGGCGGCCATCGCAAGTTTGAGCACAGAAGCCTCAGCAGCCCTCTTATACTACGTGCATGACGAGAGGTTAGGGTTACGATTAGGATTAGGGTCTGTCACTCATACCTGCACGTAGGCGCTGGCTCCGCGGAAGAAGGCCACGAAGTCCGGCCAGTCGTCCCGCTGCAGGCCCACCAGCTCGGGCGCCAGCGGAGCAGCCGTCAGCGCCGCCCTGCACGGCATCGGGCCAATTTCAGAGTTGTTTCCGCGGTCATGCAACCTGCTGTCGAGAAAATATGGGCAAAGGCTCCGTCACAGGATTCACACGCCGGACCAGCGCCCGCGCCCGTTCACCACTGCTGCGTGGCAACTGCAGCGCCGGCTTGTTGTCGTCGATGAGGACAGCGATGTGATGCTGAATTGTGAGCCACTCAACGCCGCAGCAACCGAACTCACGCCATGGCAGGCGCAGACCGTGCACTGGTGATGCTCCCCAGCAATATGAAAGCATGCATCAGGTCGGGGTGGCAATCCTGGCCAGACTCACCGGCATCTGCTCGACCCAGTCCCTCGCCCACGACGCTGCCTGATGCTGTATCCCCACGGCTGGGCTGTGTGGCTCGCAGCTGCCATGGCACCGCCAGGGCACAATCTTGCTGCACCGGCCCGTTCGCTGTGCTGCCGGGCTGCCCGCTGTTCCGCTGAATAGTTCGCTGCCTGCGCAAGCTGTGATCGGGCCACCGTGGCTTCCACGCATTCTGGGCCAGGGGTGGCGGGTGTGCCACCGGCGGATCGGCTGCGATCCTCTAACCGGAGGCAAGTCACATCATTACCTCGCCACAAACGGGTCAGCTGAGCTAGGGTTCGACGAGCAGCTGCGTGCTGCCCAGCGCTCGGTTGCCTTGCGCTGAACGGCTTGCTCAACCGCGATCGATCGGCGACACAAATACCGGCAAACCCCGTACTCGAGTGCGACGTGCTAGCGTATGTGCCGCTCAGCAAGCGCTCTGCGAGCATTGAGAAGCACCTTGAGTATGATGCTTTTGGCGCATGGGTCCGAGAGCTGCACGTTGCATAATCCTCGTGCTTGATCGGCAGAAGCCATCTTGCTGGAACATGCTGACCGGCAGATGAGATTTGCGTTGGAGCAGCCGGCCGAGCAAAACGCGGCTCCTCGTAAACAACGTTTCTGCATCAGCTTGCAGTGGTCGGTGCGAATGCACGAGGAGTTGTAAAGGAGGCGCACAGCTGTGACTTCTGTCAAGCTGCCTGGAGCCTGGACGCCAAGAGAAAAGAAACGAGTCGCATGAGGGAGGGAGAAGGTTCCAATCGCTGTTCAAGCCACCTCCTGTCTGGAGTTAAGCCACGGTTCTGGTGGAAGGGAAGCGAAAAAGCGACAGCTCGACTGTAGTGGGCGACTACATTGCACACAACACAGCACACGGCCAGCAAATAGAGGACCAGTGGATCTGCCGTTTTGCGGCCACAACGCGACGTCTGCTGCATGAGTCTGGGGCTGACCACCAGGGCTGACACAGGTGTGGCTATCGAGCGAAGCAGCGGTCGCAGTCCATGCCACGAGCGCAGACAGCGCAACGCCACATCCGCACAACATCTCGGCGTGCCGGGCAACGGCGCGCGCTAGATCTGCAGCGGCGTGTTCATGTCGAAGGCGTAGTTGGAGGAGATCATGGGGGTCTGCCCCTGCCCGCCGCGCAGGCCGGCCACCGCCATGCCCGAGTCCAGGAGCTGCGGGAGCGCACAGCAGCGCTTGCGCCGGGCTGGTATTAGGGGTTTAAGGTCAGGGTCTGGGGTAGGATGTGGCGCTAACCTCAGGGTTGGGGTCAGGCTGTAGATCTCACGACAAACGGTTTGGCTGGGGTCAAGGCCTTTGCGACCTCTGCCGGCAGACCAGTGCCGGCACACAACGAACTCTCAGTCGCGCAGTCTTGCAGTTGCAGAGTGCGAGATGCACTGGAAGCCCCAGTGCAGGAGCTTGAGCGACGAGGCAGACGGCTGCTTTGTCATTCAAGGTTCGATTAGGAGAAGAAGGGTAGGGTCAGCCGTAGGCTAAAGCGAGAGCTGGGGCTGGGGGCTGGGGCCTTCGCAGACAACTGACAGGCGCAGTGGGTTGACGCACCATGCCGACCATCCCGCCGCCGAACATGGTTGCATACTTCGCCGCTTTGCCCACGTACCTGGCGCAATCTCACTCGGTGTGTCAGTTCGCGTGTAGTGCACGCACTTGAGGACACTTTGAACCAAATTTAGTGCCATATTGGATGCTCTGAGCACGGGGCACATCTTGCATTTGCATCGGGTGGCATATTGATAGTGAAACCTACTGACCGTAAAACCTACCGCGTGGCCATGAACAAAGCAGTCAAGCGTAAGCCAAGCAACGGGACCCTGACGCCACCCTTCTTTCAACAACCTTAAGCCGAATGCTACCAAATCCTGTGTTTGATTGCTCTGTTCGCTTTGACCTTGAACAATGGTGATACTCGAGAGCTGCTTCGTGAGTAATACACAAAGGGTTTGGAGTTCAATCCAGATGTGGAATCCCTGCCTCGAGCAGCACTCACTTGCCATAGCCGTCGCCGCCGGGGTTCAGGATGGTGTTCATGTCCATCAATATCTGCCCGTAGCTGATGTTGCCGCCGTGGCGCTCGATGGCCTGGATGAAGGTGAACGTGGCGGCCCCGGTGGGCGTGCCGGTGCCTGCGAGAGCACGCTCAACAACTGACATTACTCGGCAGGTTGGGGTCAGGGTTAGAGCCAGGGTCAGGGTCAGGATTAGGGACATCAACCCTCTGCAATGCTCAGGCCGCTGGCGTCAGCATTGGGGTTTGGGTTGACAGCTTGTGCTGTGCAAACAGGAGCTGGTTGACCAGCTAGCCCAGCTGCTCTGCGAACATCGTTGTCAGCTCTACCCTGGTTGAGACAGCCAGGCAGCAGGACATTGACGTACCTGACAGCGCAGAAGTGTCTCATTGTTGACGGCAGCCGCACAAGTGGATGACCAGCCAGGACAGCTACAAGTCCGGATTCCTGAGCCCTACCTCGCCCTAGGTAGGAGCCTCGATATACCTGACAGCGCAGAGGTGTCCGCGGCGGTCTCCTTGTCGCCGGCGGCCGCGAACTGGATGGCCAGACCGCCCGCGGTGCCCTTGTAGCTGCGCAGCCGGCCGGTCGCGTACTCGTTCTTCCACGTCGGCACGCCGCGCCTGATCTTGCACCTGCACGCACGTTGGGAGAGTCATGATAAATGAATTCTGATGTTCCTGTCGGGACACGAGGAGATTCCTGCGATTGGGTTTGTTTCCGAGTGGAAGGAATACAAGTTTATCTTGGGAATTGATGCTTTATTCATATGACACTTGCGCACGTCTGAGGCGCGCCTCATTGATGATTGACTGACGATCACACACGGTGCGTCGGAGGGTCAGGGTCGGCAAGACCTGGACTCGCACGCCGTGACTGCAGCTTCCCGTCAAGCTCGCAGTATGGCTCGGCGGGCGTTCCATGGCAGCACGAAGGTGTGCAGTGTCATGCGGGAGTCTTCTGGGGAGCCGGAGACAGCGCAGAGGCACGTGCAAGCGTGTGGCGGCGTGATGACGGTCAAGTCGCTCGGTCAACCGTAAACCAACCCTAGCAGTTAGGAAGCTTGGGATCGTTTTCAGAGTTGGACACGAAGCCCAGAGTAGGACTGATATTTACGCTTTACCTGAATTCGAGGTCCAGTGCCGAGCCGCTGTGGCAGGCGTCGATGACCACATGCAGGCGCACCCCCGGGCCCAGCGGGTTGACCATCCACTGGTTCAGATCATTGTCCACGATCTGGCCCGCCGCTGTAGACAAGGGAAAATGAGTTATCAACTACCTTGCATGCATGAAGCAGCTATGTGGAGCCCACACAGCTGCATATGCCAGGTATGGTCGGTTAGGCCAAGGTTAACCGATGTGCAATGTCACA
>JAABUX010005225.1_pt1 | contig 16014 bp, 21 predicted proteins | sample 5561851 | NCBI WGS metagenome assembly JAABUX01 (sample SAMN10711883, study PRJNA513361) | rock metagenome | isolation source: Antarctica rocks | place: Antarctica: Victoria Land, Richard Nunatak red sandstone | collected 2016-01-03 | reverse complement strand
GCACCTGTTCCCCGATGCTGACGCGACTATTGCTGGGTTCCGCAGTCTCAGGGCCGGACAGGTCGGCCGCTTGTGCTTCGACCACATTGCAGAGAAACAGGAGCATCAACGTGCGTGATCCTACGACCAGGATCGCGTCTACGACAGCGTCACCCAGCGCCATGCTGACGCGGCCGTGGTTGTCCCGCCACGCGCGACCGCGGTGCCCAGCGACACGGCCGAGACCGCACCGACGCAGCGCGACGGCCACCTTCAGCATATCGCCAAGCACGGGCGCATGGCGTGGCAGAACGCGTCTGGATACAACAGGCGCGCCCGGGTCGAAGCCACCATGAGCCGGTGGAAGCAGGTGATCGGCGCCGAGTTGCGCGCACACACGGACGAGCGCCGGGCGACCGAGGTGGCGGTCGCCGTCCACGCGCTCAACCGCATGCTGGACCTCGAACGCCCAAGCTACGTCCGTCGCCTGATCCCAGGCGGGGCTGGGGTCAGTGCGTCCGTATCCCTGATCCCTGCACCACGCTCGCACTCGCGACAAGCTGGCGAGCTACGGGCGGCAAAGCGCGCGGTGATACCCTCGGTCCAGCACAAGAGGCACAAGGGCCTGAACGACCGAGCGGAGAACTCGCACCAGCCGACGCGATGACGAGAGCGGCAGATGAAGCCGTTCAAGTCAGCCGGGCAGGCACAACGGTTCCTCTCCGCCCACGACGGGATCAATAGCCTCTTCCACCTTCGCCATCACCGAGTGCCCGCCACCCAGGGTCGAGCCACCCGGACCCAAGCCTTCCAGGTTTGGGCCGAGGTCACCGGCGTCATCGTGTCCTCCCATTGGTTATAGGCCGGCCATTCCCCTGGATGCGTCGCGCGCCATGCTGCGGGCTTAGCTGCGGAAATCCACTTCCAGCGTGTAGCGCGCGGACTGGATGTAGCGCCGAGCAACCTGCGCCCGGTGGCGCGCGATCTCCCGCCGCATAGTCGCCTCGTCGGGCAGCCGGATGCGGCCAGACAACACGTCAGCCAGCCAGCGCCCCTGGAGCTCCACCAGCGGGATAGTGGGCCCGACCGGCTGCACCAGCCCGGCAAAGAACAGGCCCGGCTGGCCCGGCACCAGCATGCGCCGATACAGCTATACAGCTCTACCGCCTCGCTGTCCCGCACCGCAAACACCGCCGGATCGAGGAAGGGAAAGCTCGCGCGATAGCCCGTGGCGTAGATGATGGAGTCCATCGGCAGCGCCGAGCCGTCCGCGAACGCGACGCTGCGGCCCTGCAACTCGCGCACGTCCGGCTTGATGCGGATCTAGCCATGGCCGATATAGGGCAGCAATTCCTGGCTGAGCGTGGCGTGCTCCCGCCAGATCGGGTGTTCCGGTCGGGGTACGCCAAAGCGCGCCTGATTGCCAACCGAGAGCTTCATCAGCATGGCGATCACTCGCCGCACGGCCGGCGTGGGCAGGTGCAGGTGACGCCCAAGGAAGCCGGACCAACGGTCGGTCGGGATGCCCATGGTGTACTTCGGCATGATCCAGGCGCTGCGCCGGGTCGACACCGTCACGCTGTTGGCCTGCCGACATAGATCCACCGCGATATCCACGGCGGAGTTGCCGAGCCCCACCACCAACACGTCGCGGCCGTTGAAGCGGTCGGCGGTCCGGTAATGGTGGGAATGCATCACCTCGCCGTCGAAATGCCCGGGGAAGTCGGGCAGGCGCGCATCCCACAGATGGCCGTTGGCGACGATCACGCTGGCATAATGCCGGGTCTCGCCGCCCTCAAGCATCACATCCCAGCCGCCGCCGGATGCGGGGCGGACCTGCTGCACCGCTGTGCGGAAGCGGATGTGGTCGCGAACGCCGAACCGGTCGGCATAGGCCTCCAGATGGCGCAACACGTCGTGATGGGACATGAAGTCCGGCGCGTCATCGGGAAAGGCGAAATCGGAATAACCTAAGTTGCGGCGGCTCGTGTCGATATGCAGGCTGCGATACGCGGACGACATCCCATTGTCGTTCTCATAGCGCCACATGCCCCCGAGGTCGGACCCTTTCTCGAAGCAGTCGAGGGCGAGCCCGGCCTGCTTCAGCGCCTTGCCGACCGCGACGCCGGACGAGCCGGCGCCGATGATGCAAATCTCGGCCCTGCCAGCCGGTGCGTCTACCGCTTGGGCGGCCATGGTATCGGGCATGTCAGCCCCTTTCGATGTCGTGGAGGAAGTGCCGGACGATCTCGTCGGCATTGATGTCGCTCGCCAGGCCGAGACCCGAGGCGTAGGCGGAGCCGAACCGCCGTGGCCAGCCCTCGATCACGGCCTGCAGCGCCGGTTCTGGCAGCCAGCTGACCCGGCCCGGCCGGTGAACGGCGCCGCGGGACGCCGCCTCCGCAAGCTCGCGGGCGGTGACGCTGAGCGAGGGCAGGTTCATCGCACGCGTGTGGCCAAACACCTCCGCCGGCAGGGCCGCTACGCGCAGCAGCGCCGCGGCCACGCGGTGGGCGGAGGCGACGGGCATGATGGTATCCGGATGGATGCCGCACACCATATCCCGCCCCAGCACCGGATCGCGCACTAGCGCCGCCACCTTGTCCGACACCGCCGTTCCAGATAGCGCGTCGCGCCCCAGCACGATCGGTAATCGTAGCACCCGGCCGTCCAGCACGCCGCGACGCGTGTAGTCGTCGATCAGCAGCTCGGCAATCGCTTTGTGAATGCCGTAGGAGGTCTGCGGCGTGCGGGCGACGGCGTCATCAAACATCTCCGGCAAAGGGCCGCCGAACGCGGCAATCGAGCTGGTGAACACGAAGCGAAGCACCCGCCCCGCCGTCCAACTCTGGGCCCGGCAGCCATCTAATACGCCGATGAGGCCACGCAGGTTCACGTCCATGCCGCGGTCGAGGTCGGCTTCCGTCTCGGTCGCAAGCAGGGCGGCGAGATGGACCACGCAATCCGCCGAGGCCAGTAGCCTCGAAACGAACGTGCCGTCGCTGATGTCACCGGTGGCGCTGTGGACTGGGATGGGCCCGGCGGGTGCGGGCAGCGGAACTCGGTCGGCCAGCATGAGAGAGGTAATGGCGCCGGGGTCGGCACAGAGCTGGCGGGTGATCGCCTGCCCGATCAGCCCTCCAGCGCCGAGGATCAGCATTCTCACGGCGGGGCTCGTTCGAAACAGGGTAGCAGTGCGTCGTCGACCTGGCGGAAGCGGGCCACCACCGCATCGCCGACCGCCACGTCCGGCGCGGCATGCGCCATCATGCGAAACCCTTCTGCCGCATCGACCAGAGCGATCGTGTAGGGCAGCAATGCCCGCCACTCGGCGGACGGTGCCCGCTCCACGCGGGTGGCGGCGACGATCACGCCAGCGCCCCGCACCGACTGCATCTCGACGCAAGGTCCCGGCACTAGATCGAGAAACCCGCCCTGCTGCTTGACCGTTACGCCGCCTGGCCCCGCACGGCTGCTCCCGTCCGGCAACGTGAGCCCTGCGCTAGTGCACTTGCTGAGGCGCACACCACCCCGGGACGCACTACGACCAGACTCTCGGCGTACACGCCGCCACAGGCCAAAAGCCCAACCACCAGCTCGACGCCAAGCCGCATATCGATTCCCCACGACCGCCTCTCATTTTCGGTTGCCATCAGCCGTTCACCGTCCATTAGCTCTGGAACGAATCGTAGCGCTTTCCCGGTGAAGATGAAGGTACTTTGCCTGGCTGCTTTACAAGGTATGTCGGCTTCGCCGGCGAGCGTCCGCCTTAAGGCCGGTAAAGATGTCCGGTGTCGTCCCGGGCGCTGTCGCGGTCCGGCTTTACCGCTTGGCCGCAGTGACGCGGCTTGCCCATCAGCGGTAGTAGCCCCGCCGGCCGTAGTAGCCAGGGCCACGCCCATAGAAGCGCGGGCCGCCATAGAAGCCGCGCCGGCCGTAGTAGCCGGGACCCGGGCCGTAGAAGCGCCGGTGGCCATAGAACCGGGGCCGGCCGTAGTAGCCGCGGTAGCCATAGTACTGGACCGTCTGCACCAGGCTGCTGGGCTCATGGACGACGCTGAACGGAGCCGTGACCGCAGCCTCGGCCCGCAATGGCGCCATCCCGGCCAGCGCTCCCAGCGCCAGTGCCGCCACTACCAGGTATCCAGCCACCATCCTGCGCATGCTTCGTTCCTCTCTCATTGCGCCCCAGTCAGACCCGATACCGTGGCGGGAGCAAGGCAGGCCCAGGCCACGCCCACCGTCACACGGGCCATATGCGATGCGGCGCGGCAATCAGGCCGGCAGCCGCGCCAGGCGCGCCAGGCACACCGGACATGTCACGGTGGCATTTGGCGGCTCGGCCCAGCTCGACCCCGCTCCGGGTTCGGCCGCACAAAGGGCGGGGCGGCAATGCGGCGTCACGGCGTGGAAGACTGGCGCTTGCCTATTTGGCATTTGCCCGCCTTTGCGGAGCGCGACGAACACGCGGGTCCGGCGGACGATGGCGTTCTGGGGCAAGGACATGGGGGCTTGTAGCCTATCAATCCCAACGATGCATGGGGCGGCCCGAGTTGAGCAACCAGGATTGCCTAGCGCCAGTGGCGGGCGATGTGGAGTGTGGCAACTGCGGCGGCGGCGGCCAGCAGCAGGCTGGCCAGCGGCGGGGCAGGTGGCAGGGCCAGGAGGTACATCACTGCTTGTGGTGCAGCAGCGAGCGGCAGGCAGGGTTCACACGATGGGTCAAGGCCAGGGATCATCCGGTAGTGTCTCAGTTTAAGTGCCGGCTTGCGACCCACAGTGGACATACAGGGCCGGCGATCAAACTTCCGGCTTTGGCCGAAAGCTGCCGGTCTGCAATGGAGGGTGTGGCTGCGGTAAGTGGACGTAGGCCGTCCAGCAGATTGGCCGCTGCCAACAGCCCAACGCTTTCCGGAGCGTGACAGCGGCAGGAACTCGCCCTAACCGCATCGAGGATTTGAGGCCTTGAACACATGGCCACCGATGAGAATTTGGCAGATGCAACCAGGTTGCCGTTGGAGTGATTTCGATGCCTAGTTTGTTCGACCCCATCCGTCTTGGCGCCATTGCCGCGCCGAACCGGATCATCATGGCGCCGTTAACCCGGGGGCGGGCCACGCGGGAGCACGTCCCGACACCTTTGATGGCGGAGTACTACGCCCAGCGCGCTGGCGCCGGCCTGATCATCTCCGAAGCCACCGGCATCAGTCAGCAAGGCCTGGGCTGGCCGTATGCGCCGGGCTTGTGGAACGCGGACCAGGTTGCGGCCTGGCAGCCCGTCACAGCGGCGGTCCACCAGGCCGGTGGGCGCATTGCGGCACAGCTTTGGCACATGGGGCAGCTGGTGCATCCGGACTTCTTGGGCGGCCAGCCGCCGGTCGCCGCGTCGGCCACCACGGCACCGGATGCTGCCCATACCTACGATGGCAAGAAGCCGTATCACCAAGCGCGAGCGCTGCGGCTGGACGAGACCCGGCCCTCCTCGACGACTATCGCCGGGCCGCTCGCAACGCGCTCGACGCAGGATTCGATGGCGTGCAGATCCATGCCGCCAATGGCTACCTGATCGATGAATTCCTACGCGACGGCACCAATCATCGGACCGACTCCTATGGTGGCCCGGTGGAAAACCGCGTCCGCCTGCTGCGGGAGGTCGTAGAGGCGGTAGCAGAGACCGTGGGCGCCGACCGGACCGGCGTGCGGCTGTCGCCGAACGGCGCCATCCAGGGCTGCAACGACAGTGACCCGGCACGTTTGTTCGTAGCGGCCGCCCAGGTGCTGCAACAGGCCGGGATTTCCTATCTGGAGATGCGGGAGCCTGGAGAGGGCGGCACGTTCGGAACGTCCGACCATCCCCCGATCGCGCCCATGATGCGACGCGTCTTCACCGGACCCATGATCCTGAACTCCGACTACGACTCGGCAGGCGCCGTCGCGGCGGTGGCGGATGGCAAGGCGGATGCGATTGCGTTCGGCCGGCCGTTCATCGCCAACCCCGACCTGCCGCGGCGGATCGCCGACAGCGTGCCGCTCGCCAAGGATGTGGCCCGCACATGGTATAGCCAGGGCCCCATGGGCTATGTGGACTACCCGGCTGCCGCCTGAAATCGACATGCCGGGCGGCTGCCAGCTCGGCAGCTCGCGGCTGTTGTGGGAGCAGACAGGTCGCACGGCACGCTCAAGGACAGACACCGGGAGGGCCCGGTACACCGCTTGACCAAGCTGACCGGATGCGGGCTATCGGAGAGGAAAGCCCAGTCGCACCAGCGCGTCCCTGAGGCGGTCCCTGCCTGACAGGGCCGCGACCTGCCCCATGCGCGACATGACCCGGTCCGTCCAGCTGTAGGAGGATCGCTCGGCCGCTGCGCTGAATGCCTCGAGCGCGCGGTTGTATGCCGCCACGCCACCGCTCTCTGCTGCGCTACCGTAGCGCTCCGGGTGAAGGACGACCGATTGCGGCAGCCTTGGCTTCACCATGGCGGGCACGCCCTCGTCGGCGTAGCCGACGCACAACCCGGTGACGGCGACCGCGCCCAGCGGCAGGCCGAGCAGAGACGCGACCTGTTCCACGTCGTTGCGCAGCGCTCCGATATAGACGGTGGCGAGACCCATGCTCTCGGCCGCTACGGCGGCGTTCTGCGCAGCGATGGCAGCGTCCATCGCCGCGACAAGGAACGTCTCGAGATAGGGCAGCGCCTCCAATCTCCGCTCTGCCGCAATCCCCACCCGTTCCAGACGCGACAGGTCCGCGACCCAGACCAGGAAAAGCGGGCACTGCTCGATATGCGCCTGCCGGCCCGCGACCGCCGCCAGCGTGGCCTTGGTGTCGGGCCGGGTCACGGCGACCACGGACCAGGTCTGCATGTTTGACGACGTGGCGGCAGATTGCGCTGCGGCTACCAACGTCTCGAGGGCACCGTCAACTTGTTGGATTAAGGTCGCGATGGGCCGCGATTAGGACGGTGTGCCCGTGGTTACGCCGCAGCGGCGACGCCGCTGACCTCGGCCCAAACCTGGAAGGCTTGGGTCAGGGCGGCTCGATACTGGGTGGCTGGAACTCGATGGCGGCGAAGGTGGAACAGGTTGTTGATCCCGTCGTGGGCAGAGAGGAAGCGTTGGGCTTGGCCAAGCGACTTAAACCGCTTCATCTGCCGCTCTCGCTCTCGCTCTCGCTGTCGCTGTCGCGTGGGCTGGTGCGAGTTCTCCGCCCAGTTGTTCAGGCCCTTGTGCTTCCGGTGCTCGACCGAGGGCATCACCGCACGCCTAGCCGCCCCGTAACTCGCCAGCTTGTCGGTGACTATGACACGAGGCACCCGACACTGCCGCTTCAGCAGCTTGCGCAACAGGCGCTTGGCGGCCCGCGCGTCGCGCCGGCTCTGCACCAGGATGTCCAGCACCATCCCGGTCTGGTCCACCGCCCGCCACAGCCAGTGCTTCACGCCCGCGATCATCAGCACGACCTCGTCCAGGTGCCACTTGTCGCCGGCCGCAGGCAGCCTGCGGCGGATCTGGTTGGCAAAGCTCTGCCCGAACTTCAGCGCCCACTGCCGCACAGTCTCATGACTGACTACGATGCCGCGTGCGGCCAGCAACTCATCTACCATCCGCAGGCTGAGCGGAAAGCGGAAGTAGAGCCACACAGCATGGCTGATGATCTCGACCGGGAAGCGGTAGCCGGCGTAGCTGGGAGCAGCAAGCGTTGTCATCACGTCCGCCTACCCCAGCTCAGCCGCATCTCGCAACGTGGAAGGCAGCCAAGTTGACGGTGCCCATGGGCCTGAGCTGGCTGACGGTCGGCGGGATTATTGGTGCCATCGATAGCCCAGACGGCATGCCGAACCGGGCAACACTTCAACCAAGAGGCGATCAATGATGGGCGGAAGCAAGGAAGACGCGGACACCTCCGCGCCGGCGACGCACGAGAACCGAGTCTGCATTATCGGCTGCGGCCGGGTCGGGATGGCGAGCGCCTATGCCCTGATCCAGAGCAGCTTCATCCGGGAGCTAGTACTGGTCGGCAAGTCGCCCGACGAGACGGAGGGCGAGGTGATGGATCTCCAGCACGCCGTCGCGGTCCCGATGAAGCCGCCGATCGAGGTCATCAACGGCAGCTATGCCGACGCCGCGAGGAGTTCGGTCGTCGTGGTGATGGCAGGCGCAGCGACCAGCGGCCCGGAGGAGTCGCGCCTCGACCTGCTGTCGAAGAACATCGACGTCATGCGCGACATCGTCGGCAAGCTCAAGGCGGAAGGGTTCACCGGCATCCTCGTCGTGGCCTCGAACCCCGTCGACATCCTCGCGCAGGTCGCTCAGGAGGTGTCCGGGCTGCCGGCCGGGCAGGTCATCGGGACCGGCACGCTGATCGACACGGCGCGCCTGCGCGGGTTGCTGGCGGATGAACTTGGCATCGAGCCGCGCGCGGTGGACGCCTATATCATCGGGGAACACGGGGACTCCGAGATCGCGATCTGGAGCGGCGCACGGGTCGCTGGGGTCAAGCTGGGGCGTTACCCCGGCGCGCGGGCGCTGCCGGACTACGCCGACCTTCTCGACCAGGTGCGCCGTGCCGCGCCCGAGGTGGTGAAGCGCAAAGGGCACACGGCCTACGCCATCTGGCTGTGCGTGCAGCGCATCTGCGAAGCGGTGCTGCGCAACGAGCGAGCCGTCCTCGCGGTCTCCGCGCTGCTCCAAGGCGAGTACGGGATCGAGGGGGTTTACCTCGGGACCCCCTGCGTCGTGGGGAAGAATTGCATCGAGCGGGTGATCGAGCTGGAGCTTGACGCCGAGGAGCGGAAGGGCCTGCTAGCCTCGGCAACCCTGCTGAAGGACATGCGGCGAAGCCACTCGGAAAAGGAAGCCGGCTAGCATTACAGTTGCAACTTTATCCTCAACTGGGTACGTCCTGGCGATTTGGAGTGCGTGGGATGTCGGGTGCCTCGATGGAGGTGACGCTGGAGCTGTGGGCGTCGTCGTTGCGGGCGGTCAAGGGCCGCATCCGTCCCTTGTTCACGCAAGAGCGCGTGGCGTAGTCGGCGGGGCATTGTCAGGTTGGCAGGCCCGGCCGGGCCTGCCAACCTGACAATGCCAGCGTCCCCTGTGCCGGTCGCCAGCTCCCTGGCTACTCAAGCCCCAGGTAAGCGTCTGCCAATCCGGGGTCCTCCACAAGGTCGGCAGTGGCGCCTTCCGACGCGATCGCTCCACGGTTCAACAGGTAGCATCGTGTCGTCAGCTCGGTGGCAAGCTTCACGTTTTGCTCGACCAGCAGCAGCGTCACACCCTGCGCACGCACCGCCAGCAGCATATCCCGCACCTGCGCGATGGCAACCGGTGACAGGCCGCTCGACGGCTCATCCAGCAGCAGCAGCCGAGGGGCGGACATCAGCGCCCGGCAGATCGCCACCATCTGCTGCTCGCCGCCGCTGAACCCGCCGGCCAACTCCCGCCGGCGGACGCGCAGCCAGGCCACGCTGTCCAGCATGCCCTGCAGCCGCTGCGAGGCTATGCGGGCCGGTGCGCCGTAAGCGCCCAGCAACAGGTTGTCCTCGACGGTCATGGCGGGGAACAGCTGCCGCCCTTCCGGGCATAGGGCCACCCCGTGGCGCACCACCTGCTGGGTCGTTGCCTGCCGCAGATCCGCGCCGCCGACGCGCAGGGTGGTCGCGGCCGCCGGCACCCGGCGCATGATCGCGCGCAGCAAGGTGGACTTGCCAGCGCCGTTCGCCCCCAGCACCGAGACGGCCTCGCCGGGCGCCACCCGCATCGAGACGCCGCGCAGTGCCGGGGCAACGCCGAACGCCACCGCCAGCCCGGTCACTTCCAGCATGGGCACCCCTAGCATGGGCGCCTCCAGCATGGTGTCAGGTGCCAAGGTAGCAGGCGATCACTTCGGGATTGCGGCGTACCGCGTCTGGCGTGCCCTCCGCCAGCTTGCGCCCAGCGTTCATCACCATGATGCGGTCCGCCAGCCCCATCATCAGATGCATGTTGTGCTCCACGATGAGCACCGTAACGCCCAGCTCGTCCCGCATCCGGCGGATCACCCGGGCCAGCGCTCCGCTCTCGGACGGCGCCATGCCGACCGCCGGCTCGTCCAGCAGCAGCAGGGACGGGTGGGTCGCGAGCGCCACCGCAATCATGGCCAGGCGCTGCTCCGCGTTGGACAGGGATGCGCAAGTTGCCGCGCCGCGGCCGGCGAGCCCGACCAGGGCCAGCAGCGCCGCCGGTCCCGCGCCGCCGGGCCGCCGGGCCGCCGCGACCTCCAGGTTGGCGGCGAGCGGCCAGCGGGCGAACAGCCGCGTGGTCTGGAATGTGCGCGCCACGCCAGCCTCCACGGTGCGGTGCGCCGGCATTCCGCCGATCGCCCGGCCGCCGAGGCGTATGCTGCCGCTGCTGGGTCGATATGTGCCGCTCAGCAGGCCAAGGAACGTGGTCTTGCCCGAACCGTTCGGTCCGATGATGCCGCAGATGGCGCCCGCCTCAACGGACAGCGCCAGTCCATCCACGGCGCGCACGCCTCCGAAGGAACGGCTCAGCCCTTCCACCTCCAGCAGGGCGCTCACCGCGTGGCAGCCCGGCCGGGGCGCCAGGCCAGCACGGCGTCCAGCGCGCTCATCAGCCCGCCAGGCAGCAGGACGACCACTACGATGAAGACGAGGCCCACCAGCAGCAAGCCGATGCCGGACGGCAGGTTCAGCATGTCCGGCACGCCCACGATGAACGCACTGCCGAACAGCGGCCCCAACACCCGCCCAGCGCCGCCCACGCTGAGCGCCACGAACATCACGAAGCCCACGCTGTAATCGAACATGTCCGGCGAGAGCGTGCTGTTGTATTGCGCGATCAGGGTGCCCGCGAGGCCGCCGATGCCTGCCGATAGCACGAAGCCGGCCAGCTTGGTGCGCCCGGTCGGCACGCCGACATGCTCGGCCAGATCCTCGTCCTCCCGCACCGTGAGCAGCCGCTGACCGAGCCGGCGACGGCTGATGAAGCGTACCAGCGCCATCGCCCCGGCCGCGCAGGCTGGGATGATGGCGTCCAACGGCTGGTTGCCGTCGAATACGAACGGCACGTTGATGCCGAGCGGTCCCCCCGTCAGCGAAGCCCAGTTGTTCAGCACCAGCGCCACGATCACGCCGAAGAACAGGGTGCCTATGGCGAAATATTGCCCGCGCGTGCGGGCGAAGATCAAGCCGATCACCAGGCCGCTGCCACAAGCCAGGCCGACAGCAGCGAGCAGCGCCAAACCCGGTGACAGCCCAGCGTCGAGCGCCAGCGCGGAGCCGTAGGCGCCCAAGCCGTAAAACCCGCCCTGCACCAGGCTGGGATAGCCGCCCAGCCCGGCGATGACGTTCAGCCCGCTGGTCGCCACCGTCCAGATCAGGATGGCGGCGAATACGCTGGAGTAGAACGAGTTGGACTGGGCCAGCAGCACCCATCCGGCCACGCCGAGCAGTGCGATTCCGCCATAGTCGCGCGCTGCCAGCAGCATCGGCTGGCCAGGCGACACGGGCCGGCTAGGCGACGTGGGCCGGCTAGGCGACACGGCGGATGCCCGAGCTGAACAGCCCCGTCGGGCGGAACACCAGCATCAGCAGCAGGACCGCGAAGCCGAACAGCGTCTGGTAGGCCGCCGACACGTACACGGCCCCCAGCGTCTCGACCACGCCGAGCAGCAGGCCGCCCGCCACGGCGCCCCATACGTTTCCAAGCCCGCCGAGGATGACCACCACGAAGGCGTTGAGCAGCACCGCGTCCGCCATGTAGGGGAACACCGCGTAGGTGGGCGCGTAGGCAAACGCGGCCAGGCCGGCGAGCAGGCCGGAGACGAAGAACGCCGTGGTATACTGCGTCTGCGACCGGATGCCGAGGATGGCCGCGGCCTCGCTGTTCTGCGACACGGCGCGGATGGCCCGGCCCACGGAGGTGCGATGGAGGAACAGTTGCAGCGCCAGCACCGACAGGGCGGCCGTCAGCACCAGCGCCACCGACACCGCCGGAACTTCGATGCCACCGAAGCGGAGCAGCGCCGCTTCGTAGGGCGGCGACAGCGACACGTGGTCCCCGCCCCAGATTGCCAACGCGGTGTTGTCCAGCACCAGCAACAGGCCGAGCGCCACGGCGGGGGCGGCGAGCGGCCGGGTACGGACGAAGCGGTAGGCCAGCCGCTCCGTCAGCGCCGACAGCACGCCGGCGAACAGCACGCCCGCCGCCACTGCGAGGAAGAACGGCAACCCCACGCCCTGCTGCAGCCACAGCATGACGTAGGACGCCAGGGTGATGATCCCGGCCTGGGCGAAGTTCGGCACGTCCATCACGCCGAACACCAGGGTCAGGCCGGTGCCGAGCAGCGCGAACAGGGAGCCGAGGACGATGCCGTTGACCAGCGTCTGCGCAAGCAACGGGCTACGGCCCCGTGCAGCCGTCCGCCACGACCTGCTCGCGCGTGACCTTCAGGCCGTCCATGAAGAACATCATCGCTACGCCGATCGTCTTCTGCTCCGGGCACCAGCGCACGCCCTCCGCCAGGGTCCGCGCGTTGCGGTCGTGGAACAGCTTGCCATCCGCTGTCGGGATCCAGCCGCTGATGGTGTGGTCCGGCACCGGCATGGCCAGCATCGCCTGGTAGATCGCGTCTCGGTCGGTGACGCTGCCCGCCTTCTGCATGGCGGCGGCGAGCACGTAGGGCGCATCGTACGCCCACATCGTCAGGTCGTCGGGGTATTCCTTGAAGCGGCCGAGGAACTGCTTGAAGAACGCCTGGGTGGCCGGCTCCGGCGAGGTCTGCGGCAAGGACCCGGCAAAGTCGTAGCTGTCTTTCATCACCTCGATATAGAGCGGGTCGCCGATGATCTGCTGCGCCTGGGTCGGCGTCGCGCCCGCATTGTGGATCACGGGAATGCCGCGCACGCCCGCTTGGTAGAGCTGCTTGGCAACCGGCAGCACCTCCTGCGTAACGCCGCCCAGATAGATCGCGTCCGGCTTGGCTGCCATGGCCGACTGGATAAACGGCGCGAAGTTGGTGGTGTTCGGCGGATAGTTCACGTCCGAGACGATCTCGACCCCATACTCCTTGGCCGCCTTGATCATCCACGTCTCCAACCCCTTGGAATACGGGTCGGCCTCGGAACCGATGAAGCTGATGCGGGACTTGTGCAGCACGTTCTTGAGGTACCATACGCCGCCGGGCACATAGGCCGGCGTGTCCGACCGGAGCAGGAAGACGTGCTTGTCCACGTCCAGGATGCTCGGGAAGGTGCTGTCCAGGATGTTCAGCACGGGCAGCGGCGCGCGGCGGAACTGGGCGGCGTAGATGCGGGTGTTGTCGGCCAGGATCAGCACCGGCACCTTGTCCACCTCTACCAGTTGGCGGTAGTCGGAGATGCCCACGGTGGCGGGCGCAGACTCGTCGTCCAGCACCTTGACCGCGATCTTGTAGCGCTTGCCCGCGACCTCGAACCCGCCGGCAGCGTTGATCGCCTCCGTGGAGAGCTGCATGGCGTCGCGCTCGGGCGGGCCAAGCGTGGAGAACAGGCCAGAGAGCGGCAGGATGGCGCCGATGGTGACGGTGTCGGCCGGCTGGGCCATGGCGGGCAGCAGGGCGACGGCGAGCCAGGCCGCGGCACCCAGGCCGGCGTGGCGGAACATCATCGGCGATCCTCCTAGGCGGCCGCATTTCGCGCGGCATCATTGGCGTTCCTCCGACCTTGGCCGACCGGCCGGGGCCGGTCAACCGCGCGGGGTGCCAGTCAGCCGTTCATCACGGAGTGGATGAAGCCCACGGTGCGCCCGGCGATCAGCCCGGCATCATGGTCCAGCGTCGCCACATGGTAGGAGTTGTCCAGCCAGAGCAGCTCCACCCGGCCGGAGCCAAGAGAGGAGGCAATCAGGCGGGCGTTCGCTGGCTTGACCACGTGGTCGTCGCGCGACTGGATCACCAGCGCAGGACAGGTGATGCGGCCCAGCAGGTCCCGGGTCACGCCCGTCAGCGCATACAGCTCCGCCAAGCAGCAGACCGGCACCATGGAATAGGCCAGCTCGCGCGGCATCGGGTCCTTGATGTCGGAGCCGATGCCGGGGATCATCGCCGCCGGGTCGCCGCCGAAGGCCAGCCCGGCGAGGTCGGCAGAGTCCAGGTGCACGACGGCGTTGATCGGCACCGCACCGCGGATGATGCTGGCGTGGCGGGCGGCGGTGAGCAGTGTCAGCGTGCCGCCCATGGACAGGCCGGCCATGAATACGGCGGAGCAGCGCCCGCGCAGCGCCCCCAGCGCGCCGTCGATGGTGGCGACCCAGTCCCGCGCGCCGGTGCCCGCCATGTCCTCCGGCGAGGTGCCGTGGCCGGGCAGGCACGGCGCGGACACGGTGAAGCCGGCCTTCGCCAGCGCTTCGCCGAGCGGGCGCATGCTCTGTGTCGTGCCGGTGAAGCCGTGCGAGAGCAGCACCCCGACGTCGCCGCCCTCGAACATGAACGGCTCGGCGCCGGCCATCACGCTTGCTCTGTTCATCCTCATCTCGCTCCGGGTTCAAGCCGCCGTCTGTTGGTGCGCTGCGGCATACGTCATGCGTGCCGCGTTCGCCACTGCAGCGGCGAACGCCTTCAGGGTGCGATCCTGCCGCATAGTCAGAATGCACTCGCACAGGGTGTTTGGTGCATGGACCGGGCTTTGTGACCCAACGTTCGCCGTGCAGCTATCTTTGGTCCTTGCCGTTCAAGCACAGTGCCGCACGCTGCCATCGCATTCCGCGCACCCGCTATCGCGTCTGACAATGCTCTCGGCCGTTAACGGCGGGATAACAGCCATCATCGAAGCGGACTCAACCCGGAGCTTCACCGGCCCACTTGGGTTCTGCCATCGGGCCTGCGATGCTGCACTTGGATGGTGGCCCACGGCCTGTCCTGCTCCAGGAGCAGACCCCCGTTCCGCGCCAGTTCCAGCCCGGCCAGGAGGGTGCCGGCGAGGGCGGCCTTGCAGCGCAGGTCCCGTTCCGGTGCGGCTGGGCCGATGCGCGGTAGGAAGGCTCCCAGCTCCGCCCCTTTCCCGTCCGGCATCGCGCCCAGCACCTTCCCGATGCGTGCAACTGCGTCCGCCGCCCGCCACAGCGCCGGCCGCGCCGGCTGCCAGACCTCCGTCCCCACGGGCACGCGCAGCGCCACCAGGCAGGCGCGCAACAGCGCGGTGATGTCGCCCGCGACGGCCGCCGCGGGGCCGGTCCCCTCTCCTGCCTGCCGGGCTGGCCCGGGCACCCCCGCCTCCGGTCGCCCGCGGGCGAACACCTCCCGCCCCAGCTGCGGCCGCCGCTCCAGCCAGTCCGCCGCCGCAGCCGCCTCGGCGCGCCCGGCCAGCGCGCGGCGCAGCGCCTCGGCCTCGGCCTGTGCGGCCCGGGCCGCGGGGGCGTCGGACGGCAGCAGCAGGTCCGAGCGCAGCCGCACCAAGTCGGCCGCCAGGGTGAGCCAGTCGGCCCAGCGCGCCAGGTCCGGTGCCGCGCGGGCTGCTCCTTTCGCGTCCAGCGCCGCCGTCATCGCCGCCCCGAACGCCTCGACCAGCGCCAGGATGGACAGCTTCGACAGGTCCAGCTTGCGCGCCCGCGCCATCTCGACCAGCCAGTCGAGCGGCCCCTCGAAGCCGTCCACGGACAGGACCGGGGCGGCCAGGGGCCGAGCGGGGCGGGGCTCCTCCCGGCCTGACGCGGTTGCGGGAGGGGATGGCGCCGCCTTGCTGGCCTCGGCGTCGGCGGCTGGGCCGGTCATGGCCCCTGGTAGTTCGGCTGCGTGTCAAAATGCAGCGCCGGCCAAGCCGCGGTGATGGCCGCTAGCGCCCGCCACGGCGTCCAGTCGGCCGACCAGAAGCTGAGGTGCAGGGCGCCCGGGTCCTGCCGCAGCACGGGATGCCGGCCCACGATGGCATAGCGGTCCTCCTGGACGCCCCGCAGCATCTCGGTGGTGCCCCAGTGCTCCCACAGCCAACGCACGGCATCCGGGTGGTCGAGGCCGAGACGCAGCACCGCCTCCGGCACCGGGACGAGCTGGTGCAGGTC
>JAABUX010005224.1_pt1 | contig 16016 bp, 13 predicted proteins | sample 5561851 | NCBI WGS metagenome assembly JAABUX01 (sample SAMN10711883, study PRJNA513361) | rock metagenome | isolation source: Antarctica rocks | place: Antarctica: Victoria Land, Richard Nunatak red sandstone | collected 2016-01-03 | reverse complement strand
CAACCAGGCAGCTGAGAATTGCCGAGCGATTGACCAGGTCCGGACCTGACGGTTGCTACCAGCAACTCAGCCCTCGGAAGCAGTCCACATGATTGCCTGTGTTGAGCAGGTGCTGACAGCGAGTCACGAGGAGGGCCCGCAGGGGCCGCTGGTTAGAGAGCTGAAAGACATCGCCCCGCAGGCGTACGCCGCCCGCGTGCGCATCAATGCCATTTCAGTCGTGTGGCCATGATGCGTCTGTTGTTGATGCGCCGCATTGTGCGACGTGCGCATGTGGTCGGCGGGTACAAATCATGATTTTCGGTCAGCAGCTGTGCAGGTATCGGCCAAATATGTAGCGTAACAACATTCGCAGGTGCGCCGCCACGGCGTGGCGAACAGCTGGGCGTCCGAGGTGTTCCGCGGAGCGGTCTACAAGGCCCGGGCGGCGGCCCCACTGGATCCCGCCCCAATCTGATCATGGCCGGGTGAGGCAGCTGCCCGTGACAGCACAGCAGCAGAAAGTCCGACGCCACCTATACCTCCGCCCTCTGCCAACGCTACGCGGCAGCGCACAAGGCTTGGCAGCTTGCGTTCGTTGGATCGCCTGCAGGATGCATGCGCCAGCCCAGCAAGGACAAGCCTTCATGAGCAAAATGATGCGAGCAGGATGACGACGGACGTGTGCCTCATCTGGCCGGCCATCAACGCCGTGCGCGAGGGCCACAACGTGCAGGTGATGCTTTTTGCCCTCCTGTGTAGGCTGCACTGCCGCACCACGAGGGACTGCAAGCTTGCTCAGCGATCAGCACGATGGACGCTCCGTCAATGGCGTTTCCACGTCACCGTGAGGCAGCGCATATGCAGCGGGTCGATGTCGGTCCTTGCGAGCCGCTGTGTGGCACTGCGCATGTGCGGCGCTGCCCTGAAGGCTTCCACACAAGTGCCGCAGGCGGTCGTGGACGCGATTGGCAGCGTGCACCAGCTGGCTGACGAGGCCACCATTGCCCGCATGCGCGCCGCTGGCGTGGTCGTGTCCACCACCAACACCCTCTGCTCCGAGCTCGCCTTCGACTGGTCGACGCCGACCGGCCAGAAGGTCATCGGCACGATGTTCGAGACCAAGCTCCTGGAGTGACCGGCTGCAGAGCCAGGACGGTGGCGAGTCGATGGCGGCTGGCCTTGGCAGCAGTGTCTGAGCGTGCAATGCAACTTGACGTTCGCTGTCAGGCCGTGCGCGGGACAGAAGTCAAAGTAGGTGATTGAAAGCGGCAGCCCAGAAGTGGAACGTAGCAGCATCGCTGGCTCTGTGATCGGTAGCTGAGAGACCACAGACATGGGTGTGCTTCTCTGCTGTGGCTGCCGGACGAGCTGCTCTGGTAGCAACGCGGGAGGCGGACACTATGCAACCAGACTCAATGTGCCCCATGTCGAATGCTCTGCTGCAGCGATTCGGTCACGTGGCACCGAGCGCGCTCGCAGCTTTCACATTACGTGGTGACGCTACAACGTTATTGCGACGTCTTGCGACGATCGTGCAGCGTTCAGCCGCGCCATGATGGACGATCATGAGCTGGTCACGGGCGAACATATGCTCGAGGTATAATGACTCTTCTGATCCTCCTGCTTTGCCTCAGTTTGACGCATCGCGACGATCTTCTGTTTTCAGGGCCTCACTGTGTATCACTGGAGCATGCTAGGCCTCGATTGTCTACGGAGTCTGTATAGCGCGCGTGTCGTTTTGCGCCACCCCTTCCAGCCCCCTTCCCACGTCCACTGTACCCCATGATCGGCGCGCCAGGAGCTGCTGTCGCATGCTGCCCGGCGTGATTCGGTCTTGCGCGCGCTGCAGAACCACGATATGGACTACATGCCCGAGGTGGAGCTTCTAATGTCGCGGCTGGAGAGCCTCGAGTCGGCAGCGTTCAGCCCGGGTAAGTGCAGGGTTGGCATGTGTAGAGCACCCTAGATCTTGAAGCGTGCTGTCGCTCGGCTCGCCATGCCTGCAAACCTCGGCCGTCACCGCAGCTTTGACCAGCTGCCTGTGCTCGTGTCACGCCTTCTGGGGCATCAGGTAGAGTTGTTACCTCAATTGGTGAGCTGGCACCAATATCCTACACCTGCGAACGTTGCTTCGCCGGCATGCGGAGTCTCTGACCGTTATATGAAGGTTGGACAGCAGGCAAACAGCAACAAACACTGACGGGCATGCGCCAGGGTCATCAAATGTGGGCGCTGGGCTGAGACGGTGCGCACCTGTGGGACCAGAGGCCTGCGTGCACGTCGACTCAGCGCTGGCGGCAGTCACCAGTTCGGCCTGCGGGCCCGGCCGCGTGCGCGGACGTGGCGGGGACGATGTCGCAGAGCGACCCCGGCGTGACCGCGGAGCGCGGGGCCATGTGTGGATGCCGACCCGCCGGCAAGCATGCTTCAGCGTCTGCGGCGCGGCGAAGGTGCGTAAGCGCCGCCAATAGCGTACGCGGGCGAAGGCGACATGCTGTGCTTGTGGTGGGCAGGGGGCGCTGCAGGAGGCGGGGGGGAGGGGTTTCGCACAGTCTCGCAGATGCCGAGGTCGTGCGCAGCCTGCGCGAGCTTCTTCCCGAAGTGCGCCTGCTCGAAAACAGAATCCCGCTCAGCGCAGAAACCCGGCCGCGCGGGAGCAGCGGCTAGGTACGCCAAGAGCATTTAAGCTGCGAAGCGAGACCCGGCCGCAGCGGCTGGGCTGCAGTACTGCTGGTACGCAGGCCGACACGGGTCGCTGGTCGATCCCGCTCGCGCACCTTCACTTGTGCTGCGGACAACGATATGCCGTGCCCGTAGGCCTTCGCGCTCCCTGCGTCTGCACCGCTCCCCGGCATGGCGGCACATGAACTGCTCGCACCTAAAGACAGTTGTGTGAGGGTGAACCAGGCCTTCGACTAGCTTTTTGGCCAAAACCTCCCAGGGACGTATTCAGGCATATTTCATGCGTCCCAGGTTACTTTTCCCCAAAATTCGGCTCGCTTCGCTCGCCGAACGCGTCCGTCGGATGCACTGGCCGCTCAAACGCGTCCCTGGGACGCATGACTAATCCTAATCGAGGCCCTGGGTGAACCCACGCAGTTGTTTGGGGTCGAAAGTACAGCATCGCGCTCCACACGATTCTGCCGTTGGGCGGAGGGGTCTGGAGTTGCGTGGCGATCACTGATACAACATAGCCAAGCGGGACGCGTTCCTTTGGCCCGGCTGTCTGGTCCCATGAACCCCTCAACTTGCCACGTGGTGGTTTCGAGTAGAACTCGTGCTGCGTCTGCACACACAACACCAGCCACGAGTGCTCTCGCAAGGCCACTGCTGTGCATGATGGCCCCCCTTCCGCCCCGCGCCGGGAAGGCGGTGTCAGACGGCGTCAGACGCTAGCCCATGAACGCTGTGCATCGTTGCTCATCGAGCTGACGTTCAGGGCAAGCACGGAGCTGGACCGAGCGGGGTATGGCAGCCCAGCTCATGTGCTCCATTCAGATCGCCAGGATTGCCTTGGTCTGCAGCTTTGCCTTTACAAAGCACAGGAAGACACCCGCGAACCTTAGAGCACGTTTATCAATAACCACAGCGATGTCACTTGTAAACGGAATACGAAATCAGCCACTCGCTCCCTATAAAGCCGAAGGATACGCAAATTGTCAGTGCGTCGCTGCGCATGCAGGCGCACAAACACACTGTGAAAGATAGTCATGTCCAAATCCCAAACGAAGGAGCCACTCTGAAAGAAACTCATCGGCTTTGCAAGCAGCAATATCGGTGCTGTTGATCAAGCATGATGTGGCGCAATCCGGCAACTGTTATTGTCTTCCCTCGCTGTGATTGTCGAAAATCGAAAGTAACGCACGCGGCGCCCGCGCATAGCGGCTTCGCGCTGACGTTATCGTGAGTTTTTGTCCAAGGCACCCGCTGCCAAAACCTCTCCAATGTGGTCGTGCCGAGTGTCTTGCTGCACCGTGGTATGTCCAGCTAGCTGTTTGCTGGCCGGCTGGCTGTCACTGGTCTGGCGCATTGCGCTGCTGCTGCATCTGAATGAGCTGTCAAGGAGAGAGAATTGCCACTGCCGGTTTGCTGCGGAAGGTGAGTCGGACCCAAATGGACACTGTAGTTGTGGAATTGTCTTAAATGGGAATGAGGGCTCCAATAAGCCGCAGGCAAAATCAGCTAAATGGCGACGCCATGCCATGTGCCCAAGTGGCTCGGGTGGTCCGACAGCACGACGGGCTTGTCGAAGCCCATGACCGCGACGGTTTCAATACCAGGTGGCTGACTGGCGGTATGCGCCGTAAGACGGTCTTTTTTGTCCCGCCTGTGTTCTGTGAGCAGCACGGCGGCAACGCCGATGCCGACCAGGGCGCAGAGGAAGGGTATACCCAGGGCTAAAGGTAGTGTGCTATTTGCCGCCGTGATATCGATCTGGGCGATGGCCACCACCCGGTAGTCCCCGTATCCCGGAGCCTCAAACGCTTGCTGCATGAAAGTCTTGACGTGCTTGCCATGGTTGCCGCTGTTTGCGAGCAAGTCCGTGAGCATGGAGATGAGCAACGGGAGCACCGTGATGAGCCCGACCAGCAGGATTGCCAGGAGCTTCCCAGCCGTCCTGCGCCGCAGACTGGCTGCGGACGTGTGGGTCGTGATGGCAATGATCCAGTCCTCGACACCAGAGTACCCCGCCCAGGCCCCGATTGCGGCCGCCACATTCGTGGCAAACAAGGAGATCCACCCGGGGACGCGGAGAACATAGTTGAAATCTGCGGCCGCGTTGGTCGCCGCGCTGTCAGCGAGCTGCGCCGCCCACCCCTCGACTGCCGTCACGGACGAGTTGAGCGACCACAGGGTCGCACGCTCGTAGCCCAGCATTGAGAACAGCACGCCGGGGCCTCCCACGACCCACACCTCTTGCAGCCCGGCGGCAAGCGCCGCGTAGCCGGACTGCTGTGCCGCCGCCGCTTGACCGACCGGCCCAGCTGCGGGGCATGAGTAGTTCGAAAACGTTCCGTCCGGCGGATTGATGTCCCCGCTCGCAGTGTAAGTGAGGGCCTGCCCTGCCGTTCCAACTTCCGTGACGCTGCCTGCCGTATAGTTGCACCCGGCGGGCGTCCCTGCCCGCCCCGCAGCCACGACCTCGAACAGGATCGTGCTCCACTGATGCGTGTAAGGGGACTGGCCGCCGGCATAATCGCACGCCAGCTCGCTGGTCAGATCGTACACCACCAGATCCCAGCCCGACACCGTCATGTTGACCCTCGGGTAGGTCGACCCTTCCATGAAGCAGGTCGTGAAGTCACCACAGGAAGGGAAGTCCGTGGGGTAGCAGCCTGCGACCTTGTTCTCGATGCTAGTGGTAAAACTGTCACAGAGGGTGCACCACCCGGCGGGTGACCCGCCGGCTTGCAGCCCCCTCAGAACGAACGACTGGCTGGCGGTCGCGCCGTCACACGGGCTCAGCGCGGCGATGATGTATTCTTGAAACCAGGGGCTGTTAGGGTACAGGAGACCCGTGCATGTCCCGTCCATGACAAAGGCGCCGAACCCCAAGCCGGGCAGCCCCAGAAGGGAATCCGAAAAAGCCTCGAACACGACTCGAGTGCCGAGCACGGCAACCCCTGCGTAGCGGGAGTTGTCAAAGTATTGCGCATTTGGGCCGATCGCCCGCTGGGCACGCACAACGGACTGGACCGAGCGTGGAAACAGCTCAAGGTGCGCTACGAGCTCGTTGACGATCGTGGAATCGTCTTCCGGGAGCGGCATGCCTACCGCGAGCAGTGTCTGAGGCACCAACCCAACCCTGAACCCTAATTGCGAGGCAGACAGAGTTTCCCCGGGCCCCATGTTTTGGTCGGACGCATTGATATAAGTGAGATCCACAGCGTTATTGCATGTGGGCTCGGAGCACAGGAACATGTCCATGTTGACCAGAGCGGTTGCCCTGATCTCACTGAAAGCGCTGACTGTCCGGACTGTGGCCGCTACAGTCAGGTCGGGGCGCAGGGAAGGGTCAGCCCCGTTGGTGAACCCTCGGGCCACGCTGGCGTTGTTGAGACCACGGGCACGGAGCAGGACTGCGCTGCTGTAGGTCTTGGACAGATCCGGACCGAGGTTCATTACGCACATGTCTGTCAGCAGAAGGCTGGGTTGCAGACAGATATTTTCGGCAGCACTGAGGCTCGCGCTCAGAGGTATGAAAGTGGTCCCCAGATCATCGGCCACGGCGGATCCTCGCAGTGCCAGCAGCCACATGACCGCGATGCTAGCTGAAAGAGGGAGAGTGCCCCGCCGCAGCCCCATTGCTTCTCGACCGGATGCCCGCAATACCCAAGCTCGGAGGACTCACTGGCGGTGTGTGACTGCGGAGCTGGCTGTGGCTGTGCTGGGATGGAGGCGGAGCTCAGTGCGGGCGCTCGCGCTGCGGTTGCACGCGACCGCGGCGATGGCTGTCCGCAGGGTCTCAGATGGGCCGCCTCAGGGCCGCGCCGCAGCCGGAGAAGAGCGCCTGCTAGCACAACCTACTGGCGTCACAGCGTCGCGATCGCGGTCGATCAATTGTCACTCGCTGGCGGAGAAATACGATTCCGAAGCAGCGGCACAGGTGACTGCCGCACTAGTGCGCTATTTCCTGTTGCACTCGTAACAAGTGCATGCAGCCAGGGTCTCCCCATGGCCAGCTCGCGATGGTGAATGACGTGTATTGCTGACGCTATTCAGCTGCTCGCACATTGGCAGCGGCGTGCGGCAGGGTTGCTTCTGGTGGCAACCACAAAAGTGGATTTCTTCCCCACCTGAGCTCTGGGTATTGAGTGGTGACCAACCTCACCTTTGACTGATGTAGGCGAGAGAAAAGGTCTGTGGCTGGCCGGCACGCGGTCCTTGCTCCCCGGCTGGTCAGCGCTGGTTGCGATGACGCGCTGGTGGGGTCTGCTGCTCCTGCGTCCGAGCACTGCAGATTCAACAAATGAGCTGTGCACAACATAGCACTCAAAACACCTCGTTTCAGTGCTGTCTGTTCGGAAAATATTCACTCATGCGCATGACCAGACATCTCACCTGGGCCTAGGGACGCAGCCTAAGCAAATCACCATACATGTCTCGGCCATGCAAACATCCTGGCGCTCAGCGCTTGCTCTACCGCTGCAGCTGGAGCAATTACGCATCCATGGCACAACGAGTCTCAGAAAGCTGTCGTAAGCTCACCACTGCGCTTTCTGTGGGCGGCTGCAGGTACTGGTCCTGTGGACGAGGAAGGGCGGGTACCAGTGGTAGCGCAGCGGCCCGGGGTGGCAGCCAGCAGGTGCGGAGTGTCGATGAACACCGCGCGACGCGTCGATCTCTTTCCTGTGCCTGCGTTCAAACACAAGCGCATGATCCCTTGAAACACACGCTAGCAAAGCATGAGCTTGCGCAGTATCGGACCACGGCACGACACGGCACCGCCTCCACAGCTGCAGCAGCTGCGAGGCCCTGGGGCCTCGCAGCTGCCGCTAGTCTGCCGCTGTGCATGAGTTAATGCTGACGTCGCGGCACAGCAGCACAGGTGCAGGGCGGCAGCACATTGCGCCATGAAGTGGTCATGGGTATGGGAGACTAGGACGCAGCAGGTTCGCCAGTATCATAGCTGCTCAGGGGCTCGCTGCAGGCATGCGGTGCGCACCAGGAGGTCGACCTCCGACTGTGTGGTGCGGCTGCACGTTATTGCTCCTCCCCGTTGGTCAGCATCGGTTGCTGTGATGCACTGGTGGGGGTCGATTGCTCCTGCGTCCGTGCACTGCATGCTCAGCCGTTCGATCTACCCTTTGCCCGGTCCCGTTACACACAGTAGCATGTGCGAATAATGACCCGCTCGGGTTGGTGCGGTGCATTGGGTAAATACGCGCGCATGAACGGGGACGAGACCCAGGCCGTCATTGTACACATCTCCGCCGTGCAGACGGGCTGACAGCCCAGCACTGGAGCTGCAGCTGCAGGCAGAGACGCGTCCTGACTGAATGAGTACCCTCACCCTCACCTAAACCCTGACTCTAACCCGAACCCTGACCCTGACCCGACCCTGACCCTGACCCTGACCCTGACCCTGACCCTGACCCTGACCCTGACCCTGACCCTGACCCTGACCCTAACCCTGAGTCTGGAAAGCCTGTCCGGGGGCTCACCTCGTGCACTGCACTCACCAAGGGGCGGCTGGCAGAACTGGATCTGTAGAGGATGACGCGCACGGCCGGGGGAACAGCTGTCAGATGCGGAGCGCCGAAGTGTGCGACGGAGCGCGTCCTGCTGTGCCCTTTGCCCTGTGTCTCACAGAGAACCGGAATCGTTTCTCTGAGCACATGCCAGCAACAGCGTGCGCCTTGATGCCAAAGCGACGCAGGAAAGCGCCACAGCCCCCGCAAGCTTCATGCGACTGGCCATCAGGCACCGCGACTCTGGGATGCTCATGCGTGTTCAACAAGTTGCTACCGGCAGCTGCAGCTTCTCTTCCAACGTGCGTCAGCAGCAATTGCGGCACAGTAGCATAAGCGCAAGGCATCTGTGCACCTGTGCGTAGTTTGTGCCTGAACGCAACAACGGGCAAGGGACATCAGGCAGACAGCAGCATGCGCAGATCATCATCCATCGCTCAGGGCTCGCTTGGCGCATCCGGTGCACACCAGGAGATTGATCGAGCTGCCCCAACGATGGTCTCCGGCACCTCCGGCTCTCTGCCGTATGCTGTGCGCCACACTGTGAAGCAGCATCCATTCCGCCTCAGCATTTGCTTGCACAGCATGCACGATGATGCCGCTGCCACCGTGGCACATGACTCATTCTGACTGAGTGGCAGGGGCGGCTCATTGGGGAACGACCATGGGTCCTATTAAACAAGCAATAAAGATCACCTGACCGCCTTGAGGTGGTGGTTTGTGCTGGATCGAGGTGCAGATGATCAGACTCTGAGACCGCGCGGCGGTGTGCAAGGGTGCTCCGTGACACCAGCGCTTGGGTCCAGCGCAGGCTCACACGGCCGTGGCCGTCAGCTCCAAATCACGGCTGTCTGCCAAAGGGTGCATGCAGGGGCACAAATGCGATGGTCAAGTCGGCAGGAGGCGCACTGACCGAGCAACCTCTGAGAGCATTTGGTCGCTGAACGGGTACGATCGCTGGGTGCAGCTCGAGCTGGCCATAACGTGGGCTTGTAGGGTTTGATCCGTACACCAAGCTGACAGACTGATCCGCGCTTGCGGTAGGCAGCTTCTTCATCGTTTGGCCAGTCCGGTGTCTCTGTAGGCATGCTGGCGGCACACCTCAGAGAGCCTCCAGCGGGGAAAGGGTCTGGGCAGCTGCAGCCTCAGCGTCTCGCTGCCATGCAGTATACGTATCGGTGTCGACCCGCAGCTTCACGTTGCAGATCGGACTGGCGATTCCCCTGGTGGTGTTGGGCTCGTCCACCGACCCATTTGTGCATGGCACGATGCCATGCACGTCATTACACAACGCATATTGGTCGTGCCCCCAGCCGTTTTGTGTTGCTCGAATCGCTGCGAGGGGCCTTGGCCCCGGCTGCAGTGTGGACACTGCCGCGTTAGCGTATATGGCTGATATCAGGCTTCTGCAGGCAGCGGTCTGGTGCCACGCTGAGTCCTCACTGAGTCAGGCCCAATGTTTGCGCCACCACGAGCATGAGCACTGCGTGATTGGAATAGAAACCGCAGCAAGCAAAACAGAGGCTAATTAGCGGGCGTGAAGTTGAAGGTCTAGCGTTGGACTGCGACCTGACGGCGTATATATACACGCGGCTGCGGCATCTCGGCTAGCTCAGCAATGGTCGTCCAGTGCGTGCTCTGGGCTCCTTGATTGCAGCTCATCTGTGTCATAACTGTGCCAGGACTACAATTTTCGGCGCTTTGAACTCAACCCATCGAGATGGTTCTTGATCATGAGCAACTATTGGCCGCGAGGCACTGTTCACGGTCATTCCCATCAGAGCGTCGCGCCCGTCACCTGCCTGCTCTATCCTGACTCTGGCACAGGGCTGGCAAGGCCAAGATCGGATCTGAGATCAAGCAAATCCCGCAACTGACACACACTCTGCTTCACAGCCTGCCGCTTGCGCGTCTTTGCGAGCTTGGGCTCCATGATGGGCTTCAGGCTCTTCACGAAGTGGTCCAAGGACCCCTGCCCCTTCAGCACCCTGCACACAGTCATTCCACCAATGTCTCGAGCCGTGACTGCTGACTGCATCATCTGGCAGCTGCTTCCGCTCAGAGTCGTTGCAATGGCAGCGGGTCGAAACCAGAAATAGGGGGATGCAGCTTCCAACCGGTAGCGCGATGCAATGTGGTGTTTGCATTAGCTGGTTGTCTTCGACCACTTGATTGTGGATGCTTGAGACACGACGGCTGCACGTCACGAGCTCCCGTTTCAGGTCGCAACAGGACGAGCGGCGCACCGCATGGCGGCCCGGTCCTTGGCCTGCTGCTTGGTCACGTCCGCGTGGCACGGCGTGCACAGCGTGCGCAGGTTCTCCAGGCCGCACCGGCCGCCGCCGTGGTACACCGGCACAATGTGGTCCGCCTGCCACGCGTGCCCCTCCACCGCGCTCTTCACCAGCCGCTCCTGCGCCGCCTTGTACCCGCGCTCCATGAACCTGCGGGGCCACCAAGGTTTGAGGACACAATTGTGAAAATGTAGAAAATATGGCAATGCACCCCCGCGCGATGAACCTACCGTGCTGTCCAAGCTGAGCACACCATCGTGCCGATACGATGAAATTTGCCGCGGACTTGCAGCGAGTTTGCTTAGTAGTTTCCTCCATGCGATGCAGCCCGCGAAGCAAGTTTCCTGCATCCGCCTCGGACAGTCTACGTGCGGCCAACTAGCTTGGGTCACTGAGCCAGGCTTCCGACAAATGGGAAGTGAGCTTGAAAGCTTGGGATGGGCACGGAGCAGAGCCATGCGGTCGTGCAGTAAGTGTCGACCTTGGTCAGCAGGAGCGTGTCTTGCAAGCTCAGGCTCGAGCGTATGGCCAACTATGGCACTAACAAAATGACACGTGCCTGGGGGCATACTCCACGATCAGCGCGCGCCGGCGGCCCTCCCAGTCGCGGGAGCCCTTCTCCACGGCGCGCAGGCGCAGCACCAGCGCGCGGCAGTCGGCCTTGCAGCGCACGCAGACGCCGCGCTCGACGCGGAACAGCGCCCGCCGGATGGCGCCGCCGCTGCTCTGCAGGATGTACTTCGTCTCGCACTGCACGCTGCGTGCAACCAAAAGCGAAGGTTTTGATGCAGCGTGGCTGACATGCTCCCTCGGCACATCGCATGAGCAATGAAGACACTCGATGGTGGCCATGGAAGTCACTGAGGGCATGATGACAGAGACACGCAGCCCTTGTATGAGTGCCGCGACGGCAGGGACGCTTTGCTGGGCCCTGCGGATGCCTTGATCTGCATCACCGATGGCCTGGAGTACCTGGCCACGTGAGCATCAGTGGCGCTGAGCGTACGGTGATGCTGTCTCGCACCCGCAGAACAGGTCGATCATGCTGTCCAGGGTCGCGTCCGGCGCTGCGGGAGCGGCGGCCGTCACGGCGCCCTGGCACATGATGCAGAGCCGGCCGCCGGCCCCGGTCACCGCCTGCCAGTACTCCACCGCATCCTTGAGCCTGCGCCGCCACAGCCCACCGATTGCAAATGTTGCATCCAGACGGGAACATGGGGCCTTCGGGTCCGTTCCAGTCCCTTCATGCTGCAATGGGAGGAGACTGGAGCCCACAGAGAGCACGTGGAAAAGCGCCCGACCAGATGAACGGCTGGTACATCCTTCGGTTGACTATTGTCGCCTGTAAAGTGTGTGCGCTTGAGTCTGGGCCCGAGGGATATCATTCAAACAGGTAAACTGGCCAGCTCTCACGCCGAGTGCACATATGTTGGAGGATGAGACGTACTTGGGGAATTTGACGCGGACGGTGCGCCAGGCCGCGCCCTCCGGCGGCGGGCCGGGATCCTGCGCCGAGGCCAGGTAGCGGTCGGTGCCGTTCCCCAGGCTGCCGTCCGCCTTGCTGCTGGCCGCCAGCTCGTCCACCGCATCCTGCAGCGGAGGCCTACAACAAGCCGCTGGTTTGTCAAGCAACATCACGTTATGAGCGCATTTCCGGGCATGACCCATATGCGGCATCCAATGGCTGCGTTTCTCGCCTCGACCTGCCGTTGATTGATTGATTGTTTGCCGCCGGAAATTCAGCACGAAGCCCTGAAGAGGCCCCGTCTGCGACATCACGTTGTGAGCGCACAGGAAGGCCTGGCGCATACTTGGCATTTTATGTCTGCTCTTCCATCTGCCTCCAACCAACGTCTGTGGCCGGCAATTGCAAGCACACAGCCATGCAGGAGGCAACATGCAGAGCCCCCCGCGGCATTCGCTCTGCTACCTTGCTGAACTTGAGCTGCCTGCGGGAAATTACGCAGCCCTGGGAACAGCCTGGACTGCTGTCCAAGGAGCTGAGTCGTCGCTTACCTCAGCAGCTGTCCTGCGAGCTTCTGTTGGTGCAGGCCCCGCAGTTCCGACCACTCCTCCGCAAACTCGCGGGCGACCGCCAGCATGCGCCTCAGAGCAGGGATGTCCACTCCATCGCGCAGCGCCAGCAGCCCGAAGGGACCGACGTGCGACCCACTGCCGGCCGCCCTGCACCAGACGCCGAGTCTGTCGGTGATCCTCATATATTCGGACGGCAATGCATCACCCTCTTACATCCCATGCTACTGGGTTGTCAACCTACGCTCTGCGTGGGGCTGATGCCTTTACCGCCTAACCAAGAGCAAGAAGTAGCAGGACAATGAAGAGCCCTGGATGATGATGCCCCGCCGTCCCTCGGTGCTCTTGGCAGACCAGCAAGCTTGCAGGGAGACCAACCTGCTCTCGACGGCTTTGACGAGCTCCTCGAGCAGCAGCTCCGGGTCGTTGCGCGCCAGCAGGGCGCGGACGGGTATGCTGAGCCCGAACGGCTCCGACCCGTCGGCCGCGGCGTGCAAATGCACCCGCCCCGTGTTGGGGCTAACCTCGAACCAGACCTCAGGGTCTGGCTCTGCGCAACTTTCTTCTGCCGGAGCGCAGACCGGCTCTGGCGGCGATCGGACGTCGCAGACGTCCACCGAAGCCTGCGGAAGGCTGTCCGTTTGCGGAGTCGGCCGAGGGCTGGCCTCCTGCGAGGAGGAGATGCTGATGACATCCTGCGTCCATTCCTCCCGCGGAGTGTGGCGGGGGCTGTCCTGGGTCGCGTCCTGGTCCGAAGAGGGAGCAACGCTGGCTTGCTGCACATCATGGCCAGGGCTGTCATGCTGCGACTGCTCCTTTTTTGCAGAGTCGCGGGAGCTGGCTAAAGGCGATTGCGGCGGGTCCTGCGTGAGGACGCCATGCCCCTCGCAGTCACTGGAGCTTGGGACATCTGACGGCCGCTCCTGCTGGCTCGTGCAGCCGCCACCGCCTGACGACGGCTCTTTTGGAATGCACTCAGCAGCCGCGCCGTCGTCATCATGGGTGAGGACCTCGGCCGGCCCCTCCTGAGTGAAGCCACTGTGGTGGTGTTGCTCCAGCGGAGGCAGCATCTGGGTCAGGCCGCCGAGCATGCCCAGGCTGCCGTCGCAGACGCGATCCAGCTCCAGCCCCGTGCTGCGCGCCGCCTCGTTGAGGACCGCGTCCACGCGGCGCAGGCTGCGGTCCAGGGCCTCCCACCTGCGAGCATTTACAAAAGGCGTCGAACCCGCACAAAGGATTTAGATCTGGTCACGTGGGCATGAGACGGCCATGCCACACTGTCAAGTAATGCAGGAGCGTCACCAACCCTATGAATGTTGCCAGAGTCACGGCAAGGGGCACGCCCGCGTTAGTCCTCATCTCGCCTGCTTTCAACATACCAGGCGGCTACTCGTACATCACTGCTGGTCACGTCGCGAAGCATGGCAGGCAGTGTGTTGACATTGAAGCAGTATTTGAAGCGGCAACAAGAGCAGGAAACACAAGTACAACCTGCGGTCGTCGGACGTGCCACGGGCGCACAGAAAGTAGACGTTGACCGAGCTCGACTGCTGCCCGTGCCGGTGCGCACGGTCCTCGGCCTGCCTCACCACCGCAGCCTGCGCCAACACGGGTTGTCAGGAAAGCTGTAAGCTGTAAGCTATAAGCTGTAATGGTGCCCACCTGCGTCACTTGACATCATATGCCGCCAGACATCGTACAACAGAAAAGTGCTTATGCCGTTCACTGCCACGGGTGGGCCTTTCTCAGCACGCACATCATTGTCCACAATGCCGCAGGGTGATACAGCGCAGAAACTCTAGCACCCGACCGCAGTCGGGCCGCAGCAGCGGAGCAGCAACGAACCAAACACCACATCTACAATCACACCTCGTGCGGCAGCTCGGCGAAGACGACGTGGCTGGCGGCGCTGAAGTCCAGGCCAGTACCCGCGGCCGTCACCGACAGCAGCGCGACCTTGATGCGCGGGTCCGTGGCGAAGCGTCGCACGATCTGTGATGGGCCAATATTGCACACTGGACCGCAGTGAAGCTTGGTGGCATCGCATCTCGACTGGCAATGAGAGCATACTATTCGATTTGGATGAAATCTCAACTGCAGTCCCAGAGTGTGGCTTTCAGCGGCTGGCACGTTGGGTGAGGCTGAATAGTCCGCTTCCTTTGCAAAGAGTGGCAGGTTCACACTCAGAGCTGGCGTCAGGCACGATGCAAGGAGACCCTTTGTGACTACAGGTTGCCATCCGACCTAAGTGGATAGCGCAGCAGCACCTCGAGCCTCTCGCTGCTGTCGGTGTCGCCGTCAATGCGCAGGTAGGGCACGCCGCGCCAGCCGCTGTGCCCGCCTTCCAGCGCGTCCGCCAGCTTCGTCATGACTTCCCTGCGTCCATGGGACTACTTTTGGAAGCAGCTCGATCGCCTGGCTGCAGGACGCCAAGAGCGGGCTCGGGGTGTGCGATGGCCAGGATCGAGGCGACGTGATGAACTCTGAAAAATAGGGACGCAGTATACAAGCCAGCGCGTGCAGGAGTCGCACTTGTGATGAGCAAAGAGCAGCAGCTTCGGGCCGCTCGTGTCTGCTAACGCAGGTGCGTCGTCCTCCTCCGTCTGCTGCGAGTCCCTGCATTCGAGAACAAAACGGAAGAGGCTACAGCTCTGTGTATTATTATTGCTGCGATGGCGAGCGGCAAATGCAGCGGTTCAACCTGACAAGGATGCGGAACGCACTGCGACGGCTGCAGCCCACCCAAGGCGCTCGCCAGCCACTCGATGACCTGCAGCACGACCGCACAGCGTCTGTCTCGGACTGAGTTGCATATTTTGCTGGCGTCTCGCAGTGGGCAGCCGTTGGAGATGTCTGCCCAGGACGACCCCGTGTGCCGCACCAACGAGACCTTCGCCAACCCGGTCCAGCGTGCTTTGCTCATGCCCTTGACACGGGTTCGCGCGCGCTTCGCAGGTGGTTCTTGCGCCGTGTCATCGTTCGCTTTCGATCGGGTTCGCGACAACGGTGCAACCTGCGCCGCCTGGTCGCCATCCGAGCCCGAGTCTGTGAGCTGGTCTTCCTCTACACCCTCTGCGGCCAAAAGGGCTTGACTCAGGGCGAGGCAATCTCCCGCACGGTGGCCGTGACCAAGTGAGTGCTTGACGGCAACATGGCCTCATTATCAATGCCAAGACACCACGTTCGCACCAAAGCGGCGTCGTGAGGGATCGAGACGCGCACCCAGCTTTGGCCAGTCCTGCGGGCGCGGCTTGGGCAGGCGCACCACCTGGCGCCGCTTGGGAGGCAGCTGCGCCATGACCTCCGACTTCAGCCGCCGGATCATGATGACCTGCACCCCAACAGCATGTCAGGTGTGCCAGCATGGGGCTGGGGCCGCCCAGAGGGCCACTGCCACAGCGGCCAGACTCGCCGCCGGGGACTTCTGATGCTGCCCAACGCCAGGCAAGCAGAGCGGCTTTCAGGACGGCCTCATCTGGGTCCGGCGCCCAAACCCATTGCAGACCCTTCGCCA
>JAABUX010005222.1_pt1 | contig 16018 bp, 16 predicted proteins | sample 5561851 | NCBI WGS metagenome assembly JAABUX01 (sample SAMN10711883, study PRJNA513361) | rock metagenome | isolation source: Antarctica rocks | place: Antarctica: Victoria Land, Richard Nunatak red sandstone | collected 2016-01-03 | reverse complement strand
CCGAACGGCTGCTGCAAGCGACAGCCTACTGGCGGGGACGCGGGGCCAGCAATGCGGCGAACGGGCCGTCCGGTTCGGCGTCAAGCTCCGGTGGCAAGGCTGCGCCGGGCTTGCGCGGATAGGAATCGAGCGCCAGGGCGAGTTGCTCCACCGCCGCCTCGCCGATGTCCACCGCGCCGCCGTCGAATGGAATCTGGTCAATCGCCTCCGGATCGGGGTCGTCGTCCTCCGATCCCGCCGGAACGAAGTGGACGGTGAAGGTTTCCTCGACATCGTGCTCGAAGGGGTCGAGCGTGACGACGCAGGTCTCCGTCACTCGGGCGCGCAGGGCGCCCTCCGCCTCGATCATGGCCGCGCCGATGCGTCGCAGCTTGAAGGCGCAGTGCAGGCTGGCCAGCGCCACGAGGCGCAGCCGGGCGGCGATTGCCGGCAGTTCGCCAGGCGCCGCGTCGACTGTCAAAACCGTGCCCTGCGGCCCGATGCGGTCGAGCGCCACCGGACGGTGCAGTTCGGGGGTCACGCCGCCATCCGGGCCGGCCGGAAGTCCACCTTGCCCGCTGCAAGCGCCGAGACCGGCTGGGTGCGCAGATGCGCCGCCTGGTCCAGCACCAACGCCGCCAAGGCGCCCGCGGCGTCCTCGGGCGCCTCGCCGCGCCAAACGTTGCGGGCGACCGCTTCGGTCAACGCCGCCATGTCGCCGGCGTCCACCGCCGCGGCATATGCGGCGGAGCGGCCGTTGAACGCCTCCCACATTGCGCGCACCCGCTTGCCGATCCTCATGTCGCTGACGCCGATCTCGCGCAGGTTGATGTCCATGTCGGAGAACATCGCGTCGAAGATCGCCTGCGCCAAATCCTTCCCAACCTTCGACTCCGCGTGCAGCCGATGCACCACAAGGAAGACATACAGCCCGATGACATCGAACCGCCCGTCCAGCGTGTCCGGCACGCGCAGCGTCTCAAAGATGTAAGGGTCGCGCGCGGCCTGCACGGCTGCGGTGTAAAGCTCGAACCCCGTGCGCTCATACTGCTTGCGCCCAAACAGACCCAGGAATGCCATTCAGCCCTCACTTCGCCCGGCCCGGCCGCACCCAGCCAGATTGACAAGGCCGGATAGGCATGACACGCCACCAAAAATAGGCGTCGAGCCTGGCCGGTCAATGCGCGTCATTGCGCGCCGGGCCGCGCCGGCCTGATGCGCCATCCAGACTGGACCCAAGCGTGCGCTTTTTGCCCGTCTTCCTGTTGTTAGCCCTGTCCGCCTGCAGCGTCGTGGACGCGCCAACGCAGTTGCGCGGCAACCATGTCGACGCCGACCAACTCAAGGAGTTGGTGCCCGGCACTTCCACCCGCGCCGACGCCACCTCGTTGCTGGGCTCGCCGACCACGCGGGCCGCCTTCGACGACAATACCTGGATATACGTCAGCGAGACCACGCGCACGCGGGTCGGCCGGTTGCCCGGCGTGCTGTCGCAGGACGTCGTCGTACTGACGTTCGACCAGGCCGGCGTGCTCCGCAACGTGAAGCACCTGGGCCAGGACGACAGCAAGAGCGTGTCCATCGTCAGCCGCACGACTCCCTCGCCAGGCAGCGAGGCCTCGTTCCTGCAGCAGTTGCTGGGCAATGTGGGCAAGTTCAACGCCGGCGGCGCGGGCGGCGGGGTTGGAGGGTCGCGGGCCTCGCCGGGCGGCAGCGGCGCCGGCCTGTAAGCCTTTAGAAGTGGCTCCAGCCCGGCCGGTCGAAGTGGACCGCCGCCCCCGAGGCATCCAGGACCCGCACTTGGCTGCCCGCCTCGAACCGTCCAATCCGGGTCACGGCACAGTTGCCAGCGGCAGCGGCAAGCGGCCCGGCCCGGCCCGGCGGCACCGCCATGACCAACTCGTAGTCGTCGCCGCCCGTCAGGCAGGTCGCCAGCCAAGCCTCCCCTGCCGCCAGCGCCGCCGGCGACCGCGGCACCAGCGCGGCTTCGACCACGGCCCCGAGGCCGGCCGCGCGGCACAGGTGGCCCACGTCCTGCACCAGCCCGTCCGACACGTCCATGCAGGCCGACACCATGCCATGCAGCGCCAGGCCAAGCCTTGGCTGCGGCAACCGGTAGCGCCCGGCCAAGTAGCCGCCAACGTCCGCGACCTTCCCCTGCAACGCCAATAGGCCCAGTGCCCCATCGCCGACCGTGCCCGTCACCCAGATTTCGTCGCCCGCCATGGCGCCGGTGCGGCGCAGCGCAGCGCCGGGCGTTATGTGGCCGATGGCGGTCAACGACAGCGTCATCGGCCCCGGCGTCGCCGTGGTGTCGCCACCCAGCAGCGTGATGCCGAACCGCGCCTGGTCCCGCGCCAGCCCGCCGGCGAACGCCGCGAACCATGCGTCGCCGGTGTCCCGAGGCGCCGAAACGGTCATGAGGTAGGCGAGCGGAGTGGCCCCCATCGCGGCGAGGTCCGAAAGGTTGACACGCAACAGCTTGGCGCCAACCGTGTCCGCGGGGTCGTCGGGCAGGAAATGCACGCCAGCGACCATCGCATCCGCCGTGAAAACCAGTTCGCGGCCCGGCGGCGGCGCCAGCACCGCGCCATCGTCCAACAGGTCGAGCGACCCAGGACCCGCCAGCGGGCGGAAATGCCGCGCGATCAGGTTGAACTCAGCAGGTGGCCCGGCTTCGGTCATCTACCGTCCCTAGGTCGCGTGCGCGGCCTCCGCCGGGAAGTCGCCAGGCCGCAGTTCCCGCGCAAGACGGTCCAGCAAGCCGTTGACCATGCGGGGTTCCTCGCCGGTGAAGAAGCCGTGCGCGACATCCAGGTACTCATTGATCACGACACGGGCCGGCGGCCCGTCCGCCATCGACAGCTCGGCCCCGCCCGCGCGCAACAGGGCGCGCAGCACCGGATCGAGCCGGGTCATCGGCCAGTCGGCCGGAAGGGCGGCGGCGATCAGGCCATCCAGCCGGTCCTGCTGCAAGACCGCCCGGCGCACGATCTGGGTGAACAGCGGCACATGGGCGTCCGGCACCCGGCCCTCCTCGAAGCCGCCGCCGCCCAGGTGCTCCGGCCCCGGCATCTCGCCGAGGCGGTGCCGCACGAACTGCTCGATCACCGTCTCCGCGGTCTCGCCGCCCTGCTCGCTTTGGAACAGCGCCTGCACCGCGGCCACGCGGGACGCAGTGCGCGGGCGGCTCGGCGGGCGTTCGGACCGGGCCATCAGGTGGCCCCCATCTGACGCGCGACCGCAATCTGCCGCAGCGCCGCCGATGCCGCCTCGGCGCCCTTGTTGTGGCCATCCGGGCCGGACCGGGCGAGGGCCTGGCCAATATCATGCACCGTGAGCAGCCCGGTGCCCATCGCCAAGCCGTATTGCAACGCCACATGCATCAAGCCGGCCATGCTTTCGCGGCAGATATGGTCATAATGGTCGGTCTCTCCCCGGACGATGCAGCCCAGCGCGATGAAGCCGTCGAACCGCACGGACCCGCGCAGCACAAGTCGGATCGCCTGGGCCAACTCGAACGCGCCGGCCACGTCCAGCGTGTCGTGCGCCGCGCCGACGTCGCCCAGGATGCGCGCGGCCCCGGCGGTCATGCCGTCGACGACCTCAAGGTAGTAGGGCGCACGCACCATGAGCAGCCGTGGCGGCGGACCCGGCACGGCAGGAGCCGCCGGCAGCGGCGCGTCGACGGTGCTCATCGGACCCGCCTCATTCCGCTGGCGCCCCATCAATCGGCCGCTGCTCGACGATGTTCAGGCCATATCCCTCCAGGCCGACCACGGTTCGGTGCGTGTTGGACAGCAAGATCATCTCCTGGACCCCAAGGTCGAGCAGGATTTGCGCCCCGATGCCGTAATCCCGCAGGAAGGGCTGCGGCCGTGCGTCGGCTTGCCGCGCGCCGATCTGCTCAGAAACCGCGGTCGGCCGCGTGTCGCGGATCAGCACCACGGCGCCGCGGCCCTCGGCGGCGATCATCCGCATCGCCCCGTGCAGGGCGGACCAGTGCGGCCCGCCCAGCACGTCGCTCACCAGGTCGACCGCGTGCATGCGCACCATCGCCGGCTGCGGCCCCGTCAGGTTGCCCTTGATCAGCACCAAGTGTTCTGCATAATCAACGGTGTTGGCGTAGACGCTCACGTTCCACTCGCCCCCTTCGGCGTGTTGCAGCACGCCCTGCTGCACGCGCCGCACCAGCCGTTCGGTGCGGCGGCGGTAGCCGATCAGGTCGGCGATCGTGCCGAGCTTCAGGTTGTGGTGCTGCGCGAACCCGACGAGGTCCGGCAGCCGGGCCATCGTCCCGTCGTCGTTCATGATCTCGCAGATCACCCCGGCGGGCGTGAGGCCGGCCAGGCGCGCGATGTCCACCGCCGCCTCCGTGTGGCCCGCGCGCACCAGGGTGCCGCCCTCCCGCGCCATCAGCGGGAACACGTGGCCCGGCGTCACGATCTTGTCGCGGCCACTTTCGGGGTTGATCGCGACGCCGATGGTCAATGCCCGGTCCGCGGCCGAAATCCCCGTCGTGACGCCGTCGCGCGCCTCGATCGACACGGTGAACGCCGTCTGGTGCCGCGTGCTGTTCGACTGGCTCATCAGCGGCAGGCCGAGCTGCTCGACGCGGCTGCGGGTCATCGCCAGGCAGATCAGCCCGCGCGCGTGCCGGGCCATGAAGTTGATGGCGTCCGGCGTCGCGAACTGCGCGGGGATCACGAGGTCTCCCTCGTTCTCCCGGTCCTCGTCGTCGACCAGGACGAACATGCGTCCGGCGCGTGCCTCCTCGATCAGCTCGGCGGCGCTGCACAGGTAGTCGGAAAGGATAGCCGACTTCATGGAACGTTCGCCTTCATGGGACCTCCGCCAGGCGTGCGACATAGCGCGCCAGCATGTCGATTTCGATGTGGACCGGCTGCCCGGCCTGAAGCTGCCCCAGCGTCGTCGCGCCCCAGGTGTGCGGGATGACGTTGACGCCGAACACGCCGCCTTCGACCTCGTTGACCGTCAGCGAAACTCCGTCGACGGACACGCTGCCCTTGCTGGCGATGAAGCGGGACAGCTCGCGCGGCGCCTCGATCCGCACGCGCCATGAGCCGTTCTCCGGCGTCACCGACCTGACCTCGCCCAGGCCGTCGACATGGCCGGAGACGATGTGGCCGCCAAGCTCGTCGCCAACCCGCAGCGAGCGCTCAAGGTTCATGCGGCTGCCGGCCGTCCAGCCGCCCAGCTTGGTTTTTGACAGTGTTTCGCCGGACACCTCGACCGCGAACCAGTCGGGGCCGATCTCGACCGCAGTCAGGCAGCAACCGCCGCAGGCAATCGACGCGCCGACGGCGATGCTGCCGGTGTCGGGCCATGGGGCGGCTATGACCAGCCGCATGTCCTGTCCGCCGCCGATGGGCCGCAGGCTGCGCACCTCGCCCATCCCTGTCACGATTCCGGTGAACATCAGGCGGCCTGTTCTAATTCGGTCAGCATGTCGTCTCCCACTGGCCGCGAGCCTACCCGAACGAAGCGCGGCATCCTATCCAGCGCCGCCGTGCCGAACGCCTGCGCCGCCGGCCAGCCGTCGCCGCCCATGACGGCCGGCGCATGGAACCAGGCGATGCGGTCCACCAAGCCAGCCCGCAGCAACCCAGCCGCGACCTGCGCTCCACCCTCGACCAGCACCCTGGTCAGCCCGGCGGCGCCCAGTGCCTGCATTCCCGCCGCGAGGTCGACACCGTGTTCCGTGCCGGCGACCTCGATCAGCCGCGCGCCGGCTTCGTGCAGCGCCGCCATCCGGTCCGGGTCGGCATCGGGACGGTGCAGGAACCAGGTCGGCACCGCCGCCGCGGTCGACACCACGCGCGCGGTCAAGCGGGTGCGGAGGCGGCTGTCCAAGACAACGCGCAAATCCTTGTTCTTGCGGTAGCCGGCGATCCGGCACGTAAGGTCGGGATCGTCCGCCTGCACGGTCCCGACCCCGGCCAGCACCGCGTCATGCTGGCCGCGCAGCGCGTGCGCCGCCCGCCGCGCCTCCGGTCCGGTAATCCACTTGCTCTCCCCGGTATGGGTCGCGATGCGGCCGTCGAGGGTGCTGGCCAGTTTCAACGTCACCATCGGCCGACCAAGGCCGACCCGCGATAGGAAGCCTGCTTGCAGGCGCTGCGCCTCGGCTGAAAGCACGCCCATGGCGACCTCCAGCCCTGCCGCCCGCAGCATTGCGATCCCGGCGCCGTTGACCCGTTCGTCTGGATCGTCAAGCGCCACGACCACCCGCGCCACGCCGGCCGCAACCAACGCACTGGCGCAGGGCGGGGTCTGCCCATGGTGGCTGCACGGCTCCAGTGTCACGTAAGCGGTCGCGCCGCGGGCCAAACCGCCGGCAGCCGCCAGCGCGACCGCCTCGGCGTGCGGCCGGCCACCCGGCGCCGTCACGCCGCGCCCGACGACACGGCCTCCGCGCACCAGCACGCATCCCACGGACGGGTTGGGCCAAGTGTTGCCCAGCCCGCGCCGGGCGAGTGCCAAGGCGGCGCGCATGTGCTCCCAATCCTCGGGGCAGTTCTCGGGGCGAGCTTCGCTCATGGAGGACTATGTAGGCTCGTCAAGCGAACCCAGGAAGGTCTCGAAGTCCTTCGCCTCGCGGAAGTCGCGGTAGACGCTGGCGAAGCGGACATAGGCGACCGCGTCCACCTCCTTCAGCGTCTCCATCACCAGCTCGCCCAACTGCTTGCTCGGGATGTCGTTCTCGCCCGTCGCCTCAAGCTGGCGGACGATGCCGTTGACAATCCGCTCCAGCCGCTCCTCCTGCACCGGGCGCTTGCGCAGCGCGATGCGTATGGAGCGGCCGAGCTTCTCCCGGTCGAACGGCACCCGGCGGCCATCGGCCTTCAGCACCGTCAGCTCGCGGAGCTGGACGCGCTCGATCGTCGTGAAGCGCTGCCCGCAGCCGCAGCAGAACCGCCGCCGCCGGATCGCCGACCCGTCATCCGTGGGCCGGCTGTCCTTCACCTGCGTGTCGTCGTGGCCGCAAAACGGGCAGCGCATAGCCTTTAGGCTCCGGCGTGGCCTCCAAGCATGGCCGGATAGATCGGGAAGCGGGCGCACATCGCCTGCACCCGCGCCGCGACGGCTTGCTCCGCCAGGGTGTTGCCACCGTCGTTCGAACGCGACAGGCCGTCCAGCACCTCGTTGATCATAAGGCCAATCTCGCGGAACTCGGCCGTGCCGAAGCCGCGGGTGGTGGCGGCCGGGGTGCCGAGCCGGATGCCCGACGTGATGGCGGGCTTGGCCGGGTCGAACGGGATGGCGTTCTTGTTGGCGGTGATGTGGGCGCGTTCGAGGCTGGCCTCCGCCGCCTTGCCGGTCACGCCCTTGGGCCGCAGGTCGACCAGCATGAGGTGGCTATCGGTGCCGCCGGTCACGATGTCGCAGCCCTGCTCCATCAGTGTTTCCGCCAGCATGCGGGCGTTGTCGACGACGGCGCGCTGATAGGTGCGGAACTCCGGGCGCAGCGCCTCGCCGAACGCCACCGCCTTGGCGGCGATCACGTGCATCAGCGGGCCGCCCTGCAAACCTGGGAAGACGGCAGAGTTGAACTTCTTACCGAGGTCGAGGTCGTTCGACAGGATCATGCCGCCGCGCGGGCCGCGCAGGGTCTTGTGCGTCGTTGTCGTGACGACATGGGCGTGCGGCAGCGGCGTGGGGTAGACGCCCGCCGCCACCAGGCCGGCGTAGTGCGCCATGTCGACCAAGAACCAGGCGCCGATCTCGTCCGCCACCTTGCGGATGCGGGCGAAGTCGATGGCGCGCGGGTAGGCGGAGCCGCCGGCGATGATCATGCGCGGCTTCTCGGCGCGGGCCAGGCGCTCCAGCTCCTCGTAGTCGAGCAGGCCGGTGTCCGCACGCACGCCGTACTGCACGGCGCGGAACCACTTGCCCGACAGGTTGGGCGCCGCGCCGTGCGTCAGGTGGCCGCCGGCTGCCAGGCTCATGCCCAGGATGGTGTCGCCGGGCTGCAACAGGGCCAGGAACACCGCCTGGTTGGCCTGTGCGCCGGAGTGCGGCTGCACGTTGACGTACTCGCAGCCGAACAGCGCCTTGGCACGGTCGATGGCCAGGGTTTCCGCCTTGTCGACCTCGAAGCAGCCGCCGTAGTAGCGGCGGCCGGGGTAGCCCTCGGCATACTTGTTGGTCAGCACCGACCCCTGCGCTTCCAGCACGGCGGCGGAGACGATGTTTTCGCTGGCGATCAGCTCGATGCCGTCCTGCTGGCGGACCAGCTCGGCGCCGATGGCGGCGGCAAGCTCCGGGTCCGTCTCGGCGAGGCTGGCCGAAAAAAAGCGGTTCAGGCTGGGTGTTGAGGTCTGTTCGTTCATGGGGTCCTGCTTCGGTCCGGCGTTGCGGTGCCGCATGTGTGATGTGCGCGTCCCCATAAGGAAGGCACGCGCCGCCCGTTTTGTAAGTCCACCCCGGAGCTGGCTGCCGGCGGGCTAAATTACACCCTTGGACCGCAGCTCGGCCAGGCGCTCCCCGGTCATGCCCAGGCGTTGGCTCAGGATCTCGTCCGTATGCTGTCCCAAGGTCGGTGCGGCCATGCGGTAGTCCGCCGGCGTTTCCGAAAGGCGGACCGGGTTGGCGACCACCCTGACCCCCTCTGGGCTCGCCGGGTGCGGCATGGTGACAACCGTGTTGCGCGCCTGCACTTGCGGGTCAGCAAATACTTCGGCTAACGTATTGATCGGGCCGCAGCCGATCTTCAGCGCCTCAAGCTGCTCAACCCACCACGTCGTGGGATGCTTGCGCATGAGCGGCGTCAGCGTGTCGGTCACAAGCTGGCGGTTGCCGACGCGGGCGGCGTTGGTGGCGAACCGCGGGTCCTCCAGCAGGTGCGCCAGGCCGTAGTTGTCGCAAAAGCGCTTGAACGTCGGGTCGTTGCCTATTGATAGCACAAGATAACCGTCGGCAGTCGGGAACACCTGGTAGGGCACGATATTCGGATGCTGGTTGCCGAGGCGCACCGGGTTCTCGCCGGTCGCGAGGTAGTTCATGCCCTGGTTCGCCAGCCATGCCACGTGCGTGTCCAGCATGCCGATGTCGACCTGCTGCCCCTGCCCCGTCGCCTCCCGGTGGCGCAGCGCCGCCAGCACGCCGATGCAGCCGTACAGCCCGGCGAACAGGTCCGCGACCGGCACGCCCACCTTCTGCGGCAGGCCGTCCGGCTCGCCCGTCAGGCTCATGATGCCGCCCATCGCCTGGATCAAGCTGTCGTAGCCCGGCCGTGGCGCATAAGGGCCGGTCTGCCCGAACCCGGTGATCGAGCAGTAGACCAGGCCAGGGAACTTCGCGTGCAGTTGCTCGTAGCCCAGGCCGTACTTGGCCAGCGCGCCGACCTTGAAGTTCTCGACCAAGATATCGCTCTTGGCGATCAGCTCCAGCGCGACCGCCTGGCCCTCAGGCTTGGCGATGTCGAGCGTCACCGACCGCTTGTTGCGGTTCACCCCGACGAAGTAGGCGCTCTCCTGCGTCCCCGGCATGAACGGCGGCGCGAAGCCGCGGGTGTCGTCGCCGGAGCCGGGCTTTTCTATTTTGATCACGTCGGCGCCAAGGTCGCCCAGCATCTGCACGCAGGTCGGCCCGGCCAGCACGCGGGTCAGGTCAAAGACGGTCAGGCCAGCCAGAGGGCCGGACGGCTGGGAGGACGGCTGGGAGGACTGCTGGGAGCCTGGGGCTGGTGTAGCGGTCATGTCAGGATCGGTCTCCGCGCACTTGTTCAGGCCCATGGATGGGTCCATTGTGGGTGCCAAGCGTTATATGCACCCTGCGTCCAGAGGCAAACCCAATGCTCGACCGGCCCCATCCCACGCCCAGCGCGCCCACTCTCGACCAGCAGGCGTTGGCTACGGCGTTGTCGGGCAACCACTTCATCGGCGGCCGGTTCGTGCCGGCGCGCGGCGGCAAGACCTTCGCCGTCGTGAACCCGGCCACCGGCGTCGAGGTCGCACGCGCAGCCGAGGGCGACGCCGCCGATGTCGAGGCCGCGGTGCAGGACGCGGACGCGGCGCAGAAAGCCTGGGCCAAGATCCCGTCCCGCAAGCGCGGCGCCATGGTTGCGCAGTGCGCCACCCTGTTGCGGGACCATGTGGAGGAGCTTGCCCGGCTGATCGCGCTCGAAACCGGCAAGGCGCTGCGCACCGAAAGCCGGGTGGAGGCGCAGGTCGTCGCCGACATCTTCGAGTTCTACGCCGGCCTCGGCGGCGAGCTGAAGGGCGAGACGGTGCCGTTCGCCCCCAACGTGCTGTCGGTGACGGTGCGCGAGCCGCTGGGCGTGGTGGGCGCGATCATCCCGTGGAACGTGCCGATGCTGCTGATGGCGCTGAAGGTCGCGCCGGCCCTGGTCGCCGGCAACACCGTTGTCGTCAAGTCGGCGGAGGAAGCGCCGCTCGCGGTGCTGCGGGTGTGCGAACTGATGAACCGTGTGCTGCCGCCGGGCTGCTTCAACATGCTGTCGGGGTTCGGTCCCGAGTGCGGCGCTCCGCTCGTGGCGCATCCGCTGGTGCGCAAGGTGACGTTCACCGGCAGCGTCGAGGTCGGCCGCATCGTGTCGAAGGCCGCCGCCGAGAAGCTCGTGCCTGTCACCCTGGAACTGGGCGGCAAGAGCCCGATGATCGTGTTCGCCGACTGCGACTTCGAGAAAACGGTGCTCGGCGCCGTCACCTCCATGCGCTTCACCCGGCAGGGCCAGAGCTGCACGGCCGCGAGCCGCATCTACGTGGAGCGCCCGATCTTCGACCGCTTCGTGGACGCGCTCGCCGCCAAGGTCGACGCCATGGTGATGGGTGACCCGCTCGACGAGGCGACGGATATCGGCACCATCATCAGCAAGGACCAGTTCGCCAAGGTGTCCGGCTTTATCGAGGAGGGCCTGGCCACCGCCGGTGCCACCGGCCGCGCGTGCAGCGCCATGCCCGCCGCCCCAACCATGAAAAAGGGCCTGTTCATCCGCCCCTACATCTTCTCCAACCTGCCGGACGACAGCCGCCTCGTGCAGGAGGAGATCTTCGGGCCAGTGACGTGCGTGTTCCCGTTCGACGACGCGGAGGCAGCGCTGACAGCCGCGAACGGCACCGAATACGGCCTGGCGGCGTCGCTGTGGACCAACAACCTCCGCGTCGGCCTTGACCTCGCGCACCGGCTTGAGGCCGGGCTGGTACAGATCAACCAGAACCTCGTCGTGCAGGCCAACCTGTCCTACGGCGGCGTGAAAAGCAGCGGACTGGGCAAGGAGGCCAGCCTGGAGTCGATGCTGGAACACTTCATGCATAAAAAGACCATCATGGTGAACTACGGCTAACCGACCAGGCGGGGAACAATGCCAAAGACCGATCAGACCATCCCGGCGAGTCTGCAGCCGAAGGCGACCGAGTACGCCTTCGACCTCGATGCGGCGCTGCGCTCCATCGTGGCTCTGCGCGCGAACGTGCCGGAGGATGCGTTCACCGCCAACACCCTGGGCACCGAGCGCGCCGGCAGCGCCGTTCACATACGGCCCGGCCTGTTCCTGACCATCGGCTACCTGATCACCGAGGCGGAGTCGGTGTGGCTGTCCGCCGGCGACGGGCGCACCGTGGCCGCATACCCCATGGCCTACGACCAGGACACCGGCTTCGGGCTGGTGCAGGCGCTCGGCAAGCTTGACGTGCCGATCATGGAACTCGGCGACAGCGACCGGGCGCGGGTCGGCGAGCCTGTCATCTTCGCCGCCGCCGGGGGACGCCGGCAGTGCGTGGCCGCCAAGGTCGCGGGCCGGCAGGAGTTCGCGGGCTATTGGGAGTACTTGCTCGACGACGCCATCTTCACCGCGCCGTCGCATCCGTTCTGGGGCGGCGCGGCGCTCATAGGGCAGGACGGCCGGCTGCTGGGCATCGGCTCCCTGGTGCTGCAACAGGGCCAGGGGGGCAAGCGGCAGGACATGAACATGGTCGTACCGGTGCAACTGCTGCGGCCGATCCTCGACGACCTGCTGTCCTATGGCCGGGTCAACCGCCCGGCCCGGCCGTGGCTCGGGCTGTATGCGATGGAGGACGATGCCGCCCTGGTTGTCGGCGGCCTGGCGGACAACGGCCCGGCCGACCAGGCCGGGATGCGCACCGGCGACCGTATCCTGGCGGTGAACGGCGAGGACGTGCCGGACCTTGCGGGCCTGTGGCGCGCTGTTTGGGCGTCCGGGCCGGCGGGCGCCGCGGTGCAGGTCAGCCTTGGCCGCGGCAACCGGACAGCAGCCATCACCGTGACCTCGGCCGACCGCGCCAGCCATCTGAAGTCCCCGCGGCTGCATTAGGCGCTGGACCCGGCCGATGCGCAGACGGCCGCGCCGGCGAGTGAGTCCGACTCGGCGAATCCTGGGAGGTGCGGGCCGGGTCTTAGCCTGGTTGCTGGCGGTCATGTCCGGGCTTGCCGCGCTGGCTGCGGTGGCTGTGGCCGCCCTGTTCTGGGAGTCGCTGCCGCCGTCCGGCCTACAGTTGCAGGTGCCGGGCCTGGCCAAGCCGGTCGCAATCACCCTGGACCCGGATGGCATCCCGCGCATCATGGCCGGGTCGGACATCGACGCTGCGACGGCGCTCGGCTTCATGCACGCCCGCGACCGCATGTTCCAGATGGAACTGATGCGCCGAGCGGCGTCCGGGCGCCTGTCCGAGATCGCCGGGACCGCAACGCTTCGGCTGGATCGCACGATGCGCGTGCTCGGGCTGCGCACGCGGGCGGAGGCCGACCTCGCGGCGCTCGACGCCGACACGCAGGCGATGCTGGACGCCTACGCGCGCGGCGTGAACGCCTGGATTGCGGCCCGCGGCCGGTTCGCGGCGCCGGAATTCATCCCGCTCGGGCAGCCAGAACCCTGGACGGCGGTCGACAGCCTGCTGTGGGGCAAGACGATGGGCTTGTACCTGTCGGGCAACTGGCGGTCCAAGCTGGCCCATGCGGCGTTGCAGGCCAAGCTGCCGCCTGACCGCCTGCGGGAGCTGTGGCCGCCGCAGGACGACACCCCGCGGCCGGATGCGCGCGTGCTGCCGGGCCTGCCGCTCGCGGGCACGCGGCTGGCGGCGCTTGCGGGCACGCGGCTGGGAGAGACAGTGCCGGACTTCCCGGAACCGTTCACCCTGCCGGGTTCGGCGAGCAACGAATGGGCGGTGGACGGCACGAAAACCGTCTCCGGCAAGCCGTTGCTGGCGGGCGACCCGCATTTGGCCTTCAGCCTGCCCGGCATTTGGTACCTGGCGCGGATCGAGACGCCCGACGGCGTGCTGGCTGGCGCCACGGCGCCGGGCCTGCCGTTCCTGGTCATAGGGCACAACGGCCGCATCGCCTGGACCTTCACCACCACCGGCGCCGACACGCAGGACGTGTTCGTCGAGACGTCCCTCCCGGATGGAGGCTACCAAACGCCGGACGGCCCCCAGCCGTTCAGCCGGCGGGAGGAGCGCATCCGGGTCCGCGGCGCACCGGACGAGCTGCTGACGGTGCGGGAAACGCGGCACGGGCCGGTGCTGAGCGACCTCGACGCGCCGGGCGGTCCGGTGCTGGCCGTCGCCATGGCGAACCTTGCGCCCGGCGACAGCGCCGCCGCCGGCCTGCTGGCGCTGAACCGCGCGGCCGATATCGCAGCGGCCGGCCGTGCGTCCAAGATGATCGCCGCCCCCGTGCAGAACCTTCTGGTGGCGGACCAAGCTGACATCGCGCAGTTCACCACCGGCCGGGTGCCGCTGCGCCGCGCCGGCGACGGCAGCCTGCCGGTGGACGGCGCCGACGGCGCGCACGACTGGACGGGCTTTGCCAGCGGCGCCGACCTGCCCCGCATCGTCGGACCCGCCAGCGGCCGGCTGGTGAACGCCAACGAACGCGTGGCCGGGCCGGACTTCCCGGTGTTCATGGGAAACGACTGGTTCGGCGATTGGCGGGCGCGGCGCATCCGGCAGATGCTGGATGCCGCGAACGCCTACACCCCGGCAGGCTTCGCCGCCATGCAGGTGGACCCCGTCAGCAGCTTCGCCGTCGAAATCCTGCCGACGCTGCTGGCCGTGCGCCCGCTCGACGAGGCGTCCCGGCAGGCCATTGCCTCGTTGTCCGATTGGCACGGCGCCATGCAGGCGGACTTGCCGCAGCCGCTCATCTTCAACGCCTGGGTCCGGCGGTTCGAGGCAGCGGTGCTCGGCCGCGCCGGCGTGCCAGCCGGCGCAGCGGGGGCGCGTTACGATTTCGTGGCGCGGGCGCTGTCTCCGGAGGGGGCCGCTTGGTGCGATGGCGACTGCGGGCCGCTGCTGTCCCAGTCATTGCAGGCCGCCATGGCCGGCATCGTAGCCGCCCAGGGTCCGGCGCCGGGCGGCTGGCTGTGGGGCGGCGCGCACCGGGCTATTTTTTCGCATCCCCTGCTGGGAATGTTGCCCGTTCTCGGTCGGCTCACTACGTCGTATATCGAGCAGCCCGGCGATGATACGACGGTGTATCGTGGTGGCACGCGCGGGGACAGTTGGGCGTCGGTGCATGGCGCCGGGTATCGCGGAGTGTATGACTTGCAAGACCTCGACCAAAGCCTGTTCGCACTCACCCCTGGGCAGTCCGGCCATCCGTTCCGCCGCGTGGCGACCTCGTTGATGACGCGCTGGCGGGACGGGACCAGCATCCTGCTTGGCCCCCATCCCGCCGTGGCCGACAGCATAGGACTGATCCCATGAGCACTGGCCCCATGAACACTGGCCCCATGAGCGCTGGCCTCACCGGCTACGCCTTCGACGCCGGGCTGACGGAGGGCGTGCTGTTCCGCCGTGTGTGGGCGTGGCTGTTCGACCTGCTGCTGGTCGGCGGGATCGTCATGGTGCTGTGGGTCCTGCTGGTCGGATTCGGGCTGCTGACCTTTGGGCTGGGCTTTCCGCTGCTTGGGCTGCTGCCGGTCGTGCCGTTGCTGTACCATGTCCTGTTCGTGGCCAGCGGGCGCAGCGCCACGCCGGGCCAGGTCCTGATGGACCTGTCGGTGCGCCGCGACCAGGACTTGGGCCGGCCGTCGCTGTTGCAGGCGATCCTGTTCACCGTCGGGTTGTGGCTGACGCTCGGCGCCGGGGTGGTGTGGCTGGCGGCGGCGTTGCTCACGAGCCGCCACCGGACGCTGCACGACCTGGTGTCCGGCTTGGTCGTGGTGCGCAGCAGCGTCCTCAGTCGTACGTTGACGGCGGACGCTGGTTTCGGGAACATGCGGCGGGGATCCCCTTACGCATGACCTACAAGCCGCCGCGCCGACCGCAGTTTTTCTATACGACAGCACCGCTTCCTTGTCCCTACGTCCCTGGGCGGACGGAGCGCAAGGTCGTCACCGAGATCACTGGGCCGGATGCCGACCACCTGCACGACCGGTTGTCCCGCGCCGGGTTCCGCCGCAGCCACAACATCGCCTATGCCCCGGTTTGCCCGTCCTGCCAGGCCTGCGTGCCCATACGCATTCCGGTCGCCACGTTCGTGCCCGACCGCGGCCTGCGCCGCATTGGCCGGGCCAATGCGGGAGTGCGCGGCTTCGACGTACAGGCGCGGGCCACGGCGGAGCAGTTCCAGCTCTTTCAACGCTACCAGCAGGTCCGGCACGGCGACGGCGACATGGCGACAATGAGTTTTTACGACTACCGCGCCATGATCGAGGACACGCCGATCGAGACCACCATCACCGAGTTCCGCGGCGCCGACGACCGCCTGATCGGCGGCTGCCTCACCGACCGGCTCGGCGACGGGCTTTCGGCCGTCTACAGCTTCTTTGCCCCGGAGCTGGAGCGCCAGTCGCTCGGCACCTACGCGATCCTGTGGCTGATACAGCGCGCCCAGGCCGAGGGCCTGCCCTATGTTTATTTGGGCTACTGGGTGCCGGAAAGCCGCAAGATGGCCTACAAGGCGCGGTTCCGCCCTTGCGAGGTCCTGGTGCAGGGCACTTGGCGCATGCTGACGGACTCCGAAACGGGCACGGCCGAGGGCGCAACGTCCGAGCTGGTGCCAGAAACGGCTAGTACCTCTGCACAGTGGTTTT
>JAABUX010005220.1_pt1 | contig 16022 bp, 15 predicted proteins | sample 5561851 | NCBI WGS metagenome assembly JAABUX01 (sample SAMN10711883, study PRJNA513361) | rock metagenome | isolation source: Antarctica rocks | place: Antarctica: Victoria Land, Richard Nunatak red sandstone | collected 2016-01-03 | reverse complement strand
GGAGAAGGCGCGATCTGACGCCGGGGTCGCGGCGCGCCTCATGGAGCACTACCCGGACCGCTACTGGGACCACGACATCGGGCCCCGCGCTCCCCACCTGTTCGCCGTCGCCTGGGAGCAGGCCGACACCGATCCCCCAGCCGCGATGGACCTGACACCCTCGCCGCCCTGGGCCGGCTGGCTGGAGGACATGCCCTCGGCGCTGAGCGAGGATGGTGCCCGGGTTGCGGTTGGCACCTCACCTCACCACGCAACCCGCTTCAAGGTGGACCTGGCGGTGATCGATACCGCGGGAGGCCCGGTGCGCACGCTGGTGGACCGCGATGAGTTCCACGGAGCCATCGCCTGGTCACCCGACGGCACCACCCTGGCAGCCGCGTCGCTCGACCTCGGCTCCCCCACCTCCCCCGCCCGCTCCCACCTGCGCCTGGTGGACGCGGCGACGGGCGCCGTCAAGGACCTCCTGCCCGACTGGGAGGGCTCGGCCCACGAGATCGCCTGGACGCGTGACGGCAGCGCCCTCATCATCACCGCCGACGAGCACGGGCACGTCCCGGTCTTCCGGGTGGAGCTGGCCGGCACAGGCAGCCTGACCAGGCTCACGGCGTCCGGCGCCTACCGCGACCTCGCCGTCTCCCCGGACGGGACGGCGCTCTACGCCATCCGCTCTCACATCAACGAGCCTCCCGTGCCGGTCGCGCTCGAGGTCAGGGGCGCCGACCAGGAGCCCCGCGTCCTGGCGGCCCCGACCGCGTCGCGTGGCACCGGGACCCGCATCGAGGAGGTCACCACAGTCGCCGCCGACGGCACGGAGGTCCACGCCTGGCTCGTCCTCCCGGAGCGCGAGGACACCGCTCCGCTGCCGCTGGCCGTGCTCATCCATGGCGGCCCCTTCGCGTCGTGGGCGGGGTGGTCGTGGCGCTGGTCAGCCGCGCTGGTCGCAGCCCAGGGATGGGCGGTGCTGATGCCCAACCCGCGCCTCTCCACCGGGTACGGCCACCACCACGTCGCCAGCTCCTGGGGCGACTGGGCCGCCCTGCCGAGCTCTGACATCCTCGCCTGCGTGGACGCCACGTGCCAGCGGCCCGACGTGGACGGGGACCGCACAGCCGCCCTGGGGGGCTCGTACGGCGGCTACATGGCCAACTGGCTGGCGGTCACCACCGATCGCTTCCGGGCCATCGTCACCCATGCCAGCGTGTGGGACCTGATCGACGAGCGCAACGCCAGCGACCTCGGCTTCCTCCTCGACCGCGAGTTCGGCGACCCGCTGGACGACGCGGAGCGCTGGCGGCAGCAGTCGCCGCACCTGCGGGCCGCGTCGCTGCAGACGCCGATGCTGGTCATCCACGGTGCGCACGACCAGCGGGTGACGCTGGGCAACAGCCACAGCCTCTTCGCCGAGCTGCAGCTGCGCGGCATCCCCTCGCGGATGCTCGTGTATCCCGACGAGAACCACTGGGTCCTCAAACCCCAGAACTCGCGCCTGTGGTACGAGACGGTGTTCGGGTTCCTGGACGAGCACGTCCGTGGGGAGCCCTGGAGGCGGCCCCACCTGCTCTGAGCCTACGGGATGTCGCGGCGCAGGGTGAGGATCCAGCCGGCGACGGCGAAGAGCAGCCCCCACCCCAGCAGCACCAATCCACCCTGCCAGCCGGCCAGAAGGACCGTCTGGGGACGCTGCACGCCGGTCAGTGCGGCCGCCGCGGCGCCGGGGAGGAATCGGTAGCCGTCCTTCACCACGGGGATCACGGCCGCGAGCGGCTCGAGCACGAACAGGTAGGCGAGGGCGCTGATGACGGCCGCCACCTGGTTGCGGAAGAGGACCCCCACGCCGAGGCCGACCACGGCGAAGACGGCGATGACGACCAGGGCCCCGAGCAGCACTACGACGAGGCCGTTGCCGGTCCAGTCGATGCCCACATGCAGCGCCGACAGCCACGGGACGGCGATGACCAGGGACACGGCGACACAGCACACGCCGTAGAGCAGGCCGACGCCGGCCGCCACCACCAGCTTGGCCGCCACCACCCGGGCTCGGCGGGGCTCGAGCAGGAACGTGGGGCGAGAGGTGAAATGCCGGAACTCGGTGGTGACCAGGATGATCCCGACGATCGCCGAGAAGATGTAGCCGCTGTCCGCCGACGACAGGATGTTGCGCTGCGTGGCCGCGCTGGAGAGCGGCCCGGCCGGGTTGTTGGCCACGCCGTCGGCGAGGACCTGGCTCACCACGCCGAGGGCCGCGAAGGCCATGGCCCCGAGCAGCATCCCCCACCAGAGCCTGGTGGTCAGCACCTTGCGCAGCTCGGACCGGAGCAGCCCGCTCACGACCCCGGCCCCGGTGATGGCAGCGGTGACGCGGGCTCCTCCGTCATTGCCAGGAACACCTCCTCGAGGCTCGACGTCTCCTCGCGCAGGCCGTGCAGCTCCACGCCGGCTCCCCAGGCCGCGTGCCCCACCGCCGCCGCGGTGGCGCCTGTCAGACGCAGCTCGTCGCCGCCGGCGACGGCGACGGTCGCGCCGAGCGGGGCCAGCGCGGGTGCCAGCGCTGCCGGTGTCGGTGTCCTCACCACCACGGTGACCGCGCCCCGGCCCCTGAGGTCGTCGAGGGTCCCCTCGTGCACCAGGCGCCCGCGACCGATGATGACCACGCTGTCGACCGTCTGCTCGACCTCCGCGAGCACGTGGCTCGACACCAGCACGGTGCGGCCCTCCCTGCCGGCGAGGTGGCGGAGAAAGTGGCGCAGCCAGGCGATCCCCTCCGGGTCGAGACCGTTGGCGGGCTCGTCGAGGACGAGCACGCGGGGATCGCCAAGGAGCGCCGTGGCGAGCGCGAGGCGCTGGCGCATGCCCAGCGAGAAGCCGCGCACCGGGTGGCGGGCAACGGCGCTCAAGCCGACCAGGCCGAGCACCTCCTCGGCACGGCGGTCGCCAACCCCCGCCGCCGCCGCATACACGCGCAGGTGGTTGATGGCCGAGCGCCCGGGGTGGAACGAGGTGGATTCGAGGACCGCCCCGACGACACGAGCCGGGCTTCGGATCTCGGCGTAGGCGAGTCCCTCGATGGTGGCGGTGCCAGCCGTCGGCGTGGCCAGGCCGAGCAGCACCCGCATGGTGGTGGTCTTGCCGGCACCGTTGGGGCCGAGGAACCCGGTGACCCCGCCCGGCTCCACCGTGAAGCTCAGCCCGTCGACCGCATGGACCTTTCCGAACGCCTTGCTGACGCCGGTGACGACGATCCTGCCGCGCTCATCGGTCATGCACCGCGAGTCTACGTGGGCACGGTGCACACAAACCCTCAACGAGCGGTCATATTGCTGGGATGCTTTGCGGTTCCGTCGCTGGTCGCATCCGCCATCGGGCGCGAGGATACTGAGCGGCCTGTGACGGCTCGGGAGCGTGGTGCCGGCGTGGTGGCGAAGGCGGTCCTCGGCGTGGGTGGCGCCAGGATGCTCGCGCTCACGGCCCTGGGCGCTCTGCTGGTGGGGGCGGGCGGCACCGTCGCGGTCAACCGCTTCCTCAGCCACGGGCCGCCCACGACCCGCGCTGCGTCCGTCTACCTTCCACCGGTCGGCCGCCAGCCGGTGCCCGCGCCCGACTTCCGCCTTCCCGACCAAAGCGGGCAGATGGTGTCACTGTCCTCACTCCGGGGGCGGGAGGTCCTGGTGACCTTCATGGACCCGCAGTGCCGCTCGCTGTGCCCGATCATGGGCCAGCAGTTGGGCTCGGTCGAGGCGTCCCTGCCCGCCGGGGTCACACCGATCCTGCTGGTGGTCAGCGTCGCGCCCGACCGCAGCGCGGCCGACGTGGCGGGCTTCGTCTCCCACGTCGACTGGCGGCCGGGGTGGCACTGGCTGTTGGGCACCCAGGCACAGCTCCAGGCCGTGTGGGCGACGTGGCACGTCATGGTCGCGCCGACCGCCGGTGACGTCACCCACGACGAAATCGTCTACATCGTCGACCCGCAGGGCCGAACGGTCGCTGCGTACAACGCCCCGCTCGCGATCAGTGAGGTCGCATCCATGATCAGCAGGCACGCAACGAGGTGATGGCATGAATCGCAGGGCGATGCTGACGGTCCTCGCCTTCCTGGCAGCCGGCGTCCTGGTGGCGGAGTTCGCGGTGAACTACCTGCACTCGTCGCCATCGGCCGCCCGCCTGTCGTCCTCGAGCAGCAACGCCGGCGCGGTGGTTGACATCAAGGTGACCACCGTCGCCGCGGTGGGCTTTGGTGACCACCCCAATTGGGTCGGGTACCTGCCCTCCACGTTCTTCAAGGTGCCGGCGAACTCCACCATCCGCATGACCGTCGACCAGCAGGACACCCCGACGGGGCTGCGCAACCCGTACCTCGGGCTGGTCCGCGGCACCATCGGCGGGGCGATGACGGTCAACGGCAAGACCCTCCATGCCATCGACCCCACCCTCGCCGCCCACACCTTCTCCGTCCCGGACCTCGGGGTCAGCGTGCCTCTCGAGGGCGTCGACAGCAAGAACCCCAAGAACACCGACAACTTCGTGGTCTTCAGCTTCAAGGTGCCGGCGTCGGGCATCTTCCACTGGCAGTGCTTCGTGCCCTGCGGCGCCGGGACGCTGTACGGGAACGGTGGCCCCATGCAGACCCTCGGCTACATGGACGGCCAGATCGAGGTGCAGTCATGAGCCCCACCCGCCGGCTGGTCCTCAGCCTGGCGGGGATCTGGGTTCTGCTGGTCGCCGTCGGCAGCGTGATCTTCGCGATCCTCACGTTTCCGCCGCAGGCGGCGTCCAACGTGTCGCGGAGCATCCAGGACACCACCAAGTTCATCACCCTGGCGGCCTGGCCCATCTTCACGCTGGTGGTCGTGGCGATCATCGGGACCGTCCTCATGCACCGTCGCGACCCGGATGCCGCGCCGATGTCGGCGGGCGCGCTCCGCGGCAACCCACGCCTGGCGGGCATCTGGATCGGGGTGGTCAGCCTCATCGTCCTCACCCTGGCGGTGCTCGGGACGCTGACCCTCAGCAACGAGGAGGCGGCCGAGGTGCTCGGGGTGGGCGGTCGCGGCACGGCGGGCGGCAGCACCGGGGGCAACGCCGAGATCACCAACCTGGAGGTGCAGGTCATCGCCCAGCAGTGGCAGTTCACCTACCGCTACCCCGGGTACGGCGGCATGGAGAGCCCCCACCTGGTGCTGCCCGCCAATGCCAATGTCACCTTCCACATCACCTCGCTCGACGTGGTGCACTCCTTCTGGTTCCCGGCGATGGGCGTCAAGGCGGACGCGGTGCCGCTGCACGACAACATCTTCAGCGCCCAGCCCCAGCAGGTCGGCACCTACCGGATCGTCTGCGGTGAGCTCTGCGGGCTCTGGCACGGGTCCATGTCCGACAACAACGCACAGGTCATGAGCGGCAGCGATTTCACCAGCTGGGCGCAGCAGCAGCAGGCCACCGACGGGCCGGTGATGAAGTACCTGCCCCCGTACAGCCACACCTACGTGCCCGACCCGCCCGCCTACGGCGCCTGATGAGCATGCCCATGAACTGCGCACACGAGGAATAGACATGGCAACCACCGCGGTGGCTACGCGGCCACGCCGTCCCCTGTCCCACGTCCTTGCCCAGTGGGGCATGGCGCTCGGCATCGTGGGAGCTGTCGTGGGCTTCATCGTCGGCGCCCTGATCGGGGGCGTCATCGCACCCGCCGACGCCAACTCCAACAACTCCAACGCGGCGCTGATCCTCGGCTACGTCGGCAGCGCCCTCGGCTTCCTCGCCGGGATGGGCTTCTTCAACTACCCCCTCGCCCGCCTCGTCGGACGGCCGCGCCCCACCGAGGAGTCCGAGGCGTTCCACTACGGTGAGGGAGGCGGCTGGGGCCGCTACTTCCGCATGAGCCTCGACCACAAGGTGATTGGGGTGCAGTACCTCGTCATCATCCTCGCGTTCCTGTTCATCGGCGGCCTGGGGGCGATGTTCATCCGCGCCGAGCTCCTCCAGCCGCAGCCCTCGTTCACGTCAGCGGAGTCGTACCTGACGGTGGTCGGCCTGCACAGCGTGATCATGATCTTCATGGCCTCCGCGGCCATCATCGGGCCCTTCGGGAACTACTTCGTGCCGATCATGGTCGGCGCGCGCGGGATGGCCTTCCCGCGGCTCGAGGCACTCACCTTCTGGCTGCTGCCCCCGGCGGCGCTCATCCTCCTCTCCAGCACCCTTCTCGGGGGCTTCCCCACCGGCTGGACCGGCTACGCCCCGCTCGCCGACGAGGCGGTGCGAGGCATGGACTCGTACCTGGTGGCGTTCGGCCTGGTGGGGCTGTCGATCTGCCTGTCGGGGTTGAACATGATCGCAACCGTGATCGGCCGGCGCGCGCCCGGGCTGCGCATGACCCAGCTGCCGGTGTTCGTGTGGGGGGTGTTCATCACCTCCTTCCTCGGCCTGCTCGCCGCGCCGGTGCTCGTCGGGGTGCTGGTGATGGAGATCCTCGACCGCATCGGCAAGGCGACCTTCTTCGTCCCCGCCGGCGGTGGCACCCCATACCTCTGGGAGAACCTGTTCTGGGTGTTCGGCCACCCCGAGGTGTACATCTTCATCCTGCCCGCCTTCGGGCTGATCCTGGAGATGATGCCGGTGTTCGCGCGCAAGCCGATCTGGGGCTACCGGGTGGCGCTGGGCGGGATGATCGGAGTCGGCGTGCTCAGCTGGTTCGTCTGGCAGCACCACCTCTTCGTCAGCGGCATCGCGCCGTCGCTGCGGCCGTTCTACATGTTCGCCACCGAGGCCATCTCGATCCCCACCAGCATCATCTACCTGGTCGCGATCGGCACCCTGTGGCGCTGCCGGGCGCGGATGACGGTGCCGATGCTGTTCATCCTGGGTTTCCTCTTCAACTTCCTCATCGGCGGGTTCAGCGGCGTCTTCCTCTCCGACGTGCCCACCGACTTCAACCTCCACGCCAGCTACTTCGTGCAGGCGCACTTCCACTACACGATCATGGGGGCCGAGGTGTTCGCGCTCATCGGCGGGATCACGTACTACCTGCCCCGCATGACCGGCCACGTTCTCGACGAACGCCGCGGCAAGACCCAGTTCTGGGTGATGTTCCTCAGCTTCAACGGGACCTTCCTGTCGCTGCTCGCCGTCGGCATCCTGGGTATGCCGCGACGTGTGGTGAGCTATGACCCGGCCCTGCAGGGGCTCAACATCTCGGCCTCGCTCTTCGCCTTCGTGCTGGGCGCGTCGATGCTCTACTTCCTGGTCATGCTGGTCATGGACACCGTGGTGCGGCCGGTGCGCTCGCGGCTGCTCAACCCGTGGGAGTCGCTCGGCAACGAGTGGAGGCTCCCCCACCCCATCCCGGTGCACAACTTCGCGACCCCGCCCACGGGGTGGGTGCTGCCCTACGACTACGACCGCCCGGAGCGCCGCCCCGCGATCCTCGGCGGCGGCGCGGCCATGCCGGAAGGAGTCACCGAATGAGCGCGGACACCGGGGCGGTCAGGGCCGGCTACCCGGCGGAGGACGTGGTGGAGCGGCGCACCCTGCTGCTCGGCACCCGTCTCTTCCTCGCCGCCAACACCATGCTGCAGGGCGCGATGCTGTTCGCCTACCTCTACCTGCGCAGCCAGGACTACAACGGCATGTGGCGCCCCTCGGGCATCGCCGACCTCTCCGCCACGCCGATGGCGATCACCCTCCTGCTCCAGCTGGGCTGCCTCGTCGCCGTCGTCGCGGCGACCCGCGTGGCGGCTCGCGGCGGGGCGGTGCGCGCCATCGCCGGGCTCGCGCTCCTGCTCGGGCTGGCCGCCGGCGCTCTGCGCGTCTGGTACCAGTACAACCTCGGCTCCGGGTGGGTGATCAAGAACGGCACCTACACCGCCGTCTCGGAGATGTGGTTCGGGATCCTCATCGTCGAGATCCTGCTCGGCTGCGTCTGGATGGTGTCGCTGGTGACACCCGGCGAGCGAGCCACCACCAGTGCCGCCTCGGAGCGCCACCTTCGCGCCTTCGCCGAGTTCTGGTCGTACATGCTGGTGCTGTCGACGCTGGTCTGGCTCCTCGTCCGGCTCGTCTGACCGCGGCGATGGCGCCCCCATGATCGACGTCCTGCGCGCGCTCGTCGGTGGCTGGCACGCGGAACCCGTTCCAGTGCTGACCGCCGCCGCAGCCCTGCTGCTCTACGACCGCGGCTCCCGGCGCCAGGGTGACATGTTGCCCGGGAGGGCGCGGTCGCGAAGCCAGGCGCTGTGCCTCGTCGCCGGGATCGGCGTCATCCTCATCGCCCTGCTGTCACCGCTCGACGGCCTCGCGCTGCAGCTCCAGTGGGTGCACATGGCGCAGCACGTGCTGCTGCTCGTGGTGGCGCCACCGCTGGTCGTGCTGGCGCGGCCGTGGGACCTCGGGCTCGCAGCGGTGGGCCCGCTGCTGCGGCGCCCCCTGGCGGCAACGCAGACGGCGCTGAGCACGCCGGCAGGCCGGCTCGCTGCCTTACTGGCCGCGGTGCTGCTGTTCGTGGGCGTGCTGTGGCTGTGGCACATTCCCGGGCTGTACGACCTGACCCTCCGCAATGGGGCCGTGCACGACACCGAGCACACCGCGTTCCTCGCGGTGGGCCTGCTGTTCTGGACGGTGGCGCTGCCGGGTGCCCAGCCGCGCCCGTCGCCGGGCCTGGTCGGCCGCTCGGCGGTGGTGCTGGCGGGGATGGTGGGCAGCTGGATGCTCGCGGTGTACATCGGCTACGCGCCGACGGTGCTCTTCGCCTACTCGGGAGCGGGCGGCCTCACGGCGATGGCCGACCAGCAGATCGCCGCCGGGGTGATGTGGGTGCCCGGGAGCGTGCCCTTCGTGATCGCGCTCGTCGTCCTGGTGGCACGGTGGTTCGAGAACGACGCGCGGGCGGTCGCCGCGGAGGCCGGGCTCCGCGGCGAGGCAGGGGTGTGAGCACCCGCGCGGGCACGCGACCGGCTCCCGCGTGGCTGCCCGCGGCCGGGTGGGCGGATCGCATGCGTGCCGTGGCCGCGGACTTCCTCAGCCTCACCAAGCCGCGCATCATCGTGCTCCTGCTCATCACCGAGCTCACCGCGATGGTGGTGGTGGCCCGTGGCTTGCCCACCCCGCGCGAGCTGTTCGCCGCCGTGGTGGGCGGTTTCTGCGCAGCCGGAGGCAGCGGCGCCCTCAACTGCTGGTGGGACCGAGACATCGACGGCGTGATGCGGCGCACCGCCGGGCGCCCGCTGCCCAGCGGCCGCCTTCGTGCCTGGCACGCCGTGGCGTTCGGCTTGGGGCTCAACGTGGTCGCCGCGACGGTGCTCTGGTGGGCGGCGAGCCCCTACGCCGCCGCGCTGGCGCTGCTGGGCACCGCCTACTACGTCGGGGTGTACACCATGACGTTGAAGCGGCGCACCCCGCAGAACATCGTGATCGGCGGTGCCGCGGGCGCCGTGCCTGTGCTGGTGGGCTCCGTCATCGCCACCGGGCGGATCGGCTGGCTCGCCGCCGTGCTGTTCGCCATCGTCTTCTTCTGGACCCCGCCGCACTCCTGGGCGCTGGCCCTCGTCTACCGGCGTGACTACGCCGGCGCCACCGTGCCCATGCTCCCGGCGGTCAGGTCGGAGCGCCACGTGCTCCGCGCCATCCTCGCCTACCTGGTGGTCCTGGTCGCCGTCAGCCTGCTGCCGGGGATCTCGTTCGGCCCCGCCTACCTCGTGCCGGTGGCCGCGCTCGACATCTACTACCTGGTGTTGGCCGTTCGGGCGCTCCGGGGGGGAGACGTCCGGGCCGCGGCGCGGCTCTTCCACTACTCGCTCGTCTACCTCGCCGCGGTCTTCACGCTGGCCGCGCTCAGCGCGCTGCTGGCGGCCTGACCGCCGTCCTCGTGGCCACGTCCGGCGTGCGTCTCCGCCTCGCCGTTCTCGCCACCGCCCTGGCGCTGTGCGCCTGTGCCGCCGCGGCGGGAGGGGCCGCCGCGCCCACCGGCGCAGCTGTGGGCACCCGCTCCGGCCAGCTGGCGCCGCCTCTCTCGGGGACGTCGCTGCGCGGGCACCGGCTGTCGCTGGCGGCCTGGCGCGGCTCGGTGGTGGTGCTGGTGTTCTGGGCGTCCTGGTGCGTGCCCTGCCAGGCCGAGCAACCCGCGCTCAACAGCCTTGCGGAGCAGGGGATGCCTCTGGGGGTGCGCTTCGCCGGTGTCAGCGTCGACGTCGACCGGGGCGCGGCGGAGCGCTACACGGTGCGCTACGCGGTGCCGTACGACAGCCTCGTGGACACCTCGCAGAGCCTCGCCGTGGACTTCGCCGTCGCCGGCCCGCCCACGACGTACGTCATCGGCAGGAGTGGTCGCATCGCCGCGGAGTTGGTTGGCGAGCTCGACATGGCCCACCTCCGCACAGTCATCACCGCCGCCGGCGCCTGACGTGGCGATCCGGCGCGTGGACGCGACGGGTTCGTCACGGGGGGCGGGAGCCACCGCAGCACACTCATCTGGTGCACCCTCACCAGGCTGACTCGCGATTGAGCGTGCTCACACGGCTGGGCCGGCGCCTGCCCCTGATCAGCGACAGCCAGGAGGCCTGCCAGGAGGTTGCCGTCGCGCTCTCGGCGCTCGACGTCTGCGTCGCCGTCGCCACCGTCCACGCGGACGCGGCGGTGATCGTGGCAGCCCACATCCCCCCGACGGTTCCCGAGGCACCGGCCAAGGCGGCGATGATGAGCCGGCTGCTGGGGCTGCGCCTCCCGGTCCAGGGCGTCGACTCCCTCCGCCTGGCCGTGCAGCTGAGCCGGCCCTACTACGGCCCCTCGGGCGCGGTCCCGACCCTGCGAGGACTCACCGCCGACTCCGAGGTGGCCCGCCTCCTTCCCGCCCCCCAGGATGACGGGGACGTGGCGGTCGTCCCGGTGATGAGCCACGAGCGCGTCTCTGCGCTGATCTGTGTGTGGGGGCCGGGCTGCGAACCCGACCTGTCCCCGACCGTGGAGGCCGCGGCGGCGATGCTCGGCAGCGCCTGGGAACACGACGTCAAGCCCGCCGTGCAACGCTTCCCGACCCTCACCCCCGCCCGGCCCAACCTGCGCCTGCGACGGTTGCTGGAGTCGATGCTTGCCGGCAACGCCATCGCAGCGGCGGTCCAGCCGATCGTCCGCCTCCACGACGCCAGCGTCATCGGCTACGAGGGCCTGGCACGCTTCGCGCCGCGTGGCGGCCTGATCACCCCGGACGAGCTTTTCGCGTCCGCCAGCTCGCTCAACATGCAGGGGGCGGTCGACCTGGCGTGCCTCCGCGCCGCGCTGCGCCTGGCGCCACGCCTCGGGGAGGCCGACATCTTCGTCAACGTGGTCATCAGCACCCTCCTGGAGAGTGGCGGCATGGCCGCGCTCAACAGGGCGGTGCGTGATGCCGGCATCGACCCCACCTCGGTGGTCCTCGAGTTCAGCGAGCGTGAGCCCGTACCCGACCTCGCCCGCCTCCAGCGAATCGCGTCGGAGGTGCGCGCCCGCGGGTTCCGCATCGCCGTCGACGACGCCGGCGCCGGCCACGCGAGCATGCGCGTCATCGCCGAGCTCCGCCCGGAGTTCATCAAGGTGGACCGCTCCCTGATCCACGCCGTCGATTCCGACCGCGCCCGCCGGGCCCTGGTGGTGGCGCTTCTCTCCTTCAGCGGCCACATCGCTGCGCGCCTCATCGCCGAGGGCATCGAGACCCAGGCTGAGCTGGACACGCTCGCGTCGCTCGGGGTGATGTTCGGCCAGGGCTGGCTGCCCGGCCGCCCGGTGCTCACCGCCCCGATCGAGGGCCACCCCGGCACCGAGGTCGTCGACGACGCCTGGTTCGCACGGCAGAGGGTCTCACGGACGCGCGAGGGACGCACGCCTGACCTGGACGCACCAACCCCGACACTCCCCCCGGCCGCGCCCACTCCCGCACCCCGGCTCGGTGGCGGCAGGCGGGGGCTGGCGCACTCGCTCGCCGACGCGGCTCGTGCCCTGCAGAGCGAGCACGACCCGCTGCGCATCGTCGGGGTGATGGCCGAGCTCATGACCCGGGTGGTGCCGGTCAGGGACATGGCCATCTTCGCCGCCGACTACGAGACCCACCGCTTAGTTCCGATGTTTGCTGCCGGCGCGGACCGCGATGAGCTGCTCGCCGACAGCTTCTCGCTCGACGCCGGCCTGACCGGCTGGGCCTTCGGGCTCGGCCATCCCCAGAACGTGCCGGACACGGCCAAGCACGTGCTGGCGCGCCAGGTTCCCGGCACCCCGGTGGTCGACGAATCGCTCCTGCTCATCCCGCTGGTGGCGGGCGAGCACAAGCTCGGCATCATCAACTGCTGGCGGCTCGGCGTCGACCAGTTCACCGACCACGAGGTGGAGGCGGCCTCGCTCTTCGCGCACATCGCCGCCGCCGCCTGGCGCAACGCCCAGCTCTACGCAGAGCTGGTCAACGCGGCCATGACCGATCCGCTCACCCGCCTCTACAACAGCCGCTGGCTGCGCGACGCCGGGGAGCGCGACCTCGCCCGGGCGGCTCGCGAGAGCAGGCCGCTGGCTCTGCTTCTCATCGACCTCGACCACTTCAAGCAGGTCAACGACGGGGCCGGCCATGCGGCGGGGGACCTCATCCTGCAGCGCGTCGCCGCCTGCCTGAGGGGCGTCATCCGCGGCGCCGACGCGGTGGTGCGGCTCGGCGGCGAGGAGTTCGTCGCACTGCTCCATGACTGCGACGCCGACGGAGCGGCTGTCGTGGCCGAGGCGATCAGGGTCGCCGTCCGGGAGATCGCCCTGCCCGAGGCCTGCGGGCTCCCCCGCCTCACCACCTCCGTGGGAATTGCCGCGTACCCCGAGCACGCCGGCAGCCTCGAGCAGCTGATCGCAGCGGCGGATCGCGCCATGTACAGCGCCAAGCATGGCGGCCGCGACCGGGTGGCCCGAGCCACTGTGTCCAGCCGGGCACTGGTGCTGCCGCTTGATCCACAGCGGCTCGCCCGCACTTCTCTCCCGCACAGCCTCCTGGCCAGCGCCGACTGAGCGCTGGGAGGGGGTGGGTTGGGCCGACCAGCCGCACGAGCGCTCAACCCGAGCCCGCCGCGATCACCGCGATCAACGACGACTGCGCGAGCTGCGCATGGCCCTCGTCAGCGCCACCGGCGAGCCCGACCCGTGACGCCCGTGATCGGAGACGAACTGCGCGTACTCCGGCGTCTCGACCCCGAAGAGAGCCACACCGCCATGGGCATCGGCGTGGATGCCCCAGCCGTAGCGCTTGCCGAGGTCGGATGAGCGCAGGCAGGCCTGGCTCTTCGAGTAGAAGGCGGCACGCGCAGCCGCTCGCTCCACGTCTGGAATCCCGTGACGGTCTGCCCAGACAGTGAATATGACGTCACCGGAGGTGAACTCATAGGGATGCTCAGCGATCATCTGATGCGTACGCGCCGCGACCGACGGGTTCTCCGGGTTGAACGGCGGCGGCGTCCCTGCGCTTGCCGCGCAGTCGTCGGCAACAGCGATGAAGGTGTCCGCGTAGTCCACCGGCTCCACGTCGTGATCGTGGCTAGCCGGTCGAGCTGAAGAACGTGGCCGCCCGACGGTTCATCTCATCGAGGGGCACGTGCTCAATGCGTTGACTCAGCATCCATTGCTGACCGAAGGGGTCCCGCACGCGGCCGCCACGCTCGCCGTAGAACTGATCTGCCAGCGGGTACACGACCTCGGCGCCGGCAGCCACGACCCGCTCCCACACCGCGTCCACATCCTCCCAATAGGTCGCCATGACGGCGCTCACGACGCCGCCAAGCGACTGTGGAGACCTAGCGGGAGCCTCGGCATCAGGTCCCTCCTCGGAGATCATCACAACCGAGTCCCCGAGACGCAGCTCGGCGTGGATCAGCTGGCCATCCGGTCCGGTGAAGCGATCGCCCACCTCCTCGGCTCCGAAGGCTTCGCGGTAGAAATCGATCGCGCTGGGGCCATCGCGCACGATCAGTCGTGGCGTGATGGTGTGAAGGTGCTCGGGTACAGGGCTGACACGCACCGGGGGATCGTTCGACATGACCGCCCTCCTCAGACCTGGGAGCATCCATCCTAGCGTTGACTGGGATTCCGCGTCGCGAACCACCGTGTGTAGTGGGGCGCAAGACGGCTGCGCAGGGCGCGGTAGCGGTCGTACTTGCTGCCGTAGCCGCCGGCGGGGTGGAGCATGAGCTCGATGTTGGAACCCGCCGTCGAGACCAGTGCGGGAACATCCACCGCCGGGATGACCCATGCGTGCTCATCGAATGCGGCCAGGTCGCTGCGGTACGTGAGCACGACGACGTCGACCGCCGGTGACGGACGGAACGCCGCGCGATGGAAGTTCACCATCCCGTGCCCGTTGGGGTCATGCAGGGTGATGCACTTCACCTGGATGCCGCGGATGAGCCCGCTCGGTCGATGACGCACCAGGTACTCGGCCACCTCGATGTCGGGGAACGACTTGAAGGTGTTGAGCTCGGCGCCTTCGCCGAGGAGGCGGATCACCTCGAGCTCGGCGAGGTGACCGATGAGGTCCTTGGGACCGGGCGGGACCGCGGCCAGCGGGGCAGCGAGCGGCGGCGCGGTCGACGTCGGCAGAACGCGATCGGCGAGCTCGCTGAGGGAGCACGCGTACCGCTCCCAGCGCGAGCCCGGCTTGTGCGGGTAGGGGATGGCCAGCTCGACGATGGGGTGGCCATTGTTGGTGGTGTGCGTACCCAGACGGTTGATCGACGGCACGTCGAGCACGTACACGGTGTCGCCCAGGGTCATGGCCGCAGGGTCGAGGAGCGCCACCACCACGGTGATGTTGGTGTCGGCGATGGCGACGTCGCGCAGGACCACCTGGAGCTCCCCCTTGAAGAGTGAGGTCCGCCCCTTGACCTGGATGGCGCACATGGCATCGTCGTCCAGGCGCCGCACGATGCCGTCCACCCCGCGGTCGTCCAGCGGCAGGAACACGTGTGTGATGCGCTCGGGGTAGCCCACCATCGCCGACCACATCTGCCATTCGATGACCTGGCCGAGGTCGCGCTTGGAGGGTGTGATCAGCTCGGTGGCTCGGTCGATGGGTGGGGCGCGGCCGGGCTCCGGACAACACACAGAGTCAAGATTCTCAGAAGGAGCACGGTAAGCAGGCGGCTTGCTCCCCAGCCACCCTCCGGGATGGTGACCTCGCCACAGAAGCGTGGTACGATGCGTGACGATTGGTGGGTTCGGGGGGAGCGATGGTCTCGGCGCGTGCGAAGGATCCCGGCCACAGGCGTGGCATGGTGGTGGTGCTGGCCAGCAGTCGCGGGAACACGGGGAGTCAGCTGTGTCGAGCCGCAAGCTGAGGGTGCGACTGATCTGTCGTGCGGCGCCGGTCGTATCACTCTTCATGCACGGTGGGCAGGCGGGCGCGCCCTGTGAGTGGAGCAGGGGTCAGACGTGACAGATGTACTCCCGCGGTCAGCAGATGGAGACCGCTTCGCAAGAGCCGTGGGCGAGGCGTGGACCCTGCAGATGGTGTCCATGGCGCAGCGAATGGACGACTCCCGATACCGGCACATCTTTGCTGCCGAGGACGCCCTCACCGGCCTCCTCGAAGAGCGCAACCTCGGCGGCAGGCGCACCATTGACCGTGAACTGCGGGAGCGCCTGCGGCTCTTGGAAGCGGAGATCGGATTACCTCTTCCGCGCAAGGTCATCCGGGCGCGCACGACCACCCGCCTGCACGCGGTCCTGCTCGACCTCCGAGAAACGCTGCTCGACCTGTTCCGACCCGACCGGCTCGCCTACCCCGACGTCCACGACAAGGACTGGAACGCCGATTGATCCGGTGAGCCGTTGGTCGAGGAGACGGAGCGCCAGTGGTCCACCGGGAAGTCCGGGTAGCCGAGCCCATCGATGCCCCGCGGTTCGCGTGTCAGCCGGTGACCTTGATTGTGCCCGTCATGTAGTTGTGGATGCTGCAGTGAAACGCATAGGTGCCGGGCTTGCTGAAGGTGACGGCGTAGGACTGCCCAGAGGTGAGGTTCCCCGAGTCCCAGCTCATC
>JAABUX010005219.1_pt1 | contig 16024 bp, 13 predicted proteins | sample 5561851 | NCBI WGS metagenome assembly JAABUX01 (sample SAMN10711883, study PRJNA513361) | rock metagenome | isolation source: Antarctica rocks | place: Antarctica: Victoria Land, Richard Nunatak red sandstone | collected 2016-01-03 | reverse complement strand
AGCTTGACCCTGATCTCCGAGGTGACGAACTTCGACTTTGGTAGCGTTCCCTATGATCAGCCGCTCAGCGATGCGCAGATGGCCAAGGTCGGCATTAACCTCGGTCTCAAGGGCCGCGTCGTGGAGCGCAGCGGCAAGTCCAACCCCACGCCGAAGGACTTTGTGGACTTCAGCAAGCGCGGCACTATCAACGAAAGCCCGGTGTTCTGCGGCACGGCGAAGGACGTGGCCGACGAGCTCGAGGCGTGGTTCACGGCCGAGGCCTGCGACGGTTTCATCCTGTCCGCGACCCACCGCCCCGGCGCCTACGAAGACTTCGGCCGTCTGGTCGTCCCCGAACTACAGCGCCGCGGCCTGTTCCACCAGGACTATGCCGGGACCACGCTGCGGGAGAACTTAGGCCTGGATCGCCCTGTCGTGTCCCGGCCCGGACTGTCCCAGGCTGCCGAGTGATAATCCAGGAGTTGACGTCCATGTCGAACACCCTGCTCAACTCTACCCAGCCAGTTACCCACGCGCCGGCGCCCCCGGAACGGACGGAAGCGGAGGCGATCGCCGACTTTGCCCTTGGCCTCGACCTCGCCAACGTGCCGCCTGCCGTCATCGCGTTGGCCAAGGAACACCTTCTCGACGTGCTAGGCATCGCCCTCGCCTCCTCCACCTGGGATTTCGGCGGCGCCGTGCTGCAGGGCGTGCGGGAACTGGGCGAGGGTTCGCAGGCGACTGCGATCGGCACGGGTACGAAGCTGCCTCCTGCCTCCGCGGCACTGGTCAACGGCGTGCTGGCGCATGGCCTCGACTTCGACGACACGCATATCGGCGCCATCTATCACGCGAGCGCACACGCCATGGCCGCCTGCCTCGCCTCGGGCGAGGCGAACCGGGTGACCGGGCGGGAGCTGTTGACGGCCTTCATTGCCGCCATCGAGATCGGCTGCCGCATCGCTATGGTGGGTGCCGGCGACTTCCACGAGCGTGGATTTCACCCGACGGCCATATGCGGCCACTTCGCCTGCACGGCCGGCGCGGGACGCCTGGCCGGGGCGAGCCGGCAATCGCTGGTCTGGGCGTTGGGCCTGTGCGGAAGCCAAGCGGCCGGCATTCTCGAACAGAACGGGTCCTGGCTGAAGAGGTTCGGGCCGGGCTGGGCGGCGCATTCGGCGCTCTCGGCGGTGGCGCTCGGGAAGGCGGGCTTCCTTGGTCCCACCACCGTGCTGGAGGGCTCCCGAGGGTTCTACGTCTCGCACTTGCAGTCGGTGCCGAAAGGCGACGCGCTGCCCAGCCTCGACCTCGGCACGACCTGGTTCGCGCTCGGCATCGCGCTCAAGCCATACCCGTGCTGCCACTACATCCACGCCTTCGCCGACGCTGCTCTGGAGCTGCGGCGCCAGTTCGCCCTGGAGGACATCGAGCGCGTCGAGTGCCTGCTAAAGCTGTCGCTGCACAAGGGCGTGGCGGAGCCGCGGGACCGCCGCATCCGCCCCGGCACCGCCTATGAGGCGCTGTTCAGCGTGCCGTTCGTGGTCGCGCTGGCGCTGGTGCGCGGCCGGGTGGACCTGGCGGCGTTCCATGACGAGCCGCTGGATGCGCCGGACCTGATGGCGCTGACGGAGAAAACCTTCGTCCTGGACGACCCGCGCAGCGACTACCCGCTGCACTTCCCGGGCGAAGTGATCGTCCACCTTCGGGACGGCCGCATCCTGCAATGCCGCAAGCCCGCCAGCTATGGCTCGCCGGACCTGCCCATGGGGCGCGATGCCGTGGTGGCCAAGTTCATGGCTAACGCGAGCCGGGCGATCGACAAGGCCGCGGCCGAGCGGCTCGCCGCCTGCGTGTTCCGGATCGAGGACGCGGCATCGCTTGACGAGTTGGTGCAGCTCTGCACGGCGTGATCCTGACCTGTGGCGAGCATGGCGTTGTCAAACTGGTGGCGTGCCATGGACGCGTTGGGCAAGCAGCTCGGACCGGAGCGCGGCGGCAAAGGCCCGAGCACCCGGCGACCATTCGCGGCCGGCCAAGGAGGCGATGCCGTACTCCCGCGTCAGGGCCAAGCCCTCCAGCGTCGCCATAATGAATCGCGTGTCGTCTATCGTGCTGACGACACGCAGGATGATCCTGGGCAGCATGGTCAAGCCGAGGCCTTCGGCCACCAAGCCGAGCAGGGTCGAGACGTTCTTGACTGTCCGAACTGCTCGCAGCGTGAGCCCGTTTGCCGCCGCCTCGGCCGCTAGTTCATCGAATTGGGCTCGATGAGCACCCAGAATTATGAAGGGATAGCGCGTCAGCGCCGATACCGATACCCGGCCAGATTGCAGGGCCGGGTGGTCCCGCGGTCCGATGACGTCGAACCTGTCGGCTGTGACCGAGTCAAACATGATTCCCTCGGCCGGCGGTTGCCGAGCCACCAAGGCGAAATCGACCCGGCCCGAGCGGATGTCGGAGGGAAGGCGTTCCGTGATCTGGTCCTGCAGCTCGACCTGCACCGCCGGGTTAGCCTTCGTGAACCGGCTGATAATCGGCGGCAGGAGCACCGTGGCCAGCATCGGCGTTGCCGCAACGACGACCATCTGGCTCCGCATCTGCGCCTGCTCGCAGAAATCGTCGATGATCGATTGTAGGCTGCGCATGACCGGTTCCACGCGCGCACGCAGCCGTTCGCCATCGGGGGTGAGGGTGACCGCCCGCGTCGTGCGCTCGAATAGCCGGGTTCGTAGGTCCCGCTCCAAGCGCTGCACTCGGTTGGTGACCGAAGGCTGCGCCAGCGACAGCCGTTCGGCTGCCTTGCTGAAGCTGCCGAGCTCGGCGACGGTCAGAAACGTCTCCAGTTCCTCTGCGCCGATGCTGAGCCTCGTCTTCCGCGTGCTAGCCGGATCCGTCGTCATGCCCCGGCGCTGCCGACCGTCATGCCGCCGCAGACATAGAGCACTTGGCCGGTGACAAAGCCGCTCCGGGCATCAAGCAGGAACGCAACGGCGTTGGCCACATCCTCCGGCTCGCCCATGCGCTTGACCGGGATGGCGTCGATAATGGCCTGCGTCTCGGGGCTGTTGTGTAGATTGGCGCGCTCGAACAGTTCGGTGCGGATCGGGCCGGGGCCGACCGCGTTGGCCGTGATGCCGTGCGCGCCCAGCTCCAGCGCCCACACTCTCGCCATACCCTGCAGGCCTGCCTTGGTGGCCGCGTAGACCGTCCGGAACTCCTTGCCGAGTGCCGCGCGGGAGGAGATGTTGACGACCCGGCCAAACCCGGCCTCCTTCATGCCTGGCAACACGGCGTGCAGGCATTGCAGGGCCGACCGCAGGTTCAGCGAGACCACCGCGTCCAGGTCGGCGATGGTCTGCTCCTCGACCGGCCCGGGCCGGACCACGCCGACGTTGTTGACCAGCCGGGTGACCGGGCCGCCCCGCAACGCTTCCAGCAAGGCGCGCGCGGTGTCGTGAGGGTCGGACAGGTCGGCCCGGATCACGCCCTCACCCCTCTCCCGATCGATGACCACCGGCTGCAAGCCATCAGCCCGGCACCGCTCGGCGATAGCCTGGCCGATGCCGGCGGAGCCGCCGGTGACGAGGACCCGCTCGGTCATGTCGCCAGCCGTGCCGGCTTAAGCCGCTCGCGCGGCACATAAACGGTCCCGTCCATGATCCGCCTGGCCGTCCGGCTAAAGCCGAGCATTTTGAACGACACGCCGCCCTCCGCATTGGACGGCTCGCTCTCCACGGTCACCGCCATGACCCCCATCGGATGGCCGATCCGCAGCTTGCCCGTCGCTGCCGCCTCGGCCGACACCACCTGGTTCACGACCGAGCCGGGGATGCGCGATGCCGCAGCCGTGCACATGGAGCCGGTTCCGGCCATGCTCTCGTGGCATTTGTAGTACCAGACAAGCCGGGCACGCAAATCGGTGGACGCAGGGTCGAGGACCTCACCGCGCATGTTAGAGTAGGGTGCGGGGGGCGCCACCGCGACGAAGAGCGGCAGGCTAGGCGACTGCCGGTCGACGTCGCGCCAATCGGTCGTAAGCCCGATCCGTTCGGCGGCCTTGCCGCGCAGCTCGCGGATGCGCGCGAGCAGAGCCGGGCTGCGGATGAAGAACTCGGGCAGTTCGCTGCCCTCAAGCCCGAACGCCTCAGCGCGGACAAAAACGCATGGGTTCGCGACGTCTACGATGCTGACGGTAACGTTGCTGCCGTCCTCCATCTGGAACGTGTCAATAGCCCGGCCGGTGGGAAGCATGCGGCCAGTCTTGGCGCCAACCGTGCCGGAATAGTCCATCCTGATCTCGGCCCCGGTGCCCGGCACGCCATCGATGGCGAAATCCCCCGTCACCTTCGCCCGGCCGCCTGCAACGGGCACGTGCGCCACCAGGATTTTGCCCGTGTTGGTGTTGTGAATGCGCAGGATTGTCACCGGTGCCGTGGCGGTGACCAGTCCGGCATCGATCGCGAAGGGGCCGACGCCAGACGAGATGTTGCCGCAGTTGGACGTGTAAACGATCTGGTCACGCTCGGGGTTCACCTGCGCGAAGGTGTAATCGACGTCGGCGTCCGCCCGGTCCGACCGCTTGATGATCGCCATCTTCGACGTGATCAGACGCGACCCGCCCAGACCATCGATCTGCAGGACGTCCGGCGATCCCATGATGCACTTCAATAGCCGGTCCCGCAGCGGACCCGGCGGCGGGATGTCATGCTCCAGCAGGTAAACGCCCTTGCTGGTGCCGCCGCGCAGGACCGTGCAGCGGATCGCGATCTGCTCGGCCTCAGAGTCGAACATGGCTGTCTTCCTACATCCAACGATTATCACAGGGTCAGGCCATAGGTCCGTGCGGCCGTCCCGGAGAATAGCGCCGATCGCTCGTCGTCCGAGGCATGCTCGGCGATCCGCTTGAATGTATTCCACAGCGCGACCCAGGAAACGCCGACCTTCTCGACAGGATAGTTGCTCTCGAACATGCAGCGATCGGGACCGAACGCCTCGATGCACGGCTCGATCCATGGCCGCCATGCGTCCGCCAGCTCCCGCGACGAGGCGGGCCGGTCGGCGTGGAAATAGTCGAATGCGGCCGTCCGGTTGAGCACGGCATTCAGCTTGCACACCACGTTGGGGCGCTTGGCGACCTCGAGCAAGCCCCGCGTCCAGACCGCGTAGTGCTCCGCCTGGTTCTCGGCATAGAGGCCGTAGCCGAGCGGGCCGCCGCAATGGTTGAGCACAATCGTCAGGCCGGGCAGCGCGTCGGCCATCTCTGCCACGTCCGGCAGCTGCGGGAAGAACATGTAACTGTCCAGCAACAGCCCCATCTCGGCGAGCACCCTCAACCCGGCCTGCACCGCCGGCTCGACCAGCATGCCCGGGCGGAGCGCACGGGCGCCGTTGCGGATCGCATTGCTCGCGTCCCAGTTGTACTGGGACCGGATACCCCTGAACCGGCCGTTGCCGGCTTCGACGTGCGCTTCCAGAACCTCACGGACGGCGGCGCCTATCGTGAGGTCGGCGGAACCGAACATCGCGGCCGCGATCCTCGTCTTGCCATAGGCGCCGCTCGCGCTCTGCGCGGCCTGCCCCACCACGAACTCCGTCTCTCCCACCGGCTTCAGGTGCGTCGGGCCATCGGCCCGGTACATGGACGAGCAATCGGCGAAGACGGTTGCGACGACGTTGTGCCCCGTCGCCAGATCGGCGGCGAATTCCGGCACCAAGTACTGGAAGCTCGGGCGCACCCATAAATGGTGGTGCGGATCGATAATGGGCAGCTCGGGCAGCAGGATCTCCTCGGGGTTCTCCTGCGCCAGCCACTCCTCATCTGGCGGCGGCAGTCCGCCGAACTCCGGAGGCAGCACCACGCCGTCACGCTTGAACACGGGCCCGGGCATCGCGGCTCCTCCTGGTGATTTAGTCAGCGATACTGGCCGCCGCGGTGTGCTCAGACGCCGCCGGACCACGAAGGGTTAGCATCCGGCTGCCAGTTCGGCGGCGAGCGGGTTGGCTTGGCCCAGGAACAGCCGCTTCACGTCCGGGTTATCCAGCAGCTCCCGAGCGCCCCCATGATAGGCGACCCGGCCCACGTGCAGGACGTACCCACGGTCCGCCACCGCCAGGGCGCGGGTGGCCTTCTGCTCCACCATCACCACCGTCAGGCCGCCATCGCGCAATTCCAGCAGTTTGGCGAAGGTCAGTTCCACGTATTTCGGCGAGAGGCCCAAAGAAGGCTCGTCGAGGATGATCGTGGCCGGGCCGGTCATCAGCGCGCGGCCGATCGCCAACATCTGCTGCTCGCCGCCGCTCATCGTGCCCGCCAATTGCTTCATGCGCTGCCCGAGCACCGGGAACAGGGCAACCACCCGGTCCGTCGCCGCGGCGATTCGGCCGTGGTCGCGCCCCAGAATATGGGCGCCGATGCGCAGGTTGTCGCGGACCGTCATCTCCGGCATCACGATCCGCCCCTGCGGCACGTAGGCGACGCCACGGGACAGGCGCAAGTGGGCAGCCTCGCGCGTCACGTCCTCGCCGCCCACCAGGACGCGGCCCGACCAGGCGCGCAGCAGCCCGGCGGCGGCCTTGATCACCGTAGACTTCCCTGCCCCGTTGGAGCCGATGATCGCTGTGATCAAGCCCCGCTCAAATGCAAGGTTTGCTCCGCGCACGACGGCGACGTCGCCGTAGCCCGTCGTGACGTCTTGCAGTTCCAGCAGGCATCGGCTGCCGTCGAGCAGCATCAGCGCTGGGACCAGGGCTGCTCCGGGATGATCGGCTCGGCAGTGCGGAGCGCCACGGGCCAGATAACCTCCCGCTTGCCGCCCAGGATCTGCACCAGCAAGCCAGACACGCCGAGCTGGGCGCCGGTCTTCGGGTCGACCTCGTAGCGTCCCATGATGGTGTCGAGTTTGAGGGTCGTCAGCACCGTCCGCAACGCATCCTGGTCCAGGGTTCCAGCCGTCTTGACCGCCGCTGCCAGCACGGTGCCGCCGACATATCCGAAAGCCGAGTAGTAGCCGGGCTCGGCTCCGTAGGCGGCCTGGAACGCGGCGACGAACGCGGCATTGCCGGGAGTCTTCAGCACCGGCTCATAAACGGAAGTGCCTGCTGCCTGCTCTGCATCCTTGCCGAGTGCCTTGGTGAAATCGTCCTGCGAAACGCCGTTGCAGACAAACAGTTTCGGCAGGTAGTTCACGGCCCGCAACTGCCGCACGATCTCGATCGCCTCGTTCGGATAGGCGACCGAGAACCATACGTCCGGGTTGAGCTGGCGCGCCTGGGCGATGAACGAGGAATAGTCCGCCGTGCCTTGCGGGAAGTAGCTGTCCACCACGAGCCGGCCGCCGATGCGGTCCATGATCGCGTGCAGGTCCCTTGCCGCGTCCCTGGCTGCTGGAAAGTCGCGAGACACCCAGGCGAAGGTCTTGAAGCCGTAGTGCTGCGCCATCGGGCCGACCTGCTCCTGGTAGGCGTGGCTGGGCGCTGCGGTCTGGAAGACGTAGCGGAAGCCGCGTTGCTGGATCTTCTCGGCCGCTCCGCCGGCGTTGATGAAGATGCGCTTGTGCCGCTCCGCCACCGCCGACCCGGTGGCCGTGGTGCCGGAGCCTAGCGGGGAGATCAGCAGGTCCACGTTGTCGCTCGCGATCAGCCGCTCGTACAGCCGTGCCGACGTGGCCGCGTCCGATCGGTCGTCATAGGTCGCGAACTCGACGGGCCGCCCAAGCAGGCCGCCGGCCGCGTTGACCTGGTCCCGCCACAGCTTGAGCCCATCGAAGTAATGCCCGGCGGAATCGGCTAGGTCTCCGCTCTGCGACAGCGCCACCCCGATGCGGATCGGGGTGGCCGCTGCTCGCGCCCGGGCTGAGCCCGCCGCCGCGAATGCCGCACCCGCCGTCAACAACGCCCGTCGCTTCATAAATCATTCTCCCTGTGTCCGCCTGTCCCTGCAGGTTCCATTAAAAGTAGGCGTCCTGGACGCGCATGTCGTTGCGGATCTCGTCCGTCGTGCCGCTGGCGATGATCCGCCCTTCCGCGAGCACGTGGACGGCGTCGCAGGCGGACAGCACGATCCGCATCTCGTGGTCGATGAAGAACACGGTCAGCCCGCGCCGCCGTAGCGCGTCGAGGTGCTCGACGATCCGGTTCTGCAAGCGCGGGTTGATGCCCGCGAACGGCTCGTCCAGCAGCATCAGCCGCGGCTGCAGCATCAGCGCGCGGGCCACCTCCACCAGCTTGCGCTGCCCGTAGGACAGCTCCGCGCCCCACCGGTTGGCAATCACGCCGATCTCCAGGAACTCCAGCAACTCGAGCGCCCGATCGACCGCCTGCCGGTCGGTGATGCCATGCGCGACGGCGACCAGGTTCTCCAGCACCGTCATCTCGCCGAACAGACGGCTGACCTGGAAGGTGCGCCCCACCCCGGCCCGGCAGATCGTGGCGGGCGAAGCACGCGTCATCTCCTCCCCGCCAATCACCACGCGGCCGGCATCGGCTGCGATGCTGCCCGCGATGATGTTGAACAGCGTCGACTTGCCGGACCCGTTCGGCCCGATCACGCCCGTCATGCTGCCCGGCGCCACCGACAGGTTCGCGCCGTCGAGCGCCACCCGCCCGCCGAAATGCTTGCAGATGCCCTCGATCTCCAGGATGGGAGTCGGGTCAGACATGCGCGGGGTCTACGGGCAGCGGCAGGGCGGCGCCTGGCGGTGTGTCCTGGCGGGCCAGACGGCGGAACAGGCCGCGGCCGACCGGCAACCAGTGGCGCCGGATCGCGAAGCTGACGATGCCGCGCGGCATGTACAACACCGCCCCAATCACCATTAGGCCGACCAGCCCGGAATACAGTTCGGGGAACCGAGACCACAACAACTCGTTGACGACCGACAGGCCGAGCGCACCGACGAGCGGGCCGACCACGGTGCCCATGCCCCCGAGCAGCACGGTGGCGATGGTGGTGAGTTCCATCGACGGCGAGAAGGCGGTCGCCGGGTCGATGAAGCCGAGATAGGTGGCGTAGAGGGAGCCGGCCATTGCCGGCGCCACCGCCGAGGCGACGAAGGCGCCGACCTTGAGGCGGGCGGTGCGGATGCCGAGCGCCTCCGCCGCCGTCTCGTCCTCGCGGATGGTGAGCAGCTTGAGGCCAAGGCGGGAGTTGTCGAGCCGCCAAGTGAGCAGCAGAAGCAGCAGCGCCAGCGCGGCCAGCACTGCGTAGACGGACATGAGCGAGTCCGGCGCCGGCGGGTAGAGCCCGGTGCCGCCCTGCGTGATGCCATCGAGGCCGAGCGCCAGCGACTCGAAAACCCGCGTCAGTCCGAACATTCCGATGGCAAAGAACGGCCCGCGGAGGCGCAGCATCGCCCCGCCTAGGGGCAGTGCCACGAGTGCGCCCACGACGCCCGCCGCCAACGCTGCCGCCAGCCAGTGCCAGCCGGCGTCCAGGATTAGCAGGCTGCCGGCATAGGCGCCGATCCCGAAGAAGCTCATCTGGCCGAAATGCGTGTAGCCGGTATAGCCGCCGATCAGGTTCCACGAGTAGCCGAGTGCGATGAACACTAGCACCTGGATGGCGAAGGACACGCCGTAGTCGCTGCCCACGGCCGGAACCACGGCTGCGGCCAGCGCCAGCAACGCGAGCGGCAGGATGCGCAGCACGCGCGTCATCATGCCCGCATCCCAAAGCCGAGCAGCCCGCGCGGCCGCACCAGTAGCGTCGCCAGCATGACCACGTAAAGCATGGCGGAGCCAATGACGGCACCCATCCAGTAGCTGCAGAAAACCTCCACCACGCCCAGCATCAGTGCCCCAAGGATGGTGCCGGGATAGCTGCCGAGGCCGCCGACGATGATGACGGCAAACGCCTTGACGATGAAGCGCGAGCCCATCTGCGGGTCGGACGCGAAGGTCTGTGCCAGCAGCACGCCCGCCAGCCCGGCCATGGCCGAGCCCAGCGCGAACGTCGCGTTACGGACCCGGTCAATCGAAATCCCCGAGATGGTCGCAAGCTCCGGCGCCTGCGACACGGACCGCACCGCCCGGCCGAACGACGTTGCCTGTAGAACCCACCACACGCCCAGGCTCGCCGCAAGCGCCACAGCGCAGGCGACCAGGCGTGAGAGCGGCACGTCGAGACCAAGGACCGGCACGGACCCGAGCAGTACGCCCGGAAGGCCCCGGAACCCGCCGCCCCACAGGAGGATGGCGGCGTTGACCAGTACGGTGGACACACCATAGGTCGCGAGGAGGGTCATGATGCCCGGCCCATCGATGACCCGACGGATCAGCGTGACCTGGATGACATACCCGAGCGCCCCCGTCAGCACGGGCACCAGAACAAGCGCCACGACAAACGGCATCGCAAGAGCACCTACCAGCGTCACCGTCAGCAACGCGCCCACGGCCAGGATGTCGCCATGGGCAAAGTTGACGACGCGCATGACGCCAAAAATCAGGTTCAACCCACTCGCGATAAGCGCGTAGATGCCCCCTAACAGCAAGCCGCCGACCAGCAACTCAGCTGCCATCATGAAGGTCACGCGGAGCCGTCCGGCCCGGCGCCCAACCTGGACGATTTCTCGCGGCCTGGTAAAATGGCGCGCTCGCCGGTCAAGCGGATCGGGCGCGCGGATGGCATCGACACTCGGGCATGGCTTGTTGTTTCCTCCCCATTGCGGCTATTGCAGGCGGTGGTCGACCCTGCTTGCGTCCGTCTGCCTTGGACAATTGAAAGACGCTGCGGATTGATAGCCTGGATTAATAGATCGAAGCGGGCTTGGCCAAGTGGCGGGTTAGAGGGCGACCACAAGGGCGCCAGGGGAATCGCCCCTCTTGGTGGGGCTCCGGGTTTGGCAGCACGGCAACCTATCCCGCAAACTAAGCGCAGCCTATGGGACAATAGCTGGTTTCGATTTGATCTGATCCGGAGGGGCTGACAGTCAGTCCTGGGCCTCGGGACAAGCGGAGCTCCAAAAACGACGCGCTGAATGTGGGAGCGGAGCTACTATGGCGGTTTCAGACATGCTGCGGCGCGAATTGATCCTTGGAGGCGGTGTTGCTTTGGGCACCATTGCCCTCGGCACTGGCGCTAAAGCTGCTGACGGGCCACTCCGCCTTGGCATGCTGCTGGACCTTACCGACGTTTATGCGGACAATGCCGGCCGGGGCAGCGAGACCGCGGCCCGTATGGCAATCGGGGATTTCGGGGGCACCGTGCTCGGCCGCCCGATCGAGCTCGTTGTCGCCGACCACCAGAACAAGTCCGACATTGCCGCCGCGATAGCCCGCCGCTGGTTCGACCAGGATGGAGTGCAAGCGATCCTGGAGGTCGTGGCGAGCGCGCCGACCATATCGGCGATCTCCGCGGCCAAGCAGTTCAACAAGCTCGTCATCTCGAACGGCGCCGGCTCGTCCGCCTTGACGGACGAGGATTGCGACCGGCATTTCGTCCAGTACACCTACACGAGCCGGGCTTTCGCAGAGACGGTCGGCGGGGCGCTTGCGGCGCGTGGGGCCCTGAGCTGGTACTTCCTGACGCTGGATACGACGTTCGGCATCCAGTTGGAGGCGGACACGGCTGCGGTGATAAAGGGGGCCGGAGGCACGGTGCTTGGTTCGGTCAAGGTGCCCACCGACACGACCGACTTCGCCTCATTCCTGATCCAGGCGCAGAATTCGGGGGCCCAAGTCATCGGCCTCACAATCGCCGGTAACGATGCTGTCAACGCGCTCAAGCAAGCTCACGAGTTCGGGTTGCTGCGGGGCGGAAAGCAGCAGGTCGCAGGCCTCATTGTTTCCGTGAACGACATCGATGCGGTCGGGCTGGAGATCGCCCAAGGCTTGCTGCTCGCCGACCCGTTCTACTGGAATTACGACGAGAAGACACGCGCCTTCGGGAAGCGTTACTTTTCCAAGATGAAGAAGATGCCGACCTACGTGCAGGCCGGCGGTTATTCGTCCACGCTGACCTACCTGAAAGCCGTCAAGGCGGCCGGCACGGTCGACACCGATCCCGTCCTGCAGAAGTTGCACACGATGCGGATCGACGACGCCTTCACCCAGAACGGCCACATCCGCAAGAGCGGCCTCATGGTGCATGACATGCACCTGTTCCGCGTCAAGAAACCGTCGGAATCCAAGGAACCCTGGGATTTCTACGACCTTGTCACGACGCTGCCGGGCGAGGAGATGTTCGGGCCCGAGGCGCAGTCCAAATGCCGCCTATGATCGAAGCGCGTCTCCTGCTGTCCTGACGGCGGTTCAGTCAAAAAGCGGGCTCACAGCCATCGCCTGCCCACCCATTTGCACCCCGGTTGGCCCGATCGAACGCTTCTTTCATTGACAGACGGTGACGAAAGCGGCCAAGTCTTCGCGTCTCGTTCGTAGCTCGTTGGTAGGCGCCTCGGCATCGGCATGGCCCAGCACCATGCCGAAGCTGTCGCCGTCGGTGATTGCGCGGCTGCGGGGCGAATGGGAAGCCGAGTACGTGCGCTGGCAGCGGCGGGACCTGTCGGCCCGGCGCCGCCACCGTCGGGCACCGCACGGTCCGGACCAAGGGTGCGCTATCCCAAGACACCGCCCGGCTGATGGTGTTCGAGCTCGTGATGGCGGCGGCGAAGACCTGGCGCCGATTGAGGCAAGAACCAGTTGTCCAAGGTCGTCCAAGGCACCGTCTTCACCAACAGCCTGCCCTCGGATTTGATCCGAGGGGCGTCGAGGTTATCAACGCGCCGGCACAGAACGCCGCCTCACCGTCATCCAGATTCCAGCATAGTTCGCCTGAGAGGGCCGGCGCCGGAGATCAGATGCAGCACGCCGCCAACTCCGAGATGTCCTCGAGCACATCCAGACGGTCGATGAGCTTGGAGAGTGCCGCGGCCCGCTCCTCGCCCAGGCGCGAAGAAACAATTTCCATGAACTTGGCATGGAGCCGCTTGCCCTGCTCGTCCAGGTCTGCCGCCGCTTCTCCGCTATCGTGTCGGGCCGAGAGCCTTCGCCCGTCGCGCAACTCGAGATCCACCTCGGTCACCGAATTCGACCAGTCCGCAGCGAACTCGACTTTGACCTTCTGGCGCAGATCGACCAGCACCGGGTCGTCCGCACTCACATCGGAGTAGCTGGCCAGCGCGGCCGTGTCCCGCCCGGCGAGCGCCATCGCGCAGGTGTGGCGCAGGCTGAACTTCGTCTCCAGCCCGGTCCGGGGGGACGGGATGTTGCAGACCAGGCCGCAACTCGTGTCCAGGCGCAACTGGACCGACCGTATGTCGTCGGGCACCAAGCCGTGCCGGTCGCGGAGGGCGCGCGAGGCCTCGATTGCGGCGTGCGTGAGGTAGCAAGCTGCGTGATACTTGAATAGATTGTGCCGCAGATGGGTCCCGCCCGGCGGCATCGCGAAGGCGAGGTTGGGGTGGAAGTCGGGGCTGTGCGTGGCCGCGAAACCCTGAATTGCCTCAATGACCGCAGTCTGGCTGCCGAAGCCCCGCCGGGCCAGCCGCGCCGCCAGGAGGCCGTTGGCAGCGGCCTTGCCAGCGTGGAACGGCTTGCACATGGTCCCGAACATCGCCTTCAGGCCAGCCGCTTGCGTCCCGGCGATGCCCAGCGCGAAGGCCGTACGCTCGGTGTCGAGCTCCATCAGGCGCGCGCACGCCGCGGCCGCGCCGAACGTGCCGAGCGTCCCGGTCGGATGGAACCCGCCATCATAGTGATTGGGTGCAAGCAGGCGGCCGAGGCGGCACTGCAGCTCGTATCCCGCGACGAAGGCGGTGATGACCGCCTTGCCGTCCGCCCGCAACTCCTCGGCCAGCGCGAGCAGCGCCGAGAGAATGGCCACGCTGAGGTGGCCAGGCATGGCAAGATTCACGTCGTCGTAGTCCAGCGCGTGGGACGCGGTGCCATTCACCAGCGCGGCGGATAGCGCCGGCAATCGCGCGCCTTCCCGTCCGAAGATCTGCGCGTTGGGTGTGCCGCCCTGCTCTAGCATCTCTGCGAAGACGATTTCGCTAGCCGGCTCCGTCACGCCGGCCAAGGTCACGCCGACATAGTCGAGCACGCACTGCCTGACGAGCTGAATCGTCTCGGGTCCGAGACTCTCGAAGCCGGTGGCACGGGCCTGCTCCACCAGACGCTCGGTCAGGTTCTCAGGGGAAATGCGGGCCATGACGGTCATCGCTCGGTGCTCCTGCGGCGTGTCACGCGGCATCTCGTGCGGCATGCCGGGTGAAGCATTTCGGCAGGCCGGCCTTGGCGACGTTCCCGAGCAGGCCCACCGTCGGCAGCCCCGGGCGAGGATCGCGCGCACCTCGACAAGGTGGTCGATGTCGATGCCGGTCGCCAATCCACTGGCTGCACATAGGAACGCGACATCCTCTGTCACCACGTTCCCCGTCGCACCCGGGGCGAACGGGCAGCCGCCCAGGCCGGCGAGCGACGCGTCGAAGGCGCGAACCCCCGCCTCGAGCGCCGCCTGCACGTTCGCGATGCCCAGCCCCCTCGTGTCGTGGAAATGAGCGGCGACCTTCATCGGGCCCAGCTCGCGTCGCACGGACGTGAAGAGCTGGCGGACCTGGACCGGGGAGGCGAATCCGACGGTGTCGGCCAGCACCAGCTCGTCGGCGCCCGCTTCGGCCAGCTCGTTCGCCACCTGGCGGACCCGGGCCTCGCTCACGGCGCCCTCGAACGTGCACCCGAAGCTGGTCGCCAGCCCGGCCACGAGCACGGGACGCCGTCCCTCCGGCTGCGCCTGGATCAGCGCGACGATTCTTCGGAAGTCCTCGATCGAATCCGCCGTCGAGCGGCGAACGTTCGACTGATTGTGCGTCTCGCTAACCGACAGCACGTAATTCAACTTGTGAACGCCCAGCGCGATGCCCCGCTCGGCGCCCCGGGCATTCGGGATGAGCGCGGTCACGGTCAGGCCCGGGAGGGACAGGGCATGCTGGACCATCAGATCGGCATCCGCGAACTGCGGCAGCAGGCGCGGCGGCACCAGCGACGCGACCTCGATCTCCTTTACTCCGGCCGCGAACTCGGCGTCGCACCATTCCTGCTTGACCGCGGTCGGCATCACGGTCGCGAGGCTCTGGAGTCCGTCGCGCAAACCAACCTCGCGGATGCTGACACGTTCCATCATGGCCGCCCCTGCTGTCTATCGGCCCGTGAAACGAGGCCGCCGCTTCTCGTTGAACGCCGCGACGCCTTCGCGCCGGTCGGACGTGGAGACCAGGCGGTTGTAGGCCTCGATCTCGAACATGCCGCCGGTATGCGCGTCCATCTGCAAGCCGTAATGGATGGCGTGCTTGATCTGTCGGGTCGCCAGCGGGGCATTGGCGGCAATGTTGGTTGCTACGTCCAGCACCTTGCCCTGCAGCTCGTCCGGGCGGCAGACGCCGTTCAACATCCCCCACGCCAGGGCGTCCACGGCGCCGAACGGTTTGCCGGTCAGGATGATCTCCTTGGCCCGGCGCTCGCCCACGGCGCGGGGCAGGTTCTGCGTCCCACCGGCGCCGGGCATGATGCCCAGGCTGACCTCGGTCAGGGCGAAGCGCGCAGTGTCGGCCGCATAGGCGAAATCGCAGCACAACGCGATCTCGCAGCCGCCGCCATAGGCCGCCCCGTTGATCGCCCCGATCACGGGCAGCGGGCAGGCCAGCAAGCCCCGGATCGCCTGTTCGAATACCAAGTGCTGCGCCTGCCACTCCGCATCGGTCATCCCGTTGCGTTCCTTCAGGTCTCCGCCCGCGCAGAAGGCGCGGTCTCCGCTGCTGGTCAGGATGATGGCCCGGTAGCAGTCCGGCGCCGCGTTGATACCCTGCCACAGCGCCAGGATGTCGCGCCCCATCTGCGTGTTCATCGCATTGGAGGACGCGGGCCGGTTCAGGCGCACGCGCAATACGTGCTCCGCCGGGCTGTCCAGGGCGAGCGTCTCGTACTCCGGTTGCGCGCTTGCGGTCATGCTGCCCCCCGCCTGTCGTCCGGCCGCAGGATTTCCGCGTCATGCTCGCCGAGCCCCGGGGGACGGCGGGAGAACGCTGGACGAACGCCGTCGAAGCTCACAGGAAGC
>JAABUX010005217.1_pt1 | contig 16033 bp, 18 predicted proteins | sample 5561851 | NCBI WGS metagenome assembly JAABUX01 (sample SAMN10711883, study PRJNA513361) | rock metagenome | isolation source: Antarctica rocks | place: Antarctica: Victoria Land, Richard Nunatak red sandstone | collected 2016-01-03 | reverse complement strand
TCACCTCCATCCTCGAGCGCGAGCTGGAGTCGTACCAGTCCGAGACCGAAGAAGTCGGTGTCGGCACCATTTTGCAGGTCGGCGACGGCATCGCCCGCATCTACGGCCTGAAAGAGTGCATGGTCGGTGAGCTTTTGGAGTTCCCCGGCGGCATCCAGGGCATGGCCCTTAACTTAGAGGAAGACAATGTCGGCGCGGTGCTGCTCGGCTCTGAGACCGGCATCCGCGAAGGCGATACGGTCAAGCGGACGGGCAAGATTATCCAAATCCCCGTCGGCGAAGCGCTTGTAGGCCGGGTCGTAAACGCGCTCGGCCAGCCGATTGACGACAAAGGCCCGATTGCGGCAACCGAATATCGCCTGCTGGAAACCCGCGCTCCCGGCGTTGTCGAGCGCCAGCCGGTCAAAGAGCCGCTGCAAACCGGCATCAAGGCTGTGGATTCGATGATTCCTATTGGGCGCGGCCAGCGCGAGCTGATTATTGGAGATCGCGGCACCGGCAAGACCGCCGTTGCTTTGGACACGATCATCAACCAGAAGGACACCGACGTCTTCTGCATCTATGTCGCCATCGGTCAAAAGTCCAGCACCGTCGCCAACACGATCCGCGCTTTGGAACTCAACGGCGCGATGGATTATACCTGCGTTGTGGCCGCCACCGCCGACGATCCCGCGTCCCAGCAGTACATCTCTCCCTATGCCGGCGCGTGCATCGGTGAGTGGTTCCGGGACAATGGCAAGCACGCTCTGATTGTCTACGATGACCTGTCCAAGCAGGCCGTCGCCTACCGCCAGGTGTCTCTGCTTCTGCGCCGCCCGCCAGGCCGCGAAGCATACCCCGGCGACGTGTTCTACCTGCACTCCCGGCTTTTAGAACGGGCCGCGAAGATGTCCAAAGAACTCGGCGGCGGCTCTTTGACCGCGCTGCCGATTATCGAGACCCAGGCCGGCGACATATCGGCGTATATCCCGACCAACGTCATTTCCATCACCGACGGCCAGATTTTCTTAGAGACCGACTTGTTCAACTCCGGCGTCCGCCCGGCCATCAACGTCGGCAACTCGGTCTCCCGCGTCGGCGGCAGCGCCCAGACCAAAGCCATGAAGGACAAGAACGTCGGCGGCCAGCTCAAGCTCCAGCTTGCCCAGTTCCGCGAAGTGCAAGCCTTCAGCCAGTTCGCGTCGGATTTGGACAAAAGCACCCAGGCCCAGCTTGCCCGTGGCCTGCGTCTCGTCGAGATTCTCAAGCAGCCCCAGTTCAAGCCGCTGCCTTTGGAGCAGGAAGTCCCGATCATCTACGCCGCCAACACCGGCGCATTGGACGACATCCCCGTCGAGTCCGTCCGCCGCTTCGAGTCCGAGTTCCAGACCTTCCTCGCGGACCGCTACCCAGAAGTCCCCGAAACCATCGCCCGTGACAAGACGCTCGCCGAAGGCACGGTAGACGCCCTCAAAAAAGCCATCGCCGACTTCAAAGCCCAGTTCAAGGCATAGCAAGCAAAGATTAAGCCCTGGTCAGGTTGACCAGGGCTTTTTGTTTCTCGCTCATTTGCTTGTTGCAAAAGTAAAGTTCTTGTGCCATAATGTAATCAAATTGCCCTGGTTCCGAATAGTCATCTTCCCGTAAAAATGGGGCGTCCGCTGGTTTCACCCGAAACGAGCTTCGAACGGCGCGTGCGTGAGACACCAATTTCTCTAGGAAACAGGGACACTTTTTATAATTATCATCTCATCACGGCCACTGAAGCACTGAGCATTCTCGGTTCTTTATTATGTTTCGGTACTCTCCCGCAAACCTAAGCCCCAGTCAATAGACTGAGGCTTTTTTGCTATGTAGCGCTAATTCGCTAGGAGGGTGTATAGTGGAGCGGCACGATAGAGATGACATGGAATGCTATTCTCTGTCCGGGAACATACGGGCGTGTTTGTAGGCGGGGGCAGAGTAAATACATTTCCCGCTGGGTGTCACGGCTTTAACTGCAAATCCGCCTTGCCCGTGGTTACGTCCACTGGAACGGACGAATGCTCGTGAACCGCGACCCAACGACTATCGATCTTGCGCCAGATGTCCGTCACACGGGTGATGAAGTCTGTTTGACTGCCTCCCCTCATCTTGAAGCCGACACGCATGATTGACCACGACCAGGCCGCATCCGCCGCCAGCAGGTATGAATGTATTTCAGAATACTCGCACCTAAAGCTGCCGTCAATTCCGCCCAGCGCGGCTACAAACCCCGTATGTAGCTCTTCGTAGCTGACAGATCGGGGCGGACCATAATCGAACAAAAATGTGGCGGGGCTGTCGTAGAACATTGCCATGAGTGCATTGACATCTCCGGCTTCGACGCCCGCTGCAGCAAGGCGCAGGGTATCTGCAATCATCTTGTGGTCGTCAGCCGACGCTTGCGCTGCGCCCTGATCCACGACGTTCTCAGACATATTGCACTCCTTCCATTCCAGCCGCCAATAGCGGTGCTTCAAGCCGATAGCTGGTGTTGACACACAAGGCGGTTATGTATTCTTCATCGGATAAGTTCATGGGGACTTTTGTCTCTTAGTCCTCAGCGCCGAGAGTGGCAGCTTAGAGACGGGCGGCCTCCAGTTGTTTGCGTCGTGCCCCGCTCCATATTTCCATCATCCAGCCGGGGTATTCGATGGGAAGCTTGCTTACGTCGTCCAGCGACTTTAGCTCTTCTGCCGAAAACGTCACATCAACAGCCCCTAAGTTGTCATCAAGTTGGCTGAGCTTCTTAGTTCCCAAGATCACGCTCGTGACGCGCGGCTGATGCAGAAGCCACGCCAAAGCAAGCTGAGCTACGGAAACACGCTTCTGCTCGGCCATCCCCTTGAGAGTAGCAATGATGTTGTACGCCCGATCCATTTCCGCCGGCGGGAACGCGACTGCGTTGCGGCGGCTGCCTTCTTCGCCGGACTGGTCTCTGCCGTATTTGCCGCTCAACAACCCGCCGGCCAGCGGACTCCAGACCAGCAGGCCGATGCCCTCACTGTCCAGCATCGGCATGATCTCTCGCTCCAAGTCCCGTCCTGCCAGCGAATAGTAGGCTTCCAGTGATGCGACTTTTGTCAAACCGCGCCGCTCGGAGATGCCGACGGCTTTTGCGACCTGCCACGCCGCCCAGTTGGAGACGCCGATATAACGTACCAATCCCTGACGGACCAGATCGGTGAGCGCTTCCAAACTCTCTTCTATCGGCGTGGCTGGGTCAAACCCATGAAGAAAATAGAGGTCAATGTAGTCGGTTTGCAGACGCTGAAGGCTCGCTTTGGCAGCAGCCATAATGTGAGCGCGGGACGATCCCTGCTGATTTGGCCCCGGCCCCATACTGCCGAAAACTTTTGTGGCGATAACGACTTCTTCACGCTTTGCGCCCAAGTTCTTGAGGGCCTGCCCCGTGATTTTCTCGGATGCGCCTTCGGAATAAGTATCTGCCGTGTCCAGGAAGTTGATGCCGGTCTCAAAGCCACGAGCCAGCAGAGCATCGGCGTCGGACTGCTCTACCTTACCCATGTACCCGAAGATGCCGCTGGCTCCGAAGGTCATGGTGCCGAAGCAAAGCTCGGACACAAACAGCCCCGTGGAGCCTAATTGGTTGTATTTCATCGCGAACTCCTCTTTTTGGCAAATGCCTCTTAGCATACGCATTTGGTACTTTGATTATGAACAACTTTGCCTGGGTATACTTATCCATAAATTGCCGTTTCTTGCCAAAAATTGCGAACTTTACTAGAAAGATGGGCCTGGTGCTTGAAGAGCGGTCACACATCGGTTCCTGGCTATTATAAAGAGCGGATTTTGACAGAGCATCCTCCAGAGTGGACGTCGTTGCGAGTGCAGGCTTTTGGGAGTAATGGCGCGGTGGAAGCCTTCGACACGCAAGCCTCCCAAGACCAGGTTGTGGTAGTCGGGACAAGAGGTCAGGGCTATGTGGAAAGTTTCTCAAACGGATTTTGGAGGGGAACGACTTACCGGCCTGGTACGGGAGGCATGACGCCAAGCGGTGAAACGAATCGGCTGCGCTGGCGGCCTCAAGGGCCGGAGCCGCTGGAAACTTTGCATTTGTACATCCCGCCTTCTGTGTTTGCTGGCGCAGTGGACGAATATCGCCGTGCAGGGACACCTTTTTGGGAACATCCGCTCAACGCTCTTTCGTTTTACGATCCGGTCATCACGCAGATCGTGCTCTCGGTCGCTGACGCTGTCAAAGCGGGAGCGCCAGATTTGTATGCTCAGTCTGCCGCTCAGTTCTTAGCCGTGCATCTGCTGTCCCAACAGAGTGGGTGGCGAAGTTCTTCTTTGGATAGGAGAAGTCCGGGAACATTAGGAAGCCGCCGCTTGGCAAATATCCTGGGATACATTGACGCCCACTATAAAGAGCCACTGTCTTTAGATCGGCTTGCCGAAGAAGCAGGGGTAAGCCGCTTCCATTTCGTGCGGCTCTTTAAGGAAAGGGTTGGCATCACCCCACACCGCTACCTGATCAAAATTAGAATGGATGCTGCGGCCTCTCTGCTAACCGGCACAAACTTGAGCGTTCTGGATATTGCGCTGGAATGTGGGTATCAAAGCCAAGCGCATTTTAGCACTGCGTTTCAAAGTCATTTCTTCCATTCTCCAAGCTCATATCGGTGAAGATGGCGCAATGTTTGCATTTTCAATGCTGTGGCTTCAATAAGAATGATGCATGAGGAGCTTGATTCGCGGCTGACGCAGTCGATGGAACAGGAGGATCAAAATGAACATCACACTTGATGTCTCGCCGGAGATGGAAGTGCAACTGCAACAGGCGGCGCGGGTGCAGGGAACCGATGTCACGACCTATCTGCTGGAAAGCGCTCGCCTGCGTTTGCGGCCCGATGTTCTCCCGGAACCGGAAGCCTCTCTGCTGCAAACGATTAACGCGCCTCTTGCCCCGGAAGCCCGCTCCAAGCGCGACGCATTGTTGGCGGAACAGGAGCAGCGTGAGTTGACTGAGGAAGAACAGGGTCATCTTACGGACTTAATTGATGCCGTTGAGATGGCGAACGCGCAGCGGTGGCAGGCTCTCGCGGCACTCGCCCGTCTGCGCGGGCTTTCGCTGGCGGAAACCACCCGCGACCTGGAAATCCCACTTCCTTAACTCATGTCACAGACTTACGTTCCGATAGCGCTAGTTCGGGCAGTGACGGAGCGGGCGCAGGGACAGTGCGAGTATTGCCGATGCCTCACTGGGTTTCACTCCGACCCGTTTGCGGTCGAGCATATCGTCCCCGAAGCGCGGGGCGGCGCGACCGAGGTGGCTAACCTGGCTCTCTCGTGTCTCGGCTGCAATAGCTTCAAAGGGGTATTTGTGACCGGGCATGACCCTGCCACTGAACGTGAGGTGCTGCTGTTCCATCCGCGACAGCAGCGATGGGCAGAACATTTTGCTTGGACTCCCGACACAACGCAGGTCATCGGCATCACTGCGACGGGACGTGCAACTGTGGTACGCCTTCGGCTAAACCGGCCTGGTCTTGTTAATCTTCGGGCTGCTCTGCGTCATTTTGGGGTTCACCCGCCCGATGATTAGATGTAAAGGCTTCAACAACAATGACGCAGGGAGAGTTTGATGCACGGTTGGCGCAGTCTACGGAACAGATGCGTCAGAAGCGGTTGGCTTTAGAAGCGCAGGGAACAGGACAAACACCATGACTGCATATCAAGTTTATGAACAAGCCATTAAGCCGCTTTCTGCTGAGGAAAAGCTTGCCATCGCCCGGCTAATTATGGAAGACGTCGTCCCGGAAGTTGGGCCGCAAGCACAGGCAAACGGCGCTGAGCTGAATGGACTTCTGCCTCAGAGCGAGTCTGAGCCGCCGGCAAAAGCCCGCAAGCCGCGTGAGTTTGGGGCGGGACGCCATCTACTGGTTGGTGTCGATATAGAGGCATTGCTGGCTACACCCATAGACGATATGTTTGCAGACTACATGCCGGAAGACCACTGATGCAGCACCTCATTGACACGCATACGTTCCTCTGGTTCACTAGAGGATCGGCGGAACTGCCTATTCCTATTCGAGAACTCATTGCAGACCCGGCGAATACAACTCAAATCAGCATTGCTTCTTTTTGGGAAATGGGCATTAAAGCCGGCACGGGAAAACTGCCGCTGACAACCAGCCTGCTGGATTTGCAGGCGTTTGCAGAGGCCCAATCCATCGAAATCCTGCCGATTACGGTCCAGGCAATTGCTTTAATCCAACGGTTTCCCTTTCATCACAGAGACCCGTTCGACTGAATCATCGCGGCGACTGCGCTCACGACAGGAAGCATTTTGTTGAGCATAGACACGATATTTGATGCTTACGGCGTTTCGAGAGTTTGGCAGGTAAGCTAACTCTATGGCTAACCCGCGAGGGACGAAAGGGGCTGGAGCAACAATGAAACATAGCCTGATTTTACTTTGTTCGGCTGTTTGCCTGACGCTCCTGCCGGGAGTGCGGGCTGACCCTGCGGCTTTGGCGCTGCTCCATCAAAGCGCGGAGGCGGCGAAGAAGACGCAGGCGCTTTCGGCGGACTTTACTTACAGCGTCACACGCGGCGGCAACGCGGAGCACGGAGCCGGGACAATGCAGCTCATGAAGCCGTACTTCGTGCGGGTCATCTACCATGCAGATGGGTCGGATCGGGTGCGGACACTGCTTTGTGATGGGGCGTCGACCTGGGATGTTCGCAGCCCGGAGAACTTCGGCACTAAAAGCAGCATCAGCGCGGCCGCTGCCGACTCTGATGCGCCTGGCGCACTTTTGTTCTGGAGTTTCTTTGACCCCTATGGAGCCGCGAAGAGGATGGTCGCCCCGGCGCAAACTCTGGCCGGGCTGCACACGGCTGGTTCGGAGATAGTCAGCGGCGCGGTCTGCCGGGTGCTGGTCGGCAGAGCGCCGGACGAGACGGTGACGCGGCTGGATGTGGGGCCGGACGGCCTGGTGCAGCGGGAAGTCATGCGCGGGACTCAGAACGGGCGGGCGACGCGCTCGGAGCTTTCGCTCACGAATCTCCAGCGTAATCCGGCGCTGACGGCGAAAGATTTTGCCTGGGTGCCGCTTCCCGGCCCGCGCCTGGCACTGGCGGACCCAAAATCTCTGGCGCTGCTGGAACAAGCGCAGGCCGCGACGCGCACGTCCCGGACCCTCACGGCAGATTGGCGGTTCACGGTCCGCAAGGGCAACAATCAGACGGCGGATTACGGGGCGCTGACGCTGATGAAGCCGAACTATGGCCGGATTGGGTTTGATACCGACACGCCGTTCAGCTGGACACTGACTTCCGACGGCACCGTGCTTTGGACACTGTACCCGCCCAGCAACACCTACGAGCAGACGCCGGTCGCGCCGGACGGCAGCTCGATTGATGTGGAGCATATCGCGCCACTGGCGGGCTTTTACGACATCTATCACGCGCTCCGTCAGGTCTGCTACTTCGGTCCCAGCATTGGCCTGATCTACGCCGGGCCGGAGCAGGTGGACGGAGTGCCGTGCCAGGTGGTGGAGTACAACGTCCCGGCAGACAAAGACGGAACCGGCGGCGTGGATCGCCGGTTTGCGGTTGGCCCGGACGGCATCATCTATCGGACCACGACCCAGTTCCTGACCGGCACCGCCTTTAGCCTCGCGACCGTGGAACTGACCCATGTGCATACGGGGACAGCACTGACGGCGGCGGACTTCGCTTTCGTGCCGCCGCCCGGCGCATCTCCTGCCACACTTTCCGCCAACGTGCCGCTGCTGGCGACGGGGACTGTTGCCCCAGATTTTACGCTGCCGAACTCGGACGGTGCTCCGGTGCAACTGTCGGGCTTCAAGGGACATCCCGTCGTACTTGTCTTTTGGAGTACCTGGTGGTCTTCCGGCCCGGACACGCTGGCTCAGGTCGGCGACATCGCCCGGCGGTACGCGCCTCAAGGCGTTCCTGTGCTGGCAATTCACATCTGGGACACGGTAGACAAGCTGCAGGAGCGGCTGGCCCGGCACCCGGAGTATGCCGGTCCTATATTTCTGGCCGACACGCACCGTAAGGGCCAGGATTCCGGCTCCAAGTTCTACCAGGTCACTGATGTGCCGACCGAGTACGTCATCGGCAAAGACGGCAAGATCACAGTGGCGTTCCACGGCCCCGAAGCCACGCCGGCCGCGCTGGAGAACGCGGTGAAAGATGCCCTGCGCCCCGCGCCGGCACTAAAGTAAGAAAGAGAAGAAGTATGACTGACCCTCGGTTGACTAAATGGGCGGAAACGCTGGTGCAGTATAGCCTGGACTTGCAGCCCGGCGAGCAGCTGCTCATCCGTGTGGACGAACCCGCGATCCCGCTGGCGAAGGAAGTCTACCGGACGGCGCTTGCGGCGGGGGCACACCCGTCGGTGCAGGTGCTGATTGACGGCCTGGACGATATCTTTTTGACGACGGCAGATGACGAGCAGCTAGGCTGGGTCTCGCCGGCACGGGAGTTTGAGTACGAGGCAATGGACGCGCTGTGCGCGATCGTCGCGCCGTCCAATACGTCCGCGCTGGCGGGCGTCGCGCCGGAGAAGCAGGCGCTCGCGCAGAGGGCGAACCAGGCCATTCGCAAATCGCTGTTTGAGCGGGCGGCAGTTGGCAACGCCAAGTGGAACGTGACGGTGTACCCGACGCAAGGGGCGGCGCAGAATGCGAAGATGTCCCTGGCGGATTACGAGGCGTTTTTGATGAGGGCCATGCTGCTGGATCAGCCCGACCCTGCTGCCGCCTGGAAGGCATTTTCGGCAGAGCAGCAGCGCTATGTGGATTATCTCAGCAAAGTCGAGACGTTGCGCTTTATCGCCGTAGACACGGACCTGACCATGAGGGTTGGCGGGCGTAAGTGGGTCAACTCCGACGGCCACAAGAACTTTCCAAGCGGCGAAGTCTTTACGGGACCGATTGAAGATAGCGTCAACGGCGTCGTGCGGTATACGTTCCCAACGGCGCATCTCGGGCATGAAGTGGACGACGTGCGACTGACATTCAAGAATGGGCGGGTCGTCAAAGCCGAAGCGGCCCGAGGCTTAGACTTCCTCAACACCATGCTGGACAGTGACCCTGGCGCACGAACCCTGGGCGAAGTCGCTGTCGGCAACAATTACGGCGTTCAGCAGTTCACCCGTAATACACTCTACGATGAGAAGATTGGCGGGACGTTTCACCTCGCGCTCGGCAATTCGTACCCGGAAACCGGCGGCACGAATGTCTCGGCGGTGCATTGGGACATGGTCTGCGACATGCGCCCCGACGCCGACGGCGGCGCAATCTACGCCGACGGCGTTCTCATTCACGAAAGCGGGCAGTGGAAGATTTAGAACCCACCCTGTCCTTCGTGAACATACTCTAAACTTTTCGCTGTTGCTTCTTTAAGAACGCCGTTGGTATCCAGTACAGATACTTTTTTTAGAGCTGCTTCTGCTTCTGTGAAACGCCTCGCTCGGCGAAGTCCACAAGCGAGAAAATACTGAGCACGTGGGTCGCTTGGAACCAGTTGTGCTGCTGCACTAAAAGCTGCCAACGCCTCTGTGTTGCGCTGTCGTCCGAAAAGGTATTCGTCTTCTAGCCCGCCACCTCGTGCGATATTGAGCATCATTCGCACCGCCTTTGGAGAACTGGTCTTAGCATCTAGCGTTTTATCCAGAGGCTCCATAGAACTTGAATACTCCCAAGTCCGTGCGGTGTTGAAGCATTGAACGGCATCGGCTAGCTTGCCCCGATCTAAGCACATCAACCCGTAGCGGGCTACTGCCTCCTGCATCTGAGGTTCATTCGTGCCGAATGTCGAACCGATAGGAGAGCCAAAACCCTTTTGGTAGGCAGCAAAAGCTTTGTCTTGCACTCCTTGATAGTCCAACATCAATGCAAGCTCAACTCGGACCCCCGGACTATTGTCAAATGATAACGCCCTGCGAAAATCTATTATCGCGTCAGAATAATCGCCTGCTCTCTCTGCTGCTCGACCAGCTAGCGCGAAGAGATTGAACTCCCTCATCTTGGCTGACTGCTCAGGAGTTGGAGAAATGCTGAAATAAGCTAGCACCGGATGAGTCAAGAAAAGCATCAACAGCGCGACGGGAATTGTGTGTTTCTTCATGACGTGTAGGATTTTTTACTTCTGCTCATTAGGAAGGGGTTGCCTTGTTGATCTATAGCTGCTGCCTTACTGCGCGTCGTTCAGGGCGTCCAGCATGGGGAACGTGCGCCCGGCGATCTTGGGGTCAATCCGCGTAGCTTCCTGAACGGCGATCCGGCCTGCTTCTAAGTCGCCGCGCTTTCTGAGGGCGTAGCCGAGGTTGAAATGCGCCCAGGCATGGGCAGCGCGGAGCTGGATGGTGCGCCGCCACTCGGCAATGGCGGCGTCATAACGCTGCATCTTGTGCAAAGCATTGGCAAGGTTGAAATGGGCCTGGGCAAACTCGGGGTCCGACAACACGGACTTCTGCCAGCAGGCCAGCGCCGCGCCAATCTGGCCTTCGTTGCTGAGCATGACGCCGAAATTGAAGTTTGCCCACGGGTCGTTTGGGTCCAGGCGTAGCGCTTCGTGCATCTCGTTGAACGCGGCGTCGGCCAGCCCTTTGATATACAGCGCCGCGCCGAGAAGCTGATGCGGCTCGGCCTGCTTGGGGTCACTTTTGATGGCCTGCTCCCAGCACCGCATCGCTTCGTCCAGCTGGCCCTCGGCCTGATAAGCCAGCCCTAAATTGGTTTGCGCGTTCACGTCTTCCGGGTCATGCACCAGCGCTTCCCGGTACTGGGCTACTGCGGCTTCCTTCTGGCCCCGCTCGTGGTAGACAGACGCCAGATTATGCCGGGCAATGCTGAGGGTCGGCTCCAAATCCAGCGCAATCTTCCACTCGTCTATCGCCCCGTCTACGTCTCCCCGCTGGTAGAGCGCCGTGCCGTAGTTGGTGCGGGCATATGCATACTCGGGCGCAGCTTTCACGGCTTCCAGCCACTGGACAAACGCTTCGTCGTCTTGCCCCTGACGCCGAAGCGCCAGTCCAAGATTGTTCCGGGCTACGCTGTCACTGGGATCAAGGCGCAGAGCCGCCTGATAGGCTGAAATTGCCGGGCCAAGCTGGTCCCTCTCAGCCAGCGCATTGCCCAGCAGAACATGCGCTTCCGTGCCGCTCGAGTCAAGCTGGATCGCCTCCCGGTACTGGATCACGGCGGCATCGGCCTGTCCCCGCGCCAGCAGCGCCCCGGCAAGCATCAGGCGCGGCGCGGCGTCTAACGGCGCACGCTGAACCGCTTTGCGGCAGCTTGCGATGACCGTGTCCATTTCGGCTTTGGCCCGCAGGGACCGGGCCGGCGTGAACTGCGAGCTTTGCTGCTGGGCTTGAAGTATCTGGCGCATGATCTAAACCTCGGCGTATAACTAACTTTCATCATCATTCGCGGAGACGTGCTGCAGGCGATTTGTCCGGGTCAGCGGCCGCTGTGACTCGACTTGTTTGCTGACATATCCTTGCGATGATGCGCGGCCCGCTCTTTCTTTGACGATGCCCTCTAGGCGCGAAAACAATTGAAAGTCGCCGCGCAGGATGGTGGAAGCGTACTTTTCTACTGCGTTTGCATAGATGCACAATGTTTTTTCCATCTGCTCGGGCGTCAGTCTTCCATCAGGCGTTGGCTTTATAATGAGATCAGGTTCCATCAGCAGAAGTAAGTTTTCCAAATTGAAGCAGTATAACTTGCTGTTTTGCCTGACAATCGTTGGATTATCTTGAAGTCTTCCATCAACAAGCCGGCAGAGGCGAACATACAAGTATTGCTCCGGCCATTCCAAAGCGACTTCTACGGCCGTGGTGCTGTTTTGATAGACTCGGATATAAGTTCCTGCTTCCACTTCTTTTGTTTTTGGCCGAAAGTCATAGCCCTTCAAAAAATCAAATTGTTCATCACTCACACGAAAAAATTGCGATTTCATTTCTATATGCTTGATTCCATTCAGTAAACTCAGTTAACTGGATACTGTTTTTGTGACACCATTTCTTTTTCCATTGCATAGAAAATACTGCGGTAAACTCTATCAGGATCAATGCCAATGTCAATAATCTCGTACCCATCGCGTATCTTCTCCGAAATCCACCTGCGATTACGCTTCATGGCGAGGCCTGGGTCAAACGGCTGTATTGTCCAAGCCTGATAGTACCCTGCTTGATATTGTTTTGCGGCAGTTCAGACGCGGCGCATATTCTCACCAATGATGATGCGTCTGTTGACACGCATCAAAACAGACCGGTAATTTGGCCTGACGCATCCACGTCAATGTCCAGCGCGGCGGGATGCTTCGGCAGGCCCGGCATGGTCAAGATGTCGCCGGCCATCGCGACCACAAAGCCTGCGCCGGCGGAAACGGTCAGCGAGCGGACATGAATGCGGAAACCTGTTGGTGCCCCAAGCTTAGTCTTGTCATCAGACAGTGAATTCTGCGTCTTGGCGACGCACATCGGCAACTGCCCGAAGCCGTGCGCTTCCAGCCAGGCGATCTGCTTCTGCGCGTCGGCGCTGATCTCGACGCCGTCTGCGCCGTAGACTTTGACCGCAATGGCGTTCAGCTTGTCCGCAATTGGCAGCGAAGCGTCGTAAATCGGCTGGAACGATCCGGGGGTTTCCAGCGCGTCCAAGACTGCTTGACCCAGCGCCCGCCCGCCTTCGCCGCCTTCGCCCCAGACGTTGTTGACCGCAACGCGCCAGCCATTCTCTATGCAATGCGCGACAACGGCCTCCACTTCAGCGGGCGTGTCGGAGGCAAACGTGTTGACTGTGACCACTACGGGAACGCCAATCTGGCCGACATTCGCGGCATGGCGGTCTAAATTGGGCAGGCCGCGCTTCACGGCTTCCACATCTTCGCGGTTCAAGTGCGTTTTAGCAACGCCGCCGTGCATCTTCAGGGCGCGGACCGTCGCGATCAGCACCACGGCGTCCGGCGACAATGCCGGGCGTCGCGGGGCGGCGACAATGTCGCAGAACTTCTCAAAGCCCAGATCCGAGCCGAAGCCGGCTTCCGTGACCACATAATCCCCAAGCCGCAGGGCAAGCTTCGTTCCCAGCACCGACGAGCAGCCATGCGCGATGTTGCCAAACGGCCCGCCATGCACAAATGCCGGCGTTCCTTCGAGCGTCTGCACGAGATTAGGCTTAATCGCGTCCCGCAGCAGCGCGGCCATCGCGCCCTGAGCGCCAAGCTCCGACGCCGTAATCGGCTGGCCCTTGACGGTCTGCCCGACTACGATACGTCCCAGCTTTTCTTTCAGCTCCGCCAGCGACTCAGACAAACACAAGATCGCCATGACTTCCGACGCCACGGTGATCTGAAAGCCGGACTCACGCGGGTAGCCGTTCGCCTTGCCGCCCAGCCCGACCATTATCTCGCGCAGCGCCCGGTCGTTCATGTCGAGGCACCGCTTGTGCGCGGCTGTCCGCACATCCAGCCCAAGCGTATTGCCGGAGTAGACATGGTTGTCCGTCATCGCCGCCAGCAGGTTATTCGCCGCTCCCAGCGCGTGCATGTCGCCGGTGAAGTGCAGGTTGATGTCCTCCATCGGCAGCACCTGGGCGTAGCCGCCGCCCGCCGCGCCGCCCTTCATGCCGAAGACCGGGCCAAGCGACGGCTCCCGAATGGCCGCAATGGCCTTCTTGCCGAGCCTGCATAAGCCTTCCGCCAGTCCAATCGTCACCGTCGTCTTGCCTTCGCCTGCTGGGGTCGGCGTGATGGCTGTGACCACAATCAACTTGCCGCGCGGCGCGTCCGGCGTCGCCAGCAGCCGCTCCAGCGCCGGCAGGCTGATCTTGGCTTTGTCGCGCCCGTACAGCTCTAGGTCATCCGGGGGCAATCCTAAATCGGCGGCAACATCTAAAATCGGGCGGGGCGAGACGGAATGGGCGATCTCTAAATCAGTCGGCATATCTTGTTACTTTCTGGTCTCGTTCGGATATATCTCAATTTGCGAGCCTTCGGCCAGCACTACGGAGTCGGGGTCGCGCTCCTGCAAAAACGCCCATTGCGGGCCATAAACATGAGCGAAGTCAACGCCGACCGTGTACTCTTCCACCGGGTACACCTGCCAGTGCGGATGCCAGACGCGAAACCCCGTGACTTTGCCGCCGAAGCGCTGATGGTTAAAGCCCGCTTCCTGCTCCTTCACCCACGTTTCAAAGCTGTCTTCCGGCGGCAGCTTTGCCGGACCAGTCGCCGAGACCGCGACCATCTGCTTTTTCCCATTCACCACAAAGTCATGCCGCACCCGGCGCATATCGCCCACCTGCGTCACCCGGCTCGTGATTGGAACGGCGGTATACGGTTCATTATACAGTAGTTTCGCTAGCCCGCACACCAGCGGGTTTGGGGCCAGCTCTCGCACAAAGACAACGCCGCGCTGCCCCTTTTGCGTGACATATATCCGCAGGTTGAACTCCGGGAAATCGCACAGCGATTTAGGGTAGGGGACGCTCCACCCCAGCACCCGCGCCTGCTTGAAATCAAACGCAACCAGGCTGCACCACGCGCTCCCTTCCCACCGATCCAATTCCAACCCCGGCAACAGGTACGGTACCAGCACGTCATCTGGGACGGCATACGACATCAAAATCAAATCCGACCAAACCGCTGTCAAAAATGGGGTCATGGATTGACCGCACTTGCTATGACTTCTCGTACTTGCTTCAGTTTTGCAGGCGTCAGCGTCCCGATTTTCCGCGAGATTGTATACTCCGCAGGCGCAAAAAGATAAAGCGGACGCAGGTAGCTTCTCAGTGCCAACACTCCGCTCGCAAGGTCCGTCGGCAGGAGTTCGATAGCAAAAGCATCCCCGACGTTCCGGCTGGTAATGTAGCAGACCAGATAATCCATGCCGCCAAAGTAAGGCAGTTCTTTGAGAACGAGGGAAGGCCGACGCTTCGTGCCGGAGCCGTCAGAGAGCGGCATTGGGAAAACGATAAGGTCTCCTGCGGCAAACCTAGCCATTTTCCTCGTCCTCCAAATACTTCCAGGCCGCGTCTTCTTCGGGAGTATCCCAAATCCGGTGCATGGTAGACAAAGAACCCATGATGGTTGCCGTGGAAGCGTCTTCCTCGTCCCATTCTTCCTGCTGCATTGCTCGTGCCAGCAAATCCGGCAGGTACTCTTCCAGTGGAACGCCTCTTGCCTCGGCTTTCGCTTTAGCCAGTTGTTCAATTTCCGGTGCGAGTTCCATCGTAATACTCATTATTGACCCTTGTTCATCATACGGAACCATGCCATAAATGGCACAGCTAATCAGCCTTTGGCCAAGAAGTACCGCTTCGCGGAACTAAGAAAAGACCAATCCTAACCCCACGAAGTGGTGTTTTGCAGCGTCCTCGCTGATTAGCCGTGCGTTTCAACGTATGGTTCCCATTCATCCCGAACCGCTAGGCGCAACGCTTCCAGAACCAGTTCTCCTGCGGCAGTCACATCCTCAGCATAGCCGATGGTATGAAACCAGGGTGGGGCAACCCGGTATGCAATCTCATAGCCTTCTGGAACGCACCATCGTTCGCTCTTAGCGTTGATCAGAACCATCCGCTCTTTCGAGGTGTCTCTGTCGTTTAGCACCAGCTCAAACATAGAAGTGAAAGCGTAAACATCTGGGCCAGCAGTATTGTCTTCCAGATGCCCAACTAATTCCGCCATCATCCGGCATGTTTCCACCATGTTTACTGTTCTCGGATCGCTTGTTGTATTAGAAGGAGCAATCCAATTGCGGTATTTCAAGCGAAAGTTTGTTTCTTCATGTCCCGAGATAGGAATAAGCCTCATGTTAATCTACTCCTGCGTCGTCGGCAGCCCAAACGTCTTGAGCTGTTCTTGGAGTTTGGCGGCTCACACCGCCAGCAGAACACGCTCGATATTTTGCGGGAGTTCCAGCGGCACAAAGCACTCGGCGGGGGTACAGGTAGTCTTCGCCGGATTCGTCAATGACTCGCAGGTAGCCGGTTTCATTGGCGGCGGGCGGCAGAACGGCATAGGCTTT
>JAABUX010005214.1_pt1 | contig 16042 bp, 12 predicted proteins | sample 5561851 | NCBI WGS metagenome assembly JAABUX01 (sample SAMN10711883, study PRJNA513361) | rock metagenome | isolation source: Antarctica rocks | place: Antarctica: Victoria Land, Richard Nunatak red sandstone | collected 2016-01-03 | reverse complement strand
CGTGGCTGATGACCTCAGCCGGGAAGCGGTAGCCGGCATAGCTCGGACAGGTAGATGTCGTCATCCCGCCCGCCTACCCGGCTCAGCCGCATCTCGCAAGCCGGCCGGCAGCCAAGTTGACGGTGCCTTCACCGACGCCTATCCGGGTCTGCGCACGATTCTGGCCAACGTGGGAGTAAACGAAACCGCCGATTTTGGACTAATACCATATCGCAATGCGTCTGCAGCATACGAAGTTGGCGGCGGCGAATTTGTCGAGCGGTAACCCCGACCGGGGGCGGCAAAGGCTGTGATCGTCGCCGAGGTCGAACGTCTGCACTGGCGTATTTGAAACGGCAAGGCGAACAATGCCCAGCGCCGCATCAAGCGGATCCGCAAGGTCACGTATGTCTTCAAAGGCGAGCAAAGTCCTAGTGCGAAGGGGGTGGCGTCGCGCAAACTTTGGCATGCGATCGATCAATACCTCAAAAGCCCAAGGCGCATGGCTGATCAACTACGCCAAACGATTCCGGGCCGGTGAGCGGGTCGGAACGTCGATCACCGAGGGCACAGCAAACTTTCTGGTCAACCGGCGCATGAACAAATCCCAGCAGATGCGATGGTCGCGAAAAGGCGCCGATCTGCTGCTCCAAGTTCGTTGCGCGGTCTACAACGGAACGCTCGGTGCTGGGTTCGGACATCGATTTGACCGGATCTCCAATGCTGACCTGGCCTTTGCCAAAGCGGCATGATCCCCCAAAATCTCTGGACGGTCCCGAGACGAACCTGCTACCCCAGCCAGAGCTCGGGCGCCACCAACCCGATCCCTGCAACAACGTCCAAAGTGGTCCCGCTGTCGCCCTCGTTACCGGAATGACGACGCTTGCCTAAGCGGCCTCGCTCTGTTCACCGCCGACCTGCACGCTGGCCCAGCCTTCGACCATCTCCACCATCCGCGTGAAATCGCTCGCCGGACGACTCTGGTGCACGGACCATGGCCGCGACCGCTGGGGTATGATGGGCGTGGGTTGTGTTGCCCGTCACTGTCCAGGTGGTTCCGTGCCGTTCAAAGCCAATGCCGAGCGCCGTCATCACATCCCCACGCAGCGTCACCGGGCCACGAACTCGGCAGCTTACGATGCCGCCCTGCGGCAACGTGGGAGTTTGACTGTCTGGTTCACCGATGCGGCGATCGCGGCATGGAAAGCTGAGCCCCGAACGACGCGAGGCGGCCAGTCACGTTACTCTGAGCTGGCAGTCGCCACGGCGCTGACGCTGAGAGCGGTATTCCGCTTGGCACTACGGCAGACCGAGGGATTGATCGGCTCCATCATCGCCCTTCTCGGTCTCGATCTCGCGGTGCCGGACCACACAACCTTGAGCCGCCGGGCCGAGACGCTGGTGATGGTTCGTCCGCGTCCAGGCTCCGGTCCCGTGCATCTGCTGGTGGACAGTACAGGGTTGAAGCTCTGCGGCTCGGGCGAATGGCTGCTCGAGAAACACGGCACGAAGACACGCCGGTCGTGGCGCAAGCTGCACATCGCGGTCGACGCCAACACCGGGCAGATCGCAGCGGCGGCGCTAACCACCAGCGACGTGGACGATGCCTCCCAGGTAGGGACCTTGCTGGATCAAGTGGATGGCCCGGTCGCCTCGTTCACTGCCGATGGTGCTTACGATCAGGACGGCGTCTACCGAGAGGTCGCCGCCCGTCATCCCGACGCATCCGTCATCGTTCCGCCACGATCCAGCGCCGTGCCGAGCGAAACAGCTGAGACGGCGCCAACTATGCGGGACCGACACCTGCAGGTCATTGCCGCGCGTGGCCGCATGGCTTGGCAGAAGGCCTCAGGCTATCACTGGCGGGCCCTGGTGGAGGCCGACATCAGTCGCCTCAAACGGGTCATCGGAGGAGGGCTACGATCCCGCACCGATCGGCGTCGAGCGACCGAGATCGTTATTGCTGTGGATGCACTCAACCGCATGCTCGAACTCGGGCGTCCTAATTACGTCCGAATCGCGTAACGGTCAGTCAAGATGACCGAGCTTCGGCCGCCTGGTGACACATGCAACACAGTCCCCTGGCTATCTTCAGCTCCTCGCGCCGACGGGCGCGAGGAGGGGAATCTCGGCGAGTAGACATACCTGCATAGACGCGCGGATGAGGACGAGTAGATAGCGTGGCCGCACGCCATGAACCTTCTTCGCGACGCCCCCAGGCCGAGCGTGCGATGAGGAGTCATCACAGCCGCTACTGCCGTGCATCAACTCAGCTAATTTAGCTTTTCCGTGATCCGTTGCTATAAAGCGCGACCCGAACGCCGGACGCGCTCGCGTGAAGGCAACGAGATGCTTTAAGTGGAGCGATACCGTCGTATCGGGGGCGTGAGTACCAATGGGAGTGGAAAAGGACTCCAACCCAAGGGCTGCGCCGCGCAAGCGGTGGCAGCGTAGATCAACTTGACTAAAGGAGTAGACACTATGAATAACCTTGCTCGCTCATGGATTGCCAGCTTCGCCTTGTTCGCGTTGTCAACCACGACGGCCCTGGCTGACGACATCGTCGTGATCGCAGGCACAGGGTTCGCCGCACCGCTCAGGGCCGTAATCCCGGCATTCGAGGGCAGGACCGGGCACAGGATCCAGGTTCGCTATGGCACCGTACCTCAGCTCATCAAAATGTCGGCCGAGCCGTTCGATCTGGCCATCACGACCAGCGAGCCGTTGAAGAACGAAGAGTCGGGCAGCCGCTTTGTGGATGGTCCCGCCCCGGTTATCGCTAAAGTCGATATCGGCGTGGCCGTTCTCAAAGGTGCGACCATGCCCAATATACGCACCACGGCTGCGCTGAAGCAGACGCTGCTCGACGCGAAGGCGGTGTCATCCATTCCAGCGAGCGCCACGGGGGCTAAGCTGACAAAGAATTACGAGAACATGGGCATTGCCGAACAGATGAAGAGCAAGATCTTGGCCCAGCCCACCGCGGCGGAGATCACCGAAGCAGTGGCCAACGGTGAGGCTGATCTGGCGATTTTCACCTTGAATGTGCTGATGAACGACCCCCGACTGGCCATCGTCGGACCAATTCCAGACGACATCCAGAATCCGGCGGTATACGTAGGCGCTGTGTCGGCCTCAACCAGGGTGCCTGTGGCTGTGAAGGCCCTGATCGATTTCCTGAAGTCGCCCGAGGCGATGGCCGTCATCAAGGCACAGGGCTTGACCCCGGGTTGAACTTTAAAAACGGCCACTTGGCCGTTTTGACCCACTGGAAGTGCATGAACAGCCACAAACATGGCGAACCGCCCGGAAATCGCAGGCGATCGTTGAACATCACCTCTCGCGTGGCCGCGTGGTGCTGCGTCACCAGCGCCTTGGCGTTGTCCATCAGCAACTCCGCAGGCACGCCGCCAAAGTGGCGGAACGCGCCCTCGATGCCATCAAGCCAGGCCGACTGCCGCTCGTGGTGGAAAGCCCGCACATACACCCGACGCGAGTAGCCAAGCGTGGCGACGAACAGATGCAGCTTGCCCTGGTCCTCGCCCTCGATGGATGCCCTGATCTCGCCGAAGTCGATCTGCAGCTGCCGCCCGGGTGGTGTCTCAAATCGCACCGTCGCCAGCGCCTCCGCCGCAAGCTCGCGTCGAAGATGTGCCACCGCCCGCTCCACCGTGCGCAGGCTCACGTCGATGCCTAGCTCGCCCATCAGCTCCTGACGCACCACGTCCGCATTGCCGCGATGACGGCGAGACCGATCCGCGATCCAATCCTCGTGCCCTGCCAGCAGGGTCGGCCGTCCCGGTCCGCGGTGAGCCGCCCAGCCGCCCGCGGCCAAATAGCGCTGCACGGTTTCGCGGTCACAACCCAGCTCGGCTGCGATCCGCCGCGTGCCCCAGCCTAACCCGTGCAGGTGCAGCATCGCCGCAACCTCATCCGGGAGCTCCATCCGGACCAGTTCACTGCGGACCATCTGCGCACGGTGCAGCGGTTCATGAAGGTGCGGCGGCTGACGATGGCGCGTGAGGTTCTGCTGGGCCCGTTGCCTGAAATGATGGCGTTGGTGCCGAGCAACATGGGTGCTGACAGCGAAGCGAGGGCCGACAGCGACATCAATAAGCTCGGTAACACTCCGTCATGAGGCAACACGCTGGAGGGGTTTTGCATGTCGCCTGACAGGGCCGGAGGGCCTCGTCGAACTGGTTGGGTTGCTCGGCTACTACCAGCTCATCTCGACATCTCGATGACCATCAAAGCGTTCCGCGCCGCCGTTCCGCCACCCGCGACGGAACCGTTCGCGTCGGTCGGCTAGATGTCTGAAGTCGAAGTTGCCCCACTTTCGTGGAGTGGTGTGGACTTGGTTTATGCGGGTTCTGCTATGGCAGCGTCCGCTGCAGCTTCGTAGGCCGTGGGTGAGCGATTGCCCAAGGTCGCCAAGGTCGCGATCATATTCACCCCTTGGCTATCTTCAGCTCCTCGCGCCCGAAAGCGGGCGCGAGGAGGGGAATCTCGGCGAGTAGACGGTCGGTTTCCGTCTGCAGAAATTCAAAGAAAATCTCCACAGCAAGTGAAGTTGTGCTCCGGGACGCCTCAATCCGGAAGATATCCAGGATCAGATCTGGGCACGTTAAGGGGGTTATGGTGAACCGGCTGCGATCCCTCTCTCCGGAGAGCAATATTCCCGGCAGGATCGTCACCCAGTCGGTCGCCGCAACGAAGTCCATTGTCCCGAACATGCTATCCATTTCAAGTGTCTGCTGTATAATCACGTCGTTGGCAGTGAAGTAACGGTCGAGAAGCACCCGGCGGGCGTGCGCGCGCGACGGTAGCACGAGTTTTATCGGACCAATGTCGCGCAGGTTACCGGACTCGAGGCGCCGCTCCGCTTGGCGGCTCACGACTAGGAACTCCGGCGACCGCGCAATGAGATGGCTCCTGATCCCTGCATCGTCCTGCAGGGCCGGCACAATGGCAATGTCCACCTCGCCATGGCGGACCTTCTCCGTGATCGTCGAGCTGTAGGCCTCGATGACCCGGACCACGACATTCGGGTGGGCCACCACGAAACAGGCAAGCGCCGGCGCAAGCACACAGCGCGCCATGGTAGGCGTCAGCCCCAAAGTCACCTCCCCCTCAAGACTGACGGCGAACGGCCGTAGGCTCGTGCGGACTTGCTCGAACGCTCTTAGCACGTCGATGCAGCCACGGTAGAATGCCTCGCCGGCTGGCGTTGGCCTTATGACTCCGGGGCTCCGCGTCAAGAGCTGCGAACCGAGTTGCTGTTCGAGCTTGCGTATGTGTTGGGACACGCCCGATTGCGTCGAGTTCTCCCGCGCCGCGGCCACCGTGAACGAACGTTCCTCGTAGACAGCAATGAAAAGCCGCATGTCTCGCAGGTTCTCAGGCAGATGAATGCTAGTCGTCGCTCCCCTCCCATGCTGGCGTGGCGCATGTCACTCGCGCCTCGGCATCGTTAGCTCGAAACCTTGCGCCAAAGATCATAGGAAGCACGCGCTGGGGGAGCAAGCGTTGGAACTATGATCCCGCATTTCGACCAATGAGGAGACTGCAAGGTTACAATTGTTTGTACGGGCGCGCTGAAGAACCGAGCGTGTGTGCCGAGATTGACGCGCCATTCTAGATGGCTCGCTGTGATCAAAGCAGGAGGCTTTCCGACCCGGTGTCGGCGTGGGAACTGCCGATCAGAAAACATGATTGAGGCGATTACATAACATCATTCGGTTTGCACCCATTTGCCTGCTATCGGTCTTCTTAGTTCTCAAACATGAACAGTCTTCGGAGCTGAACTCCACATGACAGTAGCGCTCACCCATAGTGCCTTCACCCCTCGAGAGCTGCGCGACGCCCTCGGCGCGTTTGTGACAGGCGTGACGGTCGTTACCACCGTGGATGAGGCCGGCCGCCCGTATGGGCTAACGGCCAACTCTTTCAACTCGGTCTCGCTCAACCCGCCCATGATTTTGTGGAGCCAATCGCTCTCTTCACCCAGCTACACGGTTTTCCGCGACGCCCAGCGCTTCGCAATCAGCATTCTCGCCGAGCACCAGGTCGGCATCTCCCAACAGTTCGCACAGGGCAAGACGGACAAGTTTGCAGGGGTGGCCGTTGATCTTGGCCTGGGAGGCATTCCGCTGATCCGCGACGCGGCCGCCCACGTTGAATGTCGCCAGGTCACCAGCTATCCCGGCGGCGACCATGCCGTGTTCATGGGCGAGGTCGAGCGCATTGCTCGTTCGTCCGCCAAGCCGCTCGCATTTGGTGGCGGCAAGTACCTAGTCACGAGTCCGCGGGATCTCGGCGAGTTCTCGCTCGACATTGGCCTGTCCAGCCTCGAACACCTTCGGGCCGTTCGCGTCGCGACCCCGGTCGTTGTCGAGCTGGCGGCGACGCTGCAGGAAACTGTGGCTCTTGCCGTCTGGGGCAATATGGGTCCGACCGTCATCCGCTGGGAGGAGTCCCCTCGACCCGTCAGCGCCAATTTACGTACCGGCGTCGTTCTGCCCGTGCTGAGCTCCGCAACCGGTCTCGCGTTTGCGGCGCATCTCCCCCGGGAGCTAACGCAGGATCTGATCGAACGGGAGATGCGCACGGCGGGCGCTGCGCAGGTTGGAAGCGTGGAGCTGGATGCGATGCTGGACGCGCAGCGGGCGACTGGTCTCGGTTGCGTCGCGGGCGTGGACCGTTTCTCGGAAATGTATGAGTCCGCGATCACTGCCCTTAGCGCACCCGTGTTTGCCAGGGATGGCGTCATGGTCCTGGCCATCACGGTTGTGGGCCCTGGTAACCGCCTTGACGCCGACCCCAACGGACCAATTGGCCGCGCCTTACGACGCACCGCAGCGGCACTGTCATCAACGCTCGGCTTCAGCTCGTGAATTACCAGATGCCGCGACCAGCCAGGAGTTTCCCATGAAGCTTGGAATGTTTATGATGCCCGTGCATCCGGTGTCGCGCAGCCATACCGAGACGTTGCAGGAGGACCGCGAGGCGATCATCCTCGCGGACAGCCTCGGCTATCACGACGCGTTCGTGGGCGAGCACCTGACTGACGCGGCCGAGAACATCACAAACAGCTTGTTGTTCCAGGCGACGCTGATCCACGCGACGAAGCAGATCAAGCTGGCCTCCGGAACCTGCAATCTGTCCCATCTTCACCCTGTTCTCATAGCGGCGCAGGCCGCAATGTTCGACCACCTTGCTCAGGGTCGCTTCATCCTCGGGGTCAGCCCCGGCGCTCTCGAGTCGGATGCCGAGGCACTTGGCATTCTAAGCGAGGACAGGAACCGTCTATTCGCGGAATCGATCGATGTAATCTTGGCGATTTGGGAGCGGCAGCCGCCCTATGACATCGAGTTCCCGGGCAACCGCTACAAAGTCGGCACGCGACAGACCATGGACCTCGACTACGGGGTCGGCATCATGCCCAAGCCATATCAGACACCACGTCCGGAGATCGTTGGCACCGTCGTCGCTCCCTTCTCCAAGGGTGTCATCGCCATGGGCGAGCGTGATTTTCATCCATTGTCGGCCAATTTCCTGTTGCCCAAATGGGTCAAAACTCACTGGGTCAACTACGCCGAAGGCAAGGCTAAGGTTGGTCTCGACGCCGATGCCGGAGACTGGCGCGTTGCACGCTCGATCTTCGTTGCAGACGACGACAACACCGCGGCGGCCTACGGGAGAGACGGCGACGACAGCCCGTACCGCTTCTACTTTTCGCAGCTCCAGCGCAAGCTGACAAAGGTCAACCGCCACGGCGTGTTCAAAGAACACCGCGATCAGCCCGACCAAGAGATTACTCTCGACTATATTCTCGATCGCCTGTGCATTTGTGGGACTGTCAACAGCGTCGTCGATCAAATTCTGAGCCTTAGAGAGCAGGTCGGAGATTTCGGAGAGCTCGTCTATGCCAGCATGGACTGGGTGAATCCCAAGCTCGCAAAGCGTTCGATGACTCTGATGGCCGAGCAAGTGATGCCGCGGGTCAACGCGGCCATCGGCGCGACCCCGGCGCTGGGCGTCGGACGCCGGGTCGCGTGACATCCGCCCTGATCCCGCGCGACGATAGGCGGTCAAAGACCCGATCTGTGCCGGTACGTTCCGGACGGATCGCCATAGCGTGGGACGATTCAGATACCGGACCGCTTCCCTGGCTTGTGCTGTCCAACAGCCTGGCTGCTGACCATCACATGTGGGATGGCCAGATCGCACCGCTCGCCCGCGCCTACCGTGTCTTGCGCTATGACACGCGTGGCCATGGTGCGAGCGATGAGCCGGCCGGGCCGTTACGCCCGTCCGATCTGGTGGACGACGTCTTATGCGTCATGGACCATCTGCAGATTGGCCAGGCCGCGTTTATGGGATTGTCGCTAGGCGGGATGACGGGCCTGCTCGCCGCGCTGGACTATCCGGATCGAATCACGCACCTCATCTGCTGCGACGCGCGCGCGACCATGCCGCCCGCCGCCCGTGCGGGATGGGACGAGCGCCAGTCTGCGGCACGGCAGCGCGGGATGAACGCAGTGCTGGCGGACACGCTCGACCGCTGGCTGATGCCCGAAACCCGCGCCGCGCGACCCGAGGTGGAGGCCGCGGCCCGGTCTATGATCCTGGGCACGTCGGTGGAGGGCTACAGCGCCTGCATTGATGCTATCCAGCAGTTCGACCTGATGACGCGGCTGCAGGATCTTTCCGTGCCGACTCTCTATGTCGCCGGCGATCACGATACCGGCGCCCCGCCTGAAATCATGCAGGCGATGGCGGCTGCCACCCCGGGCTCGCGCCTGGCCTTCGTACGGAACGCAGCACATCTTTCGAACCTCGACAATCCCGACGGATTTTCTGCCTGCCTCAGACCCTTCCTGGGGATTTAGCAATTCCGCTTACTTATGGTTGGAGTGTGCAACGATGACCCGTCGCAACGCAAATCTTATCCGGGCGAACGCCGCGATTGAATTCGCACCGGCCGACCGGCCCATCGGTCGAGGGGTAGCGCTCGGTATCGTTTTGCTTCTCGGCCTTTCCTACGCCTTCAACGGGATGGACCGGCAGATCTTCCCGGCACTGCTCGGCCCGATCAACGCCGAATACGGGCTTACCCTCGCCCAGGGCGGCTTCCTCTCGAATGCGTTCACGGTCAATGTCGCCGTATCCGGGGCGCTCAGCGGCTGGTTCATGGCGCGTTTCGGCCGCAAGGCGACCCTTGTCGGCGGCCTGATCGCCTTCTCCACCTTCACCCTGCTGACGCCGTTCGCGATCGGCTTGGGCGACCTCGCCTTCTACCGGGCCATGACGGGGGCCGGCGAAGCCCTGCAAATCAGCGCCATTTTCGCCATGATCGGCGCCTTCTTCGGCAATCAGCGCGGCGTTTACATGGGCATAAACAACGCGCTTTTCGGCGCCGGCGCGTTTCTTGGCCCGGTCTTGGGCACGCGGCTGTTCGCGGCGACAGGCTCGTGGCGCTTGCCATTTATCGTCTATGGCATTGTGGGGATTGTCATGGCCTTGACGGTCCTCGCCGTCATGCCGCGCCGGTTCGCAACGGCGGTGGACCCCGAAAAGGTGGCCGATAACGCCGGGGCGTCACAGCTGCGCTTGCTCAACCGGAACAGCACCCTGTGCCTGCTTGCATTCGGGCTGGTTGGAATCTCGTTCTTCGCTTATGTCGCGCTCTACAGCAGTTATCTGCGGTCCGAGCTGCACTACAGCGTCACGGACGCAGGTACCGCCTTCGGCATGTATGGCCTTGGCACCTTGACCGCCTTCTTCGGCGGCTGGCTGGGCGAGCGGCTGAAGAAGGTAGGCCTGCTCGCCGCCCTCATTCTGCTAGCCCTGGACAGCTACGCCATGTTCCACGGCAGTGGCGCATTCTGGGAGCAGTTGGTCATGTCGTTCATCTTTGGCGCATTGGTGAGCGGGTATCTCTACCCGCGCATCGTCGCCATCACACAGCGAAGCGTAGCTGCGGACCAAATCGGTCATGCCATGTCGATGCTGCTGGTGATCTTCTACCTGCCTGGCCTAGTGGTGGGATACGCATTTGGTAAGCTGGTAGAAGGACCAGGCTGGGGTGTCGCATCTACGTTGGTCGTCTCCGTCCCGGCCGCCCTCGCATTCCTCATCACCACGTTCCAAGACTCGCGCAAGTTCCGCGGCGCGTGACCGGAAAAAAGCCCTAGCGACAGTCAGGTGGCACCTCGCCCGCAGGGCGGTCAGGGAGTGGCGTCAGGATACCCAATACAGCACTCGCGGGCCGGCTGACATCCGGCGTGGCGCCGCGATAACGGAGGAGAGGGAATGTTCAAGAGACTCGTCCCGAGCCGGCGTTTCGTGCTCGGTGCTGCGGCGGCCGCACTACTGCCCGGCAAGATGGCCAAAGCGCAACGCGCGCCGGAATTCATCTACCGCCTGGGCACGAACCAGCCTTTGGAAAGCCCAACGGTAATCCGACTGAATGAGATGGCGGCGGCTACGCTCACCGAGTCCGACGGCCGCCTACGCATCGACGTGTTCGGCGCGGGCAAACTCGGGTCCGACAACGCCATGATCGGCGACGTACGGGCGGGCCGGCTTGAGCTTTATATGGCAGGCAACAACCTCGGCGAGTTCTCCGCCGTGTCGGAGATGCCCTCGCTGCCGTTCGTATTCAAAGACGATGCGGCCGTGTTTGCGGCGCTCGACGGGGCGCTGGGTGAGTTCATCAGACGTGACCTGGCGCGCAGCGGCCTGCACGCCTTCAGTTCCTACTGGCAGAACGGCTTCCATCAGCTTACGACCAATTCGCGGCCTATCCTGAAAGCCTCGGACCTGCAAGGGTTAGCGATCCGCACGCCGGTGCAGACGATGCCGGCCGAGTTCTTCAAATTGTTTGGTGCGGAACCAAAGGGGATTACGTTTGACTCGATGTATGCCGCGCTACGCGACCACGTCGTGGATGGCCAGACCGATCCGCTGGCGTTCGTGATATCGCTGAAACTATACGAGGTACAGCGCTATCTCAGCATGACCAACCATTGGTGGTCTGGGCTGCTTCTTGTCTCGCCCCAGGCGGCATGGGACCGGCTGCTGCCCGACGTGAAAGCGGTTCTCTCGCAGAATGTGCAACGCTTCGCGCTGCTCCAGCGAGAAGACGTGAATGCGATCAACCGCTCCGGCATGGCATTTCTGAAATCGATCGGCATGCAAGTCACAACGGCCGATACCGACAGCTTTAAGGCCGGGCTCGGTGATTTCTATAAGAAGTGGCGGTCGACCTACGGAACCGAAGCCTGGACGGTGCTGCAACGCTATTCTGACCAGATCGGTTGATCTGATGCCCTGCCCGATCCATGCAATGGAGCAATGCTCCGGCACTCGCACCCGAAGTCCTGCAACTGTCCTAATGCAGCGAAAGCGCGATTGACGTTCCACAGCGGGCACGGTCCGCCGAGACGCGCGAACTGGAGCCGTGTCGCTGCTGCGCCTCATTACGAAAGGTAGCTTATGCAAGTGCACGACGTGACCGTTCACCCCTCGAAGGCCAAACTGGCGCGCGAGAAGCAGCTCGCCTGGAAAATCGCCGCCGTCGCCACGGACCCGGTGGCAGTCCCGGCCGAGACCGCCGAGATGGTCGTAAACCGGGTCATCGACAACGCCGCCGTCGCCATCGCCTCCGTCAACCGCCGCCCCTGCATGTCCGCCCGCGACATGGCGCTCGCCCACCCGCATGCGCCCGGCCGCGCCGGCGCGGCGGTGTTCGGCATAGATGGCAGCACCCGCATCAGCCCGGAATGGGCGGCCTGGGCCAACGGCACAGCGGTGCGCGAGCTGGACATGCACGACACCTTCCTCGCCGCCGACTACAACCACCCCGGCGACAACATCCCGCCCATCCTCGCCGTCGCCCAGAGCCTGGGCAAGTCGGGCGCGGAGCTGCTGCGCGGCATCGCCACCGGCTACGAAATCCACATCGACCTGGTGCGCGCGATCTGCCTGCACGAGCACAAGATCGACCACATCGCCCATCTCTGCCCCGCGCAAGCCGCCGGCATTGGCGCCCTGCTCGGGCTCGACACGGCGACCATTTATCAGGCCGTGCAACAGGCGGTGCACGTCAGCTTCACCACCCGCCAGAGCCGCAAGGGCGAGATCAGCTCGTGGAAGGCCTACGCGCCGGCGCACGCCGGCAAGCTGGCGATTGAGGCGGTGGATCGGGTGATGCGCGGCGAGGGCGCGCCGAGCCCGATCTACGAAGGCGAGGATAGCGTGATCGCCTGGCTGCTGGACGGACCGAAGGCGCGCTATCAGGTGCCGCTGCCGGGTCTCGGCGAGGCCAAGCGGGCGATCCTGGACAGCTACACCAAGGAGCATTCGGCGGAGTATCAAAGCCAGGCGCTGATCGACCTCGCCTTCCGCATGGGCAAGCAGGTGAAAGCGAAAATTGGCGACGATTGGGACCAGGTCAAAGACGTGGTGATCGAGACCAGCCACCACACGCATAACGTGATCGGTACTGGCGCCAACGACCCGCAGAAGATGGACCCGCACGCCAGCCGCGAGACGCTGGACCACTCGATCATGTTCATCGTCGCGGTCGCGCTGCAAGACGGCGAGTGGCACCACATGCACAGCTACGCGCCGGAGCGGGCGGCCCGGCCCAGCACGGTGCGCCTCTGGCACAAGATCCGCACCGTCGAGGACCCGAAATGGACCGAGCGCTACCACGCGCGCCGGCATGAGGACCTGGCCTTCGGCGGCCGCATCACCGTCCACATGCAGGACGGCAGCGAAATCCAGGACGAGATGGCGGTCGCCAACGCTCACCCGCTCGGCGCTAGCCCCTGGACCCGGCCCGACTACATCGGGAAGTTCCACCGCATGACCGAAGGCCTGATCACCGCAGAGGAAAGCCGGCGCTTCCTCGCCGCCTGCGAGGAGCTGCCGCACTTGCCTGCGGGCCAATTGCACCGGCTGAACGTCGCCATGCCGAAAGGCAGTGCGCAGGCGGGCAAGCCCGGCATTTTCTGATGTCGCAACCCGCTCATTGGAGGTTACCCATGTCCGAGACCGAAACCGAAACCGAGACCACGCCCAAGTCCAAGGGCAAGAAGAGCGTCGCCCTCGCCGGCGTCGCCGCGGGCAACACCGCGCTGTGCACTGTCGGCCAGACCGGCAACGACCTGCATTACCGTGGCTACGATATCCTCGACCTCGCCGAGCGCTGCGAGTTCGAGGAAATCGCACATCTGCTGATCCACGGCGCGCTGCCGACGGTGTCGCAACTGATGACCTACAAAGCCAAGTTGCGGGCAATGCGCGGGCTACCGCATGCGGTACGCGATGTGCTCGAAGTGCTGCCGGCGGCGACGCATCCGATGGACGTCATGCGCACCGGTATCAGCACGCTCGGGTGCGCGCTGCCGGAGAAGGAGGACCATAACTCGGCTGGGGCTCGCGACATCGCGGACCGCCTCATGGCATCCGGCGCTTCGATCCTGCTCTATTGGTATCACTGGTCGCATCATGGGCGGCGCATCCAGGTAGAAACCGCCGACGAGAGTCTTGGCGCGCATTTCCTGCACTTGTTGCACGGGGCGCCGCCATCTCCGGAATGGGAGCGGGCAATGCAGACGAGCCTGATCCTGTATGCCGAGCACGAATTCAACGCGAGCACGTTCGCCGCGCGCGTGGTCGCGGGCACCGGGTCGGACATGTATTCGGCGATCGTCGGCGGGATCGGCGCGTTGCGCGGGCCGAAGCACGGCGGCGCCAACGAGGTCGCGCTGGAGATTCAGAGCCGGTACACCGACGTGGATGCGGCGGAGGCGGACATCCGTCACCGCGTCGCCAGCAAGGAGGTGATCATCGGGTTCGGGCACGCGGTCTACACCGTCGCCGACCCGCGCAACGCGGTGATTAAGGGCGTCGCACAGCGCTTGTCGGAGCAGAACGGCAACACGCTCACCTATCGTATTGCCGGGCGGATCGAGCGCACGATGTGGGAGCTGAAGAAGATGTTCGCAAACCTCGATTGGTTCAGCGCTGTCGCCTACAGTCAGATGCGGATTCCGACCGCGATGTTCACGCCGCTTTTCGTGATCGCGCGCACGAGCGGATGGGCGGCGCACATTATGGAGCAGCGGATGGACAACAAACTGATCCGTCCGACGGCGAATTACACGGGGCCGGAAAACCAGAAGTTTGTGCCGATTATGGAACGTGGCCGATGAGCTACCTGGTTGCCTCCAATTGTCCAACACAGCCCGCCGGCGACCGGTTCCGGGCGTTGCTGGCCGTGCCGGGGATCATGCAGATCCCCGGCACGCACAACGGCATGGCAGCGCTGCAGGCCAAGGCGGCCGGGTTCGCGGCGTGTTACCTCTCTGGTGCCGCCATGACGGCCAGCATGGGGCTGCCGGACCTCGGCGTGATCACCCTGGACGAGGTCTGCTTCTTTATCCGCCAGGTCACGCGCGCTAGCGGCCTGCCCGTGCTGGTGGACGGCGACACGGGCTACGGCGAGGCGCTGAACGTGATGCATATGGTCCGCACGTTCGAGGACGCCGGGGCGGCTGCTGTCCATATTGAGGACCAGCTGCTGCCCAAGAAGTGCGGCCACCTAAACGACAAGAAGCTGGCCGACCCCCACGATATGGCCGCCAAGGTCGCCGCCGCCCGCAAGGCCCGGCGTCACCTGCACATCATCGCCCGGACCGATGCTGCCGCCAGCGAGGGTATCGACGGCGCCGTCGCCCGTGCCCGACTATATCTTCAGGCCGGCGCCGACGCGATTTTCCCGGAGGCGCTGCACAACGCTGAGATGTTCCGCGAGTTCGCCGCCCGGATGCCGGGTGTGTCTCTGCTTGCCAACATGACTGAGTTCGGCCGCACCCCGTTTTTCACAGCCGCCGAATTCGAAGCCATGGGCTACAAGATGGTCATCTGGCCCGTTAGCAGCCTGCGCGTTGCCAACAAGGCGCAAGAGGGGTTGTACATGGCTATTCGCCGCGACGGCAGTGCCCACAAGCTGATCGACGCCATGCAGACGAGGGTCGAGCTCTACGCCACTATCGATTATGCCGGATATGAGGCGCTTGACGCCTCCATCGTCCAGACCGTTGTGCCGGCCGGCATGCCGCAATGCGCAGGAGCCGTGCGGCCCGGGCGGGAGTGATATGAGCCGCCTGATCATTGGGCGCCTCGGGGCGCGTAATCCGCCGCGAGGGCGAGCCGCTACTGTTCAACACACCGAGCGCTACTGCGTCCTCGCGTCGTGAATGCCGGCCGGGGCCTGCAGGAATGCAAGGAGGAGCCATGATCAATGCCGCAGTCGCCGGCTTCGGTTGGTGGGGAAGACAGATCGTCCGCAGCCTCGCAAGGTCGGAGGAGATCAGAGTCGTCCGGGCGGTGGACCCGGACCGCAATGCCCACGCCGCGTTTGCGGTGGAGCACGGGCTGCCGCCCCTCTCCGCCCGCTTGGATGAGGCTTTGGCCGACTCGGCGATAGATGCCGTCATTCTCTGCACCCCGCAGAACCAGCACACAGGGCAGGTGCTAGCGGCGGCCCGGGCCGGTAAGCACGTATTTTGCGAGAAGCCGCTTGCGATGACACGCGCTGACGCGGAGGCTGTTTGGTCCCGGGATGAGGTGACGCGGGTTGAGCTTGAAGATGTCGGGTGTCGTTGTCCAGGCGTGGCAGACGGCTTCGAAGGGGGTTTTCCACCGAATGGCTTTGAGGTGCTTGGCGAAGTTATAGGCCGAGACGAAAGCAAGAACGTGGGCCTTGAGGCTGTCGAGGTCGGGATAGTGGAATGCCTTGATGGTCGCCTCCTTCACCGTCCGGTTCATGCGTTCGGCCTGGCCGTTGGTCCACGGGTGGTATGGCTTGGTGAGCTTGTGCTCAATGCCGTTCTCGTTGCAGACACGGTCGAATATATGGGCGCCGAGGTATCGCCTGCTCGGCCCATTTCGGTTCTTTGGCAGGTCGGCGAAAGCCATTCCATTGTCGGTCAGCACGGTATGAATGGCATAGGGGAAGGCCTCGACGACGCCGCGGAGGAACTCGGCA
>JAABUX010005213.1_pt1 | contig 16046 bp, 10 predicted proteins | sample 5561851 | NCBI WGS metagenome assembly JAABUX01 (sample SAMN10711883, study PRJNA513361) | rock metagenome | isolation source: Antarctica rocks | place: Antarctica: Victoria Land, Richard Nunatak red sandstone | collected 2016-01-03 | reverse complement strand
AGTTCTCCAGCGTGCTTCATAGTCAGTGTTCAAGTCTGGCCGCTCGATCAGTTCGCGCGCTACCTCTTGAAACTGACCCCAATCAAAGCTCATAGGGACTCTGGAAGCGATCCCAGGATAACCGTGATTTTTCCCTTGGAACGCTCATCCGCGTCCAGGACACCGCGACGCTCCAACTCTTTCAAGCGGCGGACGCCTTCCATCGGGCGACTGCGGTCGCGTTGCATTGTGATAGTGAGAATCAATTGCTCATCGTCTATATCTGGGTCCTGCTGAACCCTCAGGATGTATGTTGACGGTTGCGGGAAAATATCATGCAAGGCTGCGATTGCGCGAGCGTCCAGAAGCACCTCAGCGACGATGGGATGGTTTGCGATGAAGTGAACCGTTGATCTCGCATCCTCCACCTTGCCTCTAAGCATATAACCAAGATCTGACAGTTTATCCACTGCAACCCACACCGCAGGAGCAACATCCTCCTCTATGTCTGCAACGTCGATAACGTTGGTCTCAGAGGCAGATGTTGCTTCGCAGTCAATCGCTTTGGGCACGAGTCCGACACTGCTAGAAGAGGACACCCAACTCGACGGTTGACGGCCATAAAGTATCGGTGGTTGGAGAGTGTAGAGCATTTGGAATACAAGACTTTCTTCCATCATGGACTCATCGTCAATCCAAGCCTGATGATGTCGTGATGGGTAAGCCTGGTATGCTTGCTCTTGTGGCACGCGTCGCACCTTGCGGGCGTCAGAACCCGACCACGAAGAAATCGAGGTGGTCATGGCTATAACTCTGCCTCCCTCTCGCGTGGGATGTGGGAATCCGCTTGCACTTGCGGCATGCGCGCCGCGTCAAGCAGTTGTTGTACGCTGCTAGCCTTGGCTTCCGCTCGGTCAATAGCGTCGCGCACGACTCGTAGATCCGAAGGACTCAGCGCAATAAAAAAATCCTCCACATCCAAGTTCCGCGCGAGATGATACCTCAACTTGATGGTGTGCATGATAGTCATGGCCGCTGGCGGCCCCGTCATGTCATCCCTAAATACAGGCCGTACATCCGTCAGGATGCGCACCCCATGAAAATTGTGTGCGTTCTCGCTCAAAACGTCGCGAGCCCTTGACGCTATAAACAAGGCATCGACATCCAGCAAGCGCACCAAGCGATCCTTAAAACGTTGCCTCTTGTCATCTGGGACCGCAATGTTTCGTGCATTACCGAGTTCCTCGGCAAATTGTGGTATGGATTCGTCGAGCGATGTACGCACTAGATAGAGCGCGATCAGCGTATCCACAATTTGCCGGACATCATTTGGGTCCAATCCACTCTGTGTCGCCGCCGCAACAGCGTAAGACACTATGCCCGCATCGGTTGCAGGAATCTCCCCTTGAAGCACGGATAGCAATGTTTCAATCGCGTCGTCATCGTAGTCCACCAGTTTCTGTAAACCGGGCTGATGGGGCTCGGGGACGGTCAGTTGCGGCATAGTATCTTACCTACGAGTTCTGTAAAGCGAACATCATCAAAAAAGTTCACTAGGAATTAGGTGCGGTGCAGCCAAATTAGGGTTATCATACGGTCAGTCTCAGACGCATAGCAATGGGAAGAAACCTTTTGACGACCATATACATGTATACATTACCATGGTGCACCATGGTAAACCGTGATGCACCACAGTTTACCATTTTGTGCGCGTTGCAAAGTTGCGGCGCAACCTGCACACGCTGTATGAGACTGGCTTGTTGCAATTAGCGGCGCCGTCACCCGAAACGGGATGGTACAATTGCGGACCGTACGTCCTCATGTACGGTCCACAATCACACCATCATTACCTCCCTTCTATCGGGCCGCCGACACCAAAGGCACCGATACGCGGAACGGGATAGCCGTTTTACCGGCGACTGATTGTGATGAGCCACCGATGTTCTGCATAGAACGATAGGTAAAGGATCACCTCTTCACTGTTAGAGGAATACAAATCCTGAACGGGATAGGTGTATTGCAGCTACTATGTGTTCGTGCGCTATACGCCGCCCGGCGGCGAGCCGGCGACGGCGTGGCGCTACGGCGTGGCGGTCGCCCCCTACGAAGCGGGCCGGCGCACGGCCGCGCACAGGGCCGGGGCGGCCATCCCGCGTACGCTCGCCAAGCTGCTCGGTGGGCTGCCCGTCTCCGTCATGTGCATCGGCGAGGGCGCAACGCTCGGGTACGGCGCCACGGGGACGGTGAGCGGCGGGTGGGTGGCCCTGCTCGCCGCGCGGCTCGCCGCGGCCGTCCCGCCGGCGCGCGTGACGCGCTACGATCCCGTGGACTATGCGACGACGCTCGCGGCGCCGATCCCCGGCTGGATGGGCGTCGGGGTCGCGGCGGGCGCGGGCCCGTCCCCTCAGCAGGTGTCGGTGATCAACGCCGCCGTGAGCGCGGACACAGCCTTGCGCGCGCTGCGCCGCGCGCCCAACTTCACGGCGGCGAGCTGGTTCCCGCCGCCCGATTGCTACGTTATCCTGCTGGGGCTCGCCGAGATGGATTCCGACCCTCTCACGCACGTCGCGGCGGACGACCTCGCGGCGCACCTGACGGGGCTCGTCGACGCGCTGCGCGCGAACGGCGCCGAGGCGCTCCTGTGCACCCCGCACGTCTGCCCGCCCCCCGGCGACGAGAGCTACGCCGCGGCGGTGCGCTCCGTGGCCGCGCGGGCCGGCTGCGGCCTGGTCGACCTGCGCGCCCTGTGGCAGGACCACCACGATCCCGCCGCGCCCAACGACGGCCACGGCGCCTGGCTCGATATCGCGGCGGGGAACCACACTAATCCGACCGACGCCGGGCACCGCGCCATCGGCGACGAGGTCTACCAGGCCTTCGACCCGTCCGGCGCGCTCCCTCTCGCGGCGGAGGCCGGGGCCGGCGGCGCTCCTGGCGCGCCGCGCCGAGAATGCGTGCGGCTGCTCAACACCAGCCCGCTCTTGCAGTACAGCGGCGCGTGGACGGCGCATACAGACTCCGCCTTCGCCCCGCTGCTGGCCAGCCCGCGCGAGATGCAGGCGCGGACACCCGGCGATCGGGTCACGTTCAGCGCGCGCTGCGGCGAGATCTACATGCTGTGCCGGCGCTGGCGCGACGGCGGCCGGGTAACCGTGGCTGTCGACGGGGCGACGCTGGGGACGGTCGACCTGTACCGCGCCCTGCCTCAATCCACGCTCGACGTAGCCGGCGTCGACGGCGCCATCGCGCCGCGCGACCGCGTGCCCCTCGCGCTCGGCCTCGACGACACGGCGCACACCGTGACCCTGACGCTCGCGGGGACGGCCGACCCCGCGGCGCAGGGGACGGTGTGGCGCTTCGACGCCCTGGAGCTGCTGCGCCTCCAGCACGGCGGCCTAGCGGTCGAGGGGACCGAGCCGCTGCAGCGGGTGCAGCGCGGCGCGGTGGCGGTGGCGCTGGCTAACGCCCCGACGGGGACGGCCGCGATCGCTTTCCCCATGCCCTACCTCGGCGCCGCGCCGGCCGTGGTCGCGCAAAGTCCCGACCCCGCTTACTACACCGTCGTCGGCGCGGTGAGCGGGGCGGGCGCCACCGTCACCCTGGCGCAGCACGCGCACATGCCTGTGACCGACACACAGGTCGTGACGTGGCTAGCCTTCGGCTAGCCATCGCCCCAGCGTTGGCCTGCGAGACTTCGATCACAGGGCGAACCACCGCGACAGCCTGCGACGTCAGTCGCAGCCCCCTAAGGAGTTTGTATGAGACCCCTCTCGCTTGCGCTGGCGGACGCCGTGCGCGCGGGCGCCGCCGCGCCGTTGGTGCGGCTGGAGCTGCTGGACACGGTCCCGCACTATGCGCCGATTGTCGACTCCGGCCCCCTGGGACGCAACGCGGCCGTGGTGGCCGGCGACGGCGCGGTGGCGCAGGCGTACCTCGACGAGGCGGACGGCGCGCGCCCGGTCTACGCGCGCCGTGTTCCCGATCCGGCGGACGCGCCCTGGGACACCGCCTGGATGTCGATCGGCACGGGCGCGGACCCCGGCGCGGGGGTGGCCCTGGCGCGCCTCGACGACCGCCTGCGCCTGCTGTGGCAGGATGGACACACCACCGCGGTCCGCGCCGCCGACTCCTTCGACGGCGGCGCCACGTGGGCGGCGCCGGTCGCCTTGTTCGACCCCGCGGCGCGCCTGGCGGCGCTCGCGGCCGATGGGACGCTCGGGACGGTGTTCGTGGCCTATGCCGCCGGGAACGAGGGGGGCGGGGGCGGGGGCGGGGGCGGCGGGACCTGGCGCGTGGCCGCGTGGTCGCTCGGCGGCGCGTGGCGGGGCGCCGATTGGACAGGCGGCGACCTGCGCGCGGTCGCGGGGCTCCACGCGGTGCGCCGGGACGACGGGTCGTACCTGCTCGCGCTCGCCGCACAGACGAACAGCGGGCCGGGGGCGGGGGCGGGGGCGGGCACGGCGCTGCTGGTGTGCGCCTACGCCGGGTCGTGGGGCGCGCCCCTGACGTTGGTCCCGCCCGACGCATCGGCGAGCGACGCGTCGGGCTTGCGCCTGGCCGAGCCTCGGCTGGCCCACTACGATGACCGCTACCACCTGGCCTACTCCGTCGTCGACGCCGGGGCGCCGAGCCCGCTGGCCACGGCCCGCGTCGCCTTGATGCATTCGGCCGACGGGGTACACTGGACCGACCCGCTGGAGGACGCGGGGACCTACGCCTACGGCGCGACCCCGCTGCGGGTCCCGGCGGGGTACCTGCTCGTCGCGCCCGACGCGGCGGCGCTCGCGCCGCCCTACCTGGAGCCGCCGGGGGCGGGGCGGTACGCCGACCTCTCGGCCGCGGTCTCGCGCCTGGAGATCTTCTACAGGGACGGCCTGCCGGCGCGCCTGGTCGCGACCGCGCAGGTCCGGGCAGCAGACATCGCGCCCCTGCGCCCCAACGCCATGCTGCGGCTCTCGCTGGGCTACATCGGGGCGGGGATGGCGCCGGCCGGGCTGTTCTTCATAGATGACTGGAGCGCGCTGCGCGCCGTCGACGAGGACGAAACGGTCATCACGGCCTCGGATCGCACGGCGTGGCTGGACAGGCAGAGCCGCGCGACGGCGCTCTACGAGGGGCGGACGGTCGAGTGGCTGGTCCGCGAGGTCGCGGCGCGCGCGGGGTTGCTTCTGGTCGACGCGCCGGCGACGGCGCAATTCGCCTATACGGCGCCCGCCTTCGCGGTCGCGGCCGGCTCGACGTGGCGCGAGGCCCTGGCGCGACTGGGCCGCCTCTACGGCTTCGACGCGGCGATGCGGCTCGGGCCCGACGGTGAGGACGCGCTGGCCTTGTGCGAGAAGAGCCCGGCCGACGGGGCGGTCTGGACCTATAGGCTCGATATGGAGCGCCTCGTGACGGCGCGCACCCTCGACCGCGCCAACCACGTCATCGTCTTCGGCGCCGCCAATGGCCCGGGCGCCGCGGATGTCGTGGGCGCCGGGGTTGTCGGCGAGGCGTGGGACTGGACCGATGTGTCCGAGACGGGGCAGGAGCGCTACCTGCACGCCATCGAGACACTGATCACCACGCGCGAGGGTGCGGCCCTGCGCGCCGAGTTGGAGCTGCGGCGCGAGTCGCGGCTGGGGCGCAGCGGCTCGCTCTCGGCTCCGCTACACCCTGGTCTGGAGCCCTGGGACGTCATCGCGCTCGGTGGCGGCGAACCAAGCGGACCAGCCACCGTGACTACCGCGGCGACGCTGTTGCGCGTCGCCGCGGTGCGCTACATCTACGAGCCCGGCGCCGGCGCCTACGACATGGCGCTGACCCTCGAAGGGGTGTGATCGGGCGATTAGCGATCAGAAAGACAGGAACCAATGACCGGCGCCAATGACCTGGACCTGGAGACCGACGAGGCGTGGGAGGACCTGGAGGCGGCGCTCCTCACCGTGGATGAGGAGGGAGAAGCGGAGAAGTGGCGGCGCGAACAGGCCGAGCTGCGCCGCATGCTCGGGGTGGACGACGCGTTCGGCTACCGCATCGTGGACGACGACGACGACGACGACGGTGGCGCCGGCGCGCCCGGCTACCGTGCGGCGGATGGCGCGCCGGCGCCGCGTGTCCGCGCCACGCCGGAGATCTCTGTCCGGCGCGCGCCCGGCGGGAACAGGGATGGGCGCGCGGCCGCCGCCCGTTTTCCCTGCATGGAGGGTGTGCGCTATAGCGGGTGCCTCGGCATGACCTGCGCGCTGGACACGTGCTGGACCGGCGGCGCCACGGTGAGCTTCGCCCACAGGATGCGCGAGCAGGCCCATGTCTCGACCGCGCTGTACCTGCCTGGGGCGCCCTGCCACGGGTGCGCCTGCCTGCGCGAGGACGACGCGCCGGTGGCGTCGCTGCGCTCGACGGGGCGGCCGCGCGTCGCCCCAAGCCGCGCTCATGAGGAAGAGCAGGGCGCCGGGGATGGGGGTAAGCAGGCCGCCGATTGGGAGGCCCCGGAGGAGGCGACACTGCGCCGCATCACCTGCGCGCGGGGCTTGTGGGCGCACCCGATCTCGCTCGCGTCGTTCGTGACGGGACGCATCCCCATGTGCGACGCCGACGAGCCGGAGAGTTGCCCCGGCTTCGAGCCGCGTCCCGCCCCGCACCCCGCCGTGGCCGCGCACCTGCGGAAACGGCGGGAGCGGGCGAAGCGGCAGCGCGAGGAGCGGCGGCCCGGCGGCGGCTACATGCTACCGGGGTGAAAGTGCGGAATGAGCCTGCGACCGCCTCCCCAGAGGGGTTCCCGCGGGCCGCGCACGGCGACGGCGGTCGCGGGCCGGGCGCGACGCCGCAGGGCGCCCCGCTTCCTCCCGCACAATCTCGTCGGACGCATGTAGCTCCTGGAGCGGTACGAGACCCGGCCCCGAGCACTGCGCTGGAGCCGGGGTCTGGCATGGACGCTCACCCAATACGTCGTCTATAGCGAAACGGAGCGAAGGACTACTCCCTGGCGTGTAGCCAGGCGAGGCCGATGAAAGCTTGACCACGCAGTTCTGGGCCGCTGCCCGTGGCGATCGTGCGCGCGGCACCGGTGGCGACGTCGACGGCGTGGATTTCGGCCCCGCCCACGTAGGATTTCTCGACCGTTTCGGGGGACCATGTGTAGGCCAGGCTGGCGCCGTCCGGCGACCAGACCGGGCCCTCCACGAAGTGGTGGGTCGAGAACAGCGCGCGTGGGCGGCGTCCGGTCGCGTCGGCGACGGTCAGAGTGAACCCCTCGGACGCCGCCGCGTCGCGCGCCGGCGCCGGCCCCAGGTACGCCAGCACGGGGGCGGTCGGCGAGAACGAGGCGTCGAACCTACCCGGAATGCTGGCGCGCACCCGCCCCGCCGCCGCGTCGACCAGCAGCACGGTGAAACCGTTGCCGCGTATAGTGTCCCCGGCGATGCTGGCCGCGATCGTCCGGCCGTCGGCCGACCAGGACAGCCGGCGGATCGCCAACTCGCGCACGCGCGGCCCGATCGCGGCGCCGAGCCGCGCCGCCGACGCCAGGCGATGCCGTCCCGCGCCGTCATAGCGCGCCAGGTAGAGGCCGTCGGCCTCCCGTGTTCCAGCCAGCGCATAGGCCAGCGTGTAGCGATCGGGCGACCACGTGACGGCGGGGACCGAGGCATCGCCGTCTCCGTGGGAGGCAGGCGGCGAGAGCACGCGGCGCAAGTGCGATCCGTCGGCGTCGGCCTCCCACAGGCCCGATGTCCCGCCCGCGATGGCGACGTAGCGGCCGCGTGGCGATGGGGCGAGACCGGCGAACGTGTTAGGCGTCTGCCGCGCCAGGACGGTGACGCCTCCCGCCGCGACCGCGACCAGGCTGAAATGGGGCGAAACACCCCCCTCTCCCTGCATGCCGACGATGGCCAGCAGGGGCCCGTTGACGCCCGTGCCGGCTCGCGTCGGGCGACTTCCCGTTGGCCCGAGGAGCGCGGCGCCCAGCGCGCAGGCAATCGTCGCGCGCTTTATGACGCGGATGTGTTCCTTCATATGTCGCCTCGTTCCTCTCGCCGCTATCGGCTGGCTATATACAACGCGCTTCCGTCCCATCATCGAGCGTCGTGCGGCGCCACGCGGGGCCACGCGGCGCCACGCGGCGCTATGACGAGGCGCTCGTGCTCGCGAACCGCCACGATCCCCAGTTGTTGACGCGGTCGCGGGCGCGCACACGGAAGGTATAGCGCCGCCCGGCATGGGTCTCGGTGTACGTGAGCCTTGTCGAGCGGGGGGCCGCCACGATATCCCGGAATGCGCCGGCGCCGCTATCCTCCTTGACCTGCACCTCGTAATAAGCCACACCCGAGCCCGGTGTGGGGTCCTGCGCCGCCCAGGAGAGCGGGACGCCGGGGGCGGTCGCGGTGGAGGGGACGGCGAGGCGTGTGATGGTGGGGCCAACTATGTCGAAGAACTGCGGGGTATAGTAGACATCGTCGTGCTGGTCGCCCGCGCGACGGCACAGGGCGGCGAGCCGGAACACGTTGCCGTCGACGGAGAGCGCCGGGCGACCGCAGGTGTTGCTCAGGTTTGGCGTGCGCGGCGCCTCCTGGAGGGCATTCGAGGCCCCGGTCAGCATGTGCACGCCCGCGTCGGCGTTCGTCGGCGGGGACGAGTAGCAATTCTCACCGAAATCGAACACATAGGCGATGGCGATCCGCCCACCGGTCGCGGCCACCCATGGCGCATACTTGGAACAGTGGTGAGGGTCGCTCGTCAGCTGGCGCACGGCCCACGACCCGCCGGGCGAGCGCGTCGCCAGGACAATCTCGCGGTAGCCGTAGCTCGATGGCGTGGGCGGGCGCCCCTTCGCGGCGTAGGCGACATACGCCGTGCCGTTGCTGGCCGCGATGCTATAGTAGTCGCCCCTGTCGACGCCGCCAGGCCCGGTGTCGTTCCATCCGCGGACAAGGCTCGCCGGCCGTGACCATGAACCGGCGGTGTTCTCCAGGTACCACAACTGGCCGGTCCGGTCCCATCCTCCAACGACGAGGTAGAGGCGGCCGCTCTCGTCGGCGGCGATTTTGGCGTCGTGGAAGTCCTGGAGATAGTCACGGGCGACGCAGTTCGTCAGATCCTGCGCCGTGGACCAGGCCGTACCGTCGTAGCTGGCGACGAATACGTCGCCGCGCTCCTTGTGGCAGGACGCCGTGCTGGGGTCCGCCCCCTGCGCGTAGGCGACGTAGATCTTGCCGCCCGCGGCGATGATAGAGGGCGGCCCCAGGAAAACTTCCGACGTGGCGATGTCGACCGGGCCGCTCCACGCGCCCGAGGGGTCGCGCGTCCACACGCCGAGCGTCTCATGCCCGCTCCGCGAGTAAACCCAGGCAGCGTACAGCTTCCGCGTCGCCGTGTCGACGGCGAGGGTGGTGCGAAAGTCCTGGACGGAGGAGGGCGGCCCTTTGGGCGAGAGTTGCCGCGTCGTCCACGTCCCCGACTCGTTGGTGGAGAAATAAACGCCCAACGCGTCGCCCCCGCTGCTCCGCGAGGTCAGGATGTAGGCGTGGTCGCGGTACGTGGCGACGACGGGCTGCAGGTTGTCGAACGACGCATGCGTGGCCTGCGCCGCCGGCAGCCAGATGGGGCCAGCCGCCGCGGCGAGGGTGCTCGGCGTGAGCGCGACGATGAGCGCCGCGAGGATCACGCCGGCGAGGGTCAGGTGACGGGTTGGCGACCGTTTCATTCTCATGCTATCAACTCCTGGGTGTCTCGCTCCTGTGCGCGGAGCGCTTCTTGTCACCATATCTTTGTCCTGAACATGGGTGGGCAAAGTTCTCTGTGCGCCCTAGTTACGGTCTCGCGCTTCTTCTTGCCGGCCCTCCTTCGCGTCTTCCGTTCGCGGTGTTTGTGACATGTGCGGCGTGCGCTGCCCGCCATCCGCGTCGTCGCCCATAATGCCCCGTAGGTGCTCGAGCAAGGCCGCGGGGCTGCTGAAGCGCAGGCTGTGTCCGTCCGGCAGGTGTTCCAGGCGGCCCGACCAGCCGGCCTCGCCCTTGCGCCAGACGCGCAGCAGGTACGAATCGTACCGCGTCGTCATCGCCGCGCCGCCTCTCTCTATCACTGCCGGGCCTCCGCCGCGCGCTCTTTATGACAGGCCACGGAATGTAGTCTACGCCGGCGCCATTAAGGCGGCGTTAGGCCCTTATCCCGCCGCGATCCCGCCGCGCTATGACCGTGCGCGGGTGTTTTCTTGTGGAACGTTGGGCCGCTCTCTTGTGGACGGGGGCAGCCCGTCCATGGTCGCCCCCTGCCGTTGTGGTCCGGCGGGTTGCGGCGCGACCGGCCTATGGTGTATCAAGAACGTAACGGTGTGACGAGCAGGAGCGCGTATGGCCACCTTTATCCCTCCCCCGGGCGCCACGGTGACGTATAGCGCGCAGTATCGGCGCTGTGGCAAAGAGGGCTGCCCCACCTGTGTGCCAGGCGCCCGGAGGCACGGACCGTACTGGTACGCCTATTGGCGCGAGGGCGGACGCCGCTGCAGCCGCTACCTGGGGCGGGAACGCCCGCCACAAGCGCCCACGGCGCCCACGGCGCCCACGGCGCCCACGGTGGCCCCGGCGCCTGCGCTGCGGGTCCGCACCCTGGGGGGCTTCACGGTGTGGCGTAGCGTGGAGGCCATCGGCGCCGAACGCTGGCGGGGGCGCAAGGTCGCCGCGCTCTTCAAGTACCTGTTGTCCGCCCCCGGACAGCGCCTACACCGCGAGCAGGCCGTCGAGTTGCTGTGGCCGGAGGCCGCGCCGGAGGCGGGGTTCAATAGCCTACGCTACACGGTCCATGAGTTGCGCGCCATCCTCGACGAGCCGGGGGCGGTGACGAGCCACGTGCGGAACGTGGGCAGGGCGCTCCAGCTCGCGCCCGGAGATGACGCGGGGGACGACTGGCTCGATGCCATTGCTTTCGCCCGACAGGCCACGGCCGCCTTGGCTAGCCGGGACGTGGCGGCGTGCCGCGCCGCCCTGGCGCTCTACGACGGTGACTACTTGCCCGACGATCTCTATGAAGAGTGGGCGGTGGCGCGGCGCGAGAACCTGCGCGAACAATACATAGCTCTGCTCGGACATCTGGCCATGCTGTATCAGGGGGGGGAAGCCGTAGGGGCAGCGGAGGAGTGCTGGCGTCGGGTGCTGGCGCTCGATCCCTGCCGCGAAGAGGCGGCGCGCCGTTTCATGGCGACGCTGGCCGGCGACGGGCGGCGCGCCGAAGCGTTGCGGGTCTACGCGGCCCTCGTCGCCGCCCTCAAGGAGGAGCTGGACGTGCGCCCCGACCGGGAAACGGTCCTGTTGTGGGAGGGTCTGGTGGCGGCCGATCCGATCCACGCGCCGCCTGGGAACGTGCCCGCCGCGCTCACGCCGCTCATCGGCCGTTCGTGCGAAGTCGCGGACGTGCGGGCGGCCCTCGCGGAGACGCGGCTGCTGACGCTGACCGGCGCGGGCGGGGTCGGGAAGACATGCCTGGCCCTGGAGGTGGCGCGCGCGCTGGCCGCTGAGCCGGACGCGCCCTACCCGGACGGCGTCTGGCTGGTCGAGCTGGACGCCGTGGCCGACGGGTTGCTTGTCCCAGTGGCCGTGGCCGCCGCACTGGGAGTGCGCGAGGAGGTGGGACAGCTGCTGCCGGACACGCTGTGCGCGGCGCTGCGCGCGCGCCGGCTGTTGCTGGCGCTCGACAACTGTGAGCACCTGGCGGGCGCCTGCGCGGCGCTGGCCGAGCGCCTGCTCGCGGCGTGCGCAGGTGTGCGGGTGCTGGCGACTAGTCGCCAGCCTTTGGGGATCGCGGGAGAGCGGCTCCGGCGCGTGCCCTCGCTCGCGCTGCCGCCGGCGCGCGAGGATCTCACGCCGGCCGAGGCGGAGGCGTCCGGGGCGGTTCGGCTGTTCGTGGCGCGGGCGCGTGTCGCGCGGGAGGGATTCCGGGTGACCGATGCGAACGCGGCGACCGTGGCCGAGGTGTGCCGGCGGCTGGACGGCATCCCCCTGGCGCTGGAGTTGGCGGCGGCGCGGCTCGGCGTGTTGTCGGTGCGGGAGGTAGCGGCGCGGCTGGACGACCGCTTCGGGCTGCTCACAGGCGGGAGCAAGACGGCGCTCCCGCGGTGCCAGACGCTGCGCGCGACACTTGACTGGAGCTATGCCTTGCTGAACGATGCGGAGCAGACGCTACTGCGGCGGCTGGCGGTGTTCGCGGGTGGCTGGACGCTGGACGCGGCGGAGGCGGTTTGCCCAGGAGGGGACCTCGCGCCAGCGTGGGTGCTGGACGGCCTGAGCAGTCTGGTCGACAGGACGCTCGTCATCGTCGACGCGGACGAGAAAACGCGCTATCGACTGCTTGAAACCGTGCGCGCGTACGCAAGGGAACTGCTTACCGCCGATGATGAGAGGGCGTCGATGTGCGACCGGCACCTGACCTGGTTCCTCGCACTGGCGGAGCGGGCGGAACTAGAACTGATAGGGGCGCGGCAGGCCGATTGGCTCGATCTCTTGGAGTGCGAGCACGACAACATACGCGCGGCGTTGGCCTGGGCCTACGATCGTGCGCGGATCGAGCAAGGGCTACGCTTGTTGTGCGCGCTACAGCGATTCTGGGAGGTGCGCGGTTATCTGAGCGAGGGACGTCGATGGGCGAAAGGCTTTCTGTCGGGCGCAGGCGCCCTTCCCCTGTGGGGCGACGACAGCGCGTCGCGGACGCTCCACGTTACAGGTGGATCAGGCTCCGCAGGGGACGAGCCCGACCCCCCATCGACAGTGCCTGGCCTGCCCGTCGACCGTCGTCTGCGGGCGCGGACGCTGGTTATGGGAGGGCATTTCGCGTATCAGCAAGGTGATCTCGGGCCGGCGCAGGCATCGCTCGAGGAGGGCGTCGCCCTGTACCGCGCGTTGGGCGACCAGGAGGGCATCGCTGAAGCGTTGAGCGGTCTCGGCGTCGTCGTGGGGGATCGCGGGGAGTTGGGACGCGCAGTGACGCTAATCGAGGAGGGCGTCGCCCTGTACCGCGCGCTGGGGAACGAGCAACGCCTGGCCCAGGCGCTCAACAACCTGGCGGCGACCGTCTTGGAACACGGTGACCACGGGCGCACGTCTGCCCTGTACGAAGAGAGCCTGACCTTGTATCGGAGCGTGGGAGACAGGCAACGGGTCGGCATGGTGCTCGTTAACCTCGGACTCCTGTACACATCACGAGGGTTGACCGCCTGGGCGCGCGCGCGCTGTGAGGAGGCGTTGGCTATCTTCCGCGACGTGGGCAACACGCAGGGTGTGGCCTATGCGACCACCTTGTTGGCGAGGATCATGCGCGATCAAGGGCAGCGAGTCCACGCCGAAACCCTGTTCCGGCAAGGACTGGCGCTGTTTCAAGAGCTGGGAGATAAGCACAATATCGCCGTGTGCCTCGAAGGTATCGCCGAGGCGCTCGGCGAACGGGGACGGCTCGATCTTGCTGTGCAGTTGTGCGCCGCGGCCGCGGCGTCGCGTGAGGCTATCGGCATGCCCCTATTGCCGAGCGAGCGCGCCGACGTCGACCGTGTCGTCGCGGCGCTACGCGCTATGGTGCGCGACGAAGAGTTCGTCGCGACGTGGGCGCTAGGCAGGGCGTTGACGGTCGAGCAAATGGTGCGGATTATCGGCGAGGCGCCGCTCCCGCTGTGATGGCCGCCGGGCCGCCGGTCTGCCTGGCGATGCGGCGGATTGCTGTGCTATCCTCGAACTCTCACCACCGCTTATCGCGGGCCATGCGCCGGTTCTCCCATCGGTCGCAGGGCTGTTTCATTGTCGATGACGGCTTGTCGTGCGGTGCGTAGGGCGCATTGCATACGCCCACCACTTGCCCGCGACCATGCTCGCGCACGGCGACCCGGTCGACCCGCGATGCCGGGCGCATGCAATGCGCCCCTACGCATGAGAATGAAACGGCCCTGCAACGGTCGCCGTTGCCCATGAGAGGTAGCGCCCCCCGCGCTATACTGAGGGTGCCAGTTTCGCGGCCCGTGCCGCCATGCCTACTATCCATAGGGGGAGAGAGTGCCCCTCAGACCGTCCCTCGCCTCGACGCGCGATGATCGATGATCGATGACCCCTGCTAAATACTGCGGCTACTGCGGCGCGGCCACCGAGGCAGGCGCGCGCTTCTGCGGCAACTGCGGCGCCCGCCTCGGCGCGCCCACCGTCACAGGGGCCGCGGCGGGCGTCGGGCAGGCTGCGACAGGCGCGCAGGGCGTGCGGCCCGGCGCGCCGCCGGCTATGCCGCCGCACGCGCCCGGCCCGCCCGTCACGGGCGCCATGGCCGTGACCCCCGCCACCGTCGCGCCGGCCGGCGGGCTGCTGGGGACCCTGGTGGGGCGCGGGCGCTACGCCATCGACCGCATGCTCGGGCGTGGCGGCATGAGCGCGGTCTACGTGGCGCGCGACCTGCACATGGCCGGCCGCCCCGTCGCGGTCAAGGAGATGGTCGACCAGTTCGCGGACGAGCAGGAGCGCCTGGAGGCCGAGCGCGACTTTGCCCGCGAGGCCGACATGCTGGCCACGCTGCGCCACCCCGCCATCCCCGCCATCATCGACCGCTTCAGCGAGAACAACCGCCACCTGCTCGTGATGGAGTACATCGCGGGCGAGAACCTGGAGCACAAGCAGGAGGCGCACGGCCCCTTCGACGAGGAAACGGTGCGCGCGTGGGCGCTCGAGCTCTGCTCCGTCCTCTCCTATCTGCACAACAGGCAGCCGCCCGTGGTGTTCCGCGACCTCAAGCCCGGCAACATCATCCTGCAGCCGGACGGGCGCGTGCGGCTGATCGACTTCGGGATCGCGCGCCTGTTCAAGCCGCATCAGAAGGCCGACACCACGGCGCTGGGCACCAGCGGCTACGCCTCGCCCGAGCACTACACCGGGCAGACCGACGCGCGCTCGGATATCTACTCGCTCGGCGCGACGATGCACCACCTCCTGACCGGGCGCGACCCCTCCAAGTTCCCGCCGTTCCAGTTCCCCCCCGTGCGTGACCTCAACCCAGCCGTTTCGTCCGAGATGGCCGCGGTCATCGATAAGGCGGTGCGCTCCACCCGCGAGAAGCGTTTCGCCTCGGTGGACGAGATGCGCAAGGCCCTGGAGCCGAAGCGCAAGAGAAAGGGGACCGCGGCGACCTTCACCGCTCCCGCCCCTGCCCCCGCCCCTGCCCCCGCCACGCCGCCGCCGGGCGCTGATGGGCGGGGCGCCCCGCTCGCGCCGTCCAACATCCAGAAGCCCGCCGGCTCGGCGCCCGCGCCGGCCGCGCCTCCTTCTACTCGCGCCCCTGCTTCTGCCCCCTCCGCGCCGATTGTCTCGCCGCCCGCGGCCACGGCGGTGGTCCCGGCGCAGCCCGCGCAGCGACAGGTGCTCGTGCTCGAGGCGATCAACGGCGGCGGCGGCGGGCGGCCCGACTACAGGGCCGTCGAGGCGACGGTGGCGTCGCTGATCGGGGGCGACCCCGCGGCGGTTCGCTCTGTGCTGGGGCGTGGCCTGCCCGCCGCGTTCGGGCTGTCGGGTGTGGACCCGGCCGGCGCAACGGCGGGCCTGCAGCGCCTATCGGTGCTCGGGGCCGTGGCGCGCGTCGTCACGCCGCGCACCGTGCCCGTCCTGCTCGACACTACCCTGCGGCAACAGCTCGACACGACGCACCAGTTGCTCGTGCGCGACGTCGTCGTGGGGCCGGCGCAGGTGTGCCGCTGCCGTCGCTGCGGCTACACCTGGAAGACGAACAAGCGTCCCGGCGACGCGGTTCCTCTGCGCTGCCCGGACTGCCGCAGCCCCGAATGGGGACGTTGGCGCATCTTCGAGTGCGCCTGGTGCGGGCATGAGTGGGATACCGAGAACGTCAGCACACGGCGGGCCGACGCCTTGTTCCCGACATGCCCCTGTTGCGGCCTCCCCAATTGGCAGACCGGGCGTCCGGTCGCGCGCACCGGCCTGCTCGACCGCATCCTCGCCGCCCTCGCCGGCACGGCCTGACACCTATTTGTTGTCGTTGCTAGGCCGGCTGGGTGGCGCTCTGGCGCAGCGGCTGGAGCGGCCGCCCAGCGCCGCAGTTCGTCCAGCATCGCCGTCGCGGCC
>JAABUX010005212.1_pt1 | contig 16050 bp, 14 predicted proteins | sample 5561851 | NCBI WGS metagenome assembly JAABUX01 (sample SAMN10711883, study PRJNA513361) | rock metagenome | isolation source: Antarctica rocks | place: Antarctica: Victoria Land, Richard Nunatak red sandstone | collected 2016-01-03 | reverse complement strand
ATTCCCCCATTATTCATGTTCCCCCATTATTGGGGGCTAGGGGGAATCTTTTGGGCTTTCTATACAGTCTCTAAGCGAAAACTAAGAACCAAATAAGCGGCGCGAGAGGTTGGTTTGCAGCAGGTTTTCCGGGTCGGTCTGTTGCTTGAGCGCAAAGAACCGTGTCGCCCGCTCTGCGCCCACCGCTTCTGCCGCCGACAGTTGATGCAGCGCACTGTCTTTGGCGAAGTAAAACCGCCCTCCTGCCTCCAAGACGATGCGGTCCATTTCGGCGGCCAAACTGAGCAGACCGCCGCGCTTCTCCGGCCGGACCGCAAAATCCAGCGCCAGCGAATAGCCGTCAACCGCGTGCGTCATCAAAAAATCGTCCGGGCGATGCCGCTTGAAAACGCCAAGATACGGCACCAGGCCGTACTCCTGCGCCAGCGTAAGCTGCCGCGAAAACACCGCCTGCGCGTGCTCTTTCGGCACAAAGCTCTGATACTGGATCAGGCCGCCGGGCTGGTACGCTTTCTTCCAGTTCGGCACATAATCCAAAAGAAACGCGAAGCCGGCGTGAGACTGCTGGTGGACGTGGCCGTCGCCCAGCTTTACAGAAGCCAAATACTTGGCCGTGTTGGTTAGCCGCACTCCCGGATCGTTGACAAGCGGCTTCATAAAACGCCACATCAGCGACTTGGGAAAGACGCCCAGAATGCTGTCCGGCAGCTCCTGATTTTCCACCCGAAGCGTCTGCGCCGGGTTCGGGTCCTCCCCCGGCTTCAAATAGTTTGCTTGATGCGCCTGCCCGCGCCCAAGCGCGTCGCCCGACGCAAAACAGTCAATCCAGCCGACCAGATAATCCGACTGCGGCAGGCGCTGCTCGAAGACCTGAAACAGGTGGTCAAAGTTCTGAATGCCGATTGGCGTGACATTGAGAAGCCCGGAGTAGACTTTCTTGAGCTGCAGCGTCAGCCGGCTAATTACGCCCAGCATTCCAAAGCCGCCGATGGCCGCGTAAAACAGCTCCGAGTTCTGGCTCCGTGAGCAAAGCAGTGTTTCCCCCGACGGCGTGATGAGGTCAAACTCCGAAATACTGTCGCCAATCGGGCCGACTTTGAAGTTGTTCTTGCCGTGGATGTTCATCGCCGCCGCGCCGCCGAGCGTCGGAAACATCGTTCCCGAAACGACGCTAGGCCACCAGCCGTCTTCAATCGTATACTGCCAGAGCTGCTGAATGGTCACGCCCGGCTCGACAACAATCACTCCCGTCTGCGGGTCCCAATTGAGAATACGCCGCATCCGAGTTAAATCGAGTAGCATATTCTCCGAGTTCAGCGAAGCATCCCCATACGAGCGGCCTGCTCCGCGCATCCCCACCGAGCGTCCGGTACGCCGGGCCTGGTCAAACACCGCGTAAATCTCGTCGGTGTTCACCGGGCGGGAGACATAACTCAGGGACGACGAGGCCATCCCCCACCCTTCAACGCGCTCCATTGTCTTGCTGGTCATGATTTTCGCTTCTAATTTTGGCTTCTGAATGTGTAAGTTAAATATTGAGGTACTTGAAGATCGGAGCCGGAATTGCACGGATAACGCCCATAATCGGCTTCCACTTCGCGGGGACATATGCCACGCGCACTTTGTCTTTTGCCGCCGCGAGAATTTCGGCGGCAGCTTGATCCGCTTCAATCATTCCGGGCATCTTCACGCCTTCCGTCATCGGTGTTCGCACCGGGCCAGGCTTGACCGTGACCACAAAGGCCCCTTTGCGCTCAATCCGGTTCCGCAGCGATTCCAAATACGCATTAAACGCCGCTTTTGTCGCGCCGTAGACAGGGTTGCCGCGCCGTCCCCGGTCTCCGGCGACACTGGAAATGCCGACAATCGTGCCGGTTTTGGCGGTCTCAAACCGAGGCGCGGCTTCGTTCAGCCAGGCGACCGCGCCGGTAAAGTTCGCCGCAATCGTTCCCGCATCTTTTGTCGTGTCGTATTCTTCCGGCCCGACCGGCGGCATAATGCCGGCCGCATAGATGATCAAATCCAGGCCGCCCAAGTCCTGCGTAATCCGGGCAAAAAGCGTCGGTACACTTCGGTAGTCCGTCACGTCATGGACATAAAACCGGGCGTCTAGCTCTGAAGCCAGCACGCGCAGCTTTTCCTCGCGCCGGGCCACCAGCGCAACCTGGCTGCCGTCCGAGGCCAAAGCGCGGGCCAGCGCCTCGCCCATTCCCGAAGAAGCTCCGACAATAATCGCGCGTTTCCAGGTCGTCATTAGGGAGTGCGCCTCGCGGCCCAGAGGACGCCGTTATGAAGAATCAGCTTGACGCTGGCATTGAGATAAGTTGGGTAAATCTCATGGCCGGGCCGGAAATAAAAGACCCGCCCTGCCCCCTCGCCACGGTTCGCGCCCTTGCCGCCGCCGGACGTAAACTCAGGGTCAATGCCTTCCCCCACCGTCGTGACGAAACTTGGGAAATACTCGCCTCCCAGCGGGAAATAGGACTGGAAAATGATCGCCTGGGGCGGCGGCACGCCAAATGGTGCGCCGTACATCTCTTCCGCCGGCAGCACAAAACTGCTCACGCCCTGAGCAATCGGGTGCTTGGGAGCGCAGACCGTAATTTCTTCGCTGTCTGCCGGGTTTTCTGTCTCGCGCCACCCGCCGTACAAGTGGCCGGTGCAGTCTAAAATCTTTCGGAACGGCTTGGAATAATGCGCCGAATGCAGCGCGATAAAGCCCAGCCCCCGGTGAACCGCCGCTTTGATCAGCTCGGCTTTTTCGTCGGCAAGCTCGTCATGCCGCGCATGGCCCCACCAGACCAAGACATCCACGCCCGCCAGCGTGTCTTCCGTGATGCCCTGCTCCGACTCATCCAGGTTCGCGGTGGACGCTTTAATCGCGCCGCCGCCGAGTTCGTTCAAGCCTTCGGCGATTGCGCCGTTGATGGAATTCGGGTAAACCGATTTTGGGGCATGGGCGGGCGCTTCGTCCCATACTAAAACACGCACTGGGTTATCTGGCATTGTTATCCTTTCATGTCGGGCATTGCAAAATCTGGCACAAGAGACTTAGACATCCTGTATACAGGGAAGTCACCGGGGAAACGCAGTATCGGTTCGCCTTCTTGCGTATAGCCGCCGGAAATATAGAAGCGCCGGGCTGTCTCTGTACTGGTCAGCGTGCATTGTATGCTGCCGCGCTCTCTTGCACGGGCTTCCAGAGCGTGCATGATTTCCCGGCTCACTCCTCGAAGTCGTGCCTCCGGCGCAATATAGTTCAGGTGAATTTCGCCCGCGTCAGTTACCAAGCCGACACCGAGTATCGCAGCGTCTTGTTCAGAGACCAGCATCGAATTTCCCGACAGCACGATCCAGGAAGCGACACTCTCGGGCGTCTTGTTCCGAAGCCACCGCGCCAAAATTGCCGGATCGTTCCGGTGGTCAGCGACACACAGTTCTAAAATAGACCGCTTCAGTACTTCGCAGACAGCAAGAGCATCCTCGGCCACAGCTTCTCTTACCATATTCTAGGTTGCTTACTCGCCGCCGGCCCCGACGCCGGGTTTGGTCATCTGACGTGCGTCCAGCAGGGTTTCTAACTGGTCGAGCGGCAGGATTTTCTCCGAAACGCACAAGTCGCGCACGGTTCGGCCTTCGTCAACGGCCCGCTTGGCGAGCTTCGCGGCGGCGTCATAACCGATGACCGGCGCGAGGCTTGTCACCATGCTCATGGACCATTCGACCAGGCTTTCCGCCCGTTCTTTGTTGGCGGTCACTCCCAGCACGGCTTTTTCCGTAAACACCGAGACTGAGCTTGCGAGGAACGTCACGCTTTCCAGCAGATTGCGGGCCATGACCGGCAGCATGACGTTCAAATCCAAGTTGCCGTGCGTATTGGCGACCGTGACCGTGACGGCATTCCCGATGACCTGGGAGCAGACCATCATCAATTGCTCGCACATGACCGGGTTGACCTTGCCGGGCATGATGGACGATCCCGGCTGCACCGCCGGCAGCGACAGCTCGCCCAGACCGCAGCGCGGCCCCGACGACAGCCAGCGAATGTCGTTTGCGATCTTCAGCAGCGAGGTCGCCACCGTGGAAAGCTGATTCGCCAGCTCGACCGCCGCGTCCTGGCTGCCCTGCGCCTCAAAGTGATTCTCGGCTTCAACAAACGGCAGATCAAACCGCGCTGCAAGCTTTTCCGCGACGGCGCTACCGAAGCCGACCGGCGAGTTAATCCCCGTACCGACCGCCGTTCCGCCGATTGCAAGCTCCAGCAGCCGAGGCTTGGCTGTCTCCAGGCGGGCAATGCTGACGGCTGCCTGTCTCGCCCAGCCGGACGCTTCCTGGCCCAGGCGGATTGGCGTCGCGTCCATCAGATGCGTTCGGCCAATCTTTACGATGTCGTCCCACTCTTTCGCCTTCGCCGAGAGTGCGTCGCGCAGTGTTCGCAGGGCAGGCAAAAGCTTGAAGTCAAGCTCCGTCGCCGCCGCGACATGCAGCGCAGTTGGAATAACATCGTTCGATGACTGGCTCTTGTTGACATGGTCATTCGGATGCACCGGCGTTTTGGAACCAATGACACCGCCCGAAAGCTCAATCGCGCGATTCGAAATGACCTCGTTCGTGTTCATGTTTGTGGACGTGCCGGAGCCGGTTTGGTAGATGTCCACGACAAACTGACCGTCGAGCTTCCCAGCAATGACTTCATCGGCGGCGGCATAAATCAGGGCGGCGATTTCCGGGTCAAGCAGACCCGTTTCGGCATTCACTTCCGCTGCCGCCCGCTTGACTGCGCCGAGGGCCTGGATAAAGGGACGTGGGAACCGAATGCCGGACACGGGGAAATTTGCCACGGCCCGCGCCGTTTGTGCGCCGTAGTAGGCGTCGGCGGGGACTTCAAACTCGCCCATCGAGTCTTTTTCAATGCGTATATTTGTCATAAGCTATCTTAGCTGCTACTTGCGGGTTTCGGTGGAAAGATGGTAAGAAAGCACTGCCAGCTCCTGCAAAAAAGAAACATTGCGAACGACCACCCGCTCCGGGACTTTCAGCAGGATCGGCGCGAAGTTCAAAATAACCCGCACTCCGGCGCTGATCGCCGTCTCCGCGACCGATTGGGCGACTGACGCCGGGACGCAAATAATCGCGATCCGGGCGCTGATTCTGGCATTGACCTGACGCAGCAGCGTTCCGTCTTGGATGACGAGATTGCCCTGCGAACATCCGATTTTCGCCGGGTCATTGTCAAAAGCCGCCGCGATATGAAACTTATGCTCCCGCAGACCAGGATACCCAATTAAGGCACTCCCTAAATTGCCGGCCCCGATGACGATAATCGGCTGCATTTGGTCAATCTTCAAAATGTGCGCGATCCGGGTTTGCAGCTCCACGACATTATAGCCCACGCCCGGCTTGCCGAACTCGCCGAAGTACGACAGGTCCTTGCGAAACTGGGCAGCATTAATCCCCGTCTGCGTCTCGACATCGGTGGAAGAAATCGTCTCGACATCCGAGGCTTCCAGGTCAATCAAGTAGCGCAGGTAGGTCGCCAGCCGCTCCAGGGTCGGGATAGGAACTTTCGAAATGCTGCTGTTCATGCTGCCGCTCACGGAGTATTTCTTTTCTGAGGAAGCGCTTGTGAAATTCCTCACAGTTATTATACTGCGGACAAAGCAGAGCGTCAAGCCCTGATGAGGCCCGAAATCTCACCTGATGAGGCCAGGAATCTCAGCGGCTTGCGGCGGGCAGAATGACCTCGCTGTCCAGCGCCTGCTGACGCAGCGATTTCGCCAGGGCAAGATGTCCCTGCTTCTTCGCCTGAGCGCTTGCCGCGTCAAGCTGATCAACGTCTGGATACGGCGTGAGCAGCCAGAAAAGGCGGGCGGCGGACGCGCTTTCAATCAGCGCCTTTCTCGCCCCCGGCTGAGGCGGCGCAGTCGTCCAGTCGTCACGATAGCCGCCCGCAGGGTCACGGACATAACGCGAAGCGAAGGAAGCTTCCCGGCGAACGGCGTTGAGGTAGCGTACGTCATGGGTGGCATCATAAAGCCGCAGCAGAGCCTCGCAGAACAAATGCGTAAAGCGAGGAGAGCCTTCGGTCTTTTGCAGGGAGCCGGTCGCGGGGTCAGTCCAGGCGTCCAGCCCGGCATCGGCGGAGCGGCGTGCCGCAGCTAAATCGGCGGGATCATGGCGAAGCTGAAACAGCAGCACATCCGTGCGGACCATCAGCGCTGTGTTATAGGTGAACTTGGTGTAGGAAATTTTCCCGCTCAGATTGATATTGTCCCAATACAGGCCGTCACTGTCCTCAAGCGTGCGGTCGGTCCAATCTTTGATTTTATCCGCCCAAGCGACCTGCACTGCGTCTTCCGGGCCGCCGACCTGCGCCAGACGCAGCGCGGCAGCGGCGGCGGGCGCATTGGAACAAGTGTTTTTCGTTTTACGATCCACTTTCCAGTAGATGCCGCCGCCTAAAGCATCGTCCCAGCCGCTTAAAACAAACCTTTGCGTGTTGCGGGCCAGCTGAAGATAACGCGCATCGCCGGTGTTCTGGTACGCTTCGGTAAACCCCAGCACCATCCATTCGTTGTCGTCATAGTATTTGTCGGTTCCGCCCGGACCCGAACAATAAGCATTGTAGGCCGGAACCGGAGCCGTAGGGTCCCAGTACCCCTGAAGCCCGTCGGCAAAATCCGCCAATACGGACTTATATTTGGTCGGGTCGGCGTGAGCGGCGGCGGCCAGCACAGTGAACTGAACGCCGTTGCCCCACATCAGCTCATACGGCAGCGCCTTTGGATCAGCCGGATACGACGGGCGATAGCGGTGCGCGGCGCTGTCGTAGAAATGGCTTTGTATGTAGTCAGTAGCATACTCCGCCTTCTGCCGGTAATCGGCATTGGCACTGCCATTCAGCAGCCCGAAGCACAGTGCTAATACTATGGCCTTCAGAAATCGTGTCTTCAATGTCTCTCTTTTTGTCCTTTGTCGTGAACCATACAAAGCCTCCTGCCTCTCATAGTGAGGGCAGGAGGCCAGGAGGGTTGTGACGAGTCGCTGTCAGATGTTAGTTGCTGCTCCATTCAGGAGCGAGGTTGTTAAGCATCCACTGCTTCCCCGGAAAACCTGTTCCATTGCCATCTGCATTGCTGCCAAAGCAGTCCCAATCATCATCGTTAAGGGTTTGGGCGGCACGCATGGCTTTCGCATGACCGTCAAAGAACAGAAAGTTGCTGAGGCCGCCGCTATGAACCAGAACCGCTGAAAGCGAGGAGTTCCCGTTCCCATTGCCCTGAGCATCAACCCGATCATCCATGTTGTTGGGGTGAGAGTCGGGATAGACCGAGCGGGACTCACAGATCATGATCGTACCAGCAGGATTCTGAATTGTTGCGAGCGTCCCGCTCGTGCTGATATAACCTGTCGCCGGCCAAAAAGATGTATGTCCAAATGTCTGCCCGCCAAGCTCATTCAGCCCAGCATCCGCATTGATGCCGTAACTTTTGGGAAACCGGCTTGACTCATCCCCTGTTGCCAGAGCGCCGCCGGCAGTATGTCCTCCATGACCTGCCGTTGACCAAGCTGCTCCATTGTCAGGGCAGAGAAAGACACCGCCGCCACTCGTAGCCGCATAAAGGTTATTTGGCCCTAACTGATAGTCATGGCCGCCATTTTTCATGTAAGGATAAATCTCATCCTTCCAGATGCGCTCATTTTCTCCACCAGCCACAGCCGTGTCTCGAACCAGAGGCGGAGCCTCGTCAGCATCCTGAAAATACTGAAGCATCCCCAGTCCCATTTGCTTTTCGTTGGAAAGGCACTGGGTCCGCCGCGCATTCTCGCGGACTTTCTGGAACACGGGAAACAAAATCGCGGCTAAAATAGCGATAATTGCGATGACGACAAGCAATTCAATCAGCGTGAAGGCCCTTGCCGATGAGCATGAAGGCCCTTGCCTCCACAATGAGAGTTTCATGTGAAGTCTCCTTTTCTATCGTGCCGTGAGGTGATTTGACTTACTTGCATCGTACCATAAGCAGTCATTGTTTGTCAATGTTAAAGTGAAACGCTTATGCCCGAATGTCCGCCGTGGAAGACCACCAAAGATCGGAGAAAGCGCCCTCCGCCTGGGCATCGGTGAGCGTATCGCCGGCAGATGCGCTGGTTTGGATCGAAGCGCTGGAAGCATCCCCCACAAACGCCAGAGCCGCACTCGCCTGTCCGGTATCTGGAACCAGCAGGCAACGGGCCGTATAGCTCGTGACAGACGGCTCCATGCCCGCCGCTTCCAGCACCCGAAGCGCATCGCGGGCGACTTCCGCCTGCGTTAATCCGGAAGACGGCGGCAGGCCGAACGTGACCGTCATGCGCCCGGCACGCGGGTCCGCCTGCACATCGTAAACAGCAACCCCCAGCCGGCTCAAATCCTGCGAGGCTTGAAGCGCCGTCAGCAGCGACTGCTCCGAAGGGTCATGGGCCGGAGCGGCATCCGGGTCGGTCGGCAGCGTCCCGGCACGGGGCGGCACGACAACGGGGTTGGACTTGAAAACAGGGTCATTGCCGAGACCCAGTGCGTTCAGCGTCCCGGCATGGCGGGCAGCGCGGTAAGCAAACGCGACGACCAGCACCAGCGCAAGCGCCGCCGCAATCGCGCCGCAGCGCAGGGCAAACTCCGGGTCTCGGACGAGGCGTGGCAGCCCGGCACGAACAGACGGCGCGGTAGGAGTAAGCTTAATCGGCTTGGCCGCGTCTGCGTTCACAGTTTGGCCCTGCCCAAATTGAATGGCTTCGCGCTGCCGGAGGCGCTCCAGCTTGACAATGTCGGCAGGACTGTCCGGGTTGGCATCGAGCGCCATGCGATACCACTGGGCGGCATCGTCATAGCGGCCCTGGTTTTCGTAAATATCGCCGAGCAGGCTATTCGCCGAGGAGCTGTCCGGGGCCAGCCGCAGAGCCGCCATGCAGGCCTGCGCGGCTTCCTCCCAATGCCCGCGCATCCGCAGCAGATTGGCCTGGGCCAGCAGGGCATACACGTCGCGCGGCAAGACTGCTTCCTCGCGCAGACCGGTCTCGGTGCTGACCGCGCTTTGAGCCCCTTTACTTGCCGGTTGATCCAAATCCACGTTCTCCGCGCCTTACTTCTTCGTCTAATTCGGCTGTCGGCAGGGCATCGGTTTCTTCTAAAACCACGCGCATTACCGGCGCGATAACAAGCTGCGCGATGCGCTCCCCGCGCTGCACGCAAACCGGCTGCCGGCCTAAATTGATCAAAATCACGTTGATCGTGCCGGTGTAATCGGAGTCAATTGTTCCCGGCGCGTTCAGGAGCGTCACGCCCTGACGCCACGCAAGCCCGCTTCGGGGCCGTACCTGCCCTTCGTACCCGTCCGGCAGCACCAACCGTATCCCGGTCGAGACAAGCGCCCGCTCGCCGGGCAGCAGCGTCAGCTCCGTGTCAATGGCCGCCCGCAAATCCATTCCTGCCGCCCCGCCGGTCGCGTAGGAGGGCAGCGGCAAATCGAGTGCATCGGGATTACGCTGAATGAGAATGTTCACTGATTGAGAATTTTCACGTCGATTGGACGCGACGCACAGGCAGGGTGATAATGAAAGTTGTTCCTCGACCAGGCTCGCTTTCCGGGATGACTGTTCCGCTATGTCCCTCAACCAGCGCTTTGACCAGGGCCAGGCCGATGCCGGTTCCGCCGACTTCCCGGTTGTCCCGGTTGTCCACCCGGTAGAAGTTGTCAAAGATTTTGGGAAGATGCTCGCGGGAAATCCCAATGCCTTCGTCGGAAACACGCAGCACAATAGAGCTTGGGAAACCCGGACTCGTCTCGCCCGCAATGCGACCAGACACACTCACTTGGCCTCCCTGCGGCGAATACTTGATGGCGTTGCTGACCAAATTCGTCAGTATCTGCTCAATTTTGTCCGGGTCGGCTTCAATCTGTGGAAAACTTTCGGGGAAGTCCAGCGTCAACACGTGGTCTTTTGCATACGAGCGCTGGGCCGTCAGCACTTTTTCCGCCAGCGCCGCAACATCCACCTGCTCCCACTGCATCTGCATCGCGCTTCCCTGCTCGATGCGCGAAATATCCAGCAGGTTGTCAATCAGACGCTTGAGCCGGTCGCATTCCGAGTCGACAATTCCATAAAACTCGCGCCGAGTCGCTTCATCAAAGTAACCCTCGTCATCGTGAAGCAGCGTCGAAATAAAGCCTTTGATGCTTGTCAGCGGCGTCCGAAGCTCATGCGAGACGGTGGAAATAAACGCGGTCTTCATCTGCTCCACGCCGCGTATTTCGGTGATGTCGTTAAAAATCGCAACAATGCCCGCCGGCTCGCCGTTGTCATCGCGCACCGTCGCGCACTGCACCTGGTAAATACGCTCGCGGAACTGATCTTCCGGCGCGGCATCAGGGACGGCAAACGCAACTTCTTCCGCGACTTCCGCATGGCCGGCGGAGAGCGCCCGGTTGATGATGGAGCGAATTCGGGGATCGGTCACGACCCGCTCAAACGGCAGCTCGATCACCGGCAGGCTCGGAGAGATGCCAAGAATAGCGCGGGCGGAAGGATTGATCTGCACCAGGCGGCCATTGTTGCCGACCATCAAGAGGCCGGCATATAGGCTTTCAATCGTATGCAGCAGCTCCTGCTTCTCTTGAACGACTTCCCGGTACATCTGCGCGGATGCAATGACCGCCGCTCCCTGCCGGGCAAGCTGTTCCAGCAGCCGGACATCTTCCTCGGCAAATGTCCCGCCGTACTTCTTGTTGAAAACGTGCAGGACTCCAATAGTAGTCCGGTCAAAAACCCGGTTATCGTCGTCGCGCTTCTCGACAATCAGCGGCACCGAAACGGCGTTGCGGATGCCGAGCCGGACCAGCCCTTCGGAAGCGGCACGCGGGTCAAGCTGCGTATCATACGTGATGGAGGAAGTCGCAGCCTGGAAAACTTGATTGGAAACGCCTTCTTCCGCCACGGGCCGCTCCATTGAAAGAAGCTCTTCCCGGCTGAAGCCGAGCGCAGGCGGGGCGGCGTACAGCACAGACGAATCGGCATCGTGAAGGAGAAAAACGCATTTTTCGGCTTGGAGTATCTTGCCGATCCGGTCCACCAGCCGTTTTAGGATATGCTCAAACTCGCCGGGAGACGGCACAGCCATGACCGGGGTCGGCGGAGGTGGCGTATTGCCGGCAGCGGCAGGATTGAGCGGCGTGTTCTGAGACATTGGGAGCGGCGAACCTCAAAAGATTACAGCAAAAGATTATAGCACGGGGTTCGCCTGCGCGTCAATGCGTGATAATGCACTCAAGGCAGCAGCAGACGCCCGCAATTCTCGCAGGTTTCTATCTGCGCCTGCTCCTTAACCGCTTTGATCAGAGTCGAAGAAAGCTTCATGCGGCAGCCGCCGCAGGTATCACCCTCAATCTTTGCGATGCCAATCCCCGCCGACTTCACCCGAATTGCATCATAGCGTTTCAGCGCGGATTTGTCTTCCACCTTTGCCGCCGCTGCTTCTCGCTGCTGCGCGAGCGTCGTCAGCTCTAAGGCTAAAGCGTCGTAGCGGGAGCGGTACGCGGCCAGCACTTCCGTCCGGTGTCCTTCCGCCGTGTGCGCCTGCGCTTCGCCAACACCCGACTCCGCCTGTGCCTGCTCCACTTCCTCCATCAGCGCGAGTATTCGTCCATCCAAATCCGACTGCTGCCGGCCCAGCGCCTCAATTTCTTTCTCGATATTGGCAAGCTCACGGGCATTGGTCACGCTGCCTTGATAAAGTTTCTGCTGGTAGTTTTTGCGCTTGGCTTCGACTGTTTCCAGCTTCAGCTCGCTGTCTTTGAGGTCTCCCGCACGTTTATGTAAATCGTCTCGCTTTCGCTTGGACGCCGCATTCGCAGACTCGGCGGCGGCGGACGCCACCGTGCCGTTGTCGAGGCCCGCCTGTGACCGCTTGGCCCTTTGTATCAGTGTGTCTATTTCCTGAACGGCATACAGCGCCGTGAGTGTTTCTGGAACGCTTGGCATAAAAAATGGCTCCTTAACACTGATTCTAGCAGAATTGGGCCGCCCTGTCAAATGCCGCTGGGAGCAAATCAGGTACAACAGAAATCAGGTACAATAGAAGTATGGCGAAAGCGCAAACCAAATACGTCTGCCGCCACTGCGGCTACGAAAGCGCAAAATGGCTCGGCAAATGCCCCGCCTGCGACGAATGGGGATCACTCGAAGAAACCGTGACGCTTGCCCCGTCCAAAGCCCTCGGCGCTCGCTCGGCGGTTCAGCCCGCGTTTGTCGGCCAGAACAAGCCGCAGCGCCTCGGCGATGTCCCCTCCTCCGCTCAGGAAGGCCGTATTCACAGCGGCATCGGCGAGTTTGACCGCGTGCTTGGCGGCGGCATCGTCCGCGGTGCGTTGACCCTGATCGGCGGGGACCCTGGCATCGGGAAGAGCACGATGTTGACTCAGGTCGCGGGCTACGCGGCCATGCGCGGCGATAAAGTGCTGTACGTCTCCGGCGAAGAGTCGGCGACGCAGATCAAGCTGCGGGCAGAGCGGCTCGGCATTACGGGCGGCGATTTGCTGCTGCACAATGAAACGGATGTCACGCAGATCACCGCCGCAATCCAGGCCGAGCGTCCTGTGTTTGCGATTATTGACAGTATTCAAACCATGCAGCACCCGGAAATCGAGTCGGCGGCGGGCAGCGTTTCCCAAGTACGGGCCGCAACCGCCCATCTGGCCCAGGTCGCCAAAGGCGAAGGCATCCCCATCTTTCTGGTCGGCCATGTCACCAAAGAAGGTACGCTTGCCGGGCCGCGTGTTTTAGAGCATATGGTAGACACGGTGCTGACGTTTGAAGGCGACAAGAACTATATGTACCGGGTCCTGCGAGCGGTCAAGAACCGATTCGGCTCGACCGATGAGCTGGGCCTCTTCGAGATGCACGAGGAAGGACTGGTCGAAGTCCCGAACCCGTCGGAAATGCTGCTGGCAGAGCGTACTCAAAATACTGCCGGGTCGGCGGTGCTGGCAACGGTGGAAGGCACGCGCCCAATGCTGATTGAAGTGCAGGCCCTGGTCGCGCCTTCCTATCTTTCCAATCCGCGCCGGACCGTGTCCGGCGTTGACACGAACCGCGTTAATCTTATCCTGGCCGTTCTGGAAAAGCGCGTCGGCATGGGGCTTGCCAGCCAGGACGTGTTTGTCAACCTCGCAGGCGGTGTCCGGGTCGAGGAGCCGGCCTCGGATTTGGCCGTCGCCGTCGCCGTCGCGTCCAACTTTCAGGAGCGCCCGATTGACCCGACAACCATCTTCGCGGGGGAAGTCGGTCTCGGCGGCGAAGTCCGTGCGGTGGGACACATGGAGCTGCGGCTGAAAGAAGCGGCCCGGATGGGCTTCAAGCAGGCGATTATCTGCGCCCGCAACAAAGCCGGCCTGCGCCACCTGCCGGACATCAAAATTATCGGCGTCGAGACCGTGCGCCAGGCGCTTGACGCGGCTTTGTCCCGGACATGAAAGTCTTTTGTCTCTGCGTGTGGCTTCTGTGCTTCTGCGTGTGGCTTCTCGGCGGCCTGCTGGCACGGACAGCCGCCGCCCCGCCTGCGCTTGTCGTGATTCTGCTGCCGGGCAGTCTTCAGGACTGGCAAAACGCCGATGCCCCCCATTTGCACCATCTGATGCAGACCGGCGCAATCGCAGTAATGAACACGCGCACGGCGCACCGGGCGGGGGCGCAGGAGCGGGAAACCCCTCAAAGCGCCCTGCTGACGCTGGGAGCCGGGTCGCGTGCGGCGGCAATCGGTACTGTCGCAAGCTTTTTGCAAGCGAGGGCGCAAGCGCCGGGAACGGCAGCGCCCGTCGGCGCGTTGTTTGAGCGGCGGACAGGTTTATCGCCCCGCGCAGGCCAATCGGTCTGCCTGGACTGGCCCGCGGTCATCAAAGCAAATACCGATCTGGGTTACGACCTGCATCTCGGCGCTTTGGCGGACGCGCTGGCGGCACACGGGTATAGCATTGAGGCAGGAGGCGGCCTGGATGCCGATTGGGTCGCGGCCGGCAGCAGCGGAGCCGTTCAGCATGTCTCAAAGCTTCAAGCCGCGCCCGGCCTTTGCTTGGTTTGGGATACCGGCACAAATATCACGAAGGCTGATGCGGTCGTTGGGATTGCGGCGGCTCAGACCGCCGCGCTTGGCAGCCGGTTAGTTGTCGTTTCGCCGTATGCCCGCGCTGCCGAGTACGCGCAAAACGAGCGCCTGATGCCGGTTCTTGTTTGGGGCAAAGATGTCCCGGCGGGGCTGCTCTTGTCCCCGTCTACGCGGCGGCCCGGATTGGTGACGAACACGGATTTTGCCCCGTCTGTCGCAGATTATTTTGGCATCATGCGCTCCGAGTTTCGCCCGCTGCCCTTTGGGTTTGCCTGGTCAGTGCAGCCCTCTTCAGTGAGTGTTATGTCAGGAAGTGTTCCGAAAGCGGCGCGGATCAGCCGCGATGCTATTCAGCAGGCACGCGGAATGCGCCTCCTGCCGTATCTGGCGGCTGTTCTCGGTTTCTGGCTGCTTGCGGCGACTGCTGCCGTCTGCCGAGGTTTCACGCCGGGAGCATGGACGCTGGTTCCTTTGGCGGCCCTGGCCGCCGCACTATTCGCCGTTTCTTTGCCCTCTTTCTGGGTACTGCTGCCCTGCGTGTTTGGGCTAACGCTTGCTTTAACGAGGTTCGTCGGCAGAAGCAGTGCGCTTGCGTTTATGGCTGCCGGTGTGACGCTGGCACTTATCACTGATCTGGTGACAGGAAATCACCTGATGCAGCGCAGCCTGCTGGGATACTCGGCGATTGAAGGCGCGCGCTACTATGGCATCGGCAACGAGGCGATGGGCCTGCTGCTCGGCGCGGCACTGACGGCGATAGCCCATTTCTGGCCGGCAGGCAAAGCCACGCGGCTTGCTTTAGCGCTTCTCATGGGCGGGATTGTCCTGCTGCTCGGCTCGGCGGGCGCGAAGGCAGGCGGAGTGCTGGTATCGCTGGCAGTCTTTGGGACGTTCCTGTACGCGGTCTCAGGACGACGCTGGACCGGGCGAACGGCGATCCTGCTCACGGCGGTTGTCGCAGGTGGCATGGCGCTTACCGCGCTGGGGGATGCGTTTTTGATGCCTGCTCACGCGCACTCGCACATCGGAGAGGCCGTCCGGCGCATTGCGTCAGGCGGCCCTGGTGAGGCGGGAGACATCATCCGGCGTAAGCTGATGGTTGAGGGGCGATTGGCCTACCACAGCGCCTGGGCCGTGCTTCTTTGGGCCGGTGTTCTTTGCACAGGGATTTTATGGCAGCGAACGCCATTAAAAAGGCAGCTCAAAGGGCAAGCGGAAGCGGCTTTTCGGGCTGCCGGTCTCGTCGGCATTTTCGCCTGCCTTTTGCTCAACGATGCGGGGGTTGTGGCCGCCGCCATTTTTACCGCTCTGCTCTGGTGCGAGGCAATAAGCAAAAAAGGCCTCCCGGTTCAGGAGGTATCCTGAACCGGGAGGTCTTAGCACAAAACCACGATGTGGTTACTGACCGGGCGTCGGAACCGCGCCAGGTGCGGCAGGCGGCGCGGGTGCTGCATTCGGATCAGGTGCGGGCGCTGCCGGAGCAGGTACCGCATTCGGATCGGGCGCAGGCGCTGCCGGAGCGGGTACCGCATTCGGGTCTGGGGCGGCAGGCGGCGTTGGCGGCGTCGCATCCATTGGGGCCGGAGCAGGCGCGGCGGGCGGCGTCGTGGTGTCGGTCGGCGTCGTCGGAACGGTTGTGTCCATGGGCGGCATCAGTACCATGTTGATAATATGGATCGTGCCGTTGCTGGCCTGAATGTCCGCTTTGGTCACGGTCGCGTCATTCACCATCAGGCGGCCCTTTTTGCCTTTGGTCACCTGAAGTGTCGCGCCTTCCACCGTGGGAGGCGAAGTCGGAGAGGTCATCGCCATCGCATCCGACGCCATGATGTTCGCGGGAATGACATGATACGTCAAAACCTGCTTCAGCTTGGCAGGGTCCGCTTCCAGGGCATCCAGAGCGCCCGCAGGCA
>JAABUX010005211.1_pt1 | contig 16051 bp, 29 predicted proteins | sample 5561851 | NCBI WGS metagenome assembly JAABUX01 (sample SAMN10711883, study PRJNA513361) | rock metagenome | isolation source: Antarctica rocks | place: Antarctica: Victoria Land, Richard Nunatak red sandstone | collected 2016-01-03 | reverse complement strand
GGACCACTCCGCGGTCGCGAGCGCGGTGTTCAGCTCGCCGCCGATCGCGACGGTCGGCCTGACCGAGGACCAGGCCGTGGAGAAGTACGGCGACGTGGACGTCTACTCCTCCAGCTTCAGGCGCGCGGGGTCGCGACCCCGGCTGGCGCCCAGAGCGATGCCGCGTGCAGTGCGCGATGCGGCCTGACCGCGATGTCATGGGTGAGGGCAATCATTCTGAGAGCCAATCGGCCAGCCTCAGTTGCAGCAGCGCTGCCCAGCACAAGGTCTCGTAACTGTGATCACGTGAGGCAAGTACGGGTTCCTTAACCCTAACCCTTCACCCTAGGCCGATGAAGAACACCATCTCGGGCAACCCCGCCAAGGCGATGATGAAGCTGCTGGTCGCCGCGGACAGCGACAAGGTGGTGGGCGTGCACATGGTGGGGCCGGAGTGCGCGGAGATCATGCAGGCGCGCCTGCTTCCGTCCTGCGGGCCATTGCCTCTGTCAGCCACTGAGCCAAGGGGCGCACCCAAAGAGAGAGGATGTGCGGGCGCTTGACGGGGTGCACGCATCCCTCGCCGCATGCCTGGAGTGCGGGCGACCCCGCTGCAGCCGCGCAGGCTCGTCCGCGTGCATCTCCCGGGGAGCATAAGTAGGCGCATGCGGCCGCCATACACGGTGCCAGCAAAGTGGGCGTGTGAGCCTTGCTTGCTGTCATTGGCCATGTGGACCCGCGCGTTGCAGCGCCCTGCAGCGCCTGCGCGCACGGCCTGCTCGGCCTGCATGCGTCCTCGCCATATGCCCATATAACCCGAGGGCGGAGCAGGGCCCCTGCAGTGGCCGTGAAGCTGGCCAGTACCATGGCGCGGCTGGATGCGGTGGCAGGCACCCACCCCACCTCGGGGCGTGCTGAGGGCCTGCGGTGCGGCAGGGTTTTGCGGTCGCCGTGAAGATGGGCGTGACCAAGGCGCAGCTGGACACGGTGGTCGGCATCCACCCCACGTCGGCCGAGGAGTTTGTGACCATGCGCGAGCCCGCCCGGCGCGTCCGCGCCAAGGTGGCGGAGCCCGTCGCCGCATAGGGCTGTCGCACAGCAGTGCTAGGGTTGCTAGGGTTAACTTCCAGGCTCCCGCCAGGCGCGTCCGCAGCAAGGTGGAGGAGCCCGTCGCGGCCTAGGGCTGTCGCACATCAGTGCAAGGGTTGCCAGGGTTGACTTCCAGGCTCCCGCCAGGCGCATCTGGCAAAGTATCAAGGCCTGCTTGCTACTGCATTGGACTGGCTGCGCATGGGTGGCAGGCAGGTGTTTTGCGCTCACGCGCCCTCTTGCCGGGCGCTGCGCCAAGTCGGTGAGCGGCGCACGTGCTCATTTTGGCATTTTGAGGCGTGCACTGGCGCCCGACCCGGCCTTCTGTGAGCACTGATAAAGACTTGATATAGACTTGATGAAGTGTTTTCTGGTTGCGCGTTGCCAGTTGCTTGCGAAGTACTGGCGGGTCGTTGTGTTGCCTCTGTTGCCTGACACTGCATTGTTACTTGGGCGGTGTGTCTTCAGGTCACAGCTCTCCGCATACCATAGTCAGTGTGTATGCTCTGTGCTCTCTGATTTCAGGTATTGTAATGACACTGATGGAAGGCAGTTGGTTTTGCAGCACTGGCATTGTGCAGAGGTTGTCTGTCAATGTGCACTATCAACCGCACACCTAATGTGCTGTGTCACAGCTTAAATTATGCACATCCTGCGATGTGAGGAACACTGGCCACTCATATGGAAATGTGAAGTCGTCTGCGTTTGAGTATGCTGGATCAGCACAAACCTCACTGCTACTCGTGCACAATGCACATTTTGTGCTGGGATGTGCACAATGTAAATGTCTCGGCCTGTATAAGTAGAGTCCCAGCTACTACTAGCATGCATCATGGGGCGGTTTCACAAGCAAGGGTAGGGCAGGAGGTTCTAGCCACTTTTGATTGATCGAGTGTGCAGATGGAACAGATAGCGACCCGGCAAAGAGCACATGGCGCTGCATAGCGGGTGCTGGCACGGAGCGGTGCACTGCCGGCCCATCAAGCGTGCTGCCAGCCCCCTGCAGGGCCGTGCATTGAGACCGCATGTGCACACAGCACGGCGCAGGCTTGCACACAGGCGCAGCCTGCACGTATTAGCAGCAGCTCTGCAGGCCAAGGGAGACCGCTTCCATGCTGAGGACTTGAAAGTGAAGAATGCACTCGGCGAGGGTGAGCACTGCTTCAGGCCTGTGCCTGTCTGACACGCCGGCACTGCTGCGGTACCAGCTATGAACTGAGAACACCCATGGGCTTCGCAGGAAGCTATGGCCAGGTGTTCGAGGTGCGCTCCAAACTCGGACACACATGCCAATGCACGCTCATCTTGCAGCACGCGTGCCTTGCGCCTTCACAAGCCGACTTTCAGAAGCATGTTTGCCACACTCTGCACCGCTATGTGTTGGTCCACCATGACCCGCTTCGAAGTTTCAAGCTATGCCAGTGCAGTCTCTGACTGCTTGGCGGCCAGCAAAGCGACCGGCCACAGTGTTGCTGCTGTATTCGCACCGGCCTGAGTGGCTGCCGAGCGGCAGGGGCTGCTGCGCTGCACGGACGGCAGCAACGAGCGCGTGGTGCTCAAGCGCGTCAAACGCCGCGTCGAGGTGCGCCCCTGGCACACAACAGCAGCCCGGGGAGACGAGCAGTGGGCCTGCTGCGCTCTGAGAGGCAGTGTAGGAGCTGAGAGGCAGTGTAGGAGCCCTCGAGATTTGTTTGCTCGTGCCCCCCACAATGGGCAGCAGCCGGTGCTTGGGTATGTCGAGCGGGCTCGCGGCCTTGCCGAGGGCCTGGAGCCTGGCAGTGCGATGTGTCAGAAGGCACTCGCTGTAGGGCGTCCGGCGTCGCTGAAAATGGTGTTTGTGTAGGCTTCAGCGCTCTAGTGGGTTGTAGCTGCCTCATCATGGGTTGCGCCCCAGCGCTGCGCACACACTGTGCGGGCGGCCGGGGTACCGCGCTCCCCAGCAGGGCGCGCGCCATGCTGCAGGGCCATGCTCGCTGCATCGTCATGTTAGGGAGGCACCGTATCCTCCTGCACCTCCGGCGCCGACACCGTCCCCACAACGTGCTGCCGCGCGGCGTACGCATAGAGCGCGGAGGAGATGACCCGCATGATCCCTACTCTGCCACATCCCAGTTCGCTGTAAGTGCCATGGTGGAGGAGCCAGCGTGTGGCGTGCGCAGGGCGCGGAGGAGATGAACCGCATGGAGCACCTGCTCAACGTGTACGCTGCTAAAAACGCTCGGGGCGCCGTGGCGGAGTTTCTCGGCTACTGCGAGGTCGCGCGTACAGAGGCCAGCACCAAGCTGACCGAGGGCGTGTGGCTGGTGCGCCGCTTTCAGCAACCGCCCGCGGCCGAACCGGTCGCTGCGTGCAGCGCGGCGCTGCTGGCCTGCCGGCGGGCATGCTTTTTTCGCACAGCTGGTTCATCGGTATGGGGGCTGTAAGGTCTGAGCGCAGCCAGGCCAGCGCCGAGCTGCCCACTGCATGCACTGGAGCGCATTGCGCTAGCTGCCCCTGGCGGCCGGCTATGCGGGTACGAGGGGCGTGTTGCTCCTAAGTGGAGCGGATGCGGCAGGTGTGGCGCTACGAGGGCGCGCGCACGCTGGCCGCCTACCTGCGCCGGCGCGACTGCGTGCCGGCACTCGCGCGCGACCTGGGCGTGCCCGCGGACGCGGCCGCCGCCACAGTGCTGCGCCACATCCTCGAGAGCCTCGCGGCGCGCTCCTGCCCCTCCAATCCCGCACTACCTGGCCTGCTCTATATCAACTGGGTATTGGCGGAGCGGTGCCGAGCAAGCATGCCCCAAGCCTGTGCAGGCGCCAGGCACACATTGCATAGGGCTACGGTCCTTGGTGCCGCCCCCAGTCTTGCGCTCCGCGCAGGCGCTGCATTTGCTGGCCCCACGCTCTGCAATGCTGAGCCTCTGAGGGTGAGCGAGCGCGCCTGCGCGCCGGGGAGTTTTGCCATCAAACTCATCGCGTCAGAAACCGAGACAACTTGAGTGGCCTAGCTAACGTGTTGACTTCCCCGCGCCCGACGCGCAGGCGCTGCACGCGGCCGGCGTTGTGCACCGCGACGTCAAGCCGCTCAACATCATCTTCGCGGAGGGCGAGCGGCGCTTCAAGGTGCCGCCCCCGCTTCGCGCCGGGCTGCACATGCGCAAACCGCCCCTGCTGATCTGCTTCAGCCTTGGCCGTCTCTCGTGGCGTGCCGGGAGGGTTGTGGCGGGATGCAGACGTGCGGTCAGCGTCTGCTCGGGACGGGCGCTTCCTCTGAGGTGCCTGTGGGCCGCACTCAAGCACACCGTGATGGGCCTGCCTGCCTGACCTTGAGCAAAGTGCCAGTACGGTGCTTGCTTCTGCCATGCCAGGCAGAGTGGCGTCTGGGGCAGGGGCGCTTGAGCCACCATGCACACCTCCGTGCGACCTCCTGCACTAACTGCCTCTGCGATTTGGCCCCACGGCTGCCCTCGAGCCAATAGCAATGATCCCGCCCGCGCAGCTGATCGACCTGGGCGCGGCCGCGGACCTGCGCACGGGCACCAACTACCGCCCGGACGAGTCCATCCTGGACCCGACCTACGCCGCGCCCGAGCAGGCGCGCGCTGGCCCGAAAGACAGGGCGGCGTCTGGCCGTGCGGCCGCTCAGGGTTGTGAAAGGGTTGCAAGGACAATGCAAGGGCATGCTCCCGAGAGCATGGCCGTGCTTGCACGCTCGGGTGCCTCGAGCGGGCGCGCGCGCGCTGCTGCAGCGCTCGCGCCGGGCGCGCGCGCGCCACAGCGCGGCTTGCGCGGAGGGCAACGTGCGCCGCGTGCGAGCAGCACGGCATTGTCGCGCCTGAGCGCGCGCCGCGCGCCCGGCGCGCAGTACTGCCTGCCGACGGACGCGCCGCACCTGGCGCGCCATGCGGCGCCGCTGGCGCTGGCCATGTCGCCGCTGCTGTGGGGCCGCCACAAGCCGGACCTGTTCGACTCGTACTCCGCCGGCGCGCCAGGCCCCTCAGCCCCGCCATGTTAGGTTAATGTATACCCTATAGGTATATACTATATATGTAACCTATTTGTACACTTATGGGACCATGCTGTGGATGCGCGCATGCAGACTGGCTGGGCGTGTCCATTCCGCGCCCGGGCATGGTCCCATGCGCAAGCGCACAACAGCGGTCGCCGCCGCTGCCCAGCCTCTTCTGTGCAGGTCCGCATGAAGTCGCCGCACCGACGCCGCCGCCCGCGCGCCGCCAGGCCTGGTGATGATGCAGCTGGCGGTGCCGCGGCTGCGCCCGCCGGGCGCGCTGCGCGCTTTCCGCGGCGCCATGCTCGAGTGCGGGCACGACCTGGGCGCCTGGCGCGCGCGCGAGCGGCCGCCGCGCGCGCAGACCGCCGCGCTGGACGGCGCCGGCGGCGCGGGCTGGGAGCTCGCGGCCGCGCTGCTGCGGCCGCGCCGCATCGAGGTGCGCGCGGGCGGCCGTGCGCTCCCGGCGGCGTGCATGCCCTGCAGGGTCGCCCATGGGTCCGCTGCAGACGCGGCCCTGCTCACGGTCCCGACATGGTGGCCCGCAGCGTCTGACCGAGGCCCTGTGCCGCTCTGAAGCCCCGACCGTGACAGCAGCCGGGGGTGACCACCGTGCGCAGCAACCAGGCGCGCTGGGCGTCGGTGCATCAGTGTGCTTCATGCCCATCGCAAGGTGGCTGGATGCTGCGCACTGGTAGGAGCAGGGCCTCTGGAGCACACACCTGTAGCAAACAGGTGCGATCGCAGCAGAATGCTCGGCTGGGTGCATGCACAGTCGCACAGCTGCTGCGCGACCCATTGTCTGTGACCTGCCAATAGGGCTGTGCCCGCGCGCAGTCGCTGGCCAACGGCGGCGTGGTCTTCGTGGACGCGGGCCGGGGCGGCGCTTCGCGCGTGTCCGCCACCGCAGCGCTCAAGCACCGCTTCATGGCGCAGGTGCGGTCATGTGTGCCTGCTCACCCTAATTTTGTCATAGGTTCGGGTGGACACTGTGAGCAGCAAGCGCCAGCACGATGCGGGGTGGGGCGCCGCTTCATCCATGTCTTGCCGTGCCGCACAGGTGCACCTGCTTCATGACAGGCGCAGGGCCACGGCAAGCCTGCGCGCTGCAAACTGGCGCAGAAGCGGACTGCGTTGGGCGCCCGGCCCCTGCCGAGCGGGCCGCTGGCGCGCTGCAAGCCCGCCCCTCTCCGCCGCTCCACCAACGCGGCGTCAGCGCGCGCGCAGGCGGCCGTGCCGGCCGCGGGCGCGGCGGCCGGCGCGGGCGCCGCCGGCACGGAGCGCGTGCGCGAGGGCGCGCTGGGCTCCGCGATGGGCATCTGGCGCGAGGCCACCAAGCGCCTCATGGACCTGGAGGCGCAGATCGTGCGCACGGTGCGGCCGCCGGCGCCCGCACCTGAGCGCCGTGTGGCGGTGTGGCCGGCATGACGCAGCCGTCGTAAGCGCCAGCAGCGCAGTGCTGTGGTCGTGCTGATTTGGAAGAGAGCACTGCCGGCTGCCCCCCGGCCCCAGCCCGGAGCGCGGCGGGCGGTCAGGTATGCCTCTGCAACGAGCGTCCCATGGGCCTTGCAGCGCACACTGCATACCTAACCGCCCGCCGTGCTTCGGGCTGGGGTCGGGCCCTGCAGGGGCCTGTGCTGCCCACCGTTTGGGGCTGCCTGATGACACGCGCATGTTGATAGTGCTGGCAGCGGTAACATGACTCGAGCGTGTGCAGGCAAAAGAGGTGGAGGTGCAGACAACGCGTGAAGCCTACCCTGCCTACCCTGCCTCATTTATATACTTTCTGTGTCCTCCAGGCAGAGGAGGTGGAGGTGCAGACGACGCGCGTGCAGCTGCTGGAGGCCGCCGTGGCGACCGGCCGCGTGCAGCCGGCCGAGCTGGAGCAGGAGAGCAGCGCGCTGCAGGGCCTCAGGGTCCGCGCCCGCCACAGCCCTGTTACGAGCTCGAGCTTGCCGGCACGCGCTCTGCATGCAGCTGGGGAGTCTGGCAGAAGTCGGCCGTGATGGTGCTGGTCTGCTCTGCCGCGGCTGCAGAGACGGGGGCTGTAAAGTGGATTGCTGCAGCGTAGCAGCAGAGCTGGCAGCGCCAAGGAGGGGGGACCCACCTGGGGCATCACCATCTCGCGGGCATGCTTCCAGGCACACTGCCAGTGTGAAACGACGGCGTCAGCGCCCTGCCGCGGCGCGCAGGGCCAGCTGAGCGGCCTGACGAGCGAGTTTGGCGCGACGGCGCGCTCCGCGCAGAGCATGCTCGGCGGCCTGTTCGGCCGCAAGCGCGCGCCCGCCGCGCCCGCGCCGGACCCTGCGCCGCCCGACCCCAGCCCCAAGTTGTTGTTCGGCCGCAAGGCCCCCGCTGCGGCGGCCGCGGAGCCGCAGCCAGCCCGCGCGGCGGCCGCTGCGGGCAGGGCTTCTGGGGCACCCGACGCCGCGGGCGGCACCGGCAGCCGCTCCGATATGCCGCCGTCGGTGCTCGCGCGCCTGGCGGGCAGCAGCAGCCCGCTGAGGGTCATGTCCCGCGGCTCAGGCACGGCCCACTGTATCACTCGTACCGCTCATGCGCTAGGACTGAATTGCCACAAAATTTGCCAGCTTTCTGCGTTCCGAGTCACAACCTGCCGTTCTTTGACCTGCGAGCGCTATCACCAGGGAACCCTTCTTAATTCTGTCATGGGCTGTCCCTCGGTCATAGCAATGCCGCCGCCCATTTCTGTTTCACGCGCAAGTCAGCAATTGACCGCCCTGGCCAGGCGCTAGCCAGCGCGGTGGCGGCGTGACCCAGGCCGCCGCCGCGGCAGCCGCACCGGCCGCGGAGGCGCGGCCGGCCGGCGCCGCCCAGCCCGCGCCCGCCGCCCCTGAGCCGGCGCCCGCGCCCGCGCCCGCGCCCGCCGCGCCGGCGGCCGCCAGGGCACCCCCGCCGGCGCCGCCGCGCACCGTGAACCCATACGCCGTGCCGCCGCCACCGGCGGGAGGCGGTGCTGGTGCGCGCAATGCTGCCGCACTGAATGTCAGAGGGCGGCTAGGTCTTCATTCGGTGTACATTAGCTTGTGCACCCGTGAGCGGAGCGCCGCTTGTGCACTGGCAATGGGCTGCGCATGCGGGCCGCGGCGGCGCCGGCGCCTGCGGCCGCACGAAAGCGGGGCAGGCAGCTCACAAAAGAAGAAATCAAGGCAGTGGTACTGTCCAACGCTTACTGTGGCCGGCAGCGCGCGGCGGCGGCGCGGCGGCGGGCGTGTACACCGCGCTCAAGTTCGGCGGCCTGGCGCTGCGCGTGGCGAGCGGCCTGGCCGCGTCAATCGGGCGCGACGCGGAGCGCGCGCTCTCGCAGCTGGAGCCGCCGCCGGAGCCGCAGGCGCGCAATTTACTGTGAGATGGGCTCACAGCCAGAACTTGGGTGAGCTCGGGCGCAGTAGGGATCCTGCGCAAACAGTGGGCGGCTGGTCAGGCCGGCATGCCGGCAGAACCACACCGGGCGCCTCTCATGCGTCAGCATACGCCGCACTGAGTACGGACGCATCAGCAGCGGCGCAGCGCATGTAGCAGCTCCTGCAAGCAGGGTGACGAGGTGCCTGGCGGTGGGGCGCAGCGCGTCAGCCGCGCGGTGAGCTCGGGCTTCATGGAGATGCTGCGCGAGCAGCAGGCCGCGATCGAGGGCGGCGCCGGCTGGGCCGACGTGGCCGCCCTGCTCCAGGCGGACCCGCGCCTCCAGGCGCGCCGCCTGCAGAGCGGCGACCCAACATATCCTAAGCCTGTGCTGCACCCCCGCAACGCTCCTGCTGCTCCATCAGCGCCCGCCTTCGCGCCTTGCTGCGTAGACACGACTCAGAATGGCATGTGCAGTTGGCAACAGACCTGAGCATCCTGTACATAGCAGGGGTGGGTGTGAGCGCAGGCGGCGCCAGAGGCGCGGCGCGAGCAGATGTTTGAGACGTTCCAGGAGGCCGCGGCCAAGGTCGCGTCGGCGCGCGCGCGCACCGGGCGCGCAGAGGCGGCCGCCGCCTTTGCAGTGCGCTCCCGCCCAGGGTCAAAAGGATGATGGCAGGCTTGCGGGCTGGTGTCCTGTGAGCTTACCCAGCAGTCGCCTTCCAGGAAGCTGTGCTGCAGCGTCTTTGGCTCAGGTATCGACCCCGTGTGCGTATCGCGTAGCCTGCTGGCCGCCAGGCGCGGAACGCAGGTTTCCAGTGTGGCTGCCGCAATGTGCGAGCCACAACGTGCATGCGTGACCAGGCCGCCGCGGGCTGCCAGGGGGATGTGTCCACCATGCGGGCATGCACCTCGTCAGAGGCCTGCCAACCCGGCCGCGGCACACTCTCTGAGTATCGAACGTATTTATTATTTCATCATTTCTTTTGCAGGAGCTGCTGGAAGAGGCGGCGGTGCCGGAGGCGGCAGAGTTCGACGCCGTGGCCGCGCAGCTGGGCGGCGACGCGCGCTGGGCCGCGCTGCCCGGCGACGAGGAGCGGCGGCGCGCCCTGGGCCGCCATGGCGCGCGCCTGCGCGCCGAGGCCGCCTTCGCGCGCCTGCTGGACGAGACGCCCGGCCTGGCGGCCGACACGCCCTGGCCGCTCGTCAAGCGCAAGGCGCGCGCCGCCCGCGCGCGGACTGGCGGCCGGCCTGGAGCACTCACTGTAGCAGCACTTGTGACTGGGCGATGCCTTTGTCCTGAGTGTGTGTCCAGGAGCACGCGCCTGCAAAGGCACACGCCTGCGCCTCGAGGCCGCGCGTGCGTATGCGGCATGGTGGTGGGCAGTCCGCGGGCATGCAGGCGCGCGCCCGCTGGATGACCATCACCCCCAACAGCGTTGCAAGCGCGCAGGTGTGGACGGACCCGCGGTACGCCGCCGTGCCGGAGGCGCGCCGCACGGAGCTGTGGCGCGAGTTCCGCGCGGTGCTGGCCGAGCTCGCCGCGCCGGCCGCGGCCGGCGCCGCGCCGGCGGCACCGGCACTCGCGCCGGCGGCTGCTCCCGCAGAGGCGGCCGCCGGCGACCCCGGCGCCGCGCCGCTGCTCGACCTGGCGGAGCCTGCTTTGGCTGGCGCGGCGGCGGCGCCTGCGGCGGCGGCGGCGCCTGCTCTGGCCGCGGCCGCGGGCTCGCTGACCGCGCTGCAGGCGGAGCAGGCGCGGTTGCAGCTGGAGTACGCCAAGATGGAGGCGCGGCCCGCGCGCAGCCGCCCGGCCCACAGCCGCCCGTGTGTGACAGCTGCGCGGACGTCTGAGCTCGTTGGCTGTTGCGGCGTCGCCGGAGCGCTGCGATCAGAAGCTGCGGCCTTCACATGCCAGGCCTGGCGTGCTTGTTTTTGTGACATCAGCATTGGGAACGTCGCATAGGCTGAGATGGCATAATGTCCGTCGCAGTGCCGCCGTGAGCAGAAGGGTATGGACGACGGGCATGCCAAGGCTGTTCATGCTGGGACAGGGGCCCTGCACAAGCGGCGGGTTTCGTCAGCGCGGGCAAGGCCCCGCCTGCTGCCCGCACGGCTGACGCGCCGCGCGGCATTTGGGGCCCTAACCCTAACTGCGCGCGCAGGCCAAGCTGCGCGAGATGGAAGCGCGGCTGTCCGAGCGCGAGACGGCACTGACGCTGCAGGGCCAGACGCTGCCGCCGCCCCAGACCCCGCTGGCCCCCGGCCCGGGTCCAGAGCCCGCCGCGGCCGCGGCGCCAGGCGTGCCGGCGCCCTCCGCCGCCGCGCCCAGCCTCGACACCGACCCTGTTTCTGAGGCGGCGGTGCCCCCTGCGGCGGGCGCATGGCAGCGGCTCAACAGCCTGCCCAGCAGCGCCGAATTGGGACACCTGGCAGCGGAGGCGCCTGCGGGCAGCGCGAACGGCGCCGCGCTCGACGCCGACGGCGCCGGCGGCCTCTCCGCGGCCGCCGCGCAGTCGGAGCGCGAGGCGGTCGCCTCTGGGTCTGGAGCCGCAGGCGGGAACGGGACCGCTGCAGCGCCCGCAGGCGACCCTGCAAAGGCGCCAGCGCGGCCGCCGCGGGCGGACCGCGGGCGCCATTTCACGTTCCGCTTCCCGAGCGGGGGCCGGGGATGACTTGTGGGCGGGTGTGGCGGTGTACAAGCCCGTGCAGAGACGGGCTGTAGGCAGTAGAGCACCCGGGCCAGCTCAGAGCCTTTGGTGCGCGAGCAGGTCCCGCGCTGCTGCCTCTGTGCGCATGCTTGCTGGCTGCGTGCACTTACGCGCGTGCGCTGTTTGGACGAGCTTCGGCGTGCAGGTGTCTGCACTGGGCATCAGATATAGCGTAGTTGCTGGGAGCAGGAACCTAGACACAGATAGGATCGGTTTTGCCTTGTAAGCGCGTCTTCTTTGGTAGGTTGCATCGCATGCGTGGAGAGCTAGAGAGAGAGCTGAGACGCCCCAGTGGGAGTGCCGCACAGAAGCTGCGGGGTGAGATGACTTCCAGATTACTGGCAGCCGCCCGGACGTTGCATTCTTTTGTTGTTGGCCTGTATAGTCACTCTGTTGGTGGTGCTTGAGTTGCACATGAGCCGCACGTGCGTTGCACCTGACACAGCTGGCTCAGAGTCGACTTGCACTGAGAGAGGTCCATTGCTGTAGCTGAATAAGGCACCGCTGGCACCATCGCGCATCCAATCCGCATGCCATTCCCATCCACCTCTTCTGCCCCACCCCGCATGTATGCTTCATCTAGCAGCAGCCACGCACTGCTCGCACATGCACAGGACACTGTCTTCCATGAGCCCTCAATGTGATCCCCTGTTTGAAGCCCTGATTTGGACCCTCCAAGGCTTCACACTGACGTCCTTGGACTTCAATGGTTGCAAGTCAACTGGAGGCCTTGCTGCTTCCACCCCTTGGCTGCTGTTGCTGAGGCTTGTGCAAGCAGCAGCTCAACTCCCCTGTTTGCAGCGCTCTTTAGCCACGCAATAACATGATGTGTTCTTGCTTCCCAGCAAGCACTCTCCTTGCAGGTCCCCAGCCTTCCGCGCTTTCATGCTTGGGGCTGACGACAGGCGTGTCGCGCTATTGCTGGTAGGGGCAGCGCCCCAGGTCTTTTGCAACGCGTGCTGCAACAGCAACCCCAACTCGGCCCTGTGCTGTGTAGGACCAATGCACGTGTGATGACTGTGTGGGCAGAGCTTTGGTAATTTACGCCCTCCTGCTCTGCCGCGGCTGCGACAGCATGGTCTGCTGCACGGACCTCCGTCGCAGCCTGCCAGGTCTTTGCCTAAATTCGCGCAGCTGCTATGCTCTGCATGTCCGAGGGGTCGGCCGCAGCAAGTCATGGGGTTAGGACGCTTATGTGTGGGCGCCCCCGCCCGCCAGCGCCCTGCAAGCAGTACCTCGCAACAAGTTTGAGTTGAGATGCTCAGCAAGTGCATTCTCGGCAGCCGCTTGTGTGCTTTGGTACGCCAGTGCCTTTGCGCTAGCGAATGACACGCGTGTCAGTCTGCGTGTTGGGGCTACAGACGCTGCACGTGTGCGAGCGGCCTACCGCTTAATGTTTTCCGCAAGGCAAGTTCGTCCGGTAGTATTATGTAGTGTTATGTAATGCACTTTGCCAACGGCATTGTGAGCGCAGGTGGTGCGCGAGCGCGAGAGCTACATGCACAACGACCCAAGGTACGTGCCTGTCCTCAAGCCGGTCCATGTTGTCTCTTGCACGCAGAGCGAGCAACTCTGCTTTGGCGCGCCCGCCTGACGTGCATGTAACTCGCACGCGCTGACTTGTTTGCTCTGGCTCGCCAATGGCTCGCCAGCGCGTTTTGCCTTGCCAGCACTGCGGGCATCAAGGTGTGTCCCGCTTGTGCATGCGTGCACGTACGAGCGAGGCACGCCTTGATGTGCGGTGTTGGCAAGGTAAAATGCGCTGGCGAGCCAGAGCAAATAAGGCTGCGCATGCTAGCAACTAGCAGCTCAAGCCAGCACTCGAGCAGAGCTGTTTGGCTCAGAGTGCAGGTGAGAACATGGACCGGCTGAAGGGCAGGCGCGCACATGGGGTCCATCGTGCTCGGGGTTCTCGTGCTCGAGCATGAGCTGCGGTCACAACGCCGTCAAAGCGTGTTGCATGGCATTACATAATACTACACAAGGACAAACTTGCCTTGTAGATAGCAGGAAGCGGTAGGCCGCCCACTCACGGGCAGCGTCTGCGGCCCCAAGACATGCCCAGTCACTCAGCTTGTCAACTCATGGGGGCAGCCCACAATGCATGCAAGGATTGGAATTGAACAAGCTTGTTACGGCAGCATGCGGAACACTAGCGCTGCGCATCGCGGGGCGATGCCCTCATGCGAGAGAAACCCAGCACGTCCTCTCAGCCTGCATTGCCTGCCTACTTGAGGAGTGAACCAGACTTCAATGCTCGTAGGGCCCGTGCCAGTGGGTTAGGGCACGTGATGCCTGACAGCCTTGCCAGAGCTGTGGTTTAGTGTTGATGAGAGCGCAAGTGCAAGCCCTGACTAGGGTAGCAGCAGCAAGGCTGGCCAGCTTTGTGCCAAAGGCTGGGGCACATCACGCTTGGCAGCCCCGCCAGAGCCGGGTGAAGCGCTACCCGCCCACCAACCCCCTTGACTCACCTGGGCTAAATGGCTGAGGTGGCCTGGGATGCACATCCTGGGCGCAGCCTGCGCAATTTGCTTCCTCCAAATTTGCTTCCTCCAAATGGCGCAGGCTGCGCCCAGGATGTAGGGGTGGGTGGGCGGGTAGCGCTTCACCCGGCTCTGGCGGGGCTGCCAAGCGTGATGTGCCCCAGCCTGTGGCACACAACCGCTGGCCAGCCTTGCTGCTGCTACCCTAGTCAGGGCTTGCACTTGCGCTCTTAAGTCATTAACTAGGCATACATCAGCAAAGTGTGGCTGTTTTCTGCGCGCAGAGGCTTAGCTAGCCATGTAGGCGTAGCTAGCCATGGTCTCCAAAGTCAGGCCTTATACTAGTGCTCTGTGTCCGAGCCTCCCCCAGGGGGCTACTGACGACACACCTCGGTCAGCCCAGTTCGAACCAAGCATGCAAACATGTGACGAGTGTAAGACAAATGGCTGTGGTGAGAGAGCTCGCCGGTATGGCAGCTCCCAGCCCAATGCCAAAACCAGGCAGCTCACCAAATCCAGGAGTTATTTTTCGCACACTGAGCAAGATCAAGGCCGGGTCCGGCAACCTGAAACCAAGCAGAGCCTACAAGGTGCACAAGCACCAGCGCCAGCAGCATGCATAGCAAGGCCACGGCCAGCATGGCAGCTCATGCCGTCCCCAGCCCCTGCTGGGCTCACAAGCAGCAGCCCAGCAACACTCTTCTGAGCAGACCAGGGCAAGCTCGACAGCAGCAGTGGATTGCATCACACTTCCAAATGTCAGTAATCAGACGTTTGCGCAGTCCAGGCGTCGCCTTGCATGTTCGCGCAGGCGTGAGTTTTAAGCCAGACAGTTCTGTCTGTGCTCGGGCAGCTCTGCTCGGTCTCCAGCGGGTGTCAAGAGGCCAGGCGCGCAGGGGCTTGAGCGCGCGTGACACTGCGCCCGAGACCGGATACGGCCGCGTGGGGCGGACCGGCGCTCCCCACTCGCCAGCCAAAAGACGCCGGCAGGCGACCAAGCAGAGCCCCTGGCTGCTATTTAAACTCCCGTCATCGCACGGCTCCACATGCATGGAGAGCCAGAGAGAGTGTCGAGACATGCTCCATTGGAAATACCATGCAGAACCTCTTGGGTGAGAGAAATTTCAGATCATTGGCGGCTCAGCCGGCCGGACGATGCATCCCCATGATGTCAGACCTGTATATGCAATCTGTTGGTGATGCTTGAATGGCACAAGCGCTGCACGTGCGTTGCGCCTTACAGAGCTCGCTCAGGGTCAACTTGCAGCTGTGAGAGAAGTCCAGTACTGTAGGTGAATAATTCACTGCTTGGCACATAGCGAACCCATCCGCATGCCAACTCATCTGCCCCACTGCGTATATGAGCTCGACAGCAAGCCACAAACTGCTCGCAGACGCACAGGAAGCTGTAGGACATCTTCCAGTCAAGCACAAGGATACAGGGGTGGAGCCCGTGGCACGCTCAAAAGGTCCCAACATGTTGGCACGCACAGTGCAATGCGCTTTGTGCCTGTTGTGGAACCCTATTCAGCTGCATGGCATGCGTCCTTTACCTCAGGCAGCTAAACCCTCAACGCAGCGCCTGGCTGCTTGCTTGCTGGGCCCTGCCCTCAGGCAGATGGACCAGACAAGGCAAAGAATGATGAGTCACGGGGCAAAATTTGATAGCAAGGGGCGAGCTTCGCCGCACGGCGACAAGCTGCCCGAAGAATCGAGCGAAACCAAGGCAGGCCTTTGCTACTGAGCAGCACCCGTGGGCGCTCGCAGCGCAGCGCGCGCGCGCTGCAAAGCACCTCAGTGCACAGCGACCTAATGTTATTGCTGCTCAGGCTGAGATTCTGTGCGGCTGAAAGACCGTGCGACACGACTCTGACCTGAAGCACCCTGGGCGGATACCTGGTGAAAGCTAGCTGCTATTTCTAGCACCTCACCTGATCTGCAAGATACACAAGAAGCCTGCAGGACAGTCTGTGCACCGCTTAGAGAAGGGCGTGCGTTGACGTGGGTGGCATGCGCCTCAGCTCCCCATCCCACAGCAGGGCAAAATAAGTGGCGAGTGAGCGGTGCTTCTCGTGCTTCTGTGTAAGGGAGCATGGGCCCCGCATCACGCACCTGAGAACATGCTAGGGCGCCTCCGCAGTGACACTCACTTACGGTGATGCACATTATCGCCCCAACCATGGCCCGTGTCAGCTGCAGTCCCAAGGCCTGTGCAGGACTAGAAGCGCGCCAGGACGGCAGCGCGGCGCGCGGTAATTTCCGCGTCAGACAGGCCGCCCGCGGACAGCGGCATCTGCTCCGCAGCGCCCACCTCCGCCATGTACCTGCGCACCCGCCGGCGCCGCCCACATTACCTGACATGGTAGGGTAGGGGTATTGTTGGGATCAAGTTTACTGGACAACCTTTGTGCAGCTCGCATTACAACGGCTGCATCCCAT
>JAABUX010005210.1_pt1 | contig 16053 bp, 15 predicted proteins | sample 5561851 | NCBI WGS metagenome assembly JAABUX01 (sample SAMN10711883, study PRJNA513361) | rock metagenome | isolation source: Antarctica rocks | place: Antarctica: Victoria Land, Richard Nunatak red sandstone | collected 2016-01-03 | reverse complement strand
ACACCACCCAACAGCTCCAGCAAGATTTCTAATGCCAACGGACAATTCCTTCCTACAGAAGGGATTGTCTTCACTCACCCGGAAACGAAGTACAAGAGCACCGCCAAGGCGCTCCGCCGGATCTATGTCAAAAATCTCATGCGTTGCCCCTGCTCGTGAGGCAACACGCTGGATGGTTTCCTGATGTCGTTTGACAACGCCGGTTCGCCAAACGCCTATTGGCAGATTACGACGCGGTGCGTGCGGCAATGACAGTGGACTGGAGCAACGGTCAGACTGAAGGGCAGATCAACCGCCTCAAAACGATCAAGCGTCAGATGTATGGCCGGGCTGGCCTCGAACTGCTCGAACGCAGGTTCCTGCTGGCGGCATGATCACCAAAAGTGGCCAAGAGCCCACGCTCGCTGAGACGGACGCGCAATGATCCGCGTCGAACCGGATCAGGTGAAACGCTGGCCTACGGCTTGGTGATGGCAAGCGTTGAGCGTTGGCTACTATATAGCACCCGCCAGCTGATTGCGGCCAACGCGATCACGGCGCACGCTTCGATGAAGATCTTCCCACCGTCGGTGAAGTCGACCGGCTTATCGTCGAGGTTCGGATTGGTCAGCAAGCTGTGGGCGAACAGGGCGACGGTGACTGCATAAGCCGTGTAGTGCAGCTTCTTCCAGGTCCGAATACCGATGCGCTTGCGGAGGTAGGACGTGACCACGACGAAGAGCAAGGCGTATGTCGCGAGCGCGCCGATGCTGTTGATGAGTGGCTGGTTGGGTGCCCAGAACGGAACCGCGATATCGAGCCATCCGAACCTGGCGGTGGCTGAGGGCAGAAGCAGCACCGGGTGGAGCAAGACCACGGCGAGTGCCGTGTAGCCGAGCCAATTGTGCAGGTCGTAGATCGGCAGGCGCCGACGCAGCCAGATCGTGACCAAGTTGTGGCGCATCGAAAGTAGCAACCCGAGCAGCAGGTTGAGGGTCAGCAGGCCAGTCGCCGTCAGCCCCGCGTACGAAGTGAGGTCGATGAAAGTGATGTTTGGAATGCCGGTGTCGGTCAGGTCACCCCCCTGTTCGGCTGAGTCAGTCGCCACTGCTTCGCATGAGCACACCTTGCGAGACGCGGCCTCTGAAACGTGGTCATCCCGCCCATCATCGGCTTTATGGGTTGATTTAGAAGCAGTGCGCCGTAGACGGGACAAGAAGCTCGATGCCAAATCGGCGCATGCCATGGCTACGTTGCTGATCACCATGGGCTTCGCCTTAATTTATCTCGATAGCCTATAGACCCACCTCTTGGGGACGTCTCGGAATGCCGTGGTGACCATGTGAGACGTCCGGCGTGGACACATCCCATGGGATGTGCTTTGCTGGACGGGTGAGGCGTGTGGTGTTGGACAGCTCGGTGGTGGTTTCGGCCCTTCGAAGCCGCCATGGCGCGTCAAACGCCGTGATTGGCCTGGTCGCGTCCCGCATTCTGGTGCCACTGGCCACGCCGGCCTTGTTCCTGGAGTACGAGGAGGTGCTGAAGCGACCTGAGCAACGCGGTGTCTCCAGTCTGACCCTGGCGGAAATCGATCGCGCGTTGGCCGCCCTCGCTGCTGCAGTTGAGCCGGTCGATGTGCGCTTCGTCTGGCGGCCCCAGTTATCGCACTCAGACGACGAGATGGTGCTAGAGGCAGCCGTGAACGGCCGAGCCGATGCGCTGGTGACCCATAACCTTGGCGATTTCGCCACTGCCGCTCCGAGGTTTGGCTTGTTGGTCGTATCTCCGGGCGAAATGCTGGAAAGGAGCCGAAGATGAGTAAGGCGACCTACCCGTTGAAGCTGCCGAACTCCATCAAAGCCGCGGCGGCGCGTCTCGCGAAGGAGGACGGCGTATCGCTCAATCAATGGATTGCTTCTGCGGTGGCGCAAAAGGTTGGGGCTGTCGAGACCGCCGCCGATTTCTTCCGCCGTCGTGCGGACGAGGCCCATCCGGAGGATTTGCGCGAAATTCTTGCGCTCGCTGCGGATCGGGCGCCCGACGCAGGTGACGAACCGCCGCCGTCAGGCCGGCGCTGACCGCAGCGTTTCGTCGGCTGCCGTATTGGCTGCCAACGCCCGATACACCGTGGCGGCGTGAACATTGAGCATGCGGGCGATGGCCCGGACGGGAGTCCCCTCCCCCATCAAACGCTGAGTCAGCGCGACCTGGTCGGTTTCAAGCTTCGCGGGCCGACCCGCGCGGCCGGTTCTGTCAGGTCTCGTGCCAGGGGCGTGGCGTGGCGTCGCCTGACAAAACCGTAGACGCTACAACAGCGAGATTGCTGTTAAGCATGGACCTTCTCTCCGGAAGTCGCATCGCCGCGAGGCAGCGTCAGCCCAATCAGCACCGGAACAGCGAGTAGCACGAGCGGGAACTCCACCATCAGCCCCGAGATGATCGCAATCGCCAAAGGCTGCTGCATGCCCGAGCCGCGGCCGAGCGCCAGGGCGAGCGGCAGCAACGTCAGGATCGCAGCCAGCGTCGTCATCGCGATCGGGCGGAAGCGGTTGCGGCTGGCTTCCAGCAATGCCTGGCGGGGCGGCATCTCTCGCGCCAGGTCGACGTATTCCGAGACGAGGAAGATCGCCATCTCGGTGCCGATGCCAATGATCATGGTCATGCCCATGATGGCGGTGATGTTCAGCTCGATCCCGGTGAACCACAGTCCGGCGAATACTGCGGTCGTGGACAGCGCCGATGCGCCCAGCACGATGACCGGGATCCAGAACCGCTCGTAGAGGAACAGCAGCAGCACGAACTCCGCCACCAGCGCCGCTGCGAACACTTTGGCCAGGCCGGCGAACGCGATCTGCTGCTGCGCATACAGCCCACCGAGTTCATAGCGCACGCCCGATGGCAGCGTGCCGGGGCGGTCGAGCAACGTTTTCACGTCAGCTACCGCGGCGCCCAGCGAGCGGCCCTGCAGCCGCGCCGTCAGCGCGATCATCTGCTGGAGGTTCTCGCGCTCGATCTCCGCCTGGCCTGGTGCCGGAGAGATCTGGGCCACCCGACCAAGCGCGAACACGTGTCCGTCCGGCGCGCGGATCGGCAAGTCGCCGAGCTGGTCGTCGTACTGCCGCTGCCCCGTCGGAAGCCAGACTCGTACACCCACCTGCTTGACCGTCTCCGGCAATTGCGTGGCCACCGTCCCGGCCAGGTAGCTGTCGAGCGCAATGCCCACCATCGCCGCGTCCACGCCCTCGATCGCGGCGCGGGACGGGTCCACGCGGATATTGAGCCCGTCGCCGGCAATCACGATGCCGTCGCGCACGGAGACAAGACCCTGCACCTTGGCCATCTTGGCGGCCAGCGCTTTCGCGGCGGGGGCGAGCTGCGCCGGATCATTGGCGAACAGCTTGACCTCGACCGGCTGCGGCACTGCCGTCAAGTCGCCGATCAGGTCTTCCATCAACTGGGCGGTGGCGATGCTCAGGCCCGGCACGGATTGGTCCACCTTGTCCTGCACCTCCGCCATTACCGTCTCGATCGGGCGGCGCGGTCCGCTCTTCAGCAGCACGAAGAAGTCGCCGGTATTCGGTTCGTTCAATCCTCCGCCAAGGCCGGTGCCAACCCGGGTCGAGTAGGTCTCGATGTCCGGTGTCGCATTGAGAATGGCTTCGACCTGGGCCAGTTCGTGCATCGTCTCGTCGAGCGAAGTACCGGGAATTGAGTGAAAGTCGAGCACGAAGCCGCCCTCGTCCATCTTCGGCATGAAGCCGCTGCCGACATGGTTGTAGGCAAACCAGCCGAGCACCAGCAGAGGCGTCACCCCGAACAGCAGCAACCAGGGTCGTGCGAACAGCCGCTCCAGCAGCCACCGGTGGCCCCGCCCAACCCGGCCCTCCGGCCCCAGGCCCGGGTCCTGCCATTTGTCGAAGTTCACGATCAGCCGGGTCAGCACCGGGGCGGCGAGCGCCGTCAGGCCGTAGGAGATGATCAGCGCCGCCGCCATCGTTAGCGACAGCGCCTTGAAGAACGCGCCCGTGACGCCGGTAAGGAAGGCAAGCGGCAGGAACACCAGCAGCGTCGCCATGCTCGATCCGGTCAGCGGCGGCAGGAACTCGCGCCCGGCCGCGAGCACCGGATCGGCTCCGTTGGCCGCGGCGCTCTTGGCGCCGGTCCGGCGGGCGAGGTGCTCGACCATCGTGATCACGTCGTCGATCACCAGGCCCACGGCCGCTGCAAGGCCGCCCAGGGTCATGATGTTGAACGACATGCCCAGCATGAACAGCAGCAACACGGTCGTCGCCAGCGTCGCCGGCACGATCAGCATCGCCACCAGCGTGACCCGGAAACTACGCAGGAACGCGAGCAGCACGATGCCGGCCAGAACGAGCCCGATCAGGATCGCATCGCGTACGCTGCCGGTCGATTCCGTCACCAGCGTGCTCTGGTCGTACCAGTTCACCAGCCGGACGTCAGGCGGCAGCCGGGGCTGATAATCGGCCAGCGCCTCCCGCACCCCGGCCGCGATGGCGACATTGTTGGCGCTCGGCTGCTGATAGATCTGCACTTGCACCGCCGGCGACCCGTTCTCGCCCACCCGGATCCATTGCGGCACGACGCCATCCTGCACGTCGGCCAAGTCGCCCACCCGCACGATCCCAGCCGGCCCCGCCTGCACCACGGTGTCGCGCACCTGCGCGATCTGACGCATCGTATCGTCCAATGCCAGTAACAGCAGCTTGTCATGGTCCTGCATGCGCCCGACCACGGTGAGCACGTTGGCGCGGCCGAGCACGTTCGCCACGTCCGAGAGCGCCAGGCTGTGCATGGCCAGGCGGTGCGGGTCCACCAGAACCTCCACCTCGCGCAACTGGCCACCCTGCACCGCCACATGAGAGACGCCCGGGATTGCCGTCAGCAGCGGCAAAAGCTGATATTCCGCGATGTCGCGCAGCATCACTGCGCTCACGGTCTTGGACAGCATCGAGTAGGCGATGACAGGATAGACGGTCGGGTCCATGCGCCGCACGACATAGCTCGAGCCGGACGGCAGCGATGGCAGCACCTGCGCCAATGCGGAATCGACCCGCAACGCGGCCGAGACCATGTCGTCGCCCCAATTAAAGTCGATCGACAGCTGCGCCGAGCCGCGGCTGGTGGTCGAGCGCAGGTTGACCACGCCCAACACGCCCCTCGCGGCGCGTTCGACGGGGATGGTGACGAGCAGCTCGGTCTGGTCGGCGGGGCGGGCGCCAGCGTTCACCTCGACCACCACGCGGGGGAACTGCACCACCGGGAACAGCCCGTTGGGCAGTTGCGTCGCCGCGAACACGCCGGCCGCAGCAAAGGCAAGCAGGACCATCAGGATCGAGCGGACATGGCGCGCGATAAAGCCAGGGGCGGCCTCGTCGCTCATGGTTTCGATCCCTCAGGCGGCGTCGTGCGTACCGCGCTGCCATCCTGCAACTGGTAGTTCCCGCCGGTGACCAGGGCACGAGAGGGGTCGAGCGGCCCGGCAACGACCGTGGTGCCAGATGCCATCCCGACGATGCGGACATTGACCCGCGAGGCCTTGCCGATATTGACCTGGAACACGTAAGGCCCCTTTGCGTCCGTCAGCACCGCGTCGCGCGGGACGAGCCACCCGGTCATGGTCCCGACCTGGACGGTCGCGCGGACCGGGCTGCCGGGCAGGAGGACGACCTCCGTCGGGGCCTCCGGCGCCGGGTCGATCAGCACGGGAACGAGCCGGGTTATGGGGTCGAGCATGGCACTGACCGACACAACCTGGCCCTGTATCCCGCCGCCGGTGTAGAGCGGCTCTACCCGGGCGGGCTGGCCCGTGGCGACCTGCGCCCGCACGCCCGGTTCCACCCCGACGGCGGCGACCAGCTTGCTCGTACGGGCGATCGTGAGCATCGGCGTTTGTGCGGCCACGCGGGCGCCGGGTGCGGTGAGCAGGGCCGACACAATGCCGTCGAACGGAGCCGAGAGCGTTTGCTGGGCGCTGCCGCCACCCCCGCGATCCAGCGCATCGAGCGAGGCTTGCGCATCGGTCACCGCCTTGTCGGCCGCCGCAAGCTGGTCGCGGGTCGCCAGGTGCTGCGCCAGCATCTGTGCCGCACGCTGCCGCTGGGACCGGGCAAGTGTCAGTGCCGCCGCCGCCTGCTTGTAGCTCGCGAGCGCGGCCGGATCCGCGCTGATCGATAGCAGCGCCTGACCGCGCCGCACAGCCTCGCCCTGATGGACCTCGATCTGTGCCACCCGCCCGGCGCGGAGCACGCTCAGCGTCTCGCTGCCGCCGCCAGGGGCCGCCTCTAAGAGGCCGTAGGCCGTCACCGTCCGCGGCAGGCTCCCCTGCTGCGGGGCCTGCGTGGTGACGAGCACGGTGGGTGCCGGGGCCGGGTTGCCGCCTTGGGCCGCTGCGACGGCCGGCAGCAAAAGCATGAGGGCGAGGCTGCGGGTTAGAATAACGAGGTCTCCTTCGGCGGGATGAGCTTGACCGGCGGCAGGCCAGCGCCGAGCAACGTGGCGAGCGCGGTGCGATCGTCCAGCACCTGCTGCTCAAGGCCGATCACCTGGCGCTCCTTCTCCAGCCTTGTGCTGAGCAATTCAACGTAGGTCAGCTCGTCCAGCAGCCCGGACCGCAACGCGCCCGAGGCGTCGACAGCCAGCGCGCGGGCCTGCGCCACGCCCGCCTGTGCTTGTCTCAGCTGCCGTTCCAGCAAAGTAAGATTAGTGGCCAGCGCCCGCACCCCGCCCGCTGCGGTGTCCAACCGCGCCAGGTACTCCGCCCGCAACTGCTCGCGCGTCGCGGTCTGGATCGCGACTTGGCCCCGGTTGCGGTTGAACAGCGGCAGGGTGAGCGACGCCGAGGGACCAAACGACTGCACCCGGCTGGTATCGCTGCCGTAGTTCGGGCCGAGGGTCAGAGCGGGGAACTGGCCCAGGATCGCCGCGCGCAGGCTCGCCTGCTGGGCTGCGTAGCCGAGCTGGAGGGCAATCAAGTCCGGACGCCGGTCCGGCAGGCTGGCCAGCAGCGTGTCGGCCTCTGCGATCGTGATGGTCGGGATGTCCAGCGCCGTCGCGAGCAGCGGGCGGACGCCGGGCAGCAGGCCGAGCAGGGCGTCCAGGCTCTGCCAGCGCTGGTCCTGCGCCAGCACCGCCGCGTCGTACTGGGTTTGCAAGCTGGTGAGCGCGGCAACGTCCGGCGCCAAGCTCTGCAGGGTGGCGTTGCCCTGCCGCACCGCCGCGGCGGTGATGCTTGCTCGCTGCTTCAATGCATCAAGCGTCTGCTCCAGGCTTGCCAACAGCCGCGCCTGCTCCACCAGCTCGATCGCCAGCGTCTGCGCCCTGCTGATCGTCTGCCATTCCTGCCAGACCAGGTCCGCATCGACCTGTAGCGCCGCCTGCCGCGCCGCGCGCCGCCGGGCGGAGAGGGTGACGAGCGCGGAGACATCCTGCGTCAGGGTGGCACCGATCGCATTGGCGAACGCAGGGCCGGCCAGCAGCACGTTATAGCTGCCGGACAGCACCGGGTCCGGCAGCAGTCCGGCCTGGATCACCTGCGCCTGCGCCACGCCGCGCCGGGCGCGCGCGGCGCGGAGGTCCGGACTGTTCTGCACCGCGAGCAGGCCGAGTTCGGCCGGGGTGAGCGGACGGTCGGCGGGAATGGGCGGGCCGCCGGGCCGAGTGCGATCGAGCGACCCGACGTCCGGCGCTAGACGGGCAACCAGCGGCAGCGAACGAGGAGGGCCAATTGTGCAGCCGGCCAACACACTACAAAGCGCTGCGAGGGCGGCCAGCTTCGGCACTATCGAATGCGCAGACATCGCTAATGATCGCTAAGGCACGGCCCGCTCCGCTCCAGGATGCCGCCCCGCCCGCTGAGGGATGAGAATGATGCAGCCGACAATCACCGCTGCCAGCACCGCTGACGCTTCGAAGCGGCCCAAGGCGAGGCCGCCATTGGCGACCGGCTTGTCCAGGTAATCGCCGACCGTGGCGCCAAGCGGCCGCGTGAGGATAAAGGCGGCCCAGAACAACGCCACCCGCGAGACGCCGGTGAAGAAGTAGAGTGCGGAAACGATCACCAATGCAGCGCCGAACACGAGGGCCCCACCCTCGTAGCCGAGGCCGCCGGTGTCGGCCAGGAAGTCGCCCAGCGCTGTTCCGAGCGTCTGCGAGAACATGATCGTCGCCCAGTAGAACGCCTCGGCCTTGCGCGACGTGATAGATTCCACGGCGACCGAACCCATCGACCAGTGCCAAAGCGCCAGCACCGCGATCACGCACAGGAACAGGATCGACGACCCTCCGACGTAGCCGATGCCGAGCGACCGGTCGCAGAAATCGGCAAGCGTTGTGCCGGCTGTCGTGGTGGCGACGATAACCACCCAGTACAGGAACGGGTGGAACCGGGTGACCGCAATCTGGCTGCTGACCGCGACGACGAGGATCGCGGCGAATATCACCGTCCCGACCAAATATCCCAAGCCCAACGTCATCGTGACCGCGTCGCCACCGGTCTCGCCTAATGTCGTCGCAAGGATCTTGATGATCCAGAACCCGAGCGTGACGGCGGGAACCTTGCTGATCGTCTGCTGAGCAAGCGTGTTCATCGACTATCCTGCAACGGTGGTGGAAACAGACTGGGGCTGGTCCGGCTTGGTTGATGGCGCCTGGTCATGCTCCGGCCCAAGGAAGCCAAATCGGCGGCCGACCGAGGGAAAAATCAGCATAACGAGCAAGCCGGGCTGGGCTGGGCTGAGGCTGAGGGAGGCGCCATGCAGATCGGCAACGGCGCTGACCAGACTCAGACCAAGCCCGTTGCCAGGCGTCGTGCGGCTGCGCTCGCCGCGGTAGAAGCGGTCCACCAGGCGCGGCAGGTCGGAAGCGGATACGCCCGGGCCATCGTCCTGGACCATGAGCTGCGCGCCCGTCCCGGCGGCGCCGGTCAGCCCGATCGTGATGCAAGTACCAGGTGGCGTGTGCCGAAGAGCGTTTTCCACCAGGTTGGCAAGCACCTGGGTCAACAACTCCTGGTCGCCACGCACCATAACGCCTGGGGCGATGTTCGCACCCATGCGGTGGCCAGCGTCCTCAGCGTCCGGACGGTAGGCATCGGCGACCGCCTCCGCCACGGCGCTGAGGTCCACGTCGCGGAGTCCAGCGCGCGGCGAGGCGCCCTCCACCTGCGCAATGCGGAGCAGTGCGGAAAACGTCTCCAGCAGCCGTTCCGCCTCGGCCAAAGCTGCGTTGATCGCCAGCTTGTATTCCGGCATTGATCGCGCATGCGCCTGCGCGTCCTCAAGACGCTGGTAGAGGCGGGTCAGCGGCGTGCGGAGGTCGTGCGCCACATCACTGCTGACCTGCCGGAGGCTGTCCATCAGCGCGCCGATCCGGTCGAGCATCCGGTTCAGCGTTCCCGCGAGCCGGTCCAGGTCGTCGCCTGTGCCGCGAACGGGCACTCGGCGCGCGAGGTCGCCGCCTATGATTGCCTCCGCCGTGCGCGCGATCGCATCAACGCGGTTCAGGAACGCCCGGCTGAGCAACACGCCGCCACCAATCCCAAGCAGCGCCGCCAATCCCACCGTCCAGATAAAGGCGGAGCCGATCGCCTCCTCCACCTCGGTGAACTGCCCGAGGTCATCGCCGACCGCGAGCAGCAGACCCCCGTCCAGGTCCGATACCAGCGCACGCACCCGCTCCGGGCGGCCACCATCCTCGGACGCCTGCGGCACGTCGATTATCACCCAACCCGGCTGCAGCCGAGCCTGGGCCGGCATTTCACCGACAAGACGCGTCCCGGCTCTGTCTTCGACCAAGTAATCAAGCGCAGTTGCCCCTCGCCCACGGGTGGTAATAACGGCGAGGAGGTGATCCCTGCCGCCAGTCCGAAACTCACCTTTCAGAAACGCGGTTTCGGCCTCGACCCGAGCAGCCATCTGTTCCTGCAACGCCGATCGCGTCTCGAAGAACACCGTCAAGCCGAGTGCCATGGCCGAGACGGAAAAAACCGCAACGTAGAGCGCCGCAAACCTGAAGGTTGCCACCCGCAGCAAGCGCGGCACGACGTTCCACCTCAAGAGGCGTCTGGCCCTGTCCGCAGCACATAGCCGGCGCCGCGCACGGTGTGGATCAGCTCCGCGCCGCCGCCTTGCGACATCTTGGCTCGCAGCCGGCTCATATGCGTTTCAACGATGTTGGTTTTGGGATCGAAGTGAAAATCCCACACCGCTTCGAGCAGCATTGTCCGCGTCACTACCCGATCCGCGTTGCGCAGCAGGTATTCGAGCAATTGGAACTCCCGTGGCTGCAGCTCGACACGGCGGCCGGCGCGGACCACGGTGCGCTTGAGAAGGTCCATCTCCAGGTCGTCGGCCCGCAGCGTAGTCGGCGCATCGCTCAACGGCGGGCGCCGATGGAGGGCGTTGAGCCGGGCCAGCAGCTCAGCGAACGAGAACGGCTTTACCAGGTAGTCGTCCCCACCGGCTTCCAGCCCCCGCACTCGGTCGCCGACGCCGCCAAGTGCAGTCAGGAACAGCACGGGCGCCCGGATGCCGGTGCCTCGCATCGCCTGGACCAGGCCGATGCCGTCCAGCCCTGGCAGCATGCGGTCCACGATCAGCACGTCGTGGCCGCCGTCGGTGGCCAAGAAAAGCCCGTCGCGTCCGGTGGCGGCGAGGTCGACGACATGGCCCTGCTCACGCAGGCCGTGGGCGACGTAGGCCGAAGTCTCCTGGTCGTCCTCGATCAGCAGAACCTTCATAGCTGCCTCCTGTCGCCCGCTTGCCGCTAGTCGGCCTCGCCGCCTGCGTGCGTGCCGATGACCTGGCCCGTCCGGGCGTCCACCTGCACCGTCTGCACGCCATGCGGGCCGTTCGTCTCCACCACGACGCGGACGGCGCCATGCTCGACGTCGACGCCGGCGTCGAAGGCCTTGCCGCCGGTCTCCCGCTCCCCCGTCGCGATGGCCTGCGGCAGCGTCAAGGTCATGTCCTGCAGCGCCATAGCTTCGCGGGTTTCGCTATTGCCGGCGGCGTAGGCAATTCCGGCAAGCAAGACTCCGATCAACCCGGCCAATACCAGCATTCTCGGCCAATTGCGGTTCATTGTCGTGTTCCTTCTCTAGCGGCAGCACCATGCCATCCACTGAGCTTGACCCTAGATGAGGCGTGATTGGCGCAATTGGGACTGCGCCATACCGTTTGCCAATGCTTGGAAATCAACCCGTCACCGGCAATGCTCGTGCCGCTGTGCGTTCCTGACGCGCCAGGAATGCGACCAGGCCGGCGATAACGGCAAGGAACAACGCGCTGGTGCCGATCGTGCCCAGGGTATGTAGCGGGCCGCCCGTAGCTGCGCGAACAGAGCCGCCAGCAGCAGCCCTATTCGATCGAGGTCACGCCCAGGCCGAAGCTCAGCTCGACATCGAGAGAGTCGGCCGACGTCTCGCCAACGGGCTTGGCCATGATCTCGATGACTTACCAGCGTGACTTCCGGGAGCTTGTTCAGGATCCCGTGCACAATGAAATCGGGCGGATCGAGGCAGGACATGGGACGTCCTTCAGGTCGGTGAAGACGCTTCTTGCCTCATGCTGGGTTGGGGCACATTGGACCAGTTGTTGGGAAATCCCAATCTTTAGAGCTTTGGGACACGGAAAAGTCTGGAATGATCAGGACAGCCGGTCTCCAATCGGCACGCCGACGATGAGCGCGGTCCACGTCCGCCATTCAGGCTTACGATGTCCAATTGGCTGTCAACCGAGATGCGTCCATTCACTACCCTAATACAAAGCCGTTCGATTGTTCTTGTTGATGCCGTAAACCAGGGTTTCCAACACAATAGCGGTCGACTCAAATCCGGATCCGCTCGACCTCTTCGAGGGTGATCTCGTCACCCGCGCGATCGTAGAGCTTAGTCGTGCGCGGGCTTTCATAAGCCGCCATCGCCTGTGCGTTTTCCAGCAAGCCGCCGGCTTCCAGGTATGCCGTGCGACGCCCCACCGCCACGAGGCTATATACCCGTCGGTACCGAGCCGTCGCGCAAAGGCCCGACCGATGCCGGAGGATGCGGCTGTGACGAGCGCCAACCGCGCGGGATTGACCGTGGTGTTCGAAATCATAGTTCTTACTTTTATGCTGTAACAGTTGATAGCAGGGCGCGCGTCTCAGCGACGACGCGGTCTTGGAACTGCGGATCGCGCACGAGCGCGGAGCCGAGCATCGGATCGCCGCTCTCGTCGTAGTAGACACCGGTCTGATTGGATGCATCGATCAGGACTTTGGTAATCAGGCGCGCGGCTCGCTTCGGGGTGCTCAAGACCTTCATGAAGGGCATGAGCAGCGGCACAAGCAGCGGGCTGAGGTATTTCACCAAAATGCGCGCGAAGACGTTGGCATCGCGCCCGAGGCCAGTCGTCGGGTTGAAGCCCGGCTCGACCGCGTTGAAGTGCAGCCGTGGGATCTCACGGGCGAACTCCATCACCGTGGCGAGGCTGCACTGCTTCGACGTGGCGTAGGCATCAAACCCCGGTTGCGTAGAGCCGCTTGGTTTCCATTCGCCGCGCGCGCTGGCCCCCGCTGACACATAGCGACCGCCGCGAAAACCGGCCGCCACAGCAGGCTTGCGCTCGGGGTCCTCTACGCCGGAGCAGACGAAGACGACGTTCGCGCTGTCGGGTAGATGCGGCACGAGCGCTTCGGTCAGCGCGAACGGCCCAAGGTGGTTCGTCGCAAACGTCATGTCCCAACCCAGCGCGTTCTTCATGGCGCGCGTCGGCATGATGCCGGCGTTGTTGAGCAGGCCAGCGATCAGAAGATTGAGCGAGATGATCTCCGCGCCTGCACGCCGCACGCTCGCAAGATCCGACAGGTCGCACACGACCGACACGGCATGCTGGCCCTTCCGCTTGATTGTCTTCTGCACTTCGACCAGCTTTTGGCGGTCCCGGCCGACCAGCACGACCGTGCCGTGCTTAGCCAGCTCAAATGCCGTGAGGCGACCTATGCCGGAGGTCGGTCCGGTGATGATGTACGCCTTGCGAACTGATACGCTTCTCAAACCAGTCTTCGGCATATCTGCCTCCGTTTTCTTGTCTGTCTAGTCAGTCTTTTACAAGGCATAGATTTAGGCGACGATCCGCCAGAGGGCCTCAAACCCAGCCGCACGATGTCTGTCTGCGCTGGCCGGGTCACGGATCATGAAGTCGGTCGTCGCGTCCGCCAGCGCGCTCATCAGGGCGGCGACGAACCCCAGCGGACCATCGCGCATCGGTCCGTTTTCACGGCTTCGCTCCAGAAGCCTTGCGACGCCAGCCAGCGTATGGCTCGCAGTCTGATGGCTCTCAAAGGTGATATCTTCCGATACGCCGAGGTGCGCGAGCGTCCGGCGCTTGTCGGGGCAAGACGTCGCCCAGCGCAGCCAATGGGTCCAGATGTGGAGCATCTGTTCGCGGATGTCGCCCTCGGCCGAAAGACCGTCCAGGGCGGCTGTAGCCATCTCCGTTTTGAGCTCTAAGTAGAGCTCGTTCAACAAGTCGGCCTTGGTCTCGAAGTAGGTGAATAACGACCCATTGGAGACGCCTGCCTCCTTCGCGATCACCGCCGTCGGGGCGCCCAATCCATGAGAGGCAATGACGCGGATCGCTGCCGAGATGATAGCGCTCCGTTTCTCGTCACTTCTGGGTCTGGCCATGCTGCTTATCCTGTCACCGCCCAGATATATAAGAGAGCGCCCAGTCAGTCAATCATTTGAGCTGCTTAGAAGTGCCTGCTACTCAGGGTGCCCTATCTTATAACAGCGGCGCTCGACTCTGACTCGCTTGTGATCTCCTATCCTTGAGAAATGTGATTCTCTGGCTTTTGTATGATGTGCGGAGGCTTTGATGGCAGTTGCAATCATACGGACGGATTTGGATGCGGCTGGCTTGCGCCGAGCTGCAGCAGAGTCGCGTGATGCCCAGGCGGCACGTCGGATGTTGGCTCTGGCTTTAGTATTGGAAGGGCATACGTGGACTGACGCTGCCGAACTCTACGGGATGGATCGGCAGACGTTACGCGACTGGGTTCATCGCTACAACGATCTTGGAATGTCAGGCCTGTCCGACCGAGTGTCGCCGGGCTCCAAGCCACGGCTGTCGCTTGAGCAGGAGGCGGAGGTAATGAAGATGGTTCACCAAGGACCAACGTCGTCTGAGCACGGTGTTGTTCGGTGGCGTCGCGTAGACCTGTCGCGGGTCATCGAGGCCCACTTTGGCGTCCATCTGGCTGAACGCAGCGTCGGCGACATGCTGTATCGCCTGGGTTTTCGTCGCCTCTCCGCTCGCCCGCGTCATCCCGGCCATGATGCCGCCGCCCAGGAGGCGCACAAAAAAACTTTGCGGAGCTGGTCTGCGCTGCAATCCCAGAGCATACCCGCGACAAGCCCTTAGAGCTGTGGTGGCAGGATGAAGCCAGAGTGGGTCAGCAAGGCACGTTGACACGGGTGTGGGCTAAACGAGGTAGCCGGCCGGCAGCACCCCGCGATTGCCGCTACAATTGGGCCTACATCTTCAGTGCCGTCTGTCCGGCGCGTGGATTGGGTGCAGCACTCGTGCTGCCGTATGCCAATACCACAAGCATGAACCTGCACCTGGCCGAGATCAGCCGATGTGTTGCTACAGGAGCCCATGCTGTTGTCACGTTGGATGGCGCTGGTTGGCACAAGCCAGGTGGCAAACTGAAGATCCCGGCAAACATCAGCTTGCTGCCGCTGCCACCATACAGCCCCGAGCTCAACCCCGCCGAAAACATCTGGCAATACCTGCGACAGAACCAACTTGCCAACCGCGTCTTCGAAAACTACGACGCCATTGTCGAAACCTGCTGCGACGCCTGGAACAGGCTCGTCGCTCAACCAAAATGCATCATCTCAATCTCTACCAGAGCCTGGGCTCAAACGGTCAAGGTCTGACGCCGCTGGTACTAGGCCTGTGCGGCTGAGCGGACCAGGAAAGCAGCATAAGGCGAGTGTGTTGCACGGGTCATCAAGCGACCGAAGTCCGGCCATCCTGAGCCTCTGTTACGGGAGGCGGACGTACTCCGGACGCCCAAGCTCGACCATCCGGTTCAGTGCGTGTACGGTAATGGCGACCTCGGTCGCTCGACGCCGATCGGTGCGCGATCGTAGCCCGTCGGTTCTGTCAGCACCTGCGCCAACGACCGATCTGGTCGCAGGTGGATGGCTGACGTAGGGTCGCCCGTGACGGGAACGGACAGGCTGTCGAGAGGAACTGCGTGTGCTGTGGCTCTGCGGCCGTGACGGAGCGGCCGGAGGTCACGGCGCAGGGCTATCGGAGGTTCCGCTGCCGGGCCCTTGGGCGGCAGTTCAACGAGTGCCGCGCCGGCGTGCTGAACCGGACCTGCCTGCCCAGCGACGTCATCGCCTTCGTGGTGTTCTGCCGGCTGCGCTACCGGCTGACGTTGCGCGACCTGAGCGAGATCCTGGCGCTGCGCGGGATCGAGGTGAGCTACGAAGCCGTCCGCGACTGGGAGACGAAGCTGCTTCCCGTCATGGGCGACGAGCTCCGCAAGCGCCGGCATGGGAAGCACCGTGGGCCAGGAACGAGCTGGCATGTCGACGAGACCTATCTGAAAGTCCGCGATCGCTGGAACTACCTGTACCGGGCGATCGACCGAGACGGCAATCTGATCGACGCCATGCTCAGCGAACACCGCGACATGAAGGCGGCCAAGGCGTTCTTCCGCACGGCCAGGGCAACCGTGGGTGTCCGGCCTGACCGGGTGACGACGGACGGTCATGGCTCCTATCCCAGGGCGATCCGCACCATGTTGGGCAAGGCCGTCCGGCACCGGACCAGCGCCTCCTTGAACAACCGCCTCGAACAGGACCATCGGGGCATCAAGGGCAGGATCCGATGGTTACGGGGCTTCAAGAACCACGAGGCGACCCACCTCTTCTGCCGCGAGCACGGCGAACTCCGCAACCTCCTCCGCCCCCGCCACCGTCACAACCAGATCGTCTCCGCCTCCTCCCGTCGTGCCCGCTTTGCCAAAGCCACCCGCATTGCGCTCGACATCATG